>Ga0187854_10004041_pt1 | contig 11275 bp, 22 predicted proteins | sample June2016WEW_6_15_FD_132445 | JGI IMG/M metagenome (GOLD analysis project Ga0187854, IMG submission 132445) | Peatland microbial communities from SPRUCE experiment site at the Marcell Experimental Forest, Minnesota, USA - June2016WEW_6_150 | ecosystem: Environmental > Terrestrial > Soil >...
ATGATGGCGCCACGGGTGTAGGCCCGTTCCCCCTCGGACTCATATGAGCCGGCCAACCCGGAGAGGTCACCGAAGATGCTCACGCCAGCACCCCGGCAGCCACGGCATCAGCCCAGCCCCGCTCGAACCAGTGCCAGTAGCGCCGAGCGCCCAGGGCGCACAGCACCTGCGCGTCCTGTTGGGCCAGCACGTCCAGGGCCCAAAGGTGATGGTCGCCAGACAGGCGCTCAGCCGCCCAGCGCCGGCACAGCCGGCCGCCGGCGGTATAGGCGCCTATTTCGAGGGTGGTGAGCGGGGGACGGCGGCGGCGGGGCACAGCCAGGCCCCGGGCACCTAGGGCCTGGGGCGAGGCTCTGCTACGCCGGCACCATCTGGGCGGCCAGGCGGGACGCCATGGTGTCGTAACGGGCGGCCAGCTCGGTCAGGTTGGCGGCGGTGGCCGGGAAACCCAGCTCTCTGAACAACCGGGACGCCGTGCGGGCCTTGGCCACGAACAGCTCCAGCTCCCATATCAGATCGGCCATGGCCTTGGCCTCGGTCTCAGGCATTGGAGGCGGCGCCGTTGGCGGCAGGGGCCGTGGGGGCGGGCTTGGCGGCCACGATCCACAGCGACGACTGGTTGGGATTGGACTTGGACTCCAGCTCGACCACCCGGACCAACTGGGGGAGCGCGTCCAGCTCGGCCAGGCGCAGGGCCCGGGTGATGACGTAGGGCGAGCCCGTCGTGGCGGTGAAGCGCTCGCCAGTCTCGGGGTCAGTGCAGGACAGCACCACATAGCGGCCGAGCCCGCCTTTGATGTCGCTGGGGAGCCAGCCGTCTATGCCGTTGACGATGACTGTCTGGCCCACCAGGTCACGTAGGCCCATGGCTTCGGGGTTAGAGAGCACCTCCTCGGCCGTCCCGGCCGACAGGGCCCGGGTCAAGGTGCGCTCGATCACGTCGTCAACGCTGAGAGCGGGCAGGTTGTCGAGCTTGGCCAGCAATGCGTCACTGCCGGCGGTGGTAGATGGTAGATTGTCGGTTGTCACGTTCTAAAACCTCCTGGTTGCGAGCTTTGACGGCACTAAGTGCCCGGTCTGGTCGGGATCATAGACCCCGGCCGGGCCGGCCACTTGGAGGCTCAACGGGAATGACGGCGACGGTCGTAGTGGTACTTGCACATGACTGTGCGCTTGCCGGCCGAGTCCTGGTAGACACCGACGGCGGGGGTGCCACAGTCCCGGCCCCAGTCCCTGACCACGCAGCGGGCGGGGATCTTCAGCGGTAGGAACGCCTCGGGCATCACCCAACGTTCGGGTTGGGGGAGATCGGGTTGGGACGGGACGTCTATGGCCAGCTGCACCCACCGGGGCTTGCCGTCGGGGCCCAACGACACGGTGCCCTTCTTAGAGCGTGCCACTGGCCACCTCCCCCGCCCGGGCCCCGAAGCCCTTGCACACGCATTGGGCACAGGCCCAGTGGTCGGGGGGCGTGTCGAAAGCGTGAGCACTGAGCAGGTGGCCACAGCCACAGGCGGGGTCGAACGCCAGGCACGAGCAGCCCCCGCCCCGGCACCGGCCGTACATGGTGACCATGGAGTGGCTTGAGCGCGGGTGGCCACAGCCGGCGCAGGGGACGCCGGGCCCCACGGGGGGGAAGCGGCGGCGTTCGGGGCGCAGGGCGTTGCGCTGGCGCTGCCAGTTAGCGAGGGGCATCGAGTGGACCAACCCACTTACTGGCCAGCTCATCCCACATGTTCAAGCCCCACGTAACGGAGCCGTCGCGGTGCCAGTCATCATGCCCGACCGGCAGTTGGCACCATCTCTCCCGGTCGTCTTCGTCCAGGAAGAACGCCATGCACTTGTCGTCCTCAGTCATTGCCCTACACCGCCTTGGCGGGGACAAACGGTGGCGGGTTGATCGGGTCAGGTATGGCGGCACCATTGCTCAGCGCCTCCTCGGCCTCGGCCGGTAACACGTCAATGGCCACCAGGGCGTGCGTCAGACCGGCCACAGCCATAGCCACGCCGTTGAGCACCTCGGACACAACCGGCTGCTCCTCGCCACGGGCACTGTCGAGCGCCCCCATAACGGCGTTGTCGTCGGCAGCGTCAACTGCCAGAACGTCCGGGCTCGCGTAAGTCAGGCTGGCGGCGGCGTCGGTGACCATCTTGAGCAGGCACATGGCCACCTGGCGGCCGAAGAGCAGGCCGGCCTGAGGGGTGTAGTCGAACATGAACAGGTCCGGGAACGGGGTCTTGGACTCGGCCAGCTCGGCCTGAGCAGTTTCGAGGGGGGTCATTTGCCGGTTGCTTTCAGGCGCTGGGCGGCCTCTTCAAGCAGCCGACGGGTGAAGGGCCGACCTTCAAACTCAGCTTCCCGGGACAGGTTCCGTAGGACGGTGGCGATGGTGGAATCAAAAAAGGTGCTCAAGGGCACGTCGGCACCAGGCTCCCTGGTGATGGTGGTGGTGGGCATATTTGCCTCCTGGTAGTTGTACCTGTGCTACGATAGTACCATGCCTACCACGCAAGCACAACTACACATCAGGGTCGACCCCGAAGTGAAGCGCACCCTGCGGATCGTGGCCGCCACCGAAGGCCTGACCGTGGGCCAGCTCACCGAACGGGCCTTGCTCGAATGGTGCCGGGCCCGGCCTGAGACTAGGTCGGCAGCAGCTCGCCGGCGGGGTGCCAGCTCGCCTTAGTGGCGGGGTCGCCGTCGGCGTACACCCACACCCCGGCGGGCGGGATGGGACTGACGCCGTGGTCGGCGGCCGCCTGGTAGTTGGCGATGGCCAGGTTGGCCGCCTCGACGGCCTTGCTCTGCGGGGCGTAGAACTGCGTTTGGGGGCTCCCCAGGGGGGCGAAGTCGACCACCGTCTGGTCGCTCAGCACTTGGGGGCATACTGGGGTTATGTCACTCACCGACGTTCTCCTTATCATCGCTGACGGTCTTCTCTTCCTCGGGCTCGTCCTTCAGCACCATTGAGTGGACGGTGGCCGCGGTCGGCTTGGGTGCCGGCGCCGTGGGCAGGTTAGCGGCGCGCGTGGTGGTGAGCACGTCTATGTCGACCGGGGCGGGGATGCCCTTCACTGTGCCGATCTTCTCTTGCCAGATCAACTGGCCCTCGTGGGGAGCGGCCGGCGTCCAGTCGGCCAGCCACAGGCGGCCGAAGGTCCGGTTCGTCGACTTCAGCACTTCCAACCACGCCAGGTCCACATATAGCCCACAGTTGGGCCGGCCGTCGTTGGTGCTGTTGACAAACTCGTCTATGTACCCGGTGGCAGTGAAATTGGCCATGGCCGGGGGCTCCCAGTCCAACCACACGCCGAGGTCGAGCCATTGTCCCAACAGGGACCCAACGAAGTGCTCGGCCTGGTCCTTGGGCGCCGGCCCCAGCTCGAAGTAGTGGTAAGCGCCGACCAGCAAGCCGGCGGCCCGGGCGTCGTCCAGGTCGCGGTCCAGCCAACTGTTCACCCAGTGGGTACCCTGGGTGGCCTTCACCAGGGCGAAGGTGAAGCCCTCCTTGGCCACCTCCTCCCAGTCGACCTGCTCCCCGTAGGGGTGTTGCCAGCTACTGACATCTACGCCACGCGTTGAACCACTCATTTCCCCCAGCTCGCTTTCAATATGGCCGTACTCAGCTCGTCGGCCGCCTCATCGCCGTAGCGTTCCCGGTACAGGTTCTCAAACAGCTCTAGAGCAATTTGAACGTTGTCGTCCGGTGGTCGGGACGGTGGAGGCCCGGCGGTTGTGCTCATCACGTGCTCCCTAGCTCGTCACGAGCATACGTCGTTTCCCGGCGGCGCTGCGCCTCCCTGGCCTTGCGCCGCTCGGCGCTGGTCTTGGCCTCGGTCCCCATGGCGGTAACGAAGGCGGCCCATTTCTGAGTCACCTTGATGGGGTGGTAGTGGGCGTTGTGCAAGCGGTTGGGCGGTGGTTGTGCGGTGCTGGCCAATATCCTGCCTTTCTAAGTACACGGTTGGACGGGGCGTGCCCTTTATCGCTCCATGGGCCGACCTCGCCGGCGTCAGTCTCGATGCGCAGCGCTAGGCAGAACTCCTCGGCACAATGTACAAAGTGCCAGTCGGTCCGAGGAGTGGTCATTGGGCGGTAGCGGCCGGTGTGCCCGTGCCGGCGGGCTCTTGGCCCGGCCACGGGTAGATCAAGAGCAGCAGGGCGGCGTCGTTGGCGGAATAACCCATGGCCACCCACTTGGCCTGGGCTGTCTCCGGCGAAATGTAGCCCTCTTTGAGCAACTTGCCCACGGTGGCCTCGGACAGGTGGTGGGTGGGCGTGGTGCGCTCCACGTGCCAATCGCTGATGAAATCGTTTATAGCCGCAACGGGCACCCCTAGAGCTTGTAAGGCCACGGTGGCCTGAGTGTCGGTGATCTGTTGGACCAGGTAACTGGCCCGCACCCGGGACACGGCCGAATTGTGGGCGGCGATGATGCTTTGCGCCTCGGCCTGCTCGAGTAGGACGGGGATAGCGGCGGCGGTGTAGCCGAGGTTCTGCAATGCCGTCGTGGCCTCGGCCTGGTCGTACAATTTGGCCCCGTACATCTTGAGGACCTCGGCCGTGGTGTCCTCTTTGACCTTGGCCACCGTCCCGCCCACCAGGGCGTTGACCCAAGCTTGGGCCTGGTCGGGGTCGTAGCCGTCGGCATCGAGCCAGGCCATGGCCTGGTCGGCCAGGTCGGGGTGAGCCTTGACCAGGCTCTCTATTTCATAGGGGGAGAGGTACTTACGGTGCACGGGCCCGGGGCCGCCAGCGGCGGTGATGTAGGCCGAGTAGAAATCGGGGTTGACCCGGGACATGCCCAAGGCCTGGCGGCCGAACTGCTCGGTTATGAGCCCGTGGGCCAGCATGTCGACCATCTTTTCCGGCCCCAATGCGTCGCCGGCCCCGGCTACCAGAGCATCGAACTGCTCGGGGAAACCCCCGGCGGCGGCGAACAGGTCCCGGCCGGTGGCGGGGTCGATGATCTGTTTGACCACCATCTCCACGGCGTCGGCCGGCGTGACCGAATTGCGGGCCAGTTTCAACAGCTCAGGGATGTACTCGGGCCGGATATCGCTGTGCGCCACCACCCCGGCGAACTGGTCGGCGGTTATGCCCCAGTCCCCGCCCAAGTCCCCGTCGGCCACGAAGCGGGGAGCTGTCGGGCTGGCGCTAGTGTTCTTGGCCAATTTCCAGGTGCCCACGGCCCGGTTGAGCATCCTCAAAGCGTCGATGACCCCATAGCTCATGCCCGTACTGCCCACCAGGGCGGCGAAGCGGTCGGCTTGCAACCCGGACAGGGCGGCCTCCTGGTCAGGGCTGCCGGCGCCCACGGAATTGAACAGTGGGTTTGGGTAACCGGGCGGTGGGGTGCCGGCGGCTTTGGTGCTGTCCGGTAGCACGTTGCGGACAATGGCGGTGGCCAGCACCGCCGGAGATAGCGGCACGCTGTGATAATTGGCGTTGGCGGCGTTGACCACGGCCTGGCTGGCGGCACTGGCCACACCCCCGGCCACGGTGGAGATGGCCGCCTTGGCGCTGGCCCAAATGCCCAGCACCTTAGCCAGGTCTTCCACCGACCCATTGGCTATGGACGTGATAGCGGACAGGACCTGATCGAGTAGGGACGGCGTGTTGTCAGCCACTTGCCCATCCTCCGGTCCAATTGAAGTCGGCTATGGCGACCCCGGCGGCGCTATTGGCGTAGCCGGCCACCGTCTCGGCGTCCCAGGCGGTGGCCTTGATCACCGCCGGCATGTCGGCAATGGCCAACAGGGTGTCGGCCAGGCCGAGCAGAAAGGTGAGACCGAAGGCCTTGAAGGCCAAAGCCCCCAAATTGGAGAGCACCCCGGTCCCGCCCACGTCGGACAGGGCGTTGGCCAGGTTCTGCGTCTGAGCCTCACAGCACTGCTCGGCGTCTTTGGCGATGCGCTCGGCGTCGTTGGCCACCGCCGTGGTGGTCGCCAAGGCGTCCCCCAGGGCACTGGGGGCCGTCATGCCCACCTGGTTGGTCAGCGTGCCCACTTCGGCCGTAAGCGGCGCCAGGGCGGCCAGGGGGGCCAATCCGGCCACTTCCTTGGTCAAGTCCCCGATAGCCGTGGTGTTGGCCGCCGTCTGAGCGGCCAGGCCGGCAGCATCGGCCTTGAGGGCGTCCACGTCAGTGAGCAGCTGGGACGGCAACGTGCCGGCCAGCTGGCTGTCCAGGATGCCGATCTGAGCCGTCAGCGCTTCGAGAGCCTGGGACAACCACGCCACCTGCTGGCCGGTGGCGGCACCGCCATTGTCGCGGACCGCCGTACGCAGCGGGGCGAGCTGGGCCTTGAGGCCGGCCACGGCGTTGGCCAGAGCAGTGAGCTTGGCTGTCACCTGGCCCGGGGCCATGCCCGGCAACATGAGGTCGGTGACCTCGGCCAGCACCCGGTAGGCGGTGATGGTGGCGATGCCCACGGCCTCGGAGATGGTGTTGGCCTGAGCCTGGTTAAAACCGCCACCGGAGATGGTCTGGTTTTGCACCCCGCTGGCAGCCTGAACCACCACCTTTTGCCCGGTGGTGACCGGTTGGGGCACCGCCACCGCAGGCGCCGGCGTAGGTGGCGGTGCCGGGGTGGGCGCCGGCGTGGGAACGGGGGAAGGCGCCGGGGCCGGCGCAGGGGGGACCGGCGCCGGGGCAGGCGCCGGCGTGATGGGCGGGGCCGGCGTCACAGGCAAAGGTTGGGTGCTGGGCTCCACTGGGGCGGTGGGCTTGGTGGCCACACCAGGCAGAGGCGTCGGCCCCAGGTCGTAGCCGAGGCTTTCCTTGAAGCGGACCAGCAGACCGGCCACGGCGGCGGCGGTGACCATGCCGGCGGTGAGCACGGGGGTGTTGGCGGTGTAACGCAACCAGTCGAAAAACTGGGGCACCTGCTGAGGGGTCAGGTCGCCGTCGTCGATGGCGGCGCGCACCCCGTTCCATACGGCGACGATGTTGCCGGCGGTGTCGGTGTCGTAGATACGGGTGACCGACGCCTCTATGTCGTCGATGACGGTATCGGCCTCGGTCGTGCTCCCGGCCATGGCCACCAACGCCGAGGTGTCGTACAGGTACAGCGTGGAGATGCCGGCCACCCCGGCGGTGGCGAAGTCGGGCCCGATGGGCTCGATGGGCTCCGGCTCGGGGTTGCTCACGGTCGCGGACTATAGCGCCGGTGCTTGTGGTGCGGCGCGCTCTGTTGGGGGGGCACAACGTCTAAGAGCTGGGCCATGGCCAGGGCGGATATGCGCACCGCCTCCACGCTGGCCAGGCTGTCGGGGACAACGTACACGCCGGTGGTGAAGTCGGCGAAGGCCACCGTGACCGCCCACATTGCCCCGGGCCGGCGGGTGACGCTTTCCACGGTGACGGGGAGTTTGGCCACGGTCGACATCCCTACGTGCTGTGATCGGTGAGCAGGCCCAAACCGGCCAGGTGGCCCAACAGGCTAGCCAGGGCGGCATTGCCCCCTTTGGAGCCCACGATCACGGGCTTGGCGATGGGGAGGGCACCATAAAACCCGAGTAGACCAGTCAGCGTCTCGAGCATGACCCCCAGGCTCCCGGCCCCTCCCACGATACGGACCATGCCGGTGGCCCCGCCGGCCGATATGACCACGTTCCCGTCACTGGCCCCGATGTCGATATCCGAGGCCCCGTCCTCATAAATACTGATGCCCAAAGCACTGTCGTCGGTGATGCCCACACCGACCGTGCCCGAGTAGTAGGGCAGGCCGCCCACAGTGGTGCCACCGGGGCCGACCACCGTACGTTCCCAGTCCGGGGCCCCGTGCGTCATGCTCGGCGCCACCAGGGTGACGACGCGCTCCCAGTCCGGCGCACCGCTAGCCACTTAGCCAGTCCGCGACGTTGGGGCTCACCACCGGCTCGCCGCCAGCCTCTATGGCCGAGCTGGGCGTGTACACCAGGCGCACCTGCCAACCGTGCTGGTAGGTGTCGTCGGTGTTGTAGGTCCAGAGCACCACATTGGCCCCCAACTGTTTGTCGTAGTTGTAGCGCAGGTCATCGTCGTCGCCGATGAGCCACGGCTCGCTCGAAGACTCGAAGGGCACTATGACCACGCCACTATCAACCAGGGCCAGGCCGGTGAGGCCCTGATGGCCGGGCGGGATGCGCACCTCTATGCGCCACAACAGACAGGTGTTGATAGGAACGTCGGTGACGGTGGGCGAGCTGGCCGGTGTGTTCTTCGGGCTCACCGGCGCCACGTTGCACACGTACTCGACCTGGCCCGACTCACTGCTGATGACCGACACTCAGCCTCCCCGATGGTTGTGGAGCACGAGCGGGCGGTGGACATGGAAGGGTGGCAGGCGCCACCGTAGCCGGGCCGGCATACCCTTCCAGGTCATTTGAGGGACCTGGGGCCGCTCCACCACGTAGGCCCGGGCACTAGGGCCGTACTTCACCAGGCCGGCGCCGAACCATTCTGGCTTGCTGCTCCATGCCACCCCGTTGGCCAGCATGTAGTCCCAGGTGCAAAAGTCTTCGGGGCAGTCGAGCAGTTCGATCAGGTGCCAGACTCGGGGCACGATGTCCTGCTCGCACACCAGGAGGTCACCAGGGACCTCCCAGTGGTCCTGTAGGGCGGCGGCGTAGCTGGTGGGGCCGATGGTGGCAGCATGCACCACATCGACCAGGTCGGCCACCTGAAGGGTGCCTAGGGCCTCCCAGGTTTGGACCTGGTCGGCGGGCCGGCACTTGGGGTCATAGACGTGCAGAAGGGTCGGCTTCACTGGCGCCCCCTTCGATGTACAGCTCCACCACCTTGGCCATGGCCAGGAACTTGGTCGGGGTGGGGGCCTTGCCGGCGAAGAGCTGGCCGGCGATGCGGGCGGCATCGCGCCGCACCTCCATGGCCCGGACCTTTTCCACCTCGGCCTTGGCGGCGTCGGTAGGCATGACCACCTGCGCCATGTGGACGGGTGGGCTCATGATGGCCCGTAGCTGGGCCTCGGACATGCTCATGGGCGTAACCCTAGCTTGGTCTCCACCGCGGCCAGACGTTCGTGTACCCGGTCCGAGCCAGACAACTTGAGGTCGTCCACCTTCTGCTCCAGGCGGCCCAGGCGGTAGCGGCCGTCGCCCCACGACAAAACGGTCAGTACTCCCCCACCAATGACGGCGGTCAACAGGGTAGAGTCCACGACCTCGTCAGTTCCAAGTGGCGTTGAACAGAGCTAGGATGCCGAACTCGCCCCCGGCGGTGGTGGTCAAGGTGCCGGCGGTGCCATCCCATACCAGGTCGACGCCGGCGGTGGCGGTGTGGGCCAGGTCTGACACCGCCACCGACCCGGTGGCCGTCCCCGCCGGGATGGTGACCGTGCCGGTGACGCTGGCTACCTCGGTCCCGTCCAAGCTGGCCACAACGTAGGTGACGGTCAGCACGTAAGCGTCGGCGAAGTCGGGAATGTCATCGGCCAGGCAGGCGCCATAGGTGGCGACGATGGCTCCCGCCCCGTAAGTGGTCGCCGGGGCCGCCATGGTGACATTGACGATGGGGCTGTTCTTGCCATGCTCCTGGGGCACCACCAGGTTGGCGTCCAGCCCCCCTACGGCGCCATAAGGCCCAGCCGGGATGGCCAATTGGAACTCGAAGGCGATAGCCGGCACCGCCGGCGGCGCCGCCGGCAACCCGTGGTTGTGGTCGCCGCGCGAATAGGTGGAAGCGGCCCCGGCGTTCTTGGACGCCCCGAAAGCGTCAGGACCGGTGACGGTCGGTGATGCTGCGCTAGTGCCAGGTGGCAGACCTCCGACAGCCGTCAGCTCCCCCTCTATAACCGTGCTCCCGTCCTGGCGGTCCAAGATGACAGGAAAGGTCACATTAGGCATTCAGTCCCCTTTCAGTGAACGCCGGCCAATGCGGCCAAAGCCTCAGCCCCGGTCAGCTCCTCAGTCTTGTGCGCCAGCCACAGCCAGCGCCGGCAATCGTGGTCGGCGTAGACGGTGACCGAGCCGACCTCCGCCCCGCTGTCGGTGACCAGCCACAGCCCCTCTTCGTAGGGCAGAGCGTGGGGCACCCACGGCAGGGTCTGGCTGGCGTTGGCGGCCAGCCCCACATCGAACAGTACCCGCCCGTTGGCCGAGCCGCCGTCGTAAACGGTCAGCTCGGCCGCGGTCGTGCTACTTGTGTTGCGGGCGGAAAAGGCGGTTATGCAACCGCGCCCGGATATGAGCTGGCCCGTGCCCGATACGGCGAAGGCACGGCCCGAGCCCCACGGCAGTAGGGCTCGGAGCATGTCAGCCGATCGTCCCCGACGCCTTGCCCAGGTACTCCCATATCAGGCCGACCACGGTCTGAGTGGCAGTGTTCTTGTTGGTGGCGACGGACACGAAGGTGTTGTTCCGGTTGTTGGCCTTGATAACCGGGATGAGGGGAAGGTTCTGCGCCCGGGACAGGTTCACGAACCACGACCGTGTGAGGTCGGCATCTTGGCTCCCCGGCCCGCCCACGAACAAGTTGCCCGTGTCGGTGCCGGTGATGAGCACCGAGGCCAGCGGGTCATTGCACAGGTAGCCGAGCAGGGCATATGCCCCGTCGGCGTAGAACTGGTCGTTTATGGAGTTAATGGCCACACCCGTGCCAATATCGCCGGCCGTGCCCGAGCTGTCCGGCGTCACCCACGAAATGTAGTGGTCGCCCACCTTGCTGTTCGGGTCGTTATAGCTGGACAATTGCTGTGGGGTGATCATGGCCTGGTCGACACCACTCACCGAGGGGTAGTAGATGGGCAGGCCGATGGAATAGTCCGTGCTGGTGGTCAGGCTGACCTGAGTGGTCAATTGCACTGTGAGCACGTCAGTCGAGTAACCGGGCTCGTCGGCGTCGAGGTCCCACAGCGGCTTTTGGGCGAAGGGGGACGTATCGACCTGGACCAGCATCGTGTCGGCGATGGTCGTGTCATGCAACCGGGGCGACTTCACCTGAAGGAAGCCAGCGCCGCCGAACTGGCCCCAGGGGGCCAGGACCGACGCGCTCGGCACCCCGTCCGATGCCCGGATGGCAAAGGACTGGGCCGAGTGCGGGGTGAGCGGGTAGTACGTGTACGCTGTCGTTGTCGCCTTTGTCAGGTAGGCGACTACCGTTTCGAGAGCGCGTCCCATGAGTTATCAGACCCTCTGCTGTCCCCAGTTGTAGGACAGGGTTATCATTTGGTTCGACCGCGCGATGCCGGCCTGGAGGGTGCCCTTGGGCATGGCCTTGACGGTGGCCACGGCGTTGGCCAGGAACGTCATGTAAGAGGCGATAAAGGTCCCGTA
>Ga0187854_10004045_pt1 | contig 11264 bp, 6 predicted proteins | sample June2016WEW_6_15_FD_132445 | JGI IMG/M metagenome (GOLD analysis project Ga0187854, IMG submission 132445) | Peatland microbial communities from SPRUCE experiment site at the Marcell Experimental Forest, Minnesota, USA - June2016WEW_6_150 | ecosystem: Environmental > Terrestrial > Soil >...
GGGAAGCGAGATTGAGAGTAAGCGGATTGCCTCCTGACAAGGGTATGAGCGTGTAACCAAACGGGGCAGTGGCACCCGAGGGCACTCCCACGAGAATGCCGGTGAAAGAATGCGCAGAGGCCGTGAGGTTGGAGATCACATCCCCATTCGCCGTTTGTGTGTAGCCAAACGTGAAAATCTCGCCCACAACCAAGAGCGACTTTCCCCGAGCATCGTTTGGAACGTCATATACCGTCAGTGTCAGATTCGCTCCCCCGGCTGTCGGTTGAAAGATCAGCGTGTGCGGCCCTGATCCAGGGAAAGGACTAGGGGGTGTCGTGTCGCTGAGCAGGGTTGCAGGACCGAAGGGCGTCGGGGCCGTGACCTCTGAGGATTCAATCAGCGCTTCTGCCTGCTTGAGCAAGGCTAAAACCTTTGCGTCTGTTGACATGATATTTCTCCTTTTCCAAAAGTCAATGCAAGCCTACACCCAAACAGCCATGTGTGCAAGCCCTCACTTCGGCCCGCGTCTGGCTTCGGCAGGCGCTGCGGGCGGATCTCCGTCTGGCATTGACAAGGACTGCGGTGCGCCGAACTCTTGTCCGCAGTAGAATATCTGGCCGCCCTTTCCATGGCGATGCCGGGGACAGTCCTTGTCTATCTGAACCTGTCGCGAAAGATGACCATCCACATGAGTTATGAAGACATCAACCTTCTTTCGGAAATCCTCTGTTTTAGCAGCAACATCCGCGATAGCGGCCTTGTTGTCGGACTGCTGATACTTTATCTCGGCATAGGTGACTCCGAAGCCAAAGACCATGCTGGCCAAAATGATTATTTCAAGGACGTTGACGTTAAAGAATCCGCCCCCATTCACCTTTTCAGGCATTTGTTACCTCCGCACTGTGCATTAAGAACATGAGCTATTCGTGTCTCACTCAGTGGTGTCCTACGTGAATCGAACTCAGCCCAGACAGGAGGCCGAAGACGTTGAGAAGCCAGATCACCACAAAAATAATCACAATGACGTTGATGATCTTCTTGAATGGTTCCGCGATTGGCAGGTAGCTGTTCACAAGCCACATCAAAACGCCCACCACGATCAGAACAACGATGATTTGAATCAAGTCCATTTTCAATTCTCCCATCTTCTCCGCTCCCAAAGAGCAAGAGATTTTCCCAAACTCAAGGCTTCAAACCTATGGAGCATGCACGACCACGTTGTAGGTGCTCGCTGTCGGCGTGCCCGCCACGTCTGCACAGAGCTGAATGTCCACGACGTCCGTGCCAGACATGAAAGCTCTGTTCCAGTCAAACCCGGACCCAGGAAAAGTGTTAGGCGTAACCGTGATGGTGCCTCCCGCCGCCACAGCCGCCGACGAACCGTAAATTCCAACCGTGATTCCATCGCATTGGCCGAGAGTTAAAGGACTGCCGCCCAAGCTGGTCGTGACTCCAGAGTACACATGCGGCTGGGAACTTGTGACCATCCACAGGGGCACTGAAGTTGGATCGTATATCAGCGTCGCGATGGAGCCGAATCCAGCGGGAAGCACCAAATCCTCATTGTTGAACGTGTGAAGCCGGTTTGCTGCCGAAGATCCAGTGTTGTGATTCTTGAGCGTCATGGCGTAAGCAGTGGCATTCTCAACCGTGAGATGCTTCCCGTTGATGCCGCCCTTGAAGCCGGTGATGCTAAACGGCCCTGTCGCGTTGGCGATCCGCAAGTAACCCGACACGCCGGGATCCACGTCGTCGTTCTGTCCTGCCGTGTTCGCAAGGGTGAGAACAGTCTGCACCTCCATGGTCCCAGTCACCGGAGGATCGTAAAAGAGCTGATAGCCCCAGTTCGTTCCTCCGATCGTGGCCGTTGTGCCGCGGATCGTGCCCTGCGAGTTGACGCAGTTCATGGTCACGTTCGCGGGGCAGTAATTATTGGCGCTGCTGGGTGAGCCAGCACCAAAGAAGGCATAGGAAGTCCCGCCAAGATTCGTTTCCGGGAAGGCCGTGATGTTGCTGACGTTGATCGCGGCTCCCCCATCCAGGTAGAAGAGATACGACGTGCCCGAGGTGCTGAAGTTCCCGTTGATGTTCTGGACATCATCTCCGAAGAAAACCACCGGGCCGTCCAGATAGAACACCTTGTCCTGATCCACGTACGTGGCGAAGTAGATGTTCTTGAACGCGTTGTGAGAGAAGGAGAAATAGGGATTCCCATTATCCTGCTTCAGATGAAACAGATTGGTGTCGTTCGCGTCTGAGACCATGTCGAACGTGTTCCGCTCCAGAAAGAAGCTGCTCGCTTCAAGAAAGAAGCCGTCGATGCAGTTGCTGGTGGGCACATGGCTAGTGTGAACCGTGAGCGTGTCCAGCATCCATACTCCGGTGTTCTGACGGCCTGCAGCGCCATGCGCGATGTAATCAGGGTTCGAGGAGTTGCAATTCAGGTTGAGATCGCGCACGTGGGAGCCGGAGTTGGGCGTATCAAGAGGGATGTTCAACTTCAAAAGGGCGATTCCGGTCACGCCGTTCGGAGCTTCGAGCGTGCTGGCGCGCGCCGTGCCTTGCACGTTGCACTGCCGATTGGTGATGGTCGTGGGAGTGGCGTTGATCGTGTAAGCTCCGGGAGGAAAGAGGATGCTTCCACCATTCGAGTTGCATAACGCGATGGTCGAGTTGATCACCCCGAGGTCGTTCGTCGCCATGATGAACGTCGACGTGCCCACGACGGACGTGCTAGCAGTTGTCGCCAAGACGGCGTGCGTGGTGTTCGTGACGGTCAAAACGGTGGTCAGCAGGTGATCCCCAGCGGCACCGCAGCCCGACAGGTCGATTATCTTTCCGGCGTCGACGGCCGTGCTCGTGAATATGGCCGTGCCCACAGAAATGTTCGCTGAACTCATGGTGCAGGTACCGTCGGTCGTCTGCACTGCATCACCCTTCGCACCAAAAGCCTTGACGTTGTATACCTGCCCGCCTCTATCCATGACCGGAACGGTGGTTCGCACGACATCCAGGCCTGTCACCCAGGCGGAATGGCTTCCCCCGGAGGCATCATTGCGATACAGGCGCATGCTGGCATAGGCACTGTTGGCAGGAACAACCAGGGTCCCAGAGTAGTTCGTCCACGTAACTGTGCTCGTCGTGGTGAGGTTCACATTCCCGATCAACGTATTTGTGCTGTCGTAGCATGCTAACTGCGGAACCAGGGAGAACGTTCCGTCCGTCAAGGCCCACATGCTGAAGTACAGAATATCACCGGGGAGCACGCTGTAGTAGCGCGTGGACGTGGCCGTTGCATACTGGGTTGAGGCCGTCAACTTGAGAGAGAAACCATTCGTGAATGGCGAGGCCGTATCTTGCGCTATGGCCATGTTGGCAAGCGCCGTCCATCCCGCCGTGCCCGCGAGGAAGTTCCCGTTCTCGACCACGATCGAAGGGCCTGGATACTGCGGCAGCAGCGCGGCGGGAATCGCGATGGTGTTATGCGTGGGAGCCGCAGACGTGATTCCTGGATTGCCGAACCAGCTCGGACCAGGCGCCGCCGCGAAGCTGAAAGAGAGCGCCGGAGCCGTAGTGGGATTCGCGCCAAGCGTTGCATTGAAGAGAGGACTGAGATTGTTCACGGTGAAGCTGGAAAGCCCAGCTCCGCCGCTCGGCCAGGACGTTATGCAGGTAGTGCTCGGTGGGCTCGCAATTTGAAGGCAGAACTGAGGGGCGGTGATCGCGCCCCCGGAAGTTATCGGCGGCAGAACGAGATTGCCAGACAGCAGCAGATCCAAGCGGTTGAGATCATAATTGAGCGGGACCTGCCAGTTGGGTTGATTGAACGCTGGCACCTGAAGCCCGATGTTGGGCGTCACAGTGGTCTGCGCCCTCGAGATCATGGGAATCAGGGTGAAGAACAGGGAAACAACAAAAGCTAGAATTTTACGCATTTCATACCTCTACGGCGTTGTGCTCGCGATATTCGACGGCTTCAAATCAGTCACCTTCGGTGCGGTGGTGAAACTCCAACGCATATCTCAGTGAACCGAAAGGGACGTAGGAGCTGGCGGCTGCACTTGAAACGGTGCGGGGGCCGAAGCCGCCGATTCCCCCTTATTGCCCAGAGAGTCTACGTAAGCCGTGCTTGCAACCGCAATGTGACTGCCAAGCGCTGGAACCGATGGGAACGTAAGATTGCCTATTACCGTGACGGTCCCGGATGGGCTGGCTGGATTCGGCAGGGTTCCAATCAGGGTTTTTGTCGTGGTCGTATCGTAAATGTTGAACCCGGCGATGCAATTTGTCGTCACCGTGGCCGTGCAAACTGGCCAGGAGCCATAAATGAATTGCAGAGAGACGGCCAGTTGGGTTGGCGCTTGCGCAGCGGCAACCACTGAAACTGTGAAAACACTAGCAACCAAAAGTAGAAGTCGTTTCATGTTTGCTCCTAATGCGGTACCGCCCGCAAATTTATGGGCGCAAAGCAATCCGATGTCTTGTTTCCGTTTCCGACCACCACACCGGTATTGCAGGAGATCACGCTCGCGGTGTCATCCGCAACGCCGCAGACGTAACTCGGGTTGCCTGCTGGCCCGCACGATAAGACCGCATTTCTGCTTCCCCATCCAGCAGGAAAGTCTGTGTTATTAACCGTCAAGGTCGGGCCAGCAATGGGGTGCGTGAAGCTCGACTCGGTTATCTGCGTCATGGCAAACCAGAGAGCGCTGCTGCAACTTCCCAGGTAACAGGTGACGGTATTGCCGTGAACGTTTGCCGTGCTGTGGCTGTCTCCGCCCAGGTTGATCCCATTCCCATCGTTCAATTCGATGGTGTTAGCGTAAACCTCCGCCGAACTTGCTTCGCCCTGAATGTCGGTGTCCCCGATGTTGATGCAGCCACCGCTTATGGCCGCAAACCTACAATCTTGCAGGAGATTATCGTGGATCAGGTCTCCAGTTTCCGCCCTGACTCGGATGGCTCGGCTCACATCTGCGACGATCTGGTTGTACGCTGCCTCGTTGCCGCCACACGGGCTTCCCACCTTCCCCTCGCAGTCGAACAGGATGGCGCGGGGCGGGTCGTACACACCCGTGTCGTAGGTTGGGTGTGGCAGGATGATGTAATTGTTCCGCACCAGACTCCCCGGCGTCGCATACATGGCGATTCCCTGGAAGGCATTCAGATTCGCACCGGGGGAAACGGTAGAATTCCATACTTCTGCCGGGACGGTGTTGCCGCCGTTTACCCAAACGAAGTACGCGCGGTTGCCATCCTCGCTCGCATTGGGAAGCGTGCCTTGGACGTTGTACACCTGGATATACCGGGTAGCCACAGGGGAGTAGAGATTGTTCTGGTTGAAATTGATAATCCTCCCGCCGAGGGCCGCCTGGTTGATCGTCAGGTGGTGAATCTTGTCATAGGCTGCCGCCGTCGCATCCTGACCGACATCCACGCAGCCGGTCGCCACGGAATTGCAGTTCACCGTGCCGTTCATTATGGTCAGGCCGTAAGGGGAGTTGGTTCCGTGGATCATCCCCGTGACTGTGTGTCCGTACAAATCGAGCACAAACGAGTTCGTGTAAGACCAAGTGATACAATTTGCGGTGGCGTCACTTCCAATATTCGCCGTCACGCGGTAAACGTAACCGGGACTTGCCGGAGTCAGCGCGCCACACGCAGCAATCGTGGCATCTGGCGTCGGCGCCCCCCCACCCGCATAGGGGTCGCCCACATTGCCGCACAGACTTTGATCGGTTCCTGGTCCACAACCCGCTGGGGCTCCAGTAAGCTGGAAAACTCCTCGGTCCCAGGATCCACTGATCCCACGTACTACTCCATCGGGATCAATATTGTATGGAGAGGTAAGTGTGACGCCTCCATTCCAGTCCGCATTGTCCCCAACAAGGTGAAAATTGGGCGGATTAGCTGTCCAAGACACAAACGGGCTGCTCGGCGTCGCCACAAGGATAACGTCGTGCGCGCCCGTGAAAAATGCGGTGTCCAGCGTCCCGGTGTTGTACCCTAAAATCGAATTGTAGTCCTCTGTCACCGTGCAGGCCGCGCATTTGTGTTCTTCGGAGCCCATCTCGATACCGCCATTCGTGTTGCCGTACCAGAGGTTGTTTCGGACGGTCCAGGTAGAGGCTACGTTGCCCTCGGCGGTGCAGTCCTCGCATAGCGCGGCATTGATCCCATACAGATTCGCAAAAGTGTCCTGTTCGATCACCCATCCGGTGCAGATCATCCCGTTGATGCAGTCGATCACGCCATCGCCGATTCCGGTGTTGCACGGCGCAGTGGTGCAACTTCGAGTGTTCCCATTGTCGTAATAGAAAATGTCCCCGTACATCAACCAGTTATTAGCGATGCAGGACGCCGTGCAGCCGCCCCGGTCAAGCTCCACAATGAAGCCTGAGCCTTCTGCATCCTCAAAGTTATCGTTGCTGATCGTGACGTTGCTCGACCCCATGTCCGCCCAGGCTTCGCCGTGGTGGGTGGAGGTCGAGACGTTGCCGGTAATGTAGGAGTGGTCGAGAGTGATGCCGGTGACGAACTCGGTGAAAAAGGGACCGCCGCTCGAACCGTGGAGATACAGGTGCGAGAGCGTAAAGTTGCTCCCGCCTCCATTGCTGCTTGTCCATCCGTCCGAATCCATGTGGACGTTGCTGTCTACGTGGGTGTCCGCGTTGGCGAACCCAGCGCCAAGGATTTCGAGATAGCTCACGCTGATGTCATGCGGGCAGGAAGTCCAGCCGTGATAGGCGGCCAGGCAGAGTCCCAAGTTGTAGCAGTACGCGGAGGTGCAAGCGCTCCCGTCAATCTTGAGACCGCAGCCCGCACCACCAGGACCACAGCCCATGCCCGTGTAGGTTCCGGCTCCGGTCACGTTCCAATAGCTGGAGTTGTTATTGAAGCTGAGCCCTGTGCCTCCCGTGCTGGCGTTGAAAATCGCTGGGCCTGAAACGTCCGTGGCGTAGGCGCTCGACCAGCCCACCGCCGTCCCGTGGCTGGCTGTGGTCGCCGCTTGGATGGTGATCGTTGTGGTTCCTGAGTTCGCCGTGTTCGCGTAGTACTCGGGATACGTCCCGCTGGCCAAATAGTAGGTGTAACTCCGCCTCAGCGTGGCCGGAAGCACGGTGTAGGCATTCGTCCAGTCGCTCCCGTCGGCTGTCCCGGTGGCTCCCGCACGCACATAGCAAGCGGAGTTCGGCACGTCGCAGGCTGTCGCCCAGCCCAGGACCGGGAAAGCTAGAAAAGCGAGGATGAGGATCAGTTTTCGCATTTTACTCCGCTGCCGAAGCAGTCTCTAAAGAGAACGCTGTGCATGTCGGTGCCGTACCTGTCGCTAGTTGGTTGTATTTCAATGTGAATATGTCTTTAGCGGCGTAGGCCACTGAATGACCAGTGCTCGCATACAAATCAGAAATTTCCCCTGGAGCACTAAAGGCCGTAAGGATCGTGGCAACGATACTGGTGGGAGAGCCATTTTTGTAGAGCGTGAACGTAGCCGGTTCGGTGCCCGGAGCAGCGGTACAATAGCCAATGAGATTCACGGCAACCCTAGCATCTGGCATCCCAGCCGAAGCCGAGGTTATCGTGGTGGTTTGGCGATTTGTAAAGGGACAGAGATAGGTAGCGGAGGCATTAGGCAACGTCGAACTGTTCAGACCGAAAATGATCCAACCATTAGCAAGGCCGTTGGGATCAACCTGCATCGAAAACCCCTCGACAGCGCCGGATGCGGCAGAGGCGTTTCCGTTGACGAGTCCGAGCGTAATTCGATCCCCTTGTGCAAGTGCCACACTATGACTTGTGGTTGCGTAATAGTCACAATAGGCGTTGTTCAAACCCATGCTCAAGGGTGAGTTTTGCGTCAGAGTTGTATCCCCCAAAGCTCCAGCCGCGCCCACTCCCTGCCGAAGTGTAACCGTAAGTGCTCCACCTGCTCCATTAGCCGTACTCTGATACCAACAAAGATTTTTCGCCGTACCACCTAAAGTCCACGGAACTGGAACTTCCACGGTTGTTTCGGTAGCTGATGGAGTAGTAGATTGAGAAAATGAAGTGTAGACAATAGCGCCAGTCCCCACCGTGGCCGCATTGAGATTGGTGCCGAGAATCTGTGCAGTCGAACCCAATATTTCGGCAGTGTAGCTCGATAAAGACGGTCCACCGACACCGTTAGCCGGTATAGAAATTGCCAAGCCCTGCGGAACCAGCAACGGGCGGAGTCCCTGATCTGCGCTAGAAGCAACTGCACCCGCAGCCGTGCTTCCAGGAACCGTCCAATAGGGAAGACTAACCGTATTGCCAGTTGTCACGGCAAGCCCTGTTTGGAGTGAAGAGTAATTACTAGGACTGGGAACTGCGTAAACAAGCGCCGTAAAGTTTGACAGCCACACCGTCAAAGGAGAAACAAACTGCTGATTGCTCGCTTGCCCACTGGCGAACCAAGCATAGAATCTGGAAGCAGCCTGTACACCTTGTACAAAATCCGTCCCGATGATCCCACCCACGGTGTTCACGTTGGGACCGGTTAGGCAGGTGGGGCAAGAAAGAGTGCCTGTCGAAGTAATCGGCCCACCACTCAGAGGAGCCGCAGTCGCTACGCTCGTGACACCTGTATTGGCAATAGTCAAAGTATCAGGAGCGCGTGTCAAAGCGATGCCTGTCCCCGCGACAAGCGTAGCATTGTGGCAGTTGGCATCCCACCCAGCGCCTGTCGGGATTACGTACACGAAGCACGATTGGCCCTGGTCTATGGTAAGCGTCGCCCCCGGCGTGCCCCCGTTCTTGCTGATTTGCCAGGTCGCGGGCGTGACCGTCACCGCTGTATTAGAACCAGTGGTGCGGTTGTCCATTTGAATGTTGCAGGCCGCATTCTCAAGCGTCGTCGCGGTAGGCAGAGTTTCGCCCACTGCGACTGATGTTTGAAATAGGATACCGCTATTACAGTCGGTGAATAAGACTGTATCTGTGCTTGTCGTCCCTGTTACGCCACGAGGGGGACCATAGCCAACCTGCATGACGCTGGGAGCCGCCGCAGCGTCGGTGGGGAGATTGTAGCCGACAGAAAACTTGCCCTTGGTGGTGGGTGCGGTGATCTTCGTCAAATTGGTCGCGGTGGTCCAGTAGGGGAAATCGTACTGAGCGGGGGTTCCCGAGGCTGTGACAGTGCCCGTACCTGGCGTGATCTGGTGGCATCCCCAAGCATGGGTTGACGTGTTGTAGGTCGGCGTATCGGTAGCACCCGCACATCCGGTAGTCCCACCTGAAGGACCAGTCTTATAGGCTGGAAGGGACCCGACGCCCGCATCGTTACCCATTAGAATCGTGTCGGTAGCGCCTGTCATGTTCAATGCCCGCACTGCGGTCTGTACTGCAATGAGTGGCAAGGTCGTGGTAGGTGTAAATGTAGTCCCGTCAGGCAGGGTCCACGTACCGCTCGTCGCAATGACGACGCCGAGCTGAGAGCCTTGCGTAGCGGTGCAGGTAGATGTCCCGCCGGAATCCGTAACTTGACCTGCTGTCGATCCTGCGCAGACTGTGTCCCCCAGCGTCACCGCAGCACTCGCGTTGACGAGCGTTTCGGCAGTCGGGAAGATTACTTCCACCGAGCTTGTGTGTACCAGAGCGGCAATTCCCAGCCAATTGCCCGGCGATGCCCCGCAGTCATTTACGGTCATCGCCGTAGTCAGGCATTGCAGGTTCCACGGTGTCGAAGTTCCTACACCCTTGGCGAACCATGCGCCACTCACCTGGAGACCCTGCTTTCCTCCTGCCGTAGACTCACCGCCTATGATTTCGACGTTCCCCGCCTGTGAACCTGCATTGGTTCCAGCGTTATTGCCGCCATGTAATCAAGCGCTGCCACCCTGCGAACTTGCTCCACCCGTGCCGGTCTGGTTTCCCCCACGCAGATTGAGCGGCCCAACCGTCCCGGCTGAAGAAGCATCATTGCCGCCTGTAATCAACACTTGGGAGGTGGTGTTCGTATTATTCAGCGTATTCGCTGAAACCTGGAGAGCCCCGCCGATACCGTTTCCTGATTGTCCTTGCATCGTCCAGTTCGTGCCGTTAAAAATCATGAATACATACTGGCCAGCCAACAGGTCATTAGGCGAAAGCGCTGTAGCTCCCCCTTGCTTGTCAATCGCAGGCGTTCCCGCCTGAGCATTGACAACCAGCGTTGAGGCCCCCGTATTGGCGACATCTGCCTTGAATAGAATTTCATCTCCGGCAACAGGGGCAAAAGTCGGCGCGGTCGTACAGGTGTAGGCCGTGTGCGAGCCCCCACCGGCCACGCAAGCCAGAGGAACTGATACTTGGTGCCCCGTGGATGCCACAAGCTGGCCTGAACCATTCGTTGCCAGTACGGGGATGTTGATGGAAACGCCAGCCCCGTTGAAGTTTACGGCATTGCCCACAGCATATCCGCTGTTTTGCAGCAGCCCACCGGTGCCACTGAACGAGGCATAATTGCCGTTCACGCTTGGAGTTTGAATCGTAGCCACCGACTGCGTGTTAGTGCCATCGTAGAATTGCAGGATGCCGGAAAGATTCCAGAGGTCTCCAGTGCCTAGTCCGGTTGTTGGAGCCACGCCGCTTGGGATGTTGAATGCGGCCGCTGCCGTGGTAGACGCGGTCCCAATGATTTTGGGAAGTGTCAGCGCCCCTGCGCTGAAGCTCGATCCCGTGACGGCCCCGAAAGCCGAGGCACTGGAACGGTATTGCACCTCGCTGCCAGAGCCAGCAGGCGCAGCCCCCGGAGGTACGGTCCAGGACGCGACGCCGCCAGCGGTTTCTTGCAGCCAAGCGGTGCTCGTGGTATTCCCCGCGAGCAGCGTCCATGCCGAGCAAGCACCAGCCGCATAGGTTGTGCAATAGAGCATGTCACCAACTCTCGTTCCAGCCGGCAAGAGATTGACTAAGGCCGCAGCAGCAGTGGCGGCGCCGGTTCCTCCATGCCCCGTACCGAGGTTGTTCGTGACCGCCGCCGCTTGACTAAGATCAAGCGCGCCCCATCCGGGTTCAGCCACGCCCATCACGAGACTTTGATATTGAACACCTGCCAGAAGTTTTGCCCAAGTTGGATTGACACCCTGACCGGTGATAATGGCGCCGCGTTCGACGGCGGCCGGAGTGGTGTCGCTGTGCGTGGCTGAAAGAAGATTATGAGCTACCGCGATGCCAGCGTTCAGCGAGAGAGTCCCGTTGGTGTCCAGCAAATATCCAGACTGCCCGGCCAACGTCGGAAGGGGCACCCCGTTCGCGTTGGCCACGGTAGGGTTTGGCGA
>Ga0187854_10004046_pt1 | contig 11262 bp, 13 predicted proteins | sample June2016WEW_6_15_FD_132445 | JGI IMG/M metagenome (GOLD analysis project Ga0187854, IMG submission 132445) | Peatland microbial communities from SPRUCE experiment site at the Marcell Experimental Forest, Minnesota, USA - June2016WEW_6_150 | ecosystem: Environmental > Terrestrial > Soil >...
ACGCTGGAAGGGGTGGAGAATTTTATCCGGGAGCAAGTCTCTAAAAAGAGAGGAGAGGGCCTCCGCGAGAAAGGACCGGAAATATGAGTTCGCCATTATCTGGCGTTCGAGTACTGGATTTATCCCAAATGCTGGCCGGGCCCTTTGGGTCCATGATTCTGGGGGACCTGGGGGCTGAGATCATAAAGATCGAAAAACCCGACGGAGGAGACATCGGGCGGGGAATGCCGCCCCATTTTTTCCACGGGGAGAGCGTCTATTTCCTCAGCGTAAACCGGAATAAAAAATCGATGACCCTGGATTTGAAGGACCCGCAAGGCCTGGAGATCTTTTATCGCCTGGTGAAAATTTCCGACGTGGTCTTCGATAATTTTCGCCCCGGGATCCTGGAGAAACTTCGCATCGACTATGAGAGCCTGAAGAAAATCAACCCCCGGATCATCTCCTGTTCGGTTTCCGGTTACGGTCAGACCGGTCCATCCAGGGACCAGCCCGCATTTGACCTGATCATCCAGGCGCGCGGAGGCATCATGAGCTATACGGGAGAGCCGGGGAGGATGCCTGTGCGTATGGGCGCGCCCATGGGCGATCTTGCGGGTGGACTCTATGCCGCCCACGGGGTCATGGCGGCTCTCTATCAGCGCGAAAAGACCGGAGAGGGCCAGCGTCTCGACATCAGCCTTCTGGACAGCCAGCTTTCTCTGCAGATTTACCGGGCGCTCTATTATCTTTATGCCGGGGAGATTGCAACTCCGGTAGGCTCCGGGCACGTTTCGGCCCATCCCATCGGGGCTTTCAAGACTAAGACCTTTGATATCGTCATTGACACAAATACGGACAAATTTTTCCAGGAACTCTGTGAACTTCTGGACTGCGGGGAACTCGCCTCCGAACCCCGGTTCCTCACCCGGGCCGATCGCCTGAAGAATAAGGAAGCCCTGTACGAGATTTTGGGGAACATCTTTCTCCAGAAAACGGGGGAAGAATGGCTGGAAAAGCTAGAGGGACGCCTCCCGGCAGGGCCGATCAACACGGTGGATATGGCCCTGAACGATCCTCAGATTCTGGCCCGGAACATGGTGGTGGAAACCAGCCACCGTTCCGGAGAGAAGATGAAGCTCCTGGGGAATCCGATTAAAATGTCTTCAGCCCCGGATGGAGCAGTAGCCCCACCCCCAGCCCTGGGGGAGAACACGGACCCAATTCTAACCAAACTCCTGAATTTCAGCCCGGGCGAGATCAAGATTCTGCGGGAGAAGAAAATTATTTAAGGAAAAAAGAATAGACATTCTGGATGGGCACATCCCGTGACTTTTGTATAACCCCTTTCGCCCTTTCGGCTTCCAGGGGGAAAGGCGCCCCAGCGATTCATCGTTTGAAATTTACAGCTCCATCCTGCTCTGCATCCACTCCTTGAACTTTTGCATCTGGCTATCACTCCAGGGCTCATCACAAGGCATTTCTTTGGCGGAAAGCCTGGCGTATATGTTCGGAGCGTGCTTTTTTACATCCTCATAGGAGGAAAGATCAATTCCCAACGGCTTCATGGACTCAATGTCACGGGGTCGGAATAGTGGCCGAATATCGGCGGAAAAACTCAAAGCACGAATCGGAATCTCCTTCTCTAATTCATCAGGCTGACCAGAAAGCCGAAAGGGAGTCTCCTTTTTCTTTTTCCGGTCCAAGAAGATCATAATACCCAAAGCCCCTTGCCCGGCAGTAGCCAGGCCTAGGATAGCCCGATAGATACTTCCTAAGGGATCCCAATCCGCATGGATGGAATACAGAACGCTGTACGGTTTGGAGGTATCAACGGAGGCCAACCTTCCTATGCTCATTAACATCCCGGCTATAGCCTGCACGAGTAAAAAACAAGCAATTGAGATTCCTAAACGCCGATGGATGGTTCGCACCTTTCCCCCATTCATCCTTTTCTCCCTGGCCAACTCAAAGCCTTGGTCCCTTCCTGATTCATAAAACGGCCCGGCTTGACGTCATAAGTCCGGATTTGCCACCCCTGCCGCGAGATTCCTCTCTCGTCGCCATGTTACTGACGTGAAAATTAAGCTTACTGGCCTGCGGTGAAACAAATGCTTATTCTGTAACCACAATTGTACCCCTCATTCCTTCATGGCCGCTTCCACAAAAATTGTCACAGTGAAAAGGAAACGTTCCCGCCCTGTCAGGGACAAAACGCAGTGGATTTACTTTTCCGGGATGAATATCCGTGCGAATTTTCAACCCCGGGCAATTGAATCCATGCAACCTGTCCAGTGAAGTGAATTCCAATACCACGGGGACTCCTTTCTTTACCATAATCTCTTTCGGTGAGTATTCAAACCTTTTTGCCGTAATCGGGATGACTTGCTCATTTTCAGCTGCGATTAAGTAGCCACCGATGGAAATCGTGAGGAAAACCGCCATTGCACCGCAGATCAGGAGTCTGGATTTCATTAATTTCATAGATTTTCTCCTTTCACGCTGAATTCAGAAATTGCGTAGCGAGCTTCTTTGACTTTTGCCTCCACGTTACGAAATCCCAGCCCCTTATAGGGCTGGTTGGCATTCCAAGGAATTGGACTCTTCACCGGGACCGAACCCGGAGCTGGCAATGGGAACATCAATCCCTTGGCGGCACGGTGGGCAATGTGTCCGGTGTTATGGTGGTGTTCCTGATGGATATGCCCATAAAAGACCGTCACTTTTGAATAGGGCATGAGCAACTCTATTCCTTGGGCTCCGTCGCGGGTATACCAATCCCAATCCGGATACAAGTCGAACAGTGGACGGTGGGTGAAAACCACAATGGGCGAATCTTTGTCCCGTTGCTTCAGGTCGGCACTTAACCACGCTAATTGGGTTTTTCCAACAGTGGACGTTGGGTCAGAAACATTATCCAGAACGACAAAGTGAACGCCTTTGTGGTCGAAGGTATAATGGGTTTCTCCAAAGAATTCCTTGAAGGCTTCTCCCTCATCCAGCCCGGCATCGTGTTCCCCGGGCATAAACTTGAGATTTTTTACCGTCAGGTCCTTGATAATATCCCGGAACCCGGCCAGACGTTTTCGTCGATCTTGGTCATCATCGGTAATGTGGGTCAAATCGCCTGTGAACATGATGAAGTCAGGCTGGTATTTCAGGCTGTTAACCGCTGCGACGGCTTTCTTGAGGGTTCCCGCGGAGTCCGGATTTACTGGCGGGCCGGTGAATCCCCAGTGTGAGTCAGATAATTGGACGAAAAAGAAATCCTCCTCTGCAGCCCGGGCCGTATTGGCCAAATTCCCCGACCGATCCAAGCCGGAAGCAAAAATTACACCGCCGATCCCCGCCAGTTTTAAAAAGTCTCGCCGGTCAATTTTCATGAATCCTCCCCTCCAGGTTGAATTTAACCCCTTCTCTCTTACTCAGAGCCTTCAAAGGATTCAGCCAAACTCTACCTTTAGGATATTACGGGGGCGAGGAGGATCAATGGGGTGAACTATGTATTTTTCGGTCTGAAATTCTGCATATTTCTACATTAGGTTCCTTAGGTCATCCCCACATACCCTGGTCTGAAGATGCTGGTCTTGTCGTTGACTTTTTCATTCTTGGGAGGAGGACGCGGTTGGTCTAGGGCTCAAATACCCTGGTTGTGAGTTTGGACGGGCTCCGTGATTCGGCGGCCGACTACTTCTTATCCAGGCCCAGCGCCTTGACCACCTTGCCGATATTCTCGAAGTCCTCCCGGACGAACTTTTCGTAGTCCCCGGCGTTCTGGTAGAGAATGGCCATATCCAGTCTTTTCAGAGCCTCCTTGAACTCCTGCTCATCAGCCGCCTTCTTTACGGCTTCCTCCACTTTTTGCACGACAGTCCTGGGCATGTTCTTCGGACCCATTATGGCCAGGAACCCCGGGCTGGCGATGCCATAAATCTCCTTCACCGTCGGCGCGTCCGGGTAGCGGGGGGAACGCTGGAAGCCCCAGTTGGCCAGCAGGCGAAACTTGCCCGCATCGACCAGGGGCGCCCACCCGGAGGAATCGGACAGGACGTCGATGTGACCCCCCAGGAGGGCGGTCATGGTCTCAGCCCCGCCCTTGAAGGGCATATGGGTCCATTGGAAGCCGACCGCGCTGGCCAGCTCCTCAACCGCAAGATGGGTCGGGGTGCCCACGCCCGGCGAGCCGTAGGTTATTTTGTTGGGATTCTTCTTCGAATATTCGACCAACTCCTGCAGGGTCTTCCAGGGGGCGTCCGCCCGCACGACCAGGCCGAAGAGAAACCCTCCCCAGCGCGCGATGTGGGTGACATCGTCCAGGGGATGGAAATTTAGCTTTCCCATGTGGTAGGCGATCGAGGAGCTGCCCGTGATGATCCCGAGAGTGTATCCGTCGGGGGCCTTGGTGACTACCAGGCTCGGCCCCACGGTCCCGCCCCCTCCCGGCTTGTTTTCGCAGATAACCGGCTGGCCCAAGTGCTTTTTCATCGAGTTGGCCAGGGCGCGGCTGCTGAGGTCGGTGGATCCCCCCGGGGGATAGGGAATGACGAGAGTGACGGCTTTCGCCGGGTATTCGGCCGCTCCGGCGGACGCAGACCCGGAAAGGATCAGCATTGCCGCAATTATGATTCTTATTCGAGTTCCCAGACCCATAGACCCTCCTGCACTTAAATATGAATGGTTGATGACAGAGGAGATGTTCATTTCCCCTCTTGGGCGTCCCGGTAAGCGCGGCGCAGGTGTGCCAGGGACAGGCTGGCGCATCGGTCGAGGTTAGCTTCGCTTCCCCCTCCCCGAATAGGGGTGCAGATTTCGTAGGCCATGTAAGCATCGTAGCCCACGCCCCTCAGGGCTCGGAAATATCTTCGGTAATCGATCTGGCCCTCCCCGGCGGGGACCGCCAGGGTACGCTTCAGGGTGTAATATCCGGTCATTTTGAATGTGCTCGGGGCATTGTGGAAGGCCACTTCGCGCTGGATGAAATCCGAGGCGGTCGAGTAGACGATCAGGGAGCCCAGCGCCGAAACGGCATTCTCATAGGGCTCTCCCGTTTTCAACACGTAAGGGGCGTCGAAGGCCACCTTCATGGCCGGGGAGCCGATCTCCTGGATCATCTGTAGCACATCCTCGTAATGAACGGTTATCTCGGAATGGTTCTGCAGGGCGAGGACGACGCCCTGATCCTCGGCGAACCGCGCCCCTTCCCGGATGTACTGGACGCACCAGGTCCATTGGTCCTCGTAAGGAATCTGGGGCCGGAGGAACCCGGAGTAAATGCGCACAATCCGGCAGTCCAGGTCCGAGGCGAGGCGCACCGTCTCGCGCAGGTACAGGAGCTCTTTCTCGAAATGGGCCATGTCGGGATGATCGAGCCCGGAAGAGAAATCCTGGTATCCGGCGATGCAGGCCAACTCCAAACCCTTAGACCGGATCGTCTCCTTCAGCCGCTTACGGTCATCGGCGCCGAGGTCCAGAGGGGAAGCATGGGGCCGCTTGGCAATGAACTCGACGCCGTCAAAGCCCAGCTGGGCCGCCTTGTCGATCACCTTGTCCAGGGGAAGGGTGGTTTGGCCCTTCCAGGCGGGTGAGTAGGAAACCGAATGCAGAATGAATTTCATGTTTTCTCCTTATCACCTTTTACTCCAAAATTCAGGAATCAGGACTCAGGACCCGGGATGCACCCCTCACCACTATTCTTTGGCCTCCATCCGGATCGCCTTTTTTGGGCAAAGGTTCACGCATATGGAGCAGCCGATACAAAGCCCGGGCTCGACACGCGCCTTCTTTCCCTTCAGGGATACGGCCAGGCAGTGGCCCGGTTTCAGGCATATCCCGCAGCCGTTGCATTTTTCCGGGGTTATCCTCGCCGCGCCTTCCTTGACCCGAATTTGGTCGGGGGGGAACAGGTAGGGAAGGGCGACTCCTCGGATTGCCTCCAGGGATTCGAGGTCTTGCTCTTCCAGGTAACGCCGTAGGCCTTCGAGCATCTTCGGGATCTCTTCGAAGCCGTACCACATGAGGTGGGTACACACCCCCACGGCGGAGGCTCCCCACATGATTGTTTCCACAATGTCTTCCCACCTGGCAATTCCCCCCGAAGCCAGGACCTGTAACCGCGTATTCTTCCGGACGATTGCGGTTTTTCCGAACCCCGCATGCTTGGAAAGGGGATTCCCGGAGACAACGCCGATGCTCGCCTGGTCGAGGAGCGAGATCCGAGGCCGGCCCCCGCCGTAGAGATCGGGCGAAGGCAGGCAGTTCGGCATCGTGGTGCTGATGCTGATCGCCTCCGCGCCGCCATCCTCGATTGCCTTTGCAGTCTCCAGAAAACGGGGATGATTAGAGTACGGTTTGGGAACGATGGGGATGCGCACGGCCTCCTTAAGACCACGGGTGATCAGAAAGCAGAGCTCCGGGACCTGGCCGATCTGCCCGCCGCTCCGCAGTTCCTCCCGGACCTTCTCCCCGAGCGTCTCCGCGGGGAGGCCGATGTGGGGGCAGGTCAGGTTGGCTTCGATCATATCCGCACCGGCCTGCTCGAAATCGTGAGCCAGAGAAACCCATTGCGCGAGGTCGGAAGAGGGACTGGTCATGTTGGCCATGAGCACAAGAGAAGTCTGCTCTTTGGCCTTTCTCATCAGGTCCAGGCCCTCATCCCGGTTCAGGCGGCGGTCAATCCCAAAGAGCAGCCCTTTTCCCGGAAGGGAGTGGGAGCGAAGCTTGCCGGGAAAAGGCACGCGATCGAAAGTCAACTTCAGGCTCGCCCCGGCCGCTCCGCTGTCCTCGGCCCGCTTGAGGAGATCGATAGAGGACGTCAGGGGCCCGGAGGCGATCACCAGGGGGTTCTTCAGCGTAACTCCTGCGAATTTCAATTTCATTCTTGGCACCTCGAAAAGAAAGTTTATTATAAGGGATCTTGCCGGGGTTGGCAACGAACTGAATTCGTGAAGATACATTTTAAGACTATGAACTGCAGTAGGACCGCGAAAATTCGCGTTATATGACCGGGGGGCCGGGGGGATTAAGCGCCGGCATCATCGGCCGGGAGAAGATTTTCATTCCCAGATTGAACCGAGTCTCCGCAGATTGAGGCAGAGCGCTGTTTTTCCGCCTCTTCCATGGTTGGATATGTGAATGTATTTAACTGATAAATTCGAAAAATCTTCAAGATTGTGGAGAATCGGAGAGAGATCCGTTCCGAATTTGTGGGACACTCGGAATTCTCCGCGTCTTTCGTCTATCCAGGATCTCCGCCAGGATGGGTAGCAGAAGAGAACCGCCGGGGAGAAGGAAAATGAGGATAATGGGTAGGTATAAGGATAGGCGTTTGAGTTGATCCTTGATCTGTTTTTTTTCCTCTTTGGTCCACTTTTGGTCTGTGTTTCTCTGCTTGAATAGGAGCTGCAAGAAACCCTGCATGTGCTGAGCTTCCGTAAATATTAATTCTTTGTGCTTTAAAACAAACCTTTTTAGTAAGAAACGGAACATGAAGAGTACACTATCCTATAAGGGGTTCTGAAGCAACTTACAATAAAGGCAGAGGTTCGGCACTTCATCAGAATCCACTGCCCGATTCACCGCCGAAGCCGTCACCCGCCAAAACCACGCAACCTCCGCCTCCGGATACTTCATCTTCTTCATCGGCAACTGTCCCCCGCACCTGGAGGGATTTTCGGGGGGCAGCTCACCGGGAAAGGTAATTTAGCTACATTAAAACGAAACCCTCATCGATGCAGGTGTTACTTGGGTACTTTTTCAACCGGACATAATGGCGCCGCTCATCGGTCACTTCCTCTGTCTCCACATAGGTACAACCGTACTTACCCAGGTCCACCCAGGTGCCGCTGTTGGCATAAATGCGACTGCAGGGGATTTTTTTTGCGGCGTCGGTATCATCTGGCAGGGAGTTGCTCCCGTAATTCTTGCTCATGGTAGGGATATGGGTATGCCCGAAGATAACGATGTTTGTGTTGGAACTAAAGGGCAGAAAATAGACCAAGGATGCCGCGTAAGAGAGATTTTCAAGATCGCCCATTATGGCCGTTGGAACATTGATATTTCCTGGCGTTTTTTCCCAGTTCCGGATGAGATTTCGGAATCGCCTTCCCGTTTCCTGCACGGTCATCGTATCCGGGTAGCCGGGTACGCCGCTCATCTGGATCATATCGCCTGACTTCAGCCCGGCATCTGCGGCAATGGCCTTAAATAGGTCCTCTATGAAATCTGGATGCTTCATAAACTCTTGGAGAAAAGTTATAAAAATGTCGCGGGGATCGCCTTCCTGTCCAGTCGTTAAGACCTTGTAGGTAACTACGCGCGAAATGAAGTATCCCAGCGGCAGAAAGGTATCGGGAGCGGTCCAGGTGTCGGGCGCATTGAAAAGGCAGTAGCGGTTTCCATGCTCGGCAGCTAGAGTCCCCACGTTGTAGCTCCCCAACGGTACCGTGTTATTGCAGAAATAACGGATCCCGGGAAAGTTTTTCTCCATAAACTGTTTCGTTGCCGATATTCCGGCAACATTCATGCCCATGTCGTGATTGCCGGGCACATAGGCAAGTTTGATGTCCGGGCTGGCTGCCAGGGCCTGGAGACTGTCGATGATCGGTTTATTGGCGCCGTTGGAGCAGATTTTGTCGAAGGATGTGAGCGGGGCGTAATTGACCGGAATGATCCAGGCGTCGAAGAGATCGCCAAGGATCACCACCTCTTTCACGTCAGTAGCCCTTCTCTGATCCTCCAGGAATTGCGCCAGCACAGGAATATTCTTCTTCAAGCATCCGTAAGGATTCGGAGCGCTCATGCTTCTATCGTCACCCAGGTGAATGTCGCTGATGAAAATTCTCTTGGTTCTGTTTCCCATGACTTTTCTCCTTTCTTTCAAGCTCAAAAGAGGCCGGATAATTCGTCTTGCCTTGGCATAACGGCAAATTTGGATCATCCTTTCCATTTTGTCAAGTTGCTTCGGAGCCACCCGCTTTAGCCTTCTACTGCCTACCTGAGCATTACACCTAATGATTAGTCGAGGGGGGCTTTCGGAGCTAATGAGTAGAGTAGACTACGGGCGCCGTAGGGTCTCTCAACCCCCGGTCTCCCGTAGCCCCTCTCCGAACCGAGCATGCGCCTTTCGTTACACACTCGGCTCTCCAGAGACCATGGCGTAATCGGTCCGCCGCACCAACCTTAAATTGACGATCACCCCGTCGATGCCCGGCGTTCTCTTGCCCTTGTTTGTGGCCACCGTTCATCAGGCACACCGCAAGTTGCGGCTATCGGTAATCCAACCCCACAGCTCGCGGTACTGCCCTTCGGGATTTTCCCGACTCCACTGATAGAGTTTTCTCTGCATGTTGAGTAACCAGACCTTATCGGTCTTTGCATCTGTGTCCACAGATTCCTCCGGCTTCAAAAACCTATCGGTCTCCTGTCCTCCTTCGCCTTCGTGGACGGCTTTCCGGCCCCTAGACTACTACGGGGACTCCGCCCCGTACGTGCCCTTCCCCGGTCTCCACGGATAGCCTGCTCTCCCAAACAGGCAGACACGCACGGTTCCCATGTTCCCGTCCTCCACCCTTGGATGCTTAGATGCCTGCTTTACCCCTGGCGGCTCTGGAGAGACAGGTAGGAAGGAGTAGCCTGCTCCCAGGTACGGGTTTATTCGTACCTTCCGGGCGGGACAGTAAAACCCACCCCGATCACGCCTCATTCCTCCCGCGCCATCACACTTCCAAGGGAGGTCTTTCATAAATACAGAGGCTTCCATCACAGATTCGTTGTCTCACCCTACATCCTGTGGTAGCCCGACCTTACGGTGATGACCGTAATCCGGTACATTTTGGATCGCTCTGCTTATGATAACCCAGCCGTTGGAACCCGGCAGATCTTCGCGGCCCCCTTCTGTCCGATCTCCTCCATCGGTACAGGGCACATCCTGTGCCGGTCGAGAACGAGCAAGTAATGCGCTTTATAAAAAAAAGCACACCACATTCATGGCGCACTTACTGGTAGAAATGATGCAACCCGATTCAATATATAAAAACCATATCGAAACATTTTCGGTAATCGGAAAACAGAGGAGATATAGCGAGTCTGTCGAAAAACCCTAAATCTGGGCATTTTGCGGTTTTCTGTCGCCCGTAAGTTGTTGATTTTTAACGGTGCAAAAATTATCGGGATTGGCCATTTGGACTTTTTCGACAGGCTCAGCAGCTCATCGGTATAGTCCAGTTAGCGGTTGGAGGCCTCCTTAAGGGCTTGATTCACGTCCTGAACCGTCGCCTCCTGCTCCAGTTCTATCACCAAATCTACGAGGGAAACGTTGGGGGGTTGGCACCCGAACCGCCAGCCCATCAAACTTTCCTTTCAATTCCGGGATCACCACGGCAACTGCCTGGGCCGGCCCGGTTTTCGTGGGAATCATGGAGAGGGCCGCGGCCCGGGCCCGCCGAAGATCACTGTGGGGGAAGTCGAGAATTCTCTGGTCGTTCGTATAATGAAGCGCCGAAACTAAGCCCGGGTGAACGGTCGCTTTTGGTAGAAGACCACCTGGCCTAAATATTCTTCCAGCGTGAGCTTTCCCTCCTCGTAGGTGTCGAAGGTCAGGTGAGCCGATCCTTCATCTCGGCCAACTCCAGCTTGAAAATCGTCGCCGCCCGTTTGCGGGCGTGATGGTCCCACCCGTTGGGGAGCAGGACACCGCCGATATCCAGAAACAACGTTGTAATCTTTGTTGAGCGTTTCATCATGGTCCCCCGGAATTTCCGTTGTTATGTCGGTTATGTTCCCAATTCCTGGAGCGTACGTAGGAAAGTGATGATATCTTCCCGGTTTTTCATGCCGATGAACCTTCTTGGGTCGCACACGGCCTGGCGTCTTCTCTCCAGTGCAGGCAAGGGCACGCCCCAATAAAGTGCAGTCGTCATCATGCCCTCACCTCACGCCGCGCGAGGATCAGCCCGGGCGCCATAGGCAGCCAGAAGGTGAAGAAGCGGAAGAGGAGTGTCGCCGCGAGACCGGCGGTGACCGGCACTCCGATGAGCTTGAGCGTGGCCACGGAGACGGCCTCGAAAACCCCAAGCCCTCCGGGAACCACCCCAAGCGTCCGCGCCAGCGTCGAGAGCATGAAACTCGCAAAGACTGGCGCTGGATTGACCTCAAGACCGAGGGCCCACAGCATGATCCAGAGCGTGGTCGCGTCGAGCGCGACGATCGCGAGTTGGAGGCCTATGCACCGCAAGATGAGCGGTACATCGTGAGTAATGGCAGGCGTCGCTTCCGTAAGCGCCCTAA
>Ga0187854_10004047_pt1 | contig 11260 bp, 11 predicted proteins | sample June2016WEW_6_15_FD_132445 | JGI IMG/M metagenome (GOLD analysis project Ga0187854, IMG submission 132445) | Peatland microbial communities from SPRUCE experiment site at the Marcell Experimental Forest, Minnesota, USA - June2016WEW_6_150 | ecosystem: Environmental > Terrestrial > Soil >...
CCCACATCTCCCCTGCCACCGTCGCCGGCATCCCAGCCCCTAGCCGCATCCAGCCTTTATAGGTAGCTAAGGGGATCAGAATCCCGCCAGGCATTGAGAGTGACTGCGAGGTCGCCGATCCGCCGCGAAAGGCATCGGAGTTCGGCAAAATAAGAATGTTATAACGAGTGGGAACAAACCAGAGGAAAACAATTAGAGCGCTGGAATGTCTCGAACTCCCATCGAAGACTGCACCTACAAGTGATGGCTGGAAGCGCTATTCCAGAGTTGAGGATTACGACTTGAAAGTAAGGCTAACATCGTCGTCACCGGCGCGACCGAGTCCGCCCCGGTGAGACGAACCCCACTTCCTTCCGCGTCCGGTGGATGAAGTTGTTAGGCCTTGGGCTTTTTATGGCTCGCCAAAGCCCTCGGTATTTTGAAAATCATTGGTCGGTATATCTCTCCACGAAGATCACTAAAGTGATTTGCTAATTCGTAAAGTTCCGCAGGCTCAACAACCCTGTCGGGTGTGTTTGGCCTGCCAGATTTCAACGTGTCGGGTCTGTCGAAATTGGCGTAGATTCGACCGTGAACTATTTTGTTGCGTTCTTCGAAAGCCTCTTTCGCTACATCCAAGTTTGCAATCAGATCATCTCGACCCTCGAAGTCGAACGTGCTCGCAATTGCCTTAGCCTTTTTGATTTTTCGAGCTACTGGCCAGCGCTGTTCCTCGTCTGTGAATTGCCGTACTTCGCTTAGCATGAAAAGAAAATTATCGATTTGTTCCTCAAGGTACGCCGAATATAGCGCGACAAACCCAAGCCCTCTTACAATGTCGTTATCATTCTGCAACATGCCCAGCTCCTATTGGCCTAACAGCGATTAGATGGGTCCGCATATGTTTAAGGGCCTTTTGGGCATTTAAAAACTTCTAGAAGGCTATCTATTGCAACAATGAAGAAGGGTTCATGTAGCCTCTGTGGGTTCTTTTCTGCGTAGTTAACGAATACCGAAATGAGCTGAGTCATAGTGCTTCCCTTCGGCGTACAGACGCCGAGGAAAGGTTTGTTATCAACTACAATCCCAATTGTATCTTGCAGAACCGCAAATGCTCCCCAACACATGCCTGTATTAAAGTTTGGGTGAAGTCTTACCGTTTTTCCGTTGGTCTCAGCCTTGGATATATCTCTACATGCCGAAAGCATTTCCTGGGTGGATATGGGTTCGGCAAATGCTATCCCTGTGGAAAAAAATAAAGCCACAATGAAAATTGCCAACCTTGCCTTTGCTTTCATTGCTTTCCTCCAAGCTCGATTATGGATTGAAAGCTATACCTTTTCGCAATGTCTGTCAATCACCTCTTACAGGAAGAACTCCTCACATTGAAATGGAAGATCGATTTCCTATCGAGTTTAATGGTTACACCTAGGGCGAAGCGGCGAATCGCCAGGTCTGGTGAAGAAGCAGTAGTCTAGAGATGCAGACTTGTCAAGATTTGCAGGAAACAGAACGTCCTACCAGGATCGGAAGGCTATTGTTGGGAAGAGTATGGTGAAATACCAAGAAGGAGGCACCCTCGCCAACACCGAAAGTGTCGGCTTGGGGTGCCCCAACTCCTTGACTAAGTCGCGGCGAAGGCAACGTATTATTTTTGCGGTTTCTCGATCATCATATCTCTTAACGGTGTTCGGTCCGATTTGATAATGCCGATGGACGGGTAACCCAGAATGATATGCAGGTCCGGTTCTATGTAATCAGGAAGACCATATTTTTCTTTGAATATCTTGGCGGTATCGGTTGCGCCATGCCTTTCAGAGAGCCAGCAGCCTCCTAGTCCGAGCGCATGAGCCATCAGCAGCATGTGGTCCCCAGCGGCAGCGGCATCAAACCCGGCGTTCTGAGGAACGGTCTTGTCCTGTCCCACGATGGGGGCTACCCGTTTATCGTGGCAGATGACTATGATGGCTCCGCAACTTCTGGTGGGAATATCGCTCCAGATCATCTCTCTTTCTTCGGGAGTCCGCAGCACGATGAATTTAAGGTGCCCCAGGTTGCAGCCAATGGGGGCACCGCGCCCCGCTTCCATGATGGTTTCCAGCATCTCCCCCGGGATGGGCGTATCCAGGTAATCCCGGTACGAACGGCGACCGTATATGAGCTTCTTAACCACCGCCATTTCCTGCGGGGTAAAAGGGGCGGGCAGCGGCTCGTCGATATGGGGTTTTCCCCCGGCGCGGACCTGTTCGGCAATGGCGAGATACTTCTTGACCCATTGAATGTCGGCAGCGGTATCGGTAAATCCCCGCGCGCGCCAGACCTCGTAGCAAAGTTGGGCTTGCTCTCCAAAGCTGCTTATGGGTCTGCCCTGCCACTTGATGAGCATGGGGTAAAGAGGCACCTCGATCGTATGGTGGGTCCGCTCGTGGAGCAAACCCCGCAATGCAATGGGTTCCATTTTCATAAGGTCTTCTCTGGTGTACTCACCGAAGCCGCCTTTTACTGTAGTGTTTGTCGCCATCGTTCCCTCCTTCGAAATGTGCCAGCGTCTGGTTCACCAGTACTTTTAATCACCTTTCCTCCGCTCCGTCTTCTTCTTCGACCGGACGGCCAGCTCGCAATAGGGTTCCCCGTCGAGCGTGTTCTTCGTATGAACACACTCCAGTTCCGGATTGTAGGCCTTGTATTTGGCCTGATCCACAAAACAATAAAGGCGTCCGATCTCCGGAACCCCCAGCTCCTTCCAGGCCTGGGCCAAATAACATGTATGAACCCGGGCTCGTTTTTCGCCGTCCACGACCACTCTTTCTCGGTCTGACCAGCCGAGAGAGGGGAGGTCGTTCGGAAAATTTTCGGCTGTGGTGGGGAGACCTTTCGCCTCCGCAATTTCCTTGGCCCGTTTTCCCACCATTTCCCCATAGAGCATGATTGCCTTTTTGGCCAGCGCCTTCCCCTTCTCCTTCCCCAGTTCCTCCATAATCGTTTTGGTAAAGGCGTAGTGGATCAAGGCCGTACGGATAATCATGGATTTTAGCTGTTCCTTGGCCTCTTCCCTAGAAATCATCTCTTTGTTTTCCGTCATGTCTCCTCCTCCTGGCTGTTCAATATGGTTTTCATGGTAAACCTGGGCAAATCACTTTTATCCACGGACGGCACAGGCGATCGCCGCCCATAGGCAAGTGTCTATAGTGAAAGACTTAAATAAGTTGACATACCATTGGGTGTCATCGGCTTAAATTCTCGGCACAAAATCGCTCCTTTGACATACCCCCCCCTCCGCCCCCCTTTTTCAAAGGGGGGAACGGGGGGATTTACAGGAATTGCCGAACATGCAATGTCCGCTTTGTTTTGTCGGGCACTATAACATAAGAATACGGCAAAATCCCGTTTACACCGGGAGACCTTTCACAAAGCCGTCTATTTACATTTTTTCAGACGCCCCATCGCTTCGGCAAGCCGCTCCACCGGGTGAGTTAAAGCGATGCGCAAATATCCCTCGCCGTATCTTCCGTACATGGAACCGGGAATCATCCACACGCTCACTTCGTCCAGGACTTTAAAGCAGAACTCCTGAGAGGTGCACCCTTGGGGAATGGGCGACCAGATGTAAAAAGTCGCCTCCGGGCTCTCCACTTCAAGGCCGATATCCCGCAGTCCTCGAACCACCACATCCCGGCGTTCGCGGAACATCCGGTTCCTTTCTTCCATGAAGTCGATGGGTCCGTTGAGGGCTTTCGTGGCGGCGACCTGCATGGGATAGTACATACCCCGGTCGGAATGAGATTTGATTTTGGCCATGCGCGCGATAACGTCTTTGTTGCCCACGAGCATGCCTGTGCGCCAGCCGCAGCAGTTGTAAGATTTGGAAAGAGAATGAAACTCCACTCCCACTTCCTTTGCCCCCGGCACCTGCAGAAAGCTTGGAGGTTGACAGTCGAAGCATACCTCGGAATAGGGATTGTCGGAGATTACCACGACATTGTAGGCTTTGGCCCATTCGACCAGCTTCCGGTAAAAGGGGAGTTCCGCGCTCGCACCGGTGGGGTTGTTGGGGTAATTCACCCAGATCATTTTGGCCTTTTTCGCGACTTCTGCGGGAATCGAATCCAGGTCCGGAAGAAATCCGTTCTTCTTCAGCAGCGGAAAAAATTCCACCTCTCCACCCGCTAGTTTGACTCCGGCTTCATAAGAAGGATAGGAGGGATCAGGCACCAGGGCGACATCCCCGATATCCAACAAACACAGGTGAATGATAAACAAGCCCTCGCTCGACCCCAGGAGAGGGAGGACCTCAGCATTCGGGTCAAGTTGGAATCCGAATCTCCTACCGTACCAATTGGCAATAGCCTCCTTCAGGGGCAGGTTGGAATAGAAGCTGGGATAATGATGGTGACCTGGATGGCTGACCGCCTCCCGCAGGGCGTCCAAAAGGTGTGGGGGCGGGGTAACATCGGGGTCTCCTAGGCCCAAATTGATGACGTCCCGACCCTCTTCCCGCATCTTGGTGAGCCTCATGTTCATTTCTGTTCCCAGATACCCTTTAAAAAGATCCAAGCGTCTGGCAAGCTGAACCACTTCTTTATCTCCTTTCTATCTCATTTCCGATCCTGGATCGAATACAGCTTTCAGAAGGCCGACAGGAAAAGACTGAAAACTGAAGGCTGCAATGAAAATCTGAAGTCTAAATACTATCTTCCTCGTACACGTTGGCGATGCAGCAGAGAAAAGTCACGGGCACCTTATTGTTGTCATTCCGCATGCTGTGGACTTCCATCGTCGGGATAAAGATGAAGTCGTTTGGACCCAGGACCTTTTGCGCCACGACCTGATCGGTCTTGGAATCATGCTGAAAACACCTCACCTGACCCTTCAGGATGTACATGGTCTGGTAGTAGAGATGATTGTGAATCGGGATTTCCCCACCGGGGCCGATCGTGAAATACCGGAGGCCATACTCAACCGAATCTTTGGGCCCGGCCTGGGAGAGCCAGCGGATCCAAACATCTTTTACCGGGAGAGGCTTCCCTTTGTAGGGGTAGGTTTCAATTTTTTGATCTTGCTTGTCATTCATATTCATTACGATCATAATCGGCCTCCTTTTCTGGCAAGTGTTTATTCATACCTCACAAGAGTTGACTTCTAATGTGATCGATAAAGTAGCGGACATGCTGTTCCATGAGCTGAGAGGCTCTCTCTCGGTCTCTATGCTCTAAGCTGGAATAGATTTCTTTTAACTGATTGATAATGATGGAAACCGGAATTAACCCACTGAGGGCCGAATTCCATAAACGAGCACAACGGCTATGAAGGTTTTCGAGAATTTCCTGAAGGATCGGGTTCTGGGTGGCCGTATAGATAATTTCATGAAACCGGGTGTCGATCTCAATCAGGTGGCGGTGACCATCCTCCTTTAGGACGACGTCGGCTTCTTGGATCAGAGCTTTCATCTCGTCGAGCTTATCGTGGGTAATCCTTTTCGCCGCCACCTCTCCCGCCAAACCTTCCAGCTTGATCTTTACCTCAAAGGCAGATCGAACCTCGTTGATATCCACCGGGGAGACATAGGTACCGTAGCGCGGGATTACATTGACCAACTTCATCTCTTTTAATTTCTTAATAGCCTCCCGAAGAGGAGTACGACTGACCCCGAACTCCTCACACAATTCTTTTTCCGGGATAAGTTTCCCCGGGGGATATTCTAAATAGACGATTCGATCTCTCAGAGTCCTAAAAATTTTTTCGTGAGCTACATTTTTCATACAAATATTTAATATTATTAATGTATTTAATCAGAAATTCTTTAAAAATCTATGGAAGTTTTACATAGTTTTGAGATCGTGTCAAGCGAAATTTAGCGTGGGTTTTTGAATAATGAAGTGGGATATCTGAGTCTGGGAGGAATTGAGAAAAAAGGGGGAGATAAGGTCGTCTAAAGGGCATCAGAGTATGCTCTTAAGCTTTCCCGGATGAGCCTTTCCTGGTTAGGACATGAATTTCTGCAAACGCCGAATCGCTTCGGCCAATTTTTCCACTGGATGGGTAAAAGCGATTCGCAAATAGCCTTCGCCATGGTTTCCATAGACGGAACCTGGAATCATCCAGACGTTGGCTTGATCCAGAGCCTTGTAGCAGAAGTCCTGGGAGGTATAACCTTTCGGCACGCCCGCCCAGAGGTAAAAAGTAGCTTTGGGGGGATAGACCTTCAGGCCAATTTTATTAAGCCCCTCCACCAGCAAGTCCCGGCGCTCCTGGAAAGTCCGATTCCGCCTCTCCATAAAGTCATCGGGACTGTCCAGGGCTTTGATGGAAGTCAGCTGCATGGGATAAAACATCCCCCGGTCGGAATGGGCTTTGATTCTGGCCATAGCCGCGAGGAGGTCCTTATTCCCCACCGCCATTCCCGAACGCCAGCCACAGCAGTTGTATGATTTGGATAAAGAATGAAATTCCACCCCGACTTCTTTCGCTCCGGGAAATTCCAGAAAACTGGCCGGCCGGTGGTTATCGAAGTAGACCTCCGAGTAGGCGTTGTCCGAGACTATGACAACATCATAGGCTCTGGCCCAGGCGATGAGTTTTTTATAAAACTCCGGGGTCGCAGTTGCCCCCGTCGGGTTATTGGGGTAATTCACCCAGATCATCTTCGCTTTCCTGGCCATTTCGGGAGGAATTGAATCCAGGTCCGGAAGGAAATCGTTTTCCCGCAACAAAGGAACCTTTTCCACCTGTCCCCCGGCCACCTTAACACATGCTTCATAAGAAGGGTAGGAGGGATCGGGGACCAAGCCAAGGTCCCCGGGGTCCAGCAGGCAGAGATGAATCATAAAGAGACCATCCGTGGAACCCAAGAGGGGGAGCACCTCGCTGTTGGGGTCGAGGTCCACGGAAAAGCGACGTTTATACCAGTTGGAGATGGCATCTTTCAAAGGCTGGTTGGGGTAGAAACTTGGGTAATGATGGTAATTCGGATGGCCGACTGTATCTTTCAGAGCCTGCAGGAGGTGCTCAGGAGGCGTGAAATCAGGATCGCCCACTCCCAGATTGATGATCTCCCGGCCTTCGGCTTTCATTCTGGCCAGGCGTATATTCATCTCCATCACCAAAGGTGCCTTGAGGGGCTCCATCCGTTTGGCAAACTGCATTTTTGCTCTCCATTAACCTAGAATCCCCTGCAAAGGGGAGGAAATTGATGGGGAGGGAATATCATTTTAGAGCTGGCCTTGTCAATATTATAAATACCCAGCCTTTTTACACTTTATAAATTTACCGTTTCCCCTGATCCTGGCGGGAGGAAAATTTGTGAAGGTGTGACCGAGGAATAGTCAGGCGGAGCGATGGTAAATAAGTTAATTCGGCCGATTTTGACTTCATAGATTTTCATACCACCCAGGCCAGATTCCCGTAGGCCTTATGATCGGAGAAGAAGGGTGTTTGACCTGTATGAATTTTGGAGGGGAAGATATTTTTCCGCTGGAAATCTCTCCTCATCTCTTATACTCTTGGGAAACTAGACTTGGATACTCGAAACGGGGAGACGTGAAAATTCGCCATAATAAGACCGAAGGAGGAACGGAGGATGTTTAAAAAAGTGGATCATATTGCCATTGCGGTGAAAAATCTCAAAGAAACCAGGAAAAGACTGGAAGAGCTATTCGGGGCCAAGTTCATCGTGGAAGCCCCCAACGAAAAGGGGCAATATAGAGTAGCCATTTTCCGGGTAGGCGAGAACATCTTTACCATTTTAGAGTCCACCCATCCGGACGGATTTGTAGCCAAACACATTGAGCGTTACGGTGAAACTATGCAGCATATGGGTATTGAGGTCGAGGATATTCAGAAATTCATGGGCCATCTTAACGCTCATGGAATGAAGACCTCCAATTATACCGAGGTTGAAGGGGTCCGGAAGGAAGCCCTGGTAGGGCCGAAAAACCCGCTGGGTGTCATTCTCCAGGTCTTTGAATGGCTGGGGGAATACAAGAATGCCACCCCTGAGAAGCGGATGACCAAAGTTTGGGGCTGAAAAGGAATCCAAACCCCTGGTCATTTACCCAGAGGAAAGGCTGTTTAAAACCCCAAAATGGCCTAAAATTATTAAGAAATGGGGGGTTTATGACGAAATAATGGATGGAAGGATAAGGTAATGCCTGATGTAGAACCTTTGAACCCGGAAGATCCGGCGGGGCAAAAATCTGCTCCACTGTTGCTAACAGCGGGTACAGATTCAAGACCAGAAAAACCCCCGGAAATTTCTTACGAGCTGGCGGTCTCTGAGGATAGCCTGAAGGCCCACCTTTTTGCCCGCGTAGAAGGATCTCTCTCCATAAACGTTGAAGATTTGAAGAAATTCTTAAAAACCAAGGGAATCTGCTTCGGATTGGTCGATGAGCGGAAAATTGGAGAGTACATCAGCCAGGGGGCGATCCTCCAAGCGCCTTGCCTGATTGCGGAGGGACAGCCGCCCACTCCGGGCCAAGATGCCCAGGTTACTTATTCCTTCGACAGAGACCCGCTCAAAATCGGCAGCATTGGGCAAGGAGGAGCGATTGATTTCAAAAATAAAGGAGAGATCCCTCAGGTAAAAGAGGGCGATCTTCTGGGGGAAAAGATCCCGCTGGTGAAAGAAAAAACCGGCAAGGATGTTTTCGGCAAATTGATTCCTGCTGACCCTGCCAAAGATATTCTTTTTTCCCCGGGGACAGGAACCAAAAGATCTTCGGATGGCCTGAAGATTTTTGCCCAGATCTCGGGGCGACCGGAGCTCCTGCGCGATGGGAAAGTGTGCGTCTTTCCTGAGTTAAAGATTAGGGGCGATGTGGGGCTGGCAACCGGCCACATTCGTTTTGACGGCTTTGTGGATGTGGAAGGTACGGTTCAAGAAGGGTATAAAGTCAGGGCAGGAAGGCTCGCCGCCCGGGAAATCTACCGGGCGGAAGTGGAAGTAGACGGAGACATCGTGGTGGATGGGGGCCTCGTGGGAGCCAAAGTCAAAACCAGGGGAAATTTGAAAACCAGATTTATCCATTCATCCCAGATTATCGCTCTAGGAGATGTGGTGGTAGAAAGAGAAGTGATCGATTCGAAAATCGAAACGAATGGGGCCCTCATCGCTATCCCTGCGGGGAAAATCTTCACCTCTCAGATTACCGCCAAGAGGGGGATCTCAGCGAACCAGATCGGATCAAAGGCGTCAAGACCCTGTGCCTTAACAGTTGGGGTTGATACCTTAACCAAGAATACCATCAAGAAAATGACCGGGGAAATTTCAGCGAAAGAGGAAGAGAAGAAAAGAATCAATACCGCCATTGAAAGGCTAACCCTGGGTTTACGAGAAGCGAAGGAAAATATCGTCAAATATGTTCAAATTCAGGATCAGGCCAAAATCCAACAGCAAACTTATCAGAGAATAATCGAAGAATTAAAATCGGGCGGCGACCCGGCTAAGCTGACTCACGCGGAACGGGAATTGAAGAAAATAGAAGATAAAATGAAAAATCGGGAAGAGCCTCTCAAGAAACTTATGGAGCAACAGAACCACATCACGGATAAGATTTCTACCCTGCAAATTCAAGCCGAGAATTTAGATTCCGCCATTCAGGGCCTTAATAGCCAAATCCAAAAAACCATGGATGATTCCCTTAATAAAGAAATCCCCCCCGTCAAGGTTCTCAAACAAATTTATGCCGGGACTCTTCTGGAAGGCTGCCATTCCTCGCTGGTTCTAAAAGAAAGCCTCGAGGGCGTGCTGGTCCAGGAGACAAAAAACATAAATTCATCCCCCGAAGGGAAAGAATCCTCCGAATGGAATATGCAAATTTCCTCCCTTTCTTAGGATCTGAAACCTTCCTCCTTCTATTCCCTCAAGTTTTCGAATCGTTCCCTCTTCTTTCGATAGGTGAAAGGAAGCCGGACAAGAATCATAGCCTTTTTCCCTGAAAAAAAATACCCCTCGCCCAGGAAAAGCCCTCCTGGAGTTCTTTTCCCGGGCACCCCTGCATATTCATACGCTAACTGTCTTGATGTGCGATAAAACTTTCTCCCTGAGTTCGGTAGAAAATTCGCACATATTATGGCCGCGACAGGCATGGTCGGCCACAATCTTCAAAAGTTCTTCCTCTGTTTCGGCACGAACCATGAAATCGCAATCTGCCCCAGCATCTCGGCAGTTAATCTGTTTATAAGTTTTCCCGGCCATCTTAATACCCTCCTTTCTTTGGGTCGAATTGTTCTTTTCAAGGAATAAAAGAAATCGACCTTCACTCTTTAGATGACCGAATTTGTTAAAAGGTCCCCAGTATCCCTCCCCTGTTTGAGAGCGGGTCATAATTCGTCATGCCCGCCCTGCACCGGGACGATACGGGCCCGCGGAGGCGGGCATCCAGGGAGCAAATCATGCAAAAAAGCGCGATTGGATTCCCGTTTTCGCGGGCATGACGGCTCGGGTTTTCTAATTGCTACCCAGTCTCTTTAGGGGGAGAGATATTTATTTCTCAAGTCAAGCCGAAACCGGTGGACGTCGGTTTACCCAGGGTCGGGCTGATTCCAGCTGGGCGGCCAACCGGAATAAGGTAGCTTCGTCGCCAAACCGTCCGATAAAGTGAGTACCCACAGGAAGACCGGCAGAATTCCAGAAGAGGGGTACTGACATGGCAGGCTGACCGGTGATGTTGCAGATGGGAGTGAAAGGGACGAAGGTTTCTGCCCGCCGGTATCCATATAGAGGGTTCTCGGGCGGCGAATCGAATGTCCCCAGGGGGACGGGGGGTTCAGCTAGAGTGGGGGTCATCCATAGGTCATACTTGAGAAAGAAGCTGGCGATATTCCGGGAGATCCTTTGGAGCCAGGCCAAAGAAAGCAGGTAAGAGGATGCACTCTGCTTCTTTCCCATCTCGTAAAGAGCCCAGGTAAGGGGTTCAAATTGATCAGGTGTGGGGGTCTTCCTGATTGCCATGGCCAGGCCGTCTATGGTCCAGGCGCACCCCGATGACCACAGGACCATGAATGCCTGAGTGATCAGGTTCCGGTCTGTCGGGGGAACCACGTCCTCCACCTGATGGCCCAGGTCAGTGCAAAGAGCTGCCGCGTCCCGGACTGCCTGGGAGCAGTCAGGATGGATTTCAATCCCGGCAACTCCCGATGCGGTGAAGGCGATGCGCAGTTTTCCCGGATTGGCCCCCACTTCTTTGATAAAGGGCCGTGCCGGGGGCGGAGCCCAGTAGGGGTCGCCCAAATCAGGGCCTGAGGTGGCATCAAGAAGCGCTGCACTGTCCCTCACTGAGCG
>Ga0187854_10004050_pt1 | contig 11251 bp, 6 predicted proteins | sample June2016WEW_6_15_FD_132445 | JGI IMG/M metagenome (GOLD analysis project Ga0187854, IMG submission 132445) | Peatland microbial communities from SPRUCE experiment site at the Marcell Experimental Forest, Minnesota, USA - June2016WEW_6_150 | ecosystem: Environmental > Terrestrial > Soil >...
AAGGCCTGTGACATAGAGCGACAGCACGCCGCCGGCGATGGCAAAAGGTATTCCGGCCAGCACCAGAAGGCTGTCAAGCATGGAATTGAACAGGCCGTAGAGTATCGCTACGATCAGAACGAGACTGATCGGTATGATGACCTCCAGCCGCTTTGCTGCGAGTTGAAGTTCCTCGAACTCGCCGGCCCACTCGATCCGGTATCCACTCGGCAGCTTCACATTCTGCACAATACGCTTTTGTGCGTCGGCGACGGCGCTTCCAAGGTCGCGGCCCCTTACGCTGAACTTGACCGGGATATACCTCTGGTTGCGTTCGTGATAGATATAGGATGCACCCGTATCCAGGGATATGTCGGCGAGTTCGCTGAGCGGAATATACGCATTTGAGCCGTTGCCGGTTTGATAGCCGACCTTGATGTTTCGCACCGCATCGATGCTGCTTCGATACTCGGGCGCCAGGCGAACGGTGAGGTTGAATTGCCGGTCTGCCTCAAGGACCGTGGTTGCTGTCGCGCCGCCCAAAGCTGTTTGTACAACCGTGTTTACATCACCGGCATTGAGGCCGTAGCGGGCCGCCTTTGCACGATTCACCTTAACGTTCAGGTTCGGCTGTCCAAGGACCCGAAAGATCCCGAGGTCCTCGACTCCTTTGACCTGCTCCATTTCGTGCCGTACATGGACGGCGATCTGCTCTAATATCGCCAGATCGGGACCGACGACCTTGACGGAATTGGCGCCTTTGACACCCGACATGCCCTCTTCAACGTTGGTCTGTATGTACTGCGAGAAGTCGAAGGTGATGGAGATGAACTCCCTGGAGAACTCCGTCTGCAACTCTTCAACCAGTTTTTCTTTGGTCATGCCCGGGGGCCATTGGTCGAACGGCTTCAGAAAGACGAATAACTCGGCGTCGTTGAACCCGCCGGAGTCGCTGCCGTCGTCCGGCCTGCCATGCTGGGAGATCACGGTGGTGACTTCCGGACGGCGCAGGAGAATCTCGCGAATCTTTGTCACCGTCGGCATGGCCGCTTCAAGCGATATTGTCGGGGGCATCGCTGCATGAATATCGAGATTGCCTTCCTCGAGGGCAGGCAGAAACTCGGTGCCCATCAGCGGGATGAGAAACCCTACCGCCGCCAGAAATACGAGCCCGATTGCGACAACCATCTTCGGGTTTATAAGCGTCCGGCGCAGGACAGGGGTGTAGGCAGCACGTAGCGCCCGCACCACGATGGTCTCGACTTCTTTGACCCGGTCGGGGAGCAGAAGCGAAGCGAGTACAGGAGTCACGGTGAAAGTCGCTATCAACGCCCCTGCCAATGCATAGCCGTAGGTCCTGGCCATGGGACTGAAAATCTGCCCTTCGACCCCTTGCATGGTGAAAAGCGGGATGAAAGCCGCAACCGTTATCATGCATGAGAAGTATATCGCTCTATCCACTTGCAGGGCGCTGATGTAGATCATGCGCAGCCCATCGGTCCATCCCTTGCCGGTGGCTACTTTATGGCTGGTCGGGTCTGACCCGAACTGCCCTTCGGCAAGGTTTTCCAGGAGCAGATTTCTTTCATCACCTTTCGCCTGTAAATTCCGAAATATGTTCTCGACTAATATGACCGCTGAATCCACGATGATGCCGAAGTCGATGGCTCCAATGGACAAGAGGTTGGCGTCTTCCCCTCGCAACACCATAATGATGATGCTGAAGAAGAGCGCGAAGGGAATATTGATACCGACTATGAGGGCGCTGCGCAGATTACCCAGAAAAGTCCACTGGATCAGGAAAACCAGCAGGAAGCCGAGGAGAAGATTGTGCAGGACCGTATTGGTGGTTACCGAGACGAGCCAGCCTCGGTCATAGAAGGGGACCATCTTGACTCCCGGAGGCAAAGTGCCGTCGCTGTTGATCTTTTCTACCTCGGCCTTGACGCGCGCCAGCACATCTTTTGTCTGTAGCGTCCGGTTCATCACCACGATGGCCGTTACCGCGTCGTCATCCTTATCGCGGCCGCACTTACCGAGGCTCGGCACATGACCGACATAGACCTTCGCAACGTCTTTCACCAGGACTGGAATGGAGTTGGATTGTGTTAGGACGATATTCTGGATGTCATCGACTTTCCAGCCCTGGGTCAAATCCGTGGCGCCGCCGCTGTCGATCAGGCCGACGCCGCGGATGTTCACGGACTGCTGCCCAATATTGATCGTTCGCCCGCCCACATTGATGTTAGCGTTGCCAATGGAGGCGACCAATTGGGGTATGGTCACATTGTATGCATCGAGCTTGTGGAGATCGGCCTCGACTTCGAATTCCTTGGTCATACCGCCCCATGTGTTGACCTGCACAATTCCGGAGACCGTAAGCAGGCGGCGTCGCAGGACCCAGTCCTGGATTGTCCGAAGATTGGTCAGGCCAAAATTTGGGGGACCGACCACCTGGTAGCGGTATATCTCCCCGACCAGGCTGGATTCCTGGATAACAGGCTGCACGTTGTTGGGAAGATTGACCTTTTGCTGCAGGTTAATCGCTGCCTGCGTGTAGGCGAAGTAGTAATCTACGCCGTATTTGAATGTGACCCGGACGAAGGAAAGACCGTAGAACGACGTCGAGCGGATGGTATCGACTCCAGGCGTAGAGGAAAGACCGACTTCAAGCGGAATTGTGTAGTAGCGCTCCATCTCCTCTGCGGACTGGCCGGCGACCTGGGCGGTAATTTCAAGGATCACGGGCGCCGGATTAGGGTAGGCCTCGATGTTGAGCTTCGAGTAAGCAGCGAACCCGCCCGCGAGAAAAATCAGCAGGCCAAGCAGGATAATCGGACGGCGGCTCAGTACGAAGGCAAGAATGGATTTTAGCATGGGCTACCTCTATTTATTTGCGCCGCTGAACGAAAGGTTTTCAACGGGATGCATTCGTAAAGGCGTTGCTCAAGAACAGCGCACCTTCGGTTGCTAGCAGTTCCCCGGGCTGCAGGCCGTCGACGATCTGATCGAACCCATCTTGCTGGAGGCCCACCTTGACGGTTCGTTTGGCGAAAATATGGCTGTCTGTGGTGACCCAAACGGTCATGGTGCCATCGCCTTCCCGGACCACTCCGCCGGCCGGGACTGCGGTTGCGCGTACCGAATCGCCCGTAAGAATTACAAAGGTGGCGAACATTCCCGGCCGCAGTTCGTGCTTCGGATCGCGGATTTCCGAGCGTATCAGGAGCCGGTGAGTAGCGGGGTCGACGGAGGCCCCTATGGTGGAAACCTTGCCTTCGAATACCTTGTCGGGGTAGGCCATTACCCTGACCTTGACCTGCTGTCCCACATGGAAGAGCGGACTGTCGCTCTCGATGACCTGCGCAAGCATCCACATGGTCGAGATGTCTGCAACAGAATAAGGAGCGGGCGCCACCCCGGGCTGCACCAGGAGTCCGGGCGCGGCATTGCGGGCAGTTATGCGGCCTGTTATCGGGCTCGGCACGACCATAATCGGGTCGAGCCTGCGCCAGGCCACAATTCGATCGACCTCAACTTCAGTCTTGCCGAACAGGCGGACGGCATTGCGGGCGGCCTTGAGAGCACCCTCCGCGCTTTGCTGATCGGAGACTGCCTGCTCCAAGTCTTTCTGGGAGATCCCCTGGGTCTCATAGAGTTTTTTGGCGCGGGCCAACGTGTGGGTGGTCAGCTCGAGCACTCCCGCCGCAGCGATCAGGGTCGATTCGGCCTGGCCGAGGTCAGGGCTGTCTATCGTATAGAGCCCCCGGCCTTTGGTAACTTCATCGCCGAGTTTTGCAAACAGTTCGACGATTTTCCCCTGGTACGGTGAAAAGACCGGGACCGTCATGTCCTGGTTGAAGTCGATACTGCCGACCGCTTCCCGCTGGATAACGAAAGTCCGTTCTCCCGCCGGCTCTACCTTGACTGTCTTAGCCTGTGTTTCATTGAGTTCCACGCTTTTTGCCGTAACAGCATCGGCCTGTTTGGCATTTGGTTCCCCGGCACTTCGCTCGGATGCCGGCGGATTGCCTGAATTCTTGGCGAAGTAGACGCCGGTCGCGATGATAATCACTGCAACCGCCAGGGCCGTGCCTGCCAGGATAGTTTTCTTTTCGAATCGCATAGTAAGCCTCGGTGCTGAATCAACCTTAGAATGTATGATAATACGTCGGGGGCAAGCTCAGCCAAGCCGCCAGCGAGAAGATAAACCTTATAGGAGTTATGTTACGATACGATTACGATAACCCCGGAAACCGTGTGAATACTGACGGGAAACTACGAAGGCCGGGCAAACGAAGGTGGGCCGCGAACCCATAAACAGGAAAGGATGGGAATTGAGTGAAATTCCGATTTGGGAGGCCGGCAAATGCCGGATAATAGTGTTGCGGTGTACAAAAGAAGAAGGAACAGGATGACTTGCGCTGTCTGGAACGCCTTTACGATCATGCACGCCAGGCATGGCTGCTCAGCTCCCCCGTTCATCGCATTACTTGCCGCAAAGGAAGCGGGTTCACAGGCGGTTGACTGAAAATCGGTCTTGCTGTGGGTTAAATGGACCAGGGCGGTGACGCTGAAAATGAACAGGGCCAAACCGAGGCTGAGGTAACGCGAGATAGCAGTTTTGTTATTTAAGGTCGCCGGGCTGCCCAATTCCAATTCCTCCCCCAAAGGCAATGAGTCTAAGATACTCTAGCCCGCGAAAATCCCTTGTCAAGATAAATTCTGACGCAGTCGCGCTTGCCCCGGTTCAGGCTGCAAGCTCATGACAGGCGGCTGTAAAGAAGGATTACAAGAGCCAGGCCGGCTGCCCAGATCAACGCCGCCAAAGTGGCAAGCACACAAATTACTCCCAGAAATCTATGATAGAAGTTCTCTTGATTTTTTTCCTGATATCCCAGAAGAAATCCCGTCAGTACCCCGCAAAGCATTCCTCCGCCATGAGCCCAATTGTCAATTCCAGGGACAAGAAAACCAAATATAAAAATTCCAACGGCCCAACCGCCCACCTGCTGATAGACCGCTTGCCCGAACTGCCCGCCCCTGCTTCTTCCGAAATAGAGCGCTGCGCCGATAAGGCCGCAAATTGCTCCCGAAGCTCCCAGGGTAAAAGGGATTCCAGCGGCGTAAGACGCAAGATAACCTCCGATCCCGCTCAGCGTGTAAATCGAAACCATTCTGTAGCTGCCGTATTCCTGGACAATCAACGGACCGAGTTGCCGCAAAGCCATCATATTGAAAAGTATATGCAGAATGCTTCCGTGCAGGTAGATGGCGCTCAAGACCGTCCACCAGCGATGAAACTGGTCGATAGGCAATGTTCCCGTAGCTCCGAGGAGCAGCAGGCTTTTGGAGCCAGGAGACAGAAAACTCAATGGGTTGGCGGAAAAACCGATGGAGGCCGGATTAATGAGAATCGACAAAATGAACATAGCGGCATTGACCGAGATGATGTTAATAACGATCCGGTCCGGGCCGAGCAAACCTTTGCCGAGGGAAATGTTTTTCCAGCGCGATCCCGGATTTCGCAGACCGCAATAGGGACAATGCTGCTCGTCTGTGCTGATAAGCCTTCTGCAGTTTGGACAAAGTATCGAGTTTCTGTTTAGTTTTTCCATGGTTACCCAATATCTCCGGAACGGGTCTGAACTCAGGGGACGTAGCGCCGTCTATTTAACCATATCTTCAGGTCCAGGCAACAAAGAGCTAGAGATGACGCTCGAAAATTTCTTCCGAAGCACCTTTTCATCCTCCAGCGAGTGCCGATAAACCGGCTGGACAAAACGGACTGTCTCATCTATTGTTTGATAGTGAGCCCATCACACCTTTACGACATTGAATTGTCCAATTTGAAGCTGGAGGTGCAGGTATGCTGAAGCATATTGTTATGCTCAAATTCAAAAAAAGTGCGTCTGAATCCGCCATAACCGAAGTAGAGAAGGGGCTTGGCGGGCTTCCGGGCGTCATCCCCGAGATAATGAAATTCGAGTTTGGACGGGATGTATTGCGTTCCGAGAGATCTTATGATTTCGCGCTCGTATCGGAATTTGAAAATCTTGATAAGTTGGAGCGGTACAGGGTTCACCCCGCGCACCAGAAGGTATTGATGAAACTCAAAGATATTTGCGACAGCATCCTGATTGTTGATTTCGAAAATTGATACATGGAGGCGGAAATAGTCTGACCGGTATCGCCAGCATCCAGTGCATGTACGCTCTAGAGTTCAATAGTCACGCTGAGAGCCTTGATCTTGAGGTGAAATGAGGCGTGGGAGGAGCCACAGATGCATGAGGAGCGCTTATGAGTTTTTGGGGCTGTTTGCAAAGTCGAAGGTTCAAGAATACTTGCCTGTTTTTTAGCTTTTTTGTAACAATCCTCGCTTGTGGCAATTTCGAAACGCTTGCGCGCTCCGGCGCCGGCCAACTCCACTACAACCAGGCCATCATTGATTCTGTCGACCGGGAAATTGCCCAGTGCAGCGACGAACGCTATCTGGCGGTATTGCGCGGGTTTCGCTGGTGTGTGGCGTTTTGCGATGACGATTCAAAGTTCGACTTCACATTCAGCAACTACGTCGTCATGCTGGACGAGTTGACGCGCTATCGCGCCCGCCCGGCACTGGCAGGCATCGTTCATGCTCTTATCGTAAGGGAGTTCGAACGCGCCCTGCCTAAATTCTCCGCAATATTCTCCACCGATGCAGACGGGTACGAAGACTTCATTTCCATCCTGCCGATAGCGTATCGTCATCAGGTGCCCGCCAAACCACTTAAAGAATTTGCTTCTCACCATTTTGGCGCAGTCACCCCCATTGACCGGTTGCATGAATTTCGACAGGCTGTAAAAAAGCGAGACTATGACCACCTGACCGATCTGGTGGGCTGGGCGGCGTTTTTGAACATGGCTTATCGCTGGCAGGTAGACAGGGACTTCACTCTGCCACCCGACAACTACCCGACCATTATGACCGAATGTGCCTCTATCCCGTTCGCGGCTCGTTTCGACCAGGATGCCTACCACGATCAGAACTACTACGCCACACATGTGCTGCTCGCGTTAAACCACTACGGGCAGCGGTCTGTACTTGCTTCGGTCACCGCCGACAAGGTCTTTTTCTATCTCGCCGGTAACTACGATGCGGTTCGCTATCGCGTCGGCGATTTCGACCTGTTGTGTGAATACCTCTATTGTTTTCGGCAATTTGCACCTGAGGGAGTTCAGTTCATCTCGGAAGGAGAAAGCTACGTTTTGTCCCAACAGCGGGAGGATGGCTCCTGGGGTACTGCGGAAGATTTTGAAGGTGACCCCTACGACCAGCTCCATCCCACCTGGACGGCTATTACTCTGTTGATTCAGGGGGGGGCGGCTGATTCTCCCTGATCATGCCACCCGCAGCCAGCCCACGGCGTCTCAAAACGCGGTCCAGCGTGGGCCCCGGCGCGGAGAACTTGTCCTAAGCCCTTCGACAGGCTCAGGGCAGGCCCCGTTGTGCCGAATGCAGCAACGCCTGGCCGGTTTCGTGCGGCAGGGTTGTCTTCGAACCGATGTGGATTAACCGTATGGCCGCCTTTGGATTTTTTGAAGAAATTCTGCGGAGTCCTTCCATCTGGCTTTGCATCGAGTGTCAGAGCTGTGCCAGGGCTGGTCCGCAGCAGGTGAAAGGTAACCTTACAGATTACTGATCGCTGTTTACCACGGGAATCCCTTATATTGTTTATGACCGACAACCTTATCGGAGGCCAAATCAGCCGTGCTCCAGCCTCCGCCCAGGGCCTCGACCAGGAGCACGTCAGCGTTCAAGCGGCGGCCCAGTACGTTGACGGCGGTCAACGCATCATTGAGCGCTATGGCTTGAACCACTATGACATCCAGGGCGCTTGCTGTCCCCGCCTTGTATTGATTGCTGGTTATAATCACATTTTTTTTTGCCGCATCGGCTGCGGCATCCGCTGACTTCGCCTCCTGCTCCAGAATGCGAAGTGCGGCCAGGTTGTCTTCAACCTGCTGAAAAGCCGTAAGCACGGTCTGGCGGTAAGTGGCCACACCCGCATCATAGGCTGCGCGGGCCTGTTCGGTCTGGGCACGCCTTAGTCCCCCGTCGAACAAGGTTTCCTGAACTGAGGCCGGCCCGAGCGTCCAGAATCGGCTGGGCCACACAAACCACTTGGCAAGAGATGAGGCCTCGAATCCGCCCGTTGCAGTCAGTGAAATGGTCGGATAATAGGCGGCTATGGCTACTCCAATCAGGGCATTTGCGGCCGCTGCCTGTCTTTCGGCGGCGGCGATATCGGGCCTGCGTTCGAGAAGTTCCGAAGGTATGCCCGATGGTATGTCGGGCGGCGTCAAGTCAAGAGGCGTGGGAGGAATAGTCAGGTCCGACGGCGCCTTGCCCATCAGTATGGCTATTGCGTGCTCCATTTGGGTCCGCTGTACGTCCGTGTCGATCAACTGGGCCTGGGACGTCTCGAGCTGGGTTTGCGCCAAAAGTACATCGGACTGCGCCGCCACACCGGTTGCGTACCTGTTCTTTGTCAGTTCGAAAAATTTCTTGTAGTTGGCAACGGTTGTCGTGAGTATCTGTTTCTGGGAGTCCAGGGTGCGAAGCTGGAAATAGTCCTGGGCAAGCAGGGCGTGCATGCTGAGGCGCACTCCCTCAAGCAGCGCATCACTGGCCTGGGCGCTTGCTTTGCTTGACTCGACCTGCCGGCGGACCTTGCCCCAGATGTCTGGCTGCCAGGATACCTCGCCCGTAAGGAGGTAGTCGGAGTTGGTATTAGATACCCCCTGCGCCCCGGGGGCATTGGCCGATGTGCGGAGTCGAGTGGCGTCGGGGCCTGCGGTAGCCGTGGGATAATAGGCCGCTCGGGAGATCTGCACTTGGGCGAGGGCCTGCCTGTATTGCGCTTCGGCGGCGGCAAGGTTCTGGTTCGAGACATTTACCTGCTCTTCAAGCGCATTCAACTGCTGGTCGTTATAGATCTTCCACCAGGGGCCGCGGGGAATATTGTCCTGCGGCTCTGCCTTCTTCCAGCCTTCAACTTCCTTGTAAGAGGGCGGGGTCTCAGCCTTGGGCTTTAAGTAATCGGGGCCGACCGTACACGCCGAAAGGATCGCAAGCAGCAAAGGAATGGTTGCATGCTTTATGAGTTGTAGTCGCGCCATACCTGTCACTTTCTCCGCGCTCGCGGGGAGTTGTGGGAAATGCCCGCGAGACGCCGTTCGAGTCTGCCGAATTTCCCTTGATGGGCCCCGTGCTTACAGGTCCGCTGTTCCAGGAAAAGACTCTCTCTTCACTGGTCCTTTTCCCCGCCTGTTTAAAGACCAGAGCCGCAAGCGGTCCATATAAAGGTAAATTACCGGAGTTGTAAAAAGGGTCAGCATCTGGCTGAAAATCAGGCCGCCTACGATGGATATACCGAGCGGCCGCCGCAACTCATACCCGACACCTTTGCCGATCGCCAGCGGCAGCGCCCCCAGGAGCGCAGCCATCGTGGTCATCATGATCGGACGAAACCTCAGCAAAGATGCCTGATAAATCGCCTCGACAGGGCCCTTGCCTTCGTTTCGCTCAGCTTCCAGGGCAAAATCGACTATCATGATGCCGTTCTTCTTGACCAGGCCGATCAGGAGGATAATTCCGATTACGGCGATCAGGCTGAGATCGGTTCGGCAGATCAGCAGGGCTAAAATCGCTCCTACGCCTGCGGATGGAAGCGTGGAGAGAATGGTGACCGGGTGGATGTAGCTTTCGTACAACACTCCGAGCACTATGTAGACCGAAATCAGCGCAGCCAGGATCAGAATGGGTTCATTGGCTAGAGAGGCCTGGAATGCCTGGGCCGTGCCAAGAAAAGTTCCTTGAATGTCTTGCGGCATTCGCAATTTAGACGTTGCCTTTTGAATGGCCTCTACTGCATCCCCGAGCGCAACGCCTGGCGCCAGGTTGAAGGAGATCGTTATCGCGGGAAACTGGCTTGCATGGTTAACGGAGAGCGATGTGTTCGATGGTATGAATTTGGTGAACGCGCTCAACGGCACTTGGGCCCCGGTGGAGGAGTGGACATAAACATCGCGAAGAGTTTCAGGCCGTTGCCAAAAATGCGGGGCAAACTCCATTACTACATGATACTGGTTTAACTGGGTGTAGTTGATGCCGACCTGTCGCTGGCCGAAAGCTCCGTAGAGGGTGTTGTCAATTAGCTGCACAGAGATGCCAAGACGCGACGCGGTGGAGCGGTCGATCTGCAGCAGGGATTGCTGCCCCCTGTCCTGCTGATCGCTGCTGACATCCACCACTTGAGGCAAGGCACGAACCTGTTCAAGTACGCGGGGCGCCCATGTATTGAGGTCCGGCAGGTTCTCGCCCCGCAGAGTGAATTGATATGCGGCATTGCTGATCATTCCGCCGATCCGCAGGTCCTGCACCGGTTGCAGATACGTGGGGGCGCCCACCACCAGGGGGAGCTTTTTGCGCAGCCGCGCCATAATATCCGTCACCGTTGCTTTGCGCTCTCCAAAAGGCTTGAGCGCAATGAACATTCGACCGAAGTTTGTAGTGGAGGCGCCCGCTCCTGACCCGCCGGTGAAGCCCATCACATCCGCGACATCGGGATCGGCTTTGATTATGTTTACCACTTCCGTCAATTTTTGACTCATGGCCTGAAAAGAGATATCCTGCGCTGCCTGGATTCGGCCGCTGATGCGCCCGGTGTCCTGGTCCGGGAAAAAACCTTTGGGAATGAACCAGAACAACAACACATTGATCCCGAGAGTGAACACCGTAATGAAGAGCATCGTGAGAGAATGCCGCAGGGCCCAGCGCAGACTTGTGTCGTAAGTGCTCCGCATTTGGTCGAACATCCACTCCGTAGCCCTGTAGAGAAAATTATGAGCGCGGGTTGTCTCCTTCTTGAGGATGGTTGCGCACATCATCGGGGTTGTTGTAAGAGAGACAACAAGGGAGATCATGACGGCCGCTGAAAGAGTGACCGCAAACTCGCGGAATAAACGGCCCACCATTCCCCCCATCAAAAGAATGGGAGTAAATACCGCCACCAGGGAAATACTCATCGACAGCACGGTGAAGGCAATCTCACGAGCGCCCCGCAGGGCCGCCTGCAGGGGAGATTGCCCTTTTTCCATGTACCGGGTGATATTTTCGAGCACAACGATAGCGTCGTCCACCACAAACCCGGTGGCGACGGTAAGGGCCATGAGAGAAAGGTTATCGAGGCTGTAGCCTAAAAGATACATGACCCCGAAGGTGCTGATG
>Ga0187854_10004055_pt1 | contig 11247 bp, 6 predicted proteins | sample June2016WEW_6_15_FD_132445 | JGI IMG/M metagenome (GOLD analysis project Ga0187854, IMG submission 132445) | Peatland microbial communities from SPRUCE experiment site at the Marcell Experimental Forest, Minnesota, USA - June2016WEW_6_150 | ecosystem: Environmental > Terrestrial > Soil >...
CAACGATCCCGGCCGATTAGTCTTCGAGACGGTCAATTCCAGCGGCAAGACGACGGGCACGATGGTCATCCAATCCGCCCCCGTGGTCCGCGCGGACCAGCCGTATCAGCGCTATGCGTTGGACCTGACCATCGAGCGGCCGATGTAGGGTTCGGGGTTAGGGGTTCAGAAGGCTTCAGTCTTTAGACTCGCTCGACTGAGAGAACTTTGATGTGCGGGCGGGATGGGATTGTTTAATAAAGGGGATTTTTTTGACTGGGGTTGGGGAATTGTTTTGCATCTAAGAGAGTTCTCGTTTTTGGGTCGAATTGGCGTTTTTTAAGGTGTTGAAAAATAAGGGATTACAACGCCGGTTTTGCCCACTCTTAAGTAGTAGAAAAAAATGTTTTGGATTTTGAGGGAAGCGGTGCGCGCAAATGGTTTGGTTGTAAGGTGGTTGGAATTATTGGACAGAGATTTTTGTGGAGTGAATTATTGGGGAAAAATGAAAAAGTAAACATTTTACAGTTTACAGTTTTCGGTTCAGAGGAAGTGGTTGTGGAATAAAGAGATGCGGAAAGTGATGGGGGTGAATACGCTACAAAAAAGTTGCGAGGTGTGAATTCAATAGTTGGTCATTTTTTGTGATTTTGGGCGTTTTTTGCTGATTTTTGGTAGAAATGGGTTTTCGTGAAAAAGGGGAATTGATGGACTGGCATAGGCCGGAGGCTGGAGGCCGGAGGACGGAAGGATCTACCACGGAGCACGGAGGACACGGAGAAGTAAAGTGGACGGTGGGCGGTGGTGGATGTACAATCTCCAGAAATACGATAATGGACAAGCCAGCAGTGGCATCCGCGCGGGGTAGATTAAGTTGACGCTTCAATAGGATGAAAAGATGATTGATACAGTTACAGCCGAACAAGAAGTTGCCCAACTCCAAATGGAACGGCCATATGTGGTGATTCTTGGGGCAGGCGCGAGTTACTCTGCCTGCCCCAATGGCGATGCGACAGGTCGGCCTCTCCCCCCTTATGTCAAACTTCGTTGAACTACTTCATTTGGGGCCAATTCTCGAAAAGACCGACTTGCCTTACCGTGGTTGCAACTTTGAGGACATTTATTCCGAACTCTTCACGAGACATGAGTACATACAGGTACGGCAAGAACTGGAAGACGCGGTCTACGATTACTTTTGCACGCTACAATTACCCAACACCCCAAATCTCTACGATCATCTTGTTCTTTGCATGCGTGAAAAGGATGTGATCGCGACTTTCAATTGGGACCCATTCCTTGTTCAGGCATTCCGCCGTAATTGTAAGCGATATCGGTTGCCACGATTGTTGTTCCTTCACGGCAATGTGATGATTGGGCATTGCAAAACCGACATGGTTATGGGACTCAAAGGCAACCCCTGTGGCATGTGTGGCAACGAGCTGGATCCATCGCGACTGCTTTTCCCAATTGCTGAAAAGAACTATGAAAAAGATGGATTCATTGCGGAACAGTGGCGAGAACTTGCAGGCCACTTGAAGAATGCCTTCATGCTGTCGCTCTTTGGCTATGGAGCTCCCAAATCGGATGCTGCCGCTATTGAACTTCTCAAGAACGCATGGGGGACGCCGGATGATCGTTTCATGGAACAGATTGAGATAATCAACGTGCTGCCGGAGGATGAACTTGTCACCACCTGGGAACCGTTTATCCATTCGCACCACTATAAAGTAACCGATGATTTTTATTCTTCTTGGCTCGCCAAACATCCTCGCCGGACAGGGGAGGCGTACATAAATCAGTTCGTCGAAGCCATGTTCATTGAAGATAACCCAATACCACGGAATGCCGGTTTTGAAGAGCTTTGGGATTGGTTCGATAAACTCGCGAAAGTGGAAAGGGGCCGATTCTAGGACACCATCAAACGAACGTATCCGATCAACCGTAGCTGATCTTAGGGTATCGTTGTTGATTCAGGGTGATATTGTTGTGTGGCTCTGGCGGCTATTGCCGACCAATGCGATACTTCGGCAGGTAACGCGGCTGGGCGGCACTGACGAAAGGGGCTGAGATTGTGTGTCACTGGCTTTGCCAGTGTGTTGGGCTTTCTTGATGTTACATGGTGTTGTGGGTAGACGTAGAGAAGGGAAGGGGGAAGGTGGAAGGGGGTAGATGGAAGTTGGAAGATGGTAGATGGTTATCGGTTTTCAGTAATCAGTTTTCAGTACGAAGTACGTGCTACGGAGTACGGAGTTGGGCTAAGAGTGTGAAGGGTATGAAGGGTGCAAAGGGTTGAAGGATGCGAAACCGCAAGCGGTTTCATTTGGCATTCAGCACTTTTATTCCCCGCCCGGTGCCCCTGATTGAAGGTCAAAGTAGAGGGTAAATGGGAGGTGTGCCGCTTATGTGGATGTTGACTTTATCCCATATGCTCTTCTCGAGATGTAATCTATTTTTTCAACGATGCGAAACTCTCACCGGCATGACACCCGATAAGATGCGGTGCATGATGCTAAGGAGTTTGTCCCGCCAGTCCGAGCGTTTCGCGTACTTGTTTTAGAGAGGAGCGTCGTCCTTCGGCAGAGCGCTCAGTCAAGAAATCCATCAATTCCGGTTGTTGACGAATCATCGCCACTTCCAACGCCAGATCGTCCACTTCGGCCAGCAGGAATTCCTTGCCATCAGGTGCGCGCAGAATTACGTTTCCGTTGCTTGCCAGCTCTAACAGTTCCGGCAGACTGGGTGTTGCTGCCCCGACGTCAATCGTTTTCATAGCTGGAACTCCTTGCCGCGAATGTATAGCTTGTTGTGCTCCTTCCAACCGACTGCCTTCACGATCACAACCGCGTCCTTACCGGTAACATCATAAAAGACGCAAAAGCGATCCACTCTTAGTTCCCATTGAGACAGGTCGTTGGGACGTAACGGCTTACGGTTGCGAGTCTCGGTCAGCGGTTCGTGAACAAGTTGTTGTTCGATTGCATCGAGGATGATTTCTTGTTCATGTTTCCGCAGGCAACGCAAGTCTTCGATGGCGCTTTCCGTAAACTCAACTACATACATCGTTGGCAGTCCCACGCCGAGCCATCATCGAAAACTAACCGTATACGTCTAAATCACCGGTATTATTGTATCTTGCTCTATCGAGATTGACAAGCTAAAAGGGCGAAATAAGGGGCGGCAATTCCGGGCAATTTCAAAGATTCGTTATAAAGCCGCCATATTCACGGAGTACGAAGAAAAATTTCGTGGATGGTGGGCAGTAGACAGTGGGCAGCGCTAAACCGCAAGCGGTTTTATCCTTCGATATAGAATACCCGGGTGATAGCGCTACCGGCGCAAAAGCGCAAGCGGTTTATTAGATCGCGAAACCGCAAGCGGTTTCAGTAATCATTTAAAATTCATCCTTCATCTCTCATCCTTCATTCCTCTTCCTTCCCATCTCTGTCCGCCGTCGGCGCGGGGCTTGGATTTGGCGATGGGCGAGCGAGGCCCGAAAACAAGCCGTATAGTTTGACACGGCACTGCAATTTTGATAAAATAAGTTGTCAAAGGAGTACATATAAGGTCGCCCAATGAAAAATCTTTGTGCAACTGCTTAGCGAGCCAACTTTATGACTAGTGCCTCTTCCCCGAAATTGTTGCCTATGGGACGATGCCATTCATCATGCCCAAGCGAGCGTGGGCATGGCACCCAACCGGCAATAACTTGCTAGATAAGGCACTGGGATGCGATTTCAATTTGCTGGTTTTGCGGAAAGGACAACCGTGATGCTGAGGAAGATGAACATGGCGAAGACAGCCTCCGTTGCCGCGATGATGATATTCGCGGCGGTGATTGTGCCGACCGTCGCGCGCGGGACGGTCACGTATACTATCGGAGGGACTTGGGACACAGATTCCAGAAAGAACGCCGCCATTGCCGCGATGGATCTTGTGTGCGCCCGCATAAATGCTTACGGCAACATCGTTGACTCTAAAACTGACATTTACGTTTACTACAACTCCGGCATCCCAACCGCACAGGCTAGCTACCTCGGCAGTATTGGTTTCGGTGGGACTTGGCCCGCCGAACGGGTCGCGGAGCACGAGAGCTGCCACTTTTTCGGCACCGGCACATATTCCGCCTGGGGCGGCCTGATGATCGAAGGCCGGTGGAACGGAGGGGCGACGACCGCGCTAATGCAGCAGCTCTACGGGATTGGGTCCCGCCTGAACGGCGACACCCAGCATTTTTGGCCCTACGGATTGAACTACGACACCGAAGGCTCCGAGACCAACAAGGAGTCTTGTGTCGCCATGCTGTATGCTTTGCGCGCCGACATGGGTTTCTCTGACACCATTTACAAGTCAACCGCCACGACTGTGACGTTGACGGCGAGCGACACCGTTGGCACGTCGAGTTTCAACTCCTCGGCCGGCTGGAATGACTCGTACTTCGCCCATTCCGGCGCCAACTACTACACGGGCAACCACGCGATCCGCACGCCCGATAGCTCGACCTACGGTTTCAACTTTGCCGGCGATTCTCTTACGGTCAATAACTCGGCGAGCGATTCCACTACGGGGCTGTTATACAAGGGCTCCGGATCCGCCGGCATCATATCTTTTAAGAATCTCATTTTTAACGGAGGATCGACGCATCAATATTGCAATAATTCAACTGATCTTTTTCAGCTTGCGGGAAAGGTGACGATCGCATCCTCAGCCACCTTTAACTCCGAGCAAGGCAACACCAGCATTCTGGCGGACGTGACAGGCAGCGGAACGCTTAACATCGGGACAACCAATACCTACTACGTGAGGATGTATTCATCCAACAACACTTTTACCGGAAATATCAACGTAACCGGCCGTTTTGAACTCGCAGACGGGGCGAACCAAACGTTCGCCATCGGCGCAAGCGGCGTGAATAACGCTATTATAGGATCAAGCGCAACAGCGGTGCTGCTTAACGGCGTTTTCAATCTCGACATGACCAACGCCGGCGCCAACATCGGCAACTCCTGGACGTTGGTCACCTCCGCAAATACGACTTACGGCAACACATTCGGCGTCAACGGATTTACAAAATTCAACGGAATCTGGAGCAACTATCTTAACGGCTTAACCTATTCCGAGTCCGCCAATAAGTTGACAGTTGTCGCTAAGTCGTCCACAGTCGCCTGGAGCGGCACTTCTTCGAGCAACTGGGCCGGCAGCGCGAATTGGAACGCTGCGCAGCCCGCCAACGGTGATGCGCTGATCTTCGCTGGGTCGGGTTCTTCAGGCACGACCCTGACCGACAACCTGATGACGCAGGGCACGTACAACGTGTCAGGCATCACATTCTCCTCAGCCGCGCCTGCCTATACGATCAATCCCGGCACGGCAGGCACGAACAGCTTTACGCTGGCCGGGGCGATTGCCAACAGCAGCACCAATCAGCAGACCATCAACGACAACATCTACCTGCCGAAGGGCGCGCCGAACACGCGAACGATCAAGACAACCGCCGGCGGCGGAAATATAACAATCGGCGGCAATATCAGCGGCCCGGGCGGCATCGCCAAGGAAGGCGCGGGTACGTTGACCCTATCGGGCAGCAACAGTTACACGGGCAACACGGTGGTGGATGCCGGCACGCTGTTATTGTCCGGTCAGTTGAGCTCCGGCAGCTCTTTGAAGGTCAACAACGGCGGAACCTTATTATTGACGGGTGCATTGAGTTCCAGCAGCGCTTTGGCGGTCGGCGGCGGGACCTTCACCTACTCGAACCCGGCCGCCACTATACAGACGCTCGCCGGCTTGACTGTCAATGCTGGCGCCTCGACGATCAGCAACACCGTCAGTGTCGGCACGCTCGCCTTGGGCGCCATCACGCGCAACACCGGTGGTGCGGTCGATTTTGCCACGATCACCGGGGCCATCACGACTACGACGACGAACACCAACGGCATCCTTGGCCCGTGGGCGTTCGTTGGTACTGGCGCAAGCACGCTTTATGCCTATAGTAATAGCGGCACGATCGCGGGCTATACCGGTGCTACCGTGGAAAGCGGAACCAGTGCTTTCGGCGGCATCCCAACGGGCGACACTAACACGATCAATTACAACGTCACCTCCTCCGGCACCTACTCTGCCATGGGATCTACCCGCAGCGTCAACACGATCAACTATAGCGGCAGCGGAGCCGCCACCCAACCGGGGGCGAATAATACCACTTTGACAATCAACGGCATCATGAATACCGGCACGGGGACTTTGACGATCGGCGGCTCACCCAAAATCTTCGTGATCATCGGGTCAAACCTGGATCTGGTGGTCGCAACGATGACAGGTGACATCGTCATTAACAACAATGTCGAGGATAATGCCACCGACTACGGCTACTCAAGCGCCCTGACCAAGGTCGGCCCCGGCAAACTGACCCTGAACGGCGCGAATAGCTTTACCGGCAACACCACGATCGGCGGCGGCACGCTGCAAATCGGCAACGGCACGACCGGCGAGTCTCTCGCCAGCCCGGCCATCAACAACGGCGGCGCACTGGTTTTCAACCACGCCGATTCCCTCACCTACGCCGGCGCAATCTCCGGAGCGGGAACGGTGACCAAAGTCGGCGCGGGCACGATGGCGCTTCAAGGCAATAACACCTATTCCGGCACGACCACTCTAAGCACGGGCAAACTAGTGCTCTCTGGCGGCAACACCACCGCCGGCAATATGGTAATCGGCAACGGCACAACCCTGCAACTGGTCGCCAATTCAGGCAACATCTCCATGGTCGGCGGCGTTCCCACTTCATCCGCGCTGGGAAACAATCCGGCCTCCGGCACGACCGGATTTCAGCTCGGATCGAGCAACAACGGCTCGGTAGGCATCCAACTTCGCGGCGACAGCAGCGTGGCCTTTGCCAATACCACCACCGGCAACAACTCGGGCAATGTCACGCTAAACTTCGACGTGAACAATGTGGCGGCCGTTAGCGGCAGCGGTCCGCAAAACCAGACTCTTACGTTTGCCCCGGCCGGCGAGACGAGCCGCAATAGCGGCAATGGGCTGACGACCTACAACACAACCATCAACGCCAGCGGCGGCAACGGTTATACGTTGGCGATTGACCGGATCACCAGCTACGGCAGCCTGCTTACGATCAACGCGAACAGCGCAAAAGTGCAAATCGGCAGCATTGCAGAGACCGCTAGCACCACACTTACCTTCGGCGGCGCCTCAAACACCGTGGTAACAGGTCCGATCAGCAACAGCGGCGGAACGCTCACGTTGAACAAAACCGGCACGGGCGCGCTCACGCTTCAGGGCAGCAATACTTACACCGGCTCGACAAACATCAATCAAGGCCAATTGATTATCGACGGCGGCGACCTGGCCGACGTATCCACGGTCAATGTCGCCAGTGGCGCATCGTTGCTGGTCGCCAGCGGCTCGCCAATCTTGGGCACCATTGCCGGACTAGGCTCGACCACAGTTAGCGGCACGGGCACCGTGCTTACGGTGGATAGCATCACTCAATCCACGCTCACCATCGGCAACGGCACGGAATTGGATTTTGCATCAATTTCCGGCGGATCACTCAATAACGTACAATCCGTTCCAGAGCCGCAAACGTTTGTCATGCTCTTGATCGCCCTGGCCACGGCGGCGATGGTGAGAAAATCGACACGGTGAGCCGGCCGTGGAAGAAAACGGACGCGCCGGGAGCCTATTCCTCAATTCGTCCCAGGGCGGCGCGAAACCGCAAGCGGTATTTGCGCGACCGACCAACCTTCGGTTGGTGCCCGTCGCGGCTTTATGGGATGATGAGATTTTTATTCGCCGCCGTCGGCGCGGGGTTTGGATTTGGCTTCGGGCTGGGGCGGCTCGAATTCGAAGGATTTCCAGACCATGGGGCGGCGGAGATAGGGCTCGATCCGCAGCACTACTTCGCCGTTGTGGAAGATCCGCACCGTGCCGTTGGTCTGGCTGACGGTAACGGCCACGGCGTTGGTGGCCTTGGATATGGCGGCGGCGGCCCAATGCCGGGCGCCTAGGCCCTTGGAGAGCGTCACGTCGGCTGCCGAGCAATCCAGATACCGGCAGGCCGCCTCGACCACTCCGTCGGAGGATACGATGATCGCGCCGTCCATTTGGGCGATTTCCTTGATCCCTTCGCGGACCCGCGGATCGTCTAGGTTGCGTTCCTTGCGGCTGTAGCCCCGGACCGGATCGAACCCGGTGGGACGGCTGCAATTTAGCACCTTTCGGGCGTCGCCCACAACGAACAGGGTGCCCACGGGCTTGCCCTCGCGGCCTTCGCGGCCGATTTCCACGGCCAGATCGACCACGATCTTGAGCGTATCCAAGGGCACGCGGGTTTCCAATTGACGCAGGTCCCGCCCGGTGAGCCGATTGAGGTGCTCGTCCAGGTTAATAAGGCTTAGGGAGTCGATGTTGTCGGCGTCGAACCCGCTATAAAGGGTCAATACGCTGGAGCCGGGGGCCAAAAGGTCGTCGGCCACGGCTTCCAGGACCGATTGCGTAAGTCGTTCGTAAATAGTGCTTTCCGGCATATTCAGCCGGAGGGCTGCCAGACCCAGGTCTTTGGCCCCTTCGAGCTGTTCGGCGGTGTCGGCGGCCACAATGACCTTTGCCTTGCCGGCCATGCTTTTCAGTCGCGACCAGTCGGCCGGCCCGTCCAACAACAGAATGATGGCGTCGACCCCTGCCATGGCGGTCATTTGGACGGCCAGCGAGAACAGCCCCTTGAATTGCTCGGTGAATCGTAGCGAATGCATGGTCTGGCTGCCTGGGGTGGTTTCGGAGTCCTCCTGGAGTCGAAGAAACCTGGGCGAAGTGCGGCCTTCTCGGTGCAACGAATGTAAACGTTTATCTGCAGCGGCCATATCGATTTCTCCCTCATTTTCGTCGTCATGGCGCTCGTTAGATCGTGCCGCCGAGTCGCTATCACCGGATACGACCAACCGCAATTGGTCCGATGGTTCCTGATCCGTCATTATATTACGGGCTTTAGCGATTTTGAGCAACTGCAAAGCGTACATAATTTGGGAATTCTGTCCGAGATGAATGTTAAGAGGCAATTTCAACAACCGATCCTGAAGCTTAAATCGGCAATTTCATAGTACATGGATCAAGGTTCAGTGAAAAACGCAAAGAAAAAGTACAAAATGCAAAACTAAATTCTTTCCCACCATCGAATCCCTGATCCGGCGTCTAAAACATTTTCTTAAGGCGCTCGGCCATCGAAGTGGGTTGAGCCGGCTGAGGATGCCCTTCCTTGACGTACTGTTGCCAACGATCGACGTTATTGCCCAGATCCTGCCCGGTGATTTCTTTAAGCGACAAAACCGCTCGATATTGCATGGCCGGATCGGAGTCGGTCAAGGCATCGCCAAGTGCGGTAATGGCCTGTTGGTCTTTGATTTTTCCCAAGGCCCGGGTGGCGGCCAATCGGACATCCTGGTTTACATCACTGGTAAGCAGTGGGGCCAGCAGACCGGCGGCTTGAGCATCGCCGCGCTTGCCCCAGGCTTCGCAGGCCGCGATGCGCACGTCGGCATCCAGGTCGCCCAACGCAGCTTTTAACACCGAATCGGCGGCAGGATCTGGATATTCGCCCAGAGTGCGTATTATTTCCGCTCGAATCAGCGGATCCGTCTCGCTACGGATCGCCGTGACCAACTGCCCGACTACCCGATGCCTTGTTTCCTGGTCGCTCTTGGCCGCTTCTGATGATAGTTTTTTCAATTGGGCAATCTTTGCCGCCGGAGTGACTACACCCGGCAAATCGTCGGTCCTTGCGCCTTGAAACGGCACCCAGGCGGGCATATCCGCGCAACCCGGCAACAGCAAGGCCAAAATGCCCAAAGCCAGCGTCAGTATTTGTCTGCCGATTGCAGCGTTCATCAGTGGCAGCCGTTGTTTTTCATAAGATTAAGGCGCGGTTGCGCCACAGAAAAGCGAGTCGGGACTATACCATCGTCGCCATCTTGGGCCAAGATGAATCATTCCAGGAAATACGTTAAAATGGGCGGACTGAGAAATCGAGAAAACCCCCCCACCAGCGAAATAGTAAAATCCAACAACAAAAGGCCCATGTTTACCCAATAGACACGCCTTTCACGCGAAGAAACTCCAGCGGCCTGCTAAACCTTGCTTCCAACGTGCACCGAGGTTCGGTATCATGCTATGGATTGGGGATTAGGAATTGCAGATTGGGGATTGGGGGTGGGCAGTTCACTGCCCACTTTTATGGACATTACTGGAGCCAAAACAGCTTGCGGTTTCGCAATAAAAAAATGATAACTGAAGACTGATAACTAATATATCCGGAGCTAAATCATGGCCATTCGTTTGGAAGTCATCCAGTTTTTCGATCAAGAAAACAAGTCGCTAGTGCAGCGGATTCCACCCGATGGATCGACCGACGTCAAAATCGGCGCGCAATTGATCGTCCAGGAAAACCAGGAGGCGGTTTTCTTCCGCGGCGGCAAGGCATTGGACGTGTACGGGCCGGGCCGGCATACCCTGGTTACGGCCAATGTCCCCATCCTTACCCGGCTGCTGACCATTCCCTGGGAACAATCGCCATTCCAGGCACAAGTCTATTTCATTGGTAAGCAGACATTTTTAGATCAAAAATGGGGCACGATGGAGCCTATTTCTTACCGCGATCCTGATTTCGGCATGGTCCGGCTGCGGGGATTTGGAAAGTATTCGTTTCGGGTAAAAGATTCCTCGCTTTTGGTAAACACACTGGTTGGCACACAAGGAAAATACACCACCGATGCCGCAACCTCGTTTTTCCGCGATTTGATCGTCTCGCGCCTGGCCGACATTTTGGGTGCATTGAAAAGCGGGATTCTGGATTTGCCGGGCCATTACGACGAACTTGCCGGTCAGACTAAAACTAAAGTTGTCGAGGAATTCGGCAAATACGGCCTGGAATTGGTCGACTTTTTCATCAACGCCATCACCCCGCCCGAGGAAGTCCAAAAAGCCATCGACGCCCGCAGTTCCATGGGAGCGGTGGGCGATCTGAACGCCTTCCTCAAATTTCAAGCCGCCAACAGCATGGCCAAAATGGCCGAACAAAGCGGCGGAGGCGGAGGACTGGGACAAGGCGCACTGGGCATGGGCATGGGGGCGGGCTTTGGCATGATGATGCCGGGCATGATCCAACAAGCCATGGCCGGCGGCGGGCCGTCTGTTGCGGGGCCGGCTCCCGCCAAGACCGCTGTCGGCACTGCCGCCGCCGGAATGGCAGTGGGAGGA
>Ga0187854_10004057_pt1 | contig 11243 bp, 19 predicted proteins | sample June2016WEW_6_15_FD_132445 | JGI IMG/M metagenome (GOLD analysis project Ga0187854, IMG submission 132445) | Peatland microbial communities from SPRUCE experiment site at the Marcell Experimental Forest, Minnesota, USA - June2016WEW_6_150 | ecosystem: Environmental > Terrestrial > Soil >...
CATTGATGTCCATATGCTCTCCTCAAACCCCGACGCCGATCATCATCAGCGAATTTGGTACTCCGCTCGCTCCCGTCCCATCCAACGTGGCGTCCGCATAACTCCCGCTTCCTATCGTCGCTGTGATTAGCGGCGTGCCTGTTTTGTTGAGCGACGTGACTGTGAAGGTTGCCGTTGTATCCGTAGCCAAAATTGTCACTGTGCTCGGCACCGTCGCTACCGTCGTATCTGAACTCATCAGAGTTGCAACGATGCCCCCAACCGGGGCGGCTTGACTCAGCGTTATCGTTCCCGTAGAAGTTGTCGGATATGTCACGGACGATGGGCTGAGACCGAGAGAAACCACATAACCTGTGTAGATGCTGCCCGCATCAAATTGCGTAACCTGAATGTATGCCTGAACGTCAGAGTAAAGTCTCATTCCTGCGTAGCCCGAAGTATAGGTGGTATCAATGCCCTGAGCAATCAGGACTCCATTGTAGTAGCAAGAAATGACGCTCCCTTGGCATTCCATGCGAAGAACATAACCATCCACAATTGTAATAGAATTCACAAACTGGGCACCCACCGTATAAGATGCGAGAGGAGTTGCAGTGCCCCCTGTTCTAACTTGAAATCCGAAGTTCCCGTCATAAGGACCGATATAGCACTCGTAGTAATCCTCGGTCGTGGGATTGCCTCGCGCCATCAAATAAGCATAAGAATTGATATCTGAGTTAAAGTACGGGACAACTTCAACGTATTGGTCACTCGGAAGAACCGAGGCTGTATAAAAAGAACCGCAGTGAGTGCTGAGTGCCGATACCGTCGCTTTGTCGCTCACAATGGTTGGAGAACTGTCGCCCGATAAATCAGTCCAGTTTGCTCCAAGATACGGCGGCGAGCCTGCGGCGGCACGATGAAACGTATCTAGCTGAAGTTGCGTGTAGGTGTTCACTGGTCGTTACCCCATGTACCAACGCTGTAGATTTGATTGGCGTTTTTTCCTGTTGCGTCGGGTTCACACAAATTTCCTGCAACGGCTTGGAGATTCGTAGGCGAATCCGTCATCGTTGAAAACAAGCCACTGCTAGAACCTAGCGGGTCTTCAATGGTTGAAAAGTTATAGGCGGCGAACATGTCTGCTCACAGTTCTCACTTATTGTTGACAAAATCCACGTTCACGTCCACCGTGACTGTCGCCACGGATAAGGTTGCCGTCCAGTTGTTGTTCGCCGTAGCTTGTGGGAGCGGCGGACTGAAGTGAACCACGATACCGCCGTTCGCCGCGAGGTCGTAGACCTTGCGAGTCGTGCCCGCAGTTGAATCCTTGAGCGTCACCGTCACAGGCGTAGCCGTCTGGTTCGTGATTTGCAGCCCGGTGATGTCCTTGTACGTGCTCGCAGCCGCCGTGACGATGGTCGTCTCCGATGAACTACTTGCAATCTGCGTGGTCTGTGTGCCAACCAAGTCGCGCATGGCTTGCGGCAGCACAACTTGACGACCGTATTTATCCGCCATCGGATTCACGGTGTCGGTTACCGTCACAGCGGTCGGCAATGCGCTTGCCGCAATGGCAGCGATAGCGACTGCGTAGCCAGAAGGTGATGCCCCGTTCGCTGCGAGAGCATTGAGCGGGTTGTCAACTACAGTTTTGAGGTTACCTGCGGAGTCCAGTTGCAACGGCAGCGTTTGACCATTCGTCGGCGACGGAGCCGAAGAATTATAGATACCGCCTGCGATGAGAGTGTAGCTCGGCGCAGTGCCGGGAGTCGTACCCGACATATCCGCCCCGTCCAGTGTTGGCATAGAGCGTGTGCCAATCTTAATCGGCTGCAAGTTTCCAAACGCATCCAAGATACCGATTTCGGTTGCATACAGCGGACTCGGATTGTTCACGAGAGAGACAGACGGGTTCGCTGCGATCTGCACCGCCGCTTGAGCCTTGAACGCAATCATAGAACCTGATGCAGCCCCGCTTGCGGCTACGCTCAGTTGCGAGAGGAACAAGTTCGCAGTCGTATTCAACGTGTGGATTGAACTGACGAGTGTCAGTGCGGAATTGCCCAAAACCGCTTCGTTCTTCACGTCAATGATGTACGGATACGGTGTCGCAGCCGCCATGTTGCCAGATGGACCAAGAGCGAAGTGACTGAGGTTCTGCCCTGCCGTACCTGCGAAGAAGCAAAGAACCAAATCGTTTGACTGTATCGGCGATACGTATTCGTCGAGAACTGTTGATTCGCCTGTTCCTTGCGAGGAGTTTATCCAGTCAGTGAGAACCCCCTGCGTGAGAATGCCTTGAATTTCGTACGCTATCAAAGCAACCGCGCCGCTGGCACCCGGCGTGACGGTGATGGTATCGGGGAGAGCAGGCACTACACCAGTAGATTGAATCGTAGAAACCGCCACGACGTATGCAGCGAGTCCGGCACCGCCCGGTTGGCTATCAAGGTTATTCCACACGCCGCTCAAACTATCAGCGATTGTTGGAAGTGCGGCATCTGAAGATGCGACGGCGAAAACCACGAGGACGTTGCCATACGTAACAGGCAGCGGGAACGTATACGTGAGGGTACTGACACTGCCGCCTGAAACAGCATATCCGACCTGCACGACGTTCGGCGTGGTCGGCGTGGTGATGGTTTCCAATCGTCCCGAGTCATCAACACCGACGTTTTGATAGTTTCCCTGAAAATCTCGCCCTGCGATAACGGACTTAGTCAAAACAGCAAGCGCCTCGTCATCAAGAGGAGCCGAAATTGGTACAGTGTCGTCGGTCACGCCCGCAGCCCAGCAAGCGGTGGTCATTGAAATGGTAGATGTGTTTGCGGCATTCGCCACATCAATCTGCATGCTCCAATCGGTCGTGTATGCATACGGAGCAGTCAGCGTGTTCGGAAATCGGAACGTGTGCATCGTTACCCAAACGCCATCAGGTGCAAACACTTCAAGAACGACAGGAGCCGTTCCAAACCATGCACCATGAATTCGGAAAATGTTCAACTTAGTAAGGTCTAGGGCAACCGGCGTACCACCGCTCGTAAACGGAGAATTCGCTTCACCTGTGCATTTATCGCCATTGAAAGAAGCCCGAGCCACTTGCGTAGCAGACGAGTTTTGGTATTGAGTGAATCCCCATGTTGTACCTTCCCAACCAACCCAAAAACCATCAGTCGCATTATAAGGTCCGATTCGTTGAGTGGAGTTGGCTGCTCCCGCAGTAAACGACGCCGTGAATTCGGCGTACCATTCGTGACCCGGATGATATTGAATCGTCTGCGCCGATGTACCGTTGCAGTCTTGACTTCCTTCGGTGACTGTATAGACGGCTTGTCCATCAGACTGCGTCGGAGCAACGGTGCCAGAACCCGTCACAGAGTTTGTGATGTAGTCGGAGTCAAACGTCTGAGAGAAATTGATTGCGATTTGATTATAGCGTCCAACAGCTACGATGTCCCCGAGTATGTTCTCTGACCGCTGGTGCGTTCGCAGTCCGCCATCTAAATCTACGCTGAGCGTTGTCAGGTCACCGTTTGTTTTTCCGGGGCGATTAAACGTAGCAGTCGCAACGAGAGCGCCGATGTTATTTGTAGATGGGGCAGCGTTGTTGTCAGTCAGAGTTCCGATAATCGGAAGCGGATTTGGGATGGAGCCGCCGCTCTTGCTGCCGCCTTGACCGATAATGACTGAATTTGACACGTTATCCTCGCTTGTTCGCTAATTTCTTTTGTGCCCACCACGCTGTTACCCGAGCCGCTGTTTTGTCTCGGCGTGCGAGATGGCTTGCGGACATCTTTGCTTTAATCTCCGGCGTCATTTCGTACAACTTCCGCCCAGTTAAGGTCGCTGATATTTTGTCTCTCCACGTAATCTGACGACCGAGATGACTCTCACGGAGTGCTCGCTTAGTGGCGTCAGACTGGGCATGACCGGGTTTCCCTTTCTTCGCTACACTCATCCGTCGTTTGGCAGCATCCGTATGCCGAAGTCCCACAAGTCCTTCGCCGCCGTTTGTGAAGTTATGCAAACACCCGGTGCCCAAATCCCGACGCCCGAACAAGTCAATCAAAGCAGTCTCAGACTCAAATGCTTCTGCTTCGCTCAGCATCGGAAACACCAAAATCCGAGACTTGTCTACAGGCGGATATAGACGTTTGTGTCGAACAAACGCCCTATTTCCAAATCCCTTTCCGGCGTAGTAGGGAGACCCATCACATCGAAGCCATAGATATGAATAAAAGCCCATTATCGTTTCTTTCCGAGAGCACTAATGCCCTTTTTCATCGGCACATGGGCACCAGCCGCCCGAGCTTTACTCAAAGCGATAGCGATCATCTGCTTTCGCTGACCCGCCGGAGACTTGCTTTTCTTCACGGTTGAAGGCTTGTTGTGAAACACTTCGTGAAAAGCGTTCGCCACGATTTTACTTGCCATAAGCACTTCCCCTTTGATGCGGGCAGAAGCCCCAAATCCCAATCGCCATATTGCAGTTGTGGCACATCACTCTGAAACCCTCAGGCCAATTGTGCCGCTTCAGCCACTTATAAAAATTGACACCGCCTTTTAACTTGACCATTCGGCGATGTTGGTTTCCATTCCCAGCCTCATGGTCAATCGCCAAAAACTCTACGATGATTTCCCCGCAGCAGGCGCATTCCCCGCCGTAGTGATAAATCGCTTCGAGTTTAATCGCTCGATTGCGACGACGGCAGCCCTCGTTCGTTTGGGCTCTATGACTATACCCATATGCCAACCGTTTATCTCGATGTTTCAAATAACACCGATGGTTAGCTGCTCTTTGAATCTCAACTGACCGGCTTGGCATCGTCCTCGCTCTTCAACGGGGGTCGAACGTACCGACAGCACCCGTGCTCCATATCAATCTTGACAACAGGACGCCCATCAATCAAAACCAGTTTATCTTGCAACAATTCATCCCCAACCACCTTCGGGTGGATACAGAAAGGCTCGTCGCTTTTGGTCTTATGGATGCAGTCTTCACAGTGATAGGGTCCGCCAGTGGCATACCCCGAGCAAGGCGTGCCGGTTTCGTCCAGAATGGAGCCAAGCCGAGGCTGTCCAAGCGCTTCCGTGCCCGGAATGAGGGAATCAGACATAGTTATGCCTCTCTCACATAAGGCGAGAAAAGTCTGATTCTTAGAAGTTTACTTTGCCGAATTTGTCGGGTTTAGGCTCTTTCACGCCGGGGGGCGTCTTGGGCTTCTTTTTGCTCTCTTCAAGCACGTCCTGAGGGATGATTCCGGGGGATTGGTGGTTCGGAATTCGGTTCGCAAGACCGAGAACATCACATTTCAGCTTTAGCGCATACAGTTGAGCCATCGTCAGTTTCTTGTTGTTGATGGCTCGGTCAATCGCCACGAGGAGTTCCTCGGTCGGCGTGGCTTGGAAGTGCCGATTGAGCACCGCTATGATTCGGATGTTCCCCATGATGGCGTACGACATGATGCGAGCTACTTCCAGCGTTTTGCAGTTGTACGCCGTCCGCACAGCCTGCACCGCATCGTAGTGCCCATCTGCGAGCCCGCCCGCAACATAAGTCGAGACAAATAGCTGCTGCTTCTGGGTCAACTTCAGATACTCCGAAGTCGCCTGCAATTCGTCTAACGGCATTTTTGATTTGTCGCTCATACGACTTCTCCCTCTGTTTTTTCCCGAACCCAACCTTCAATCGCATCTTCTCTTAGAATCCTGAACTCAACGCCCTCAATGGCTACCATCTTCCCGGCGTACGGACCATAGAGCACAATCTCTCTCGGCTTCACCCGCTCCTGTGAGAGCGGCCCCACGGAGACCACTGTGCCATATGCCATGTCTTTCTCTCTAACGTTCCCGGGCAACTCGATGTCGTCGATGGTTGTCAAGCGAGCGCTGTCAATCACAAGAATGCGGTCTTGTGCCGGTTCAATAAACTTAGCCATTAATTTTCTCCGTGAATTTTTCCGCAACACACGCACCCATAGTGAGGATGCTGCACGATACTGCCGCCGCGTTTCGCAGCGATTCCACCACAACTTTTACGGGGTCAATGATGCCCGTCTCTAACAGGTTTTCAAAATTTCCTGTCAAGGCATTGTATCCCCGGTCAGGAGTCGCCAGAATTTGGTTCAACATCAACTGCCGGTCAATGCCTGCGTTCTCCGCAATCTGCTGCACCACGGACTGACACGCTTCAAGAACAACCCGAAGCCCCGCAGCCTCTTCATCTGCATCATCAATACCCAGCGTGTAAATTGCCGGTCGAGCCTGCATCAAAGCCATCCCACCGCCTGCAACGACGCCGGATTCAATCGCCGCTCTCGCTGCCGACATTGCGTCAATGACCCGGTCTCGCTTCTCTTCCATCTCGGTGACCGTAACGCCGCCAACCTTGATGACTGTGATGCCGCCAAGCAGGGCAGCAAGCCGACGCTTCAGGACTACCTTCTCGCCGGGAGCCGCCGTCTCCATCGCCGTGCGAATGGAATCCACTCGCCCTTTAAGAATCGCTTGGTCTCCTTTGCCTTCAAGAATCTGCGTCTTGCTCATCGTCGTCACAACTTTGCGAGCGGAACCCAACTGAGCGACTTTGATGCTTTCAATCTTCAGCCCCATGTCCTCGGTGTACGCCACGCCGCCGGTCAATGCAGCGATATCGCCCATCAAATCCTTTCGGGTCTGACCATATGCTTCCATGCGTACCGCAATCAACGGCAACGCTAATCGGATTTTATTGTTAATCAGAACAGCCAGTGCTTCTTGCTCGTACCCGCCTGCAATGATAATCAGCGGGGTTCCTGATTCTTTTATCTGTGCGAGAATCGGCACCAGCGACTTCGCCGTCGCAATCACGCCTTCCCACAGAAGTATCTTGCAGTTGAGAAGTTCGGCTTTCACTTCCTCGGGATGCGTGATGAACGCTGCCGAAATCAAATTTGATTTGTCCAACTCCAAGCCTGCAACAGTCTCAACATACGTCTCGGACGTAGATGAAGGCTCAGCAGTCACCACACCGTCTCGCCCTGCCTTCTCAACCGCACCCGCTACGAGTTGACCGATAGAGGTATCTCCATGAGCCGACACTGTCGCTACTTGAAACAGTTGCTTCCCCTCAACCCGTACCGCCATGTCCTGAAGCTGGTCAATCACAGCGGTCGTAGCTTTGTGAATTCCCCGCTCCATTGCCATCGGATTCGCGCCGTTGGAAATTGCGTGAAAGCCCGCATGTATCATTGACTGTGCGATCACGATAGCGGCGGTGGTTCCATCTCCGACTGCGTTATCAGTCTTCTGTGCAGCCTCACGAATAAGGTCTGCACCCATTTGCTCGGTTGGGTCTGACGGGTCGGCATAATTGGAAACTGTAACTCCATCCCTCGTAACTTTTGGCGATTGTCCAAGCGCCCGCTGACCGAGGATGCAATTGCGCCCTCGGGGTCCCTCGGTAATCTTCACCGCGTCGGCGAGGAAATCTACCCCTCGCATGAGCGCCTGTCGTGCGTCAGGACCGTGTCTGATATCTTTGCTCATCGTTACACCTCACGCCCTTTCCCAACTCTTTCGGTGCTGGTCCCATGTTCACAAACTCATACGTCATCACTCCGTGCGGAGTTGATTCGTCGATCTCCATGCGGATGTGAACGTGGCACCGAGCGCAGTTAACATCAACCCAATGCCACGTATGATTGCACGGCAGCCCCATTTGCTCGCACTGCTCGTGCCTCTTTTCCTTGTGCCCAAACCATCGGCAGAGTAGACTCATTTTTGGAATGCCCCCGCAAAGGCTACAAGACCATCCAAAAACAAAATCATCGCTGCTATAATATTAAGCAGCCCGATGCCTTGAGTGTGTATCAGAATCATGTAGGCGAGATACGTATATCCTACCCCTGACAGAACTTTGAAGAATGGTGAGTTCATCAGTTCCACTTTACCCCTTCGCCGCCCGCCCGCAACGTTGACAAATCAATCGGCGGTTCCTCGGGCTGCTGCGGAGGCAGAGCGAGTTTCACCGCCGCTGTTGGAATGCACTCCAGCGAGCACGCCTGCATTCGCCCCACGGAGCCGTCAGGAAACTGACGAGTAATCATATACCAGTCAGTCATCTCAACGAGCATTTCTTGCGTGCCGGGTGCAGCGAGGTCCCACTTCTGAACCTTCCCGCAATCCCCATCACACGTTCGTTCCACTATCTGCGTTACAGTCTTTTGAGCCATTTCATCACCTCGATGTACTTCAGGTAAAGCCGAATCCAAAACGATTGCTTGTGAACTGGTTCGTTGGGCGTGGACGGTATCTGGTCAAAAAAGAATTCCACATCCTCGGTGCGAAGAACCTCCCGCCCCATGTCGTTCAGATACACAACCACAGTAGAACACTGCCGCCGAGGCAACGCTGCGTTTTCTCCGAACGACCATGCATGATACTCCAACCGGAGAAATCCGCCCACGGCATTCACCGAAGAAAGAACGTGCAGCGACGGCGGTTTCAGGTGCTGGTTGATGTCATGAGCAATCACGACGCGCCCCCGGGTTTGTCGGGCCAAACCTGCGAGCATCCAAAATGCCCTGCCAAGAATCCGTAGAAGGCGTAAAGGCTTGAAACGTAACTAGGACCCAAGTCACGCTGGGTATGAAAGTGGTATGCAGTCGTGACGACGAACACCAGTAAGGCTATCGGCACGTGACCGTCATTCGTTATCTTTGACAAAATCGCTTGGATGTTCATTGAACGTCGTGTCCTTTCCTCTCGTCAATTACGATTGCATCGTCTGCACCACGATAGCAAATGCCGAAGACCGTCAACTCAAACGGCTTCTCGCCCGGTTTCGCTAGTACAAAAAACTCCCGCATCGGCGTGCTCCCGATACGAACATCAGCACAATGCCAAATCACCTTCTCGCTGTCCTTGCTCTGGCACTGCTCAACTTCCCAGAGTCGCTTGGCATTAATTTTGCCCGTGAGAGGGTTCAAGGCTTTTGGGTTCAGCCTTATCAGATATTTCACGTCTCGCTCCCGCAGCCGCAGCCGCCTTCATAACCTCAAATTGCAATTGCTTCAGCGCCCACTTCGTAGCGGTGTGCACCAGCAACTGCTCGGATGTCATCTCTATCGGGTCTGTCGGCTCTCGTTCAACGAGCCAATCTTCAACACGAATCTTGTTCTGTGTAATTATCACAACGCCGTGCTTGTTGATTAGCATTGTTGCCCTTTCGGTGCCCGCTTTTTTGGTATCCGATACAAACCCGCGTAAATAGTCCATCGTCCAAAAAAAACAATACCCCAGTCAAACCCATAAGTGGTTTTGAACCTCCCCACGGCTCTTGTACGAAAGCATTTGTCGCAGTTCATCATTGTCTCCCTGTTAATGCCTGTTTGATGCGAACCACCAGCGTGGAGTACGGCGATATCGCTGCCGAATCAGCCCACACCGATGTCCATCCAAGCGTGCCCTTCAGGTCAGCTTTCAAATACCCCGACCGTTCGGTCACCGAGTACGAAACGCCGTTCACAAATATCTTGCGTCCGCGCATTTTTCTTCTCCGCAACCGCCCGCTATCCACCGAGCGATTGCCTTTGCCAGAATTTTTTGTTCGTTGTTCATGTAATTAAACCCATCGGCGGTTTCAAAAGTTCCGATCACAAGTGGGTCGGATTCTGCCTGCCGACTAATGACCATGTTAGTTGTCCAAATCATAGATTCATCCCCGGCATTGCATTGTTCGCGAACAGCACGCCGCCCAGCGGCATCAAATCCGTGCGAATCCACATCGTCGGCGACGGGTAAATCAAAAGGAACGGCACATCCTCACTTTGGTTGTACACCCCATGCGTCATTTCCTTGAATGTATCCGGGTGAATGTACGCATAGCGAGTGATGGCGTGAGCCGCTCGCTTAATGCTATCAGCGCCCATCGGCGCATTCACAATCGGCAACTGACTCACCAGCCATTGAAGCCGCTCAATCAACTGGTTCGTTGCGAGATGCTTCGCGTTCGTGCCGCTCCAGTCTTCGGGATACAATGGCGGCTGCGGGTCGGCGACTACATAGTTGTTCTCAATGTCGTTCACAAAGTACAACGGCTTGAGTTGCAGGTCCGGCGTCACTACTGTGTTCCCGATCCCTTCCCACGTCTGCGGGTCGTCAAGATATTTCTTCTGCGAGCCCTCAAACGATGTGAACTCGTCCCACCAACCCCGAAGTGTGTCCAGCAGTTGCGTGCCCCAGTCGCTCATGACTTCACCTTTACTGATGTCCAGTTTCTGCACCAGCCCCGCCGCACGTGCGGCTTCTCATTTGAGTTGCAAGTTCCCAACTCTACATCCGGCGGCAAGCCCATCGGGTTCTCCGCAGTTGGCGCAGGCGCAACATATCCCTGCGTACGCGGCGGCACAGGCGCGGCATTCCGCACAACTTGGGCTTCCGGCAACGCCCACTGCGCAACCGTGAGTCCGGCGATATGCGTCAGTTCTTCCCATAGCTGCGGCGTCAGGACTTTTTGGGTTTGGTTCTCCATGATGTCCCGAACCTTGAGCACGCAGAATGCCATATCCATATCGTTCTTGCTCACCAGCGCAGCGAGCGTGCCCGTTGCGTAGCCCTGCACTAACGCCGCCGCATTACGAACTAGCCCTTCCCAAAGAGCCCCGGTTGGGGTTTCAGGCGCACCCGCCAATCCTTTACCTTTCACAAGAAGGTCCCGAACACGAAGAATTTTTAACGCCAAAGAGGTCGGGTTAACATCAGCAGGCACCGTCGCAGACTGCCTTGAACTATCCCAGTAGCCGTCAATTTTGCACATTGTTTTCTCCCTCCGGCGTCCAATGCCAAACCCCCGGTCGGGGTTCAGGGTCTGTCCGTTTCACAAACTCCTGACTCATCTGGGCTGCTACCGCCGCATTCAGAGCGGCGTGGTCAAAGTCTCTCACGTCCCGCCAAACATGATGTCGCCAGTGCTTCCGAACGAAAGGCCAGAGCAGCGCACCAATCAGTCCATCAAAGAGCGCCATCAAGAACAGTTCAAATTCCCAGTGCGCCCGGTCACGCAGCAGACTCATGAATGTTTCTTGCTCAAACATCATAGAGTCTTCTCCATGATAATCGGCTTGAACGGCTGGTGCATCAACAGTAACCGATACTGCTCATCCAAAATTTCCATTACCGATTGGTGGCGTTCATCCTCGGCGAGTCGTGCCAGCCGTAACTCTTCCCATACCGCATCCCATTGTTCAGATGGCATCAGTTTCTCCAAAGCCAAAGAATGC
>Ga0187854_10004063_pt1 | contig 11236 bp, 11 predicted proteins | sample June2016WEW_6_15_FD_132445 | JGI IMG/M metagenome (GOLD analysis project Ga0187854, IMG submission 132445) | Peatland microbial communities from SPRUCE experiment site at the Marcell Experimental Forest, Minnesota, USA - June2016WEW_6_150 | ecosystem: Environmental > Terrestrial > Soil >...
CGATGGCATTCCGGCTGAAGACGATTTTGGCGTTTGGCCGGGAGAATCTCGCAAAGAGCAGTCCGGTTGCCAGCGCGAAACAAAGCAATCCAATGAGCACTTCGATAGTGACGAGGATGTTTGCCGCAAGTCCATGCGGCGTAACGCCTCCATAGCCAACGGTCGCCACCGTCTGCACGCTGAAGAAGAACGCTTCGAGGAAACGGCTGTTCATGACGGGCTCGCTCGAACCCTGGAGTGCGCCGGGTCCGCAGAGCAGGAACCCCAACGCGAACAGGACATTTGCGAGCAGGTACGAAAGCGCGATAAGAAGGAAAAACATCGTCCACGGTATGGTAATGAGCCAGTGGTAGACGTTGAGCGAACGGAAGAACGAAAGACCGCGGCGTTCGACGTTGAAACTGCCGTCGCGGTTGAGGAACCGCTGCCGGCTCTCCTGTGTAACTCGAGAGCCGAGGCCGAGATCACGATTGATTTCATCGTTGCGCTGTCGAGCCGCCATGAGTCGCTCCCATATTGCCAATCCGAATCTACGGAGTGAATGGTGGCAGAAAAGAATGAATTCATCAAATCGTCAGATCTGGGGGGCTGAGGACGACGAGACTTTAGGAATAACTTCTTGAACGGCTCGATCGCCAACGGATCGAATATGACCTGCGATATGTTTTTGAGAGGTGCCGCGCCTTCGGCGCTCGGTTCTGTTTCTCGATCCATATCCCGGCCTGACGGCCGGGCCTATTTACTAACCGGCCCTTCGGGCCTCATCAGGCATTGCACCAGTTCAGGGCTATTGCTTTGCAGTGTTCGGGCATTATCGGGCATTGAACCAGCTTGGGGCTATCGCTGTACAATCTCCTCGAGGTTTCGGCTGAGCCGAATGTTCCGCAGCATATGCAGATGGCCACAAACTTAGGCGCGATGCGCCGGCAGTTAATCGCCCCGCGCGCCAGCGCGGGGTTGGGGAGATGCTAGCGACGAGGACAAAGTGCCGGCACATTTTTCTCGCCTTCATGTTTATGCCCACGAAATTGCGTGTAAGGAGCAGCTACTCTGAAGACCCCGTATCGTGGTCCGGATCGGTTCCTTCCAATATCAGATCGGGTGCCGCGGAAATATCGGGCTCCATTCCTCTTGTATCCTTGCGGCCTCTCCGCGCCTCGCGTTTTTCCTGGGCTCGTGCGGTACGCTTGAGTTCTTTCTGACGCTTGAGGAAAGACGGTCTCTTGGTTGCCATGTTGTGTTCCTCTCATTCCTTAGGATCTGGCGGCACGGCGCCTGCCTGCGACGCTGGGCCGAAATCGCCGGTTGTTTCTTTGTGCGAGGGGCGGATATGCGTGAAGCGAACCACCCTCTCCCGGCCGGCGGGCCGATGCGAAGTTGCCGGGTTCGAAGCCGGGCAGCTGTCGCCGTTCGATGCGTGCGCCCAGCACTTTTTCAATCTCACGCACCGTGGCCTCGTCGGCCTGCGCGGCGAATGAGAACGCTTGGCCGGTCTGAAGGGCGCGACCCGTGCGTCCAATACGATGCGTGTATGCGTCGGGCGTATCGGGCATGTCGAAATTGATGACGTGGGAAATCTGTGAGACGTCGATGCCGCGCGCCGCAATGTCGGTCGCAACAAGTATGTCATATTTTCCGTTGCGAAAACCATCGATTGCTGCCTGGCGGCGGTTTTGGGTCATGTTTCCCTGGAGGGCCGAAACCCGATAGCCGTTTTTCTCAAGGTTGGCGGCCAAATTGTGCGCCCGGTGCTTGGTGCGCGTAAAGATCAACACGCGTCCGGTCGGCGTCTGTTCGAGCATCGCGAGGAGCAGTTTTGGTTTGAGTTCATTGGATATCGGATAGAGCGCATGGGAAACCGTCTCGACGGGTGCCATGGATCCGATCTGTACCGGAACCGGATTTTTGAGGATGCTGTTGGCCAGCAAGCGAATGTCGCTGGGCATCGTCGCGGAAAAGAAGAGCGTCTGGCGTTCCACGGGCAGATGTCTGAGGATTCTGCGAATGTCGGGCAGAAAGCCCATGTCGCACATGCGGTCGGCCTCGTCTATCACCAGCACCTCAATGCGGGACAGATCGATATTGCCGTCGTCGATGTGATCGAGCAGGCGGCCGGGGCAGGCGACAACGATCTCGACACCTCGACGCAGCGCCGCGAGCTGATTGTACTTGCTCACGCCGCCGTAGATGGAAACACTGCGCACCCTGCTTTGCCTGCCAAGACTGATAATGTCGTCGTTGATTTGTTCTGCGAGCTCTCGCGTCGGGGCGAGGATCAGAGCGCGCACCTGCCGCGCCGGGCCTTTGGCCAGCCGCTGCAGTATGGGCAGGACGAAGGCCGCCGTCTTGCCGGTGCCGGTCTGCGCCAGGCCCATGACATCGCGCCCCTCGAGCACGATGGGAATTGCCTGGCGTTGAATGGGTGTTGGCGTTGTGTAGCCCACCGCCTTGACGGCAGCGGTGATATGCGGATCTAGTGAAAACTGTTCGAAATTCAGAAAGTACTCCTTGACTCCATTGAGCCAAGTCGCACTCTCAGCCCGATGATGTTTGGCAAATCGATTTGCCGGTGATGGTGCGGACACAGCGTTCGCACGAACTGATAAGTATAGCAGTCGTAAAGCCACGCAACAAGTTTGTGATTTGCGGCAACAGCGCAAACACCGCGAGATGCCGACTGTTTTAGGACACCAGAATAATCGCGCACCTGAAAACGAAACGCACAAGTGGCATCGGGCTGGTGTATAATAAAATCTGAACTTGCGAATCGAGCCTCCCAGATCACCGATGCCCTTCATCCGCACAGAAGAGATTCGATTTTGTGGAAGGTCCGCTTTCCGAAAGAAGGTGGCATTGCATGACAAAAGATATTGTTTTACAACTACGATACCTTGGGATGCTTCCGCATACCGGACATCGCGAGTACCGATTCCAAATTGAGGCCCACGACAAGAGTATTCGAACCGTTGCCTTGACCATCGATGACGGCATGTTCCAGAAAAACCAGCTGATGTTTCAGGAAGCGCCCGATCTCTGCTATCAGAAACTGCTGGCCGACGTCACGAATGAAGCCACGGGCACACGTATCTGCAGCCTCGCACCGGTAACGGAATCCGAAATTAGCTCATATAGGAATTCTCACCCGACCGGCAAATTGCGAAAGACGGCCGTAAGACCACGGGTATAGCTCGAAGGGGGAGGGCTCCTTTGCGGAGCGCACAAAGACTGAGGGCCATGAAAAAAGCTCGTGGTTTCATTCCACGAGCTTTTTTCACCTTCGGATAATCCGCTGCCTTAGTACATGTCGCCCATGCCGCCTCCCGGAGGCATGGCAGGAGCCTTACTCTCTTCCTTGATCTCGGATATCAGGGCTTCCGTCGTCAGCAGCAAAGCCGCGATCGATGCCGCATTCTGCAATGCCGTCCGCGTCACCTTCGTTGGATCGATGACCCCTGCGGCCACCAGATCCTCGTACTTCTCGGTCTCGGCGTTGTTTACGATCTGCCGTAGCGGCTCTTCCAGGGCACGGCGCAGGATGTTGCTCCCGATCGCCTCGTCCCCTTCCAGCTTCAGCTTTGCGACCGCGGGAACGCAGCGCAACAATGCGACGCCGCCTCCCGGCACGATGCCTTCCTCTACCGCGGCCCGGGTCGCGTGCATCGCATCTTCCACGCGCGCCTTCTTCTCTTTCAGCTCGGTCTCCGTCGCCGCTCCGACCTTGATCACCGCTACGCCGCCGACCAGCTTCGCCAGCCGTTCCTGCAGCTTCTCACGGTCGTAATCCGATGTCGTTTCCTCGATCTGAACACGCAACTGCTTTACGCGGCCCTCGATGTCCGAATGCTTCCCGGCGCCCTCGATGATTGTCGTGTTGTCCTTGTCGATCGTGATTTTCTTTGCGCGGCCCAGATCCTCCAGGCGCACATTCTCCAGTTTAATCCCCAATTCTTCCGAAATCACTTTACCGCCCGTCACGATCGCGATGTCTTCGAGCATAGCCTTGCGGCGATCGCCAAATCCGGGCGCTTTTACCGCGGCTACCGACAACGTCCCGCGCAGCTTGTTCACCACTAACGTAGCCAGAGCCTCGCCTTCGATATCTTCTGCAATGATCAACAGGGGACGGCCACTCTTCGCGATCTGCTCCAACACCGGCAGCAGGTCCTTCATCGAGCTGATCTTCTTCTCCTGCAATAAAATCAAACAGTCGTTCAGCTCCGCTTCCATCCGCTCGGCATCGGTCACGAAGTATGGCGAGAGATAGCCGCGGTCAAACTGCATGCCCTCGACCACCTCGAGTGATGTCTCGATCGACTTCGCTTCTTCGACCGTAATCACGCCGTCTTTGCCGACCTTCTTCATCGCCTCGGCGATAATCCCGCCGATTGTCTTGTCGTTGTTGGCCGATACCGAACCCACCTGAGAGATCATCTCGCCCTTTACCGGCTTGCTAAGCTTCTTCAGCTCCCCAACCGCTGCTTCCACGGCCTGCTCAATCCCGCGCTTCAGGCCCATCGGGTTAGCACCCGCCGCTACGTTTTTCACGCCTTCGCGGAAAATCGCCTGCGCCAGCACCGTCGCGGTCGTCGTCCCGTCCCCGGCTACATCCGAGGTTTTCGACGCTACTTCGCGCACCATCTGCGCGCCCATGTTTTCAAGGCCGTTCTTCAGCTCGATCTCTTTCGCGACCGTCACGCCGTCCTTTGTGATCAACGGAGCACCGAATTTCTTGTCCAATACCACGTTTCGGCCCCTCGGGCCCAACGTGATTTTTACTGCATCCGCCAGCTGATTTACTCCGCGCAACAAAGCCTGGCGCGACTGTTCACCATGTACGATCTCTTTAGCCATGAGTTCTCACCCCTTATCTTCCCGCAATTAGAATACTCGTTGTCCCCGGAACGGCTTACTTCGACTTCGTCAGTACCGCCAGAATCTCCTCCTCGCGCATGATGACGTACTCCTCGTCATCAATCTTGATCTCCGTCCCGGCGTATTTCCCAAACAGTACGCGGTCCCCTGCCTTTACATCCATCGGTGACCGTTTGCCGTCGTCCATCATTTTTCCCGGTCCTACCGAGATCACCTCTCCTTCCATCGGCTTCTCTTTCGCCGTGTCCGGAATGATGATGCCACCCTTGACCGTTTCTTTCTCCTCAATCCGCCTTAGAATTACTCGATCGTGCAAAGGCCTTGCTTTCATGTTGTCAGATCCCTTCTTTCAATATTATCGCCTCATGCTTCTGTGGAATGCACCGTTAGCAGCACTCGAAGAAGACGACTGCTAATAAGATAAGATCCAAAGGGGTGTACGTCAATCCCGATCTTGCTCAAGGGAAGCTGACCGCCGCAGGCTCGTTATCGAAAACCTGAAATATCGTCAAGAGCCTGGTGATCGCCAGAATCTCCTGGACCCTGGTGGTCAGATTCAGGAGTCTGAGCTGCCCTCCCTCCTTGGCAACCGCGGTATAGGAGCTCACCAGCTCGCCAACGCCCGAGCTGTCGATGTGATTTACCTCGGCCAAGTTGAGGACGATCTTCTTCACACCGCTGTGCAGGAGATCTTTGATCGTGTTGCGCACGACCATCGTTCCCTGGCCGAGATTAATCTTGCCGCTGATATCCAGAATGTGAACGTCTCCGACAGTGCGTGTATGAATGTTCATGAATCCCTCCATGACTGGATCGCATTTTCTTGGCCCAGAGCCTGATTCTCTCTGAGGCACACCTCAAACCAGGTCCCTGGCCGACAACACAAGGCACGAACTTCTTATACAACCAGGGACGATCGCATGTCAGTTCACTTTTGCTCACGCATCTGGTCAAAACAGCTCATTCCAGCTCCAAGGGAATTGTGTGCGTTGACGACGAGCAACGCGGAGATCGCCCCGCAACCCCCATGCGCCCTTCGGGTTCCGGCGGCGCGGGGGCATCTGCGGCGTTGGCGCTCCTCGACGATGTGCACCGACGTCGCCTGTGTCGCGCCGCCTTGCATCTGTCCCCGCGGCGTTCGGAACGCGGCCCCTCTTAATTCTCAGACAAGCTCCTAGTCGTGCAGGACTACGCTGAGGAGGCCGCTGTGGACCGTCAATCCATCGGCATCATAGTCAATAAAGCCGAGCTTCCGGAACCTATTCATGAAATGACTGACCCGCGCCCGGGTTGTGCCGACCATTTTCGCCAGCGATTCCTGATCTACCTTGGGCAGCACGATTTCGGCCCGGCTCTCCTTGCCAAAATGAGCCAGCAGTAGGAGAATCCGGGCCAGCCGCTTCTCGCTTGAGTTAAAAAGCTGGTCGACGAGATCCGCCTCGTATCGGATGTTGCGGGAAAGCAGATGCTTGACGAAAAGCTCCGCGACGTCTTGCTTTTCGTGAAGCATGCGCTCCATCAGCGGCTTCTCGATCCTGTCAAGCGTGCAATCCGACAATGTGACGGCCGTTGACATTCGCAACGTCTGACCGGCGAGGCAGCCCTCCCCGAAGAACTCACCGCCTTCGAGAATGGCGATGATCGCCTCCTTGCCCTGCTGGGATATGACCGAGATCTTTACCTTGCCTTGCCGGATGTAGAACAGGGAATCCGCGGGTTGCCCTTGCTGAAAGATGTCGTGGCCCACGCCGTATTCCAGAATGGTCTTCCCGCGGAAGATGCCGGTAAACAGGGCTTCCCAATCCACCGACTTGATATTCACATGCGCCACAAGAACCTCCTTGATTGCCAAAGGTGCGCCAAGCAGCGAAAGAAATCGGCTCACACCACTGCGTCTCGCACCAGAGAGATCGCTCGATTCTGCAGAGGTACAATAATCTTAGCCCGAAAAGATCTGTCAACCAAACAGATAAGATTCCGAATCGGAAGGCGACGCCTCTTAGAGGTTCCTTGAACACTTCGAGTTTTTGCGGTTCTCTTTGCGGTGAGCCCACGGGCTCGGTTTATAATTGCATCAATGGCCTGTCGCACATCATGGGGTTTCCCCTCGTCTGCAGCGGAATTCAATTTGTCATTAACGGCGTGCGGGATCTGGTTCTCGATACCAAGTTCTGGCAGGGGTAGCAAGAATTCGGGGACTGGCGCCATAACCTCCAAATTATCCAGAACAAACCTGCCCGGGTGCACGCCGGAATCTCGAGGTCATGGCGCCTGTCCCCGAATTCTCTAGCGCGCCGCGGGAGGCTCCTTGTCCGTCGGGATGCCGGCCAGGTAACGGTAAAAGGCTACTGCCCGGTTAATGGAGGAGGCCTCGTGCCCCGAAGTCAAAATGTTCGAATTCTTACCCGTGCGCGCGATGCTGTAATAACGCCAGATGTCCTGCGACTCCCGTTCGAGGAAGTAAATCGATTGCATTTCACCCGGATGGAAAAGGGGAATCAGCCAGTAGCGCATTGTTGTGATGTTTTCGGTATCGAACACCAATCGATCGGGAGAATCGCTCAGTATGCGCATCCGGTAATTCGCTTTTCCCGACAGGTTATCCGCCTGCTGAAAGTAAAGATACTTGCCTTCTGCGATCTCGTCTGGTGAAAAGTCCTGGCGGCGCCGATCGCCGGGTGGCCCGGACGTGGCGTAAGCGTCGACGATCAACGTTTGCCATTGCTTGTGAGTGGTTGACCAATAAAGCACTCCCTTAAGATTGGAAATCGCACCGATCCGGCGGAGCATGCCGTCGGCTCCGGAAGGATTGCGAAAGCGTCCGACCGTAACCACCAATGTTGCGAAGCCTCCTGTAGTCCAACCGGTGCAGGCAGGGGGCGTCCAGTCGCGGCCCAAGTCGGATCGGTCCCAGAATTTTGTGGTGGGCGGCTTATCCAGGTCGGGATATGGCGGAAAGGGCTCGCTTCCGCAAGGAGGCTGCGGCCCGGGATCCGGCTGGCTCAAAACTGCTCCGCAAAGGATCGCCGTCAACAATGCCGCGGGGATGACTACGACCCATCCTGGAAAAAGAGGCTTACGAAACACTGGCCGCCAACTTTCATTTTCGCCGATTTCTTCATTCAACGGCGTCGGCATTCTCAATTCACTGCCGGCGCCCTCTGATGAGGGTCACTTTTTAGGACTGTTTGCCGGGGCCGGAACCGGAGATATCTTTTTCAATTGATCCAGCGCAGTGAGGATGCCCTGCCAGCGCACCTTGTCCTTCTTCGTCTCGATCGGAACAGCGAGGTTGGCATAAAAACTCAGGATGTTTGCTCGCAGGTCGGCTGTGGTCAGATTGAACTTGCGCCCTGACTGCCTGGCCAGCAACTTTGCATAGGCCTCGTCTGCCAGAGAATATTCGGCCGCCGTAGTCACGTTGCCATCATCCAAATCGCGGTTGGGAAACACGATTGAGTCGGTGCGCACTTCTTCGAGAAAGGCCCGATATTGATCGACAGTAGTATTGATGCTCTTGAAATACAGCTCCTCAGTCGCCGGGGTCGGGTTATTGAACGCCATGGCCTTGAACGGGCCTATTTTCGGCATGTAGCGCAGGAGCGTTGCCAGGATCCGGGAGACGATTCCGGGTTTACGGTAGTCCTTTCCCCAATCCCTTTCATAATCGGAGCGCGACAGGCGATACAGGAATGTTTTTTGCGCAAGACTGGGCAACTCACGCATCAGGTCCTTCTTATGGGTTTGCAGTGCGACTTGGGTCATCTCGGGAATCAGCCTGGATATAGCGAAACGATACGAGCCGATCGTGAGGTCCTCGCGGGGAAGCACATCTTTCAACTCTACCCCGTAGACGACCGGGAAAACCCGTTCCAGGAGGGACTTGCACACCTTAAACCCGATGAAGTCATGATAATGCTCCGAAGCATAACGATTCTTGGCAACCTGCACCATGTCGAACCCGAACTCAGTTTTCAAATGGGCTGTCTTATCCTGCGCATACCTGACGGATTTGCCATACTTCGCTACTAGCTTCGGATATTCAATCCCTACTGCCAGGTTGACAGCTGGATGGCCGGCAATGTCCGACGCATAGTGTGACAGCGCACCCAGCGCAAAGGCGAACTCGTTGGCATCCTGGCTTTCCAGCAACAGCTCGCGGACGAAGTCTCCAGTGCGAACGTAATGTGCCAGGTCGCTGAATTCCGTGCTGCCGAATGGGTAGTAGCCGAGATCCTGGATAACGGCGCCCCCATAGGCATAGGCATGCGCCTCCGTGAGCTGGTCTTCCGACAAATCCGGATAGTGCTTGCGCAGCAGGGGTCGGATCCCGTCGGTCCAGAGCAGGTCCACGATTTCCATGTGCGTGAGCACCGAGTATGCAGACAACGCGCCGTTGCACATGAGCAAGATAAGGAGAATTGCCGGCACACGAAGAAAGAGGAGGCGCTTTCTCGCAACGCTGGCGCCGGTCGATCGCGCCGTGTACGTGGACTTCGTCAAACACATGCCTGAATGCTTCATGATGGATCCCATGGCTTAGATTTCTCCCCAGTGGCATCAGGTGTACCGCAGTTCCCAGCTTCATTTATACGTCGGAACAGATTGCACGTCTGCGCAGTATTGCTCACACGTGAGGTCAAACTTGCTCACTGCTCTCTTTCTCCAGGAATTAGGCCGCAGATAAACGCAAATGAACGCAGATGAATATCAGCAGCTACCCGCAATGAGCTATTTTGACCAGACTTGTGAGCAGTAGTGAACTGACACCGGATTGCCACCAAGGTATTGTTGGAGTGCTTTCAGGATCTGGTGGGAGGCGGATGGTAGAAGAAGGAAGACGTAATGTTCCTTTTCCTGCCTATTGTGCTCCTCGTCGCCTGGCATTTCGGACGGGCTGCGATCCTCGCAGCAACCGGATTATTAAGGAGGGGTACAATGAGAGTTACTAAATGGAACCGGATATTGTTGGCGGTTGGAATCGTCGCAGTGTCGTTGGTGGGAATGAGCATACTGGCCAACGCGCAAGGACAACAGCAGCAGGAAACGAAAAAACAGCAAGACACAAAAAAGCCGCCTCAACCACAGCAGCAGCAACAGCAGAAGGCTCAACCACAACAGCAGCAACAGCAGAAGGCTCAACCACAACAGCAGCAGCAGCAGCAGAAGGCTCAACCACAACAGCAGCAGCAGCGGCCTCAGCAACAACAGCAGCAGCAACAGCAACAACAGAAGACCCAGCAACAGCAGCAGCGGGTCCAGCAGCAACAACAGAAGACCCAGCAACAGCAGCAGCAGAAGACTCAGCAACAGCAGCAGCAAGTCCAGCAGCAACAGAAGACCCAACAGCAGCAGCAGCAAGTCCAGCAGCAACAACAGAAGACCCAGCAACAGCAGCAGCAGAAGACTCAGCAACAGCAGCAGCAAGTCCAGCAGCAGCAGAAGACCCAACAGCAGCAGCAGCAAGTCCAGCAACAGCAGCAACAGGTCCGGCAACAACAGCAGCAGGTCCAGCAACAGCAGCAGAAGACCCAGCAACAGCAGCAGGTCAAGCAGCAGCAAAACCAAAAACAGCCGCAGCCGGGGCGTCTCTCGCAACCTGCTCAACAGCAACTCATCGTACAGCAGAGGCAGCAGATGACGCAGTACAGTCAACATATGGATCAGGAGGAGCGTGCCGCACCACAGCGCATAGCACAGCTCCAGCAACAAAAGCGTATGGCGCAGTATCGTTTTCAACAACAGTACTTAGATCGCCTGCATCAGCAGCAATTACGTGATCGCAACCATGATTTCAACAGCGATCCGTTCTTCTATACAGCTTCAAGTTATCGATACAATCGCGGCGGCGTCTACTACGAGACCAATCAATACGGCGCAAATTTGCTCCGGCAGGCCGTGAACTACGGTTATGCGGAAGGTTTCCAAGCCGGACAGGCAGACCGGGCGGACGGCTGGCGTTCCAGCTACCAGGACTCCTTCGCATATGAGGACGCGAACTACGGATACAATGGCTATTATGTCGACCAGGGCACCTACAACTACTACTTTCGCGAGGGCTTCCGTCGTGGCTACGAAGATGGCTTCACCGGCCACTATCAATATGGTGCATTTGATAACGGCAATTATCGCATCCTTGACGGCGTTTTAGGAGGGATTCTCATATTACAGGCGCTTCGCTAGATGCAAAATGGCGCAACATACCGAGAACACCGGACGGCGAGCAATTTCAATCGGGACGTTCTTGCATTGTCCTTGGCGGCGAGCGCCTGCTCGATAGCGCGCGCGAAACGCGGCATGGTGTGCCTGGCTCTCACGGCCGTGTTCTTCCTTCATGCGGGGCTGCCGGTGTTCGCGCAAGCCC
>Ga0187854_10004065_pt1 | contig 11232 bp, 8 predicted proteins | sample June2016WEW_6_15_FD_132445 | JGI IMG/M metagenome (GOLD analysis project Ga0187854, IMG submission 132445) | Peatland microbial communities from SPRUCE experiment site at the Marcell Experimental Forest, Minnesota, USA - June2016WEW_6_150 | ecosystem: Environmental > Terrestrial > Soil >...
AAAAAGGGGCGAGTCGGCGAAACGATGCACAGTGCTGATCTTCTTGGCTAGTGTGGTAGTGAAGCAATCAAATCGACGCCGCATCTCCGCATCGGGCAGAGACCCTTAGAGAATGCAAACCGGGCCTGGGCTATCGAGTTCATCGAGCGCAGGTTATGGTTCACCCAGCCGGACCAGGAGTATGTCCATACTAAACTTCCAGTTCTCGACTAATTCTCGCCCAGCGGCTTCGATATTCTTTAGCACGATCGCGTCGATTATTTTTTGGTGCTGACGCGCTGATTCCGAAATGAGACTTGGATCAAGCATGTAGACATGCTCATACCGTTTCACCGCCGATCTCTGGCCCTCGATCATCTCGATGAGGCGGCGATTTGGGCAAGAGCCAATCAATGTTTGGTGCCTTTGCGAGTCGCGCTCAATGGCCACCTTGGGTTCTGCGGCCATAGAAAAGTAATGGTTGATTCTTGCGAGGTGCTCTACGAGTGAATACACCACCGGTGTGCCCGCACGAAGCGCGAGCTCTTCTAGAGTCCATAAAATAGGATAGGCTTCTCGTACCTCGCGGCCCGACAGTGGTCCTACGGAGAACCCTTTTGGCCATCTCCGCACGGACGAATCCCTCTCTCTCCATGCTCGATCGTCGACCTTAGGCATGGCAAGCGCCTTGCCCTGACGCCGCAGACCTGCGTATTGTTACGGAGTGAAATTTCCGCGATGTAGTGGAATTCAGCTGCACTTCACTTCTCTGCCCGGCCGCCTCGGCATCGGTGATCTCGGCCCCTGCTCTCACGAATTCGCGGATTTCCTCTTCGCCGCCGGACAGAACTTGTGGCAGGTGCTGCCGTTGCATCCCACCGGATACGGCGATTCTCCGTACCAGTGCTTCTCCGCATTTGCCGGTTCCGAGATCAACTGGGTCATGATCCGGGCGGTGCTGGCTTCGGTCGCTGACGTTGCGATTGTCCCGCTGCAGGATGTGCTGGGCCTTGGCAGCGCAGCGCGCATGAATCTTCCCGGCACCGTCAGCGGGAACTGGAAATGGCGTTATTGAGCGGCGAGTTGAGCGCGAGACTTCGATCCTTGGTCACGCTGTACGATCGGTAGGAACCATCCTCGACCGGAACAGTCGTCCTCAGGAGAATCCATGGACAAACCACCACGCACGTTCTGGCAGATTTGGAACATGAGCTTCGGCTTCCTCGGCATCCAGTTTGGCTGGGGATTGCAGATGGCGAACATAAGTGCCATCTACGAATATCTGGGCGCGCGGGCCGATCAGATTCCGATTCTCTGGCTGGCAGCGCCGCTGACGGGATTGATCGTGCAGCCGATCATCGGCCACGCCAGCGACCGCACCTGGGGCCGGCTGGGCCGGCGCCGTCCCTACTTTCTAGCCGGCGCGATTCTGAGTTCGATGGCGCTCATCCTGATGCCGCGCAGTTCCACCCTCTGGATGGCAGCGGGCCTGCTATGGATTCTCGACGCCAGCATCAACATCAGCATGGAACCCTTTCGTGCGTTTGTGGCCGACCTGCTGCCGGAATCTCAGCGCACCCGGGGTTTTGCCATGCAGAGCCTCTTCATCGGTCTTGGTGCGGTAATTGCCTCGGCGCTGCCTTACCTGCTGACCAATGTTTTTCACGTGGCGGGAACCAGGGCTGCAGGGACGATTCCTTTCACCGTGCGTCTTTCTTTTTACATTGGCGCAGCGGCGTTCCTGGGTGCTGTACTTTGGACCATTTTTACGACGAAGGAGTACCCGCCAGAGAATCTCGCAGAATTTCAAAAAAAAAAGAGTGAACGCGCGGGCTTCGCCGCTGGCGCTCGAGAAATCGTGGCGTCAATCCGCGAGATGCCCCGTACTATGCGGCAACTCGCATGGGTCCAGATCTGCACGTGGCTGGGATTGTTCTGCATGTGGCTTTATTTTCCGGTGGCAGTGGCGCGCAATGTCTTCGGCGCATCCGACACGAATTCTCCTCTATATTCCGCGGGAGTGGAGTGGGCGGGCGTTTGTTTCGGGATGTACTCGCTGGTGTGTTTCGGATTTTCATTCCTGCTGCCGGCGCTCGCCCGGCGGTATGGGCGCAAGGCAACCCACAGTTTCTGCCTGATATGCGGCGGCCTGGGACTGCTTTCCGTGGCCGTGATTCACAGCAAGTATCTGCTGTTGCTCTCCATGACCGGAGTCGGAGTTGCCTGGGCCAGCACGCTCTCGATGCCCTACTCCATTCTTGCCGGATCGCTGCCCCACGGAAAGACCGGAGTCTACATGGGGATCTTCAACTTCTTCATCGTGATTCCAGAGATCACGGCATCGCTTGGTTTCGGCTGGGTCATGGGCCATCTGCTGAACAACAACCGGATTTCCGCAGTGGTGGCGGGCGGAATCTTCTTCATGCTGGCGGCGGTGCTGACGCAGCGCGTGCAGGACTTGTACGACCTGCGGCATCCGAGCGGTTCGCTTCCGGGCCATGCCGTCGCCGCAAAGTCTTGATCTCAACTTGAGTGGGAATTTCGACTACGTGACATCGGAGACGAGGGCAGACGGAACAACTCACCGTGCGCGCACGGCGACGAGTTCGGTTTCTACCGGCACACCGCGAGCGATCTTCACTCTGACCAGCGCTTCGAAAGGCCTTATCGGTCCCGTACTGGAGCCCGGAATCTCATGCAACAATTTTTCCACCGACTCCTGGCGGCAAACAAACTCCACCGCGCCTTGCGTCCCGAACGTGGTCGTTCCCGCCAGAATCATCACGAACCGACCTGAACCCATTCCCGGCACCAGTCCGACGACAGAATAATCTTCCGTCAGCGGGGCGTTGGAAGGACTGGCGAGGTAAGTGCTGGCCTCGCCCGGCTTAGGATGCTTGCTGACGATCGCAAGATCGCCTTGACGCGGACCCGATGCCACCCTTTGAAAAACGAATTCCTGCGTGCCGGGAATATCGAGCAACGAAAGATTTTCTGAAGGAGAACCGACAAAGATCAAGTTGGTGTTCTTCACGTCGTCGAGTGAGAACAAGCTCCCGCGCTTCACCCGGATCCTCCGTCCCAGCGTGCCGAACGCATCATCGAGCGCGTGGACGGCCAACACCTCTCCCACACCCGTATAGTGGTCGTACACCGCGCTCTTCGAATCCTGACGCGAATTGTAGTAGCGCATGCCCGTCTCCGGCCGTCCAACGAAGGCGGCGTTGCTGAAGATCACCCAAGGCTCCTCGACTCCAGACGTAAAGGGACGCCAAAACGCAGCGAGAGGACCGGTGGCCCGCGGTGCGGTGGGCGCCGCCATCGCGGGCTCGGGCAGTTTCCGGTTCCATAGCAGGCTGCCCAAAACGATCAGCGAGGTAATGAGGCCGACCAGGAGCAAAACCACGGCAATCCGCCAGTGTGCCGGGACGGTTTCGACCGCAACGCTCAGCGACGGCGCCTCGTGCGGCGGCAGCGTTTGCGGCTCAGGCGGCCTAGCCTCGAAGGTGAGGTGATAGCTTCCTTTCGGAATTTTGACCAGGATGGGATCCGCCGCTCCCTCCCCGGCATAGTACTCGGCCAGCTTCACACGAAGCCGTCCGGCTTGCACTCGGATGGTTGAATCAGATTGCGGATCAAAGTCCGCGGGCCGCCCGTACACTTCGGTGGCAATCTGATACTCCTTCAACGGCGCGTCGGGATGATCGAGGGACTGTTTTGCGAGGTATTGCAGCAGCTTGCAAAGGGACTCGGAACCCCGCAGGCTATGACTTTTAATAATGTTATCTATTTCTTGGAAGAACTGTTCGGGCGAAGGGGCGAAAGTGTGTGTCACAGCCATTTAACATTGACGTAACAGGGGATCGTATCCTGCTACAACAGCAGCATTTTACTCCTGTAACTGTTTAAAGACCTAGTGAAACCTGCATTCGGAATCGTTTTGTACCAAAACTTGCACATTTTATTAAGTTCGAGCAGGTCTCCGTGCGTCCCGTTGTGACTTTTCGTCTCCGCACGCAGTTCTTGCCCGACTGCAGCTCTTGCAATCGAAGATTAAGATTTTCGGCGGTCTCACGAAACTGATGATCTGCCGAGCCAAAAATCTGGAGGAAACATGAAGAACAAGATCGTTTTCATACTGGGTCTGATGTTGGCCTTGACCGGCTCCGCTTTTGCCCAGTCGAGCGCCGGAACGATCCAAGGAACCGTGATGGACGCCCAAGGGGCGGTAATAGCAGGTGCTTCCGTTGTCATCACGAATCAAGGCACCGGTCGTACATTCACCGTGACCACCAGCTCGGTAGGGCTGTTTAGCTTGCCAGCGCTGGATCCCGCGCCCTACAAGGTTGAAGTCGATCAGCCTAATTTTGAAAGGACGATTAAGGATGTCGTCTTGCAGACCGCGCAGGTAATCAATGTGGATTTCTCGCTGCAACCCGGGTCGACGACCCAAACCGTCGAAGTTACCGCGGCGACTCCTATTGTCGACACGGCGACATCGGGTATTGGTGAGATTGTCGTTGGGCGGCAACTCACGGACCTCCCATTGAATGGGCGTAATTTCTTGGACGAGGCAGCACTGGTTCCGGGCGTCACGCGCGGACAGCCCGGCAACACTCAGCAGGGATCAGGCAACCAGGCTGAAACCTTTCGCTACGCCGAGAGCGGTGGTGGTGCGATTTCAGCCAATGGTGTTCGCCTGCAGGCGAACAATTTCCTGTTTGACGGTATTGACAACAATGAGTCGCTCGTCAACACCATAGTATTCTTTGTCGACCCTGATGCCATTCAGGAATTCCGTGTCGACACCAACGTAGCGCCTGCGGAGTACGGCCGCGCTGGCGGGGCCGTAATCAACGCTACCTACAAATCCGGCACGAACGAGTATCACGGAGACGTTTTCTGGCAAATTCGGAATACCGATGCCGACGCCAACCCCAACTATTTTTCAGGTGCAGCGCAAACGCCATTTCATCGGAACCAGTTCGGGTTTGCCGGCGGTGGCCCTATCATCAAGAACAAGCTGTTCATCTTCGGTGACTACCAGGGAGTCCGGCAATCACGTCCCTTGCTGGATGGGCCGATTACAGTGCCCACGGCTTTGGAGCGCACCGGCAATTTCTCCGAGTTGCTGTTTACGCCGCCCAATAGTAAGGGACCGACCACGATTCAACTCAACTATCCAGGTGGTGGTGGAGTTCCGGTTCCAGGGAATATTCTTACGGCGCTTGTTCCTGCCGGAAAGAATTACTTGAATGCCTTCCCGCTGCCTGGGATCAGCGGCACCGACCCGCGCTGCACGCTGGCTGCGACGGCGACCGGTGGAGACGGAATGTGTCTCGAAAACAATTTCCAGCCAGACCGCGTCCAACTCCAGAAATACAATGATTTCAACGTGCGCCTTGATTACATTCTCGGTGCGAAGGACCAGGTGTTTGCCCGCTACAGCTACGGGCAGGATACGGACACCACAACCTCCCAACTGCCGGCTCTGCCTGCCGGCTATGGCTCTGGCTTTCAATTTCAACATCCACGCAGTATCGTGCTTGGGGAAACACACTCCTTTGGAACCACGGTAGTCAATGAGTTCCGCATGGGCTATGTGCGCTCATTTTTGGGCTATGAGCCTCCTTTGGGCAGCCAAAACATTTCCGCTAACCTGGGCATTCCCAACGCAAATACCGGCCCGCTGCTCGGCGGAGGGGCGCTGATCGGAAACAACGGGAGCCAGCTTTCCTACACCGGCGATTACGGCGACTACTTTGTTCCCGAAGACACCTATCAGATCGCGGATAACGTGTCTTGGGTAAAAGGCCGCCATACGTTCAAGTTCGGCGCCAACGCTATTTGGCGACAGGTCACCTTCTTCAACCCGATTGCCGGGAAAGGTTACTTTCAGGCAAATGAGACCCAGCCCTGGTCAACCGGATGGGAGCAGGCAGACCTTATCGCAGGCTGGATCAATGACTACCAATTCGGTCCCTCGAACGGATACTTCCACACCCGCAGCTGGGAGAACGGGTTTTACGGCCAGGACGACTACCGCGTTAATAACCGTCTAACTCTCAATCTCGGACTACGCTATGACCTGTACACCTGGCCCACGGAAATCAACAACCGTATGGCGAACTTTGACGTGGCCACGGGAGCGATCCTCCTGGCGGGTCAGAACGGCGTTTCGGACAGCACGCTGACCAATCCCAAGCATGATTTCGCTCCGCGCATCGGGTTTGCGTACGACTTGTTTGGAGATCAGAAAACGGTCGTCCGTGGTGGCTACGGTATCTTCTACTTCATCGATCGCGAAGGCATCGATAAGCAGATGTCAGAGAACGCGCCCTTTGGCGGCAGTGCCTACTACTCTTATCAGAACGCCCTCACGAGCGGCGGGTATTTCTCTGCCGGCAGCGGAACGTTGTTGACTCTCGGTGGATTAACGACACCCAATGCTGACGGAACGCCGAATATCGGTGCCATTACCGCCAGCGGCTTCCCGAGCAAGGCAAGCTTGCCTATAAGTCTCACGCACCCGCAAAACGTAAGCTTGACCGGCTGGTTACCGCATGACACCACTTCGAATGTGCAGGAGTGGAACCTTCAACTGCAACATCAGCTTGATTCAAAAACGGCAATGACTCTGGCTTACGTCGGCAGTAAGGGAACGCATCTTTCCACTTTTTACGACGTAAATCGCCCGTTCTATGACACGAAGTCGGTCTATCCCTTCCCCGGGCTGGGGACGGTGCCGGTAAACGACACGAGCGGCAATTCCATTTATCACGGCTTGCACGTCGAGGTGGAACGCCACTTGACCCGAGGAATTCAATTCACCGGAGAGTATACCTGGTCGCACACAATCGACAATACTCAGGCTGGATTTGACACAGACTTTCGTTACGGTGGCAACGTGGTTGATCCCTTCCAATGGCAAACCAAGGAACGCGGTAATTCCAATCTCGATGAGCGCCACCGCTTCGTGTTCAACGCCCTCTACGAATTGCCTTTCGGGCTCGGACGCCAGTTCGGCCATGACTGGAACCCCATTCTCAATGCCATGTTGGGTGGCTGGCAGGCGAGTCCGATTCTCACGCTTGCCAGTGGCTTCCCGTTCGACGTTGTCTGCGACTATTGCAGCAATCCGAGTACACGCCCGAACCTCGTTGGGACACTGCATCAAACCAACAGTCCACACGAGTGGTTTGACACAACAGCCTTCCAAAGAGCGACCAACTATCCGGGCTCCAATACTCCCATTGCCCCGGGTACAGGGCCCAGGAATCCATTTACCGGCGCGGGCATCAAGGAAATGGACCTGGCTATCAGCAAGAGCTTCAACTTCACGGAGCGCTTCCGCGGAGAGCTTGCTGGTCAATTTTTCAACATAGCCAACACGCCGCAGTTCAGCCAACCGGATGGGAACATGAATGACGGAGGGCAATTCGGCGAAGTGACCAGCCTGCGCTATGCGAGCGAGCGGGAGATTCAGCTCTCACTCCGGGTAACCTTCTAACACTAACCTTGGGGAGAGCGGTTCTCCGCTCTCCCCGCTTCTCTCCACCACCGCCATGAAAACCGACTCGGCTCGCCTTCGATGGTTGACCCTCGCCTTCTGCTTCTACTCGTTGGCATCGTTGGGAGCGGCCCAGTCCCCCGTAGTCCACAAGATCGAACCCCCAAACTGGTGGGTCAATTACACACCTGAGCTCACGCTACTCCTCACTGGCGAACACCTGGACGGCGCTCGCGTCGAGAGCGCGACCGTCGGCGCAACAGTTCTCGGCTCAGATGCGTCCGCGAATGGGCACTATTTCTTCGTCCATCTGCGCTTGAGCCCCGACCTGAAGCCGGGAAATGTTAGCTTGCGGATGTTATCGGCTGGCGGATCGATGCAGGTCAGCATCCCTCTGCGGGCTCGCGCCGACTCCCGCGGACGCTTCGAAGGCTTCTCTCGCGACGACGTCATCTACCTGATCATGCCCGACCGCTTCGCGGATGGTGATCCGTCGAACGACCGGCCCGCCGGTTCGACCGGGGTGTATGACCGCAGTCAGCCCAAGGCGTACCACGGTGGCGATCTGCGCGGGATTCGAGACCATCTTGGATATCTGCACGACCTCGGTGTTACTACGCTGTGGCTCACTCCAGTCTGGAAGAACACCGACTCCGATTACCACGGCTACCACGTCGTCGATTTCTACGCCCTCGACGACCACATGGGATCCATGCAGGAATACCAGGCTCTGGTGGCCGACGCTCACCGGCTTGGCATGAAAGTGCTGATCGACTATGTCGTCAATCACACAGGTCCGCATGATCCCTGGGCCAACGACCCACCGACGCCCACGTGGTTTCATGGCACGCCCGCGCACCATCTGGAAGCGTCTTATAACTTCTCCGGATTGGTCGATCCGCACGCTTCGCCGAGCGAGTATCTCAACACGCTTGACGGCTGGTTCGCGAACAAGCTGCCCGATCTGAATCAGGACGATCCCGCGCTCGCCCTCTACCTGGCGCAGAATGCGATGTGGTGGACGGAGAGCGCGCAACTGGATGGATTCCGCCTGGATACGTTTCCTTATTCCCCGCGCCAGTTCTGGAGCGGATGGCACGAGCGATTGCGCCAGGTCTATCCGCGGATCAACGGCGTCGGTGAAGTGGCGGATGGCGATTCGACCATCACATCGTTTTTTGAAGGCGGACGAAAGCAGTTCGATGGCATCGACTCCGGCCTCGCCACGGTCTTCGACTTCCCGCTCTGCTATGCCTTGCGCGACGTGGTCATCAAGGGCGCACCGATGGAAAAAATCATCGAAGTTCTTCGGCACGACGAACTCTACCCGCATCCAGAGATGCTCGTCACCTTCATCGGCAATCACGACGACCGGCGCTTCGTGAGTGAAGAAGGGAGCAACCCGGCCAAGCTAAAAGCCGCATTGTCGCTTCTGCTGACGTTGCGCGGGATTCCACAAATTTATTCCGGCGACGAAATTGCGATGCCGGGCGGCGACGACCCCGACAACCGGCGCGACTTCCCGGGCGGTTTCCCCGGCGATCCGCGCAACGCCTTCACCGCCAGCGGCCGCACTGCCGAACAACAAGATGTATTCGCCTACTTGCAGTCGCTGCTGGCGCTGCGCAAGGGCCACGCCGCCCTGCGTACCGGAAAGCAGTGGCACATCGGATGGGACGACACTTACTACGCTTTCCTGCGCGAGTTGCCGGAAGAAAAGCTGCTGATCGTGTACAACAACGCCCCGAAGGCGCTCGAGCTCGATATCCCCGACGAAAACACGCCGCTTGAAACTGCCCACCAGTTGCAGACGATATTTGGCGAGACCTCCGCGGAACTTGTAACCGGCAAAGTGCACGTCTCACTGCCGGCCCAGACACTCGCCGTGTTCAGCGTGCGTTAGTGGAATGAAAAACTGAGCGGTTCCCGACTCCGTCCTTTCAGATGTGGAATGATTCGTGACCGCGACAGGTCACACGGTTGGTCGGCAAGCCGGAAACTGTCCACAAGCGGGCTCGGGTCATTGCTGCAGAGCAACGACGTCGAGCCACACACAACCTATTTTTGTACTTGTCTCGGTCCTTCGGTCCTTCCCCACTTGCTGAGGGGCGTGCTAGACGGCACGCTACGACACCAGCTCGGGACCGAGACGTTTCTCAAATTCCGAGACGAGGAGTACAGAGGCCGTGGAGTATTCAGTCATGGTATGGCGCACACCCATTGGGGAGTGGAAGGAAGTTCTCTATCGCTTGACTTACCGAAGGGAATGGATGCCCGAAAGGAACTGCTGGCGTGACATTGTCGTGAGGCAAGAAAGATGTGAGGAGTGCCTTCGTAACTAACACAACCACATTGACTTGCGCTTCAAGACGGGGCAGAAACTATAACTGAGCAACGCCGGGATTACCTAACCAACGAACCTTTCATGATTGAAGCTCAGATCAAGAACTCCAACACCATCGTTTGCGGAAGTCGACGCCGTACGGTGCAAGTCGCTGTAGGAGTTCTTATGCTGTTGGGCGCGATTGCCATGGTTCACGATGCCCCAACGGCTTTCCTAGGCGCATCTCGCGACGATCTGCGAACTCAAATTCATGAGTTGACTGCACAAATCAAACAGCTCCGGCAAGAACAATCAATGCCTGCCCTCGTGCTAAACCGTTACCGCAATTCGATCGGTTACGTTTATGGCGTCTATCATGTAGGGTTCGCAAATCAGCATCCGGAAATTAGGGCACGCGTTTCAGGCACAGGTTTCCTGGTTGGCGACCATTTGATCGCCACCAACCGCCACATAGCGCAGCCCTGGTACGGAGATCCAGAGGCTGAAAAACTGATCCGGCGTGGCGCCATCCCAATGGTGGAGAACCTCGTAATCTTTTTCCCCGGCTGGTTGACGCCAGTCCAGTTGTCGCAAGTGTCCGTTTCGAAGAGTTCCGACGTTGCTGTCCTGCGAGCAGAAGACTCCGAAGCGCTCCGTGGGCTCCCTATACTGCCTCTCGCGAAATCACCCGCTTCTGCCGGACAGTTCATCGATGTCATCGGCTATCCCATGGGCGTTGCCGGGATGATTGCGAAGTCCCCCGCTTCGATTCACGAGCCTCTCGCCGACCGGCCCAACGACATCAGTGTGGTTAGTGAGTTAGCCGCACGATCTTTGATTCGTCCCTTGAGCACCTGCGGACATCTCGGGGATGTGATCGGTGAAATGCTGATCTACGATGCGGCAACAGCGCACGGCGGTAGCGGCGGTCCGGTCTTCAACTCAGACGGCGAAGTCATCGGCGTGAATTCTGCCTACATTGACGGGTTCTCTGGTGGCAGTATCGGTGTTTCGGTCGGATCTCTCCGTCCATTGTTGCAGAGCCCAGGTTGGAAAGCGCAAACCATCCATGAGGGCGTAATAGCGCTTCTTCGAGTGCTTGCCGTCGCGTGCTCGAAAAGAGATTGACACCGACACCGCCGACATTGTTAGAGATGGCGATTTAACGCCAACTAATCCCAAGCAGTCGCCTGTTATTCGGGTCGGTATTGGCTGTTTTTGAAGTCTTACAAGTCGAGTCCAAGCATCGAACGGCAAACATCGAGTCCTGCTCAACATCGGAGCGGGGCTTTCTAATAGGCGAATAGAGCTTGAGGTTAGGCTTTCAGCTCCCTGCAAACAATTCCAGCCAGACCGACCAACCCGGTTCCGAGCAATAGCAGAGTACCGGGCTCAGGCACTGCGCTGGTGTTGAGGATAG
>Ga0187854_10004071_pt1 | contig 11227 bp, 27 predicted proteins | sample June2016WEW_6_15_FD_132445 | JGI IMG/M metagenome (GOLD analysis project Ga0187854, IMG submission 132445) | Peatland microbial communities from SPRUCE experiment site at the Marcell Experimental Forest, Minnesota, USA - June2016WEW_6_150 | ecosystem: Environmental > Terrestrial > Soil >...
AGCTAAACCCACCGCGGCTCGCAGCCCGACGTTCGAGGCGCGCCGCTCGGGACATCATCCTCAGCTGCTTCCGTTCTTCGCTGGCACCGATCAGTCCGGCGTAGGAGTGAAACCGGGAGTGGGTAACCTTGCGCGTTCCGCGGCCGTGCTTACGATCCTTCTTAGATCTCTTGGCCTGGTGAGGCTTCTTGACAACCGTAATGACAGACATACGTGGGACGTTCCTTCAGCCGTCCTAGTGTAGTGCTGTCATTTGAGCCTCCGAGTTATAAACTACCAAGATCTGGACCCGCGTTCGGAATTAGAGGTGGCACCGTTTTAATCGGGCCCCTTTCCTGATTTAAACCGGTACCCCTTTCAGGGTCCTCTTTTCGGATTTCGGAGTGTATCATTATGATACAGAGGAGCGGGATTTGAGCCTTGGGCGTAGTGTACTGTATAATTTTTTCCCGCATTCCTAAAACTAGTGAGGGATCCGGCACGCCCCTCTCGGTCGGGGCCCCATTTTGGGTTTTCCGGCCGGACTTTTCCGAATGACACAGGCCGGAAGCGAAGCAGCGAAGCACAAGACATCATCCTTGGTTAACAAGATCGTGGAAAGCGACGTGTCATAAAACAGTTGTTTAATGACAAAGATAATAGTTTAAATACTTTAGGCTGTGCTTTACGGGCTCACTGCGCTTCACATCGTCACCGTGGCCTAAAGACCTGCGTCGTCACGTGATTTTCATCGTACCGAAACTTGAGGTTCACCAGGGTTCATCGCTAAGATGAGTGACTTGGGTTTTGAACACAATCTTGTGAGGTCATGGGTCATAAGACGAGATCTTGTGTGATACAGTGCCCATCGATGGGCATTTGCCAATTAGTTGGCATTTGCCAATTAGTTGGCAAAATCTTTTTCCCTAATCATCCTCGTCATCATCAAACAATTCAGACCGCATCTCTACTTGGACTGGCTGATCATCTTTAAGCCATCCATATCTTTCCCACCTGAAAAACTTTGCACGCTCAACATTCCCAAAGCTATCAATCGTGCCATCCGAATAAAAGATCTCAACACGGCCTTTACTTTGGCTATCAGTTACATCATACGGAATAAATTTGATTTCAAGAACTGTAAGCATGCTCTTTCACTTTCTCGGAGGGCGAGAAGCGGAGATCGCGGTAAAATGTTGGCCTGGGTCGCTCGGTGGCTGAACCCGGCTATCGCGAGTCGAATCCGCTTCTCGGTGCCCTCCAAGATCTCTCAAGGATAAGTCGTACCCTTCTTGACCTGCGCGTGAATGTGTTCGTTGTCCGTGTCAGCGGCTTCAATAAAAGCAAAGAAGCGCGTTGGGTCGAGATGTTTCTGAATCTCGCCTAAGAGCGCGTTCTTGTCGGGTACGTCCTTCGTACGTACGTCGTACGCTTCACCGCGATGATGCGGATCGTTCGGCCCAGAGTGTTCACCGTCACAGCCTGAGGTGATGGTCACGTCGTGCCCAATACTAGCGCAGGCTTCAGTGATTGCAGCCAGGAGGACGAACCCACCTGGCGCTCCCATCTTAAACTGCACACCGTCCTTGACCCGAATGACGGGAGGCATTAGAGTTTCTTAAGCGCTTCAGCCTTCAAATTAGCGAGATCAGACTTGGCAAGAGCGAGCGCAGCCTTGAGGGCCTTGTTCTCGGCGCCGCGAAATGCGTAACCTAGTCCACCACCAACGGCCAAACACGCAACACCAACGAGAAAAGTAATCACGAGAGTTCCTCCAGGAGCAACGTGGCCAATCTTATCACCAAGATTTGTTGGTGTAAAGGGATAGATCTGGTCATAGAAAGAAAAACTCAAAGTTTACTTTCATAACTTTCAAAACGCATATCAATTACTCCAGGGGAAAAGTGCCATTTAAAAACCGAATAGTAGTGTTTTACAATAAATAATCGACCTCTTAAATAAATTAATAGATAGATAGATTTCCTAAATGGCATTTTCCCCTGGTACCGATTATAGTGCGTTTCAAAAGTTATGAAACCGAGTTCCAGGCTCGCCGCTCGAATCCCTGGCCATTTCCCTTAAAATTTCCCTTTACATCCTAACCTAAATAGATTATATTTTCTCTGGGAGGACCTCTATGTACTACGTTTACCTTAACAAGGACGCGACCGAGCCGGTCAAGTTCGAGACCGAAAAGGCAGCCTCGGACTTCGTCACCAACCAAGAGCAACCGACGCTTACTCGGATCTTTACCGAAGAGACACACGCCAAGTTCTTGCGTAAGCGCGAGCTGCAAGTAACGCGCCCGGCTCGAATCTCCGAGCTCATGGCCGAGAACTCGTGCAGTCGCGTCTGGGCCTACGAGCTCTACCGTCGTGAGCAGGGCGGGGTGCCGAAGACGTTTCGGCGCCGCGGCCCGAAGCTCAGCGCGCAGCGGCTGGAAGCTAAGATTGCTGATCTCGAGGCGCGAGCCGCGGAGTACCGGCGACAATTAGCCGAAGTGGAGGCTGTCCGAACTGAATCTCAAGCGAGGACAGGAGACTCCGGCTTGAAAGGAGTCTCTTAACCATGAGGAAGGAAGGCCGTCCCTGCAAGTACCCGAAGGAAGAGGTTGACAGCATCATGCGCCAGCGCAGCTGCAGCCGGCAGTACGCCTACGCCGTCCTGCGTAAGCTGGCCAATCCCACGGACGAGTTCAACGTCGCGCGGTTCTCGGCCGAGGAGTGCCGGGCGTTGATCCGCGTGTGTGAGCAACGGCTGGTGCAGCTCGAAGGTGGGGGTGACCGCGTACCGGCCGGCGTTTCGGATTTCGCGCAGCGGATGATGCAGACACGAAAGAGGCTGCAAGCGGCGAAGGTAGCACTACAGGCCGACCCGATGAATTCGGAGTTGGCACAAGCGGTGATCGAGGCTGAGGAGGAGAAGGCACGAGTGATTAAAGGAGAAATAAGATGAAGATCCTAAGGTTAGTTTCACTGTTGTTGCTTTTCGTTGTTCCGGTAGCGGCTCAAACCTTGGAGCTCAACGTCACTTCCGTGGAACTCCAACAGGAAGTCACTGGTACGACGGTTACTCCAGGAATAACTATCAACCCGTGCAGTAAGTTGACCCCGTGCCCGATGGAAACGCCTACCACCACCCGTACTCGGGTCGTCGACCGCTGGGTGATGACGGCGGACCTCGGGGACAAGACCTATACCTTGGAAGGATCATTCCTTCCGCTAGGCCGGTATCCCGCGCAGGTTAGCCAGAAACGTCGTATGACTGGTTTCACAGTTGAGATAACCGATCCTAAAGGGAAGGTAAAGAAGATCTTTTTACGTGTGGTTAAGGTTCAACCGAAGAGTTAAGTGAAGGTACTAGTACTAAAGTACCCTTTTAGTACTAGACCTCAGATTTCACTTTACAAACTTCGGGATTGTGCTATATGGTTTTCACTAGGAGGACTGAAATGAAGTGTAATCGACAAGTACCACTGCGCAAAATCTACGAGCAAGCGATAGGGCTATTGGTCTCTAAACAAGGATCATATAGTCTTAAGGAACTGGCAGCAGTTTGCTACGTCTTGAACCTTCACAGCCCCGGGAAGCGCTACCCTCTTAGCAGCTGGGGTCAATACGTGGAGAGACAGGCTGAAGCGGAAAAGGCGCGAGTGATGCGGGAGAAGTGAAGAAGATACCAGTACTTTGGTACCGGATTAAATTGAACCGAAGGTACCATTTACATAAACTCGCGCAGCGGGTATGATTAAATCAGAGGATGAAACGCTATGTATCAGGAAAACTTAGCCGCAATCAAACTAGCTTTACAACGACACCGGGTTCGTAAGATTGAACGACAACACGGAACATACCAAACCTTAAAAGATACAATCTTTTGGGAGTGGGAATGCCGAGATGGAAAAGGCAAATGGACCGGGGCTGCGAGGTATATCACTAATGCTGCCCAAGATAAAGGTGGAAAACGGGGTTGCGAATATCACCACGTCATTCCTTCGCAAACGGTCATCTCAAGTCTTATGTCTTTGGGCGCTGATCCTAGTTTGTCAGAAATTGCCAGGATTTTACGACAACTTACTGTTGCTATGATTTGCACCAAGGCAGAGCACAAGCAACTAAAGAAGTATAGAAGCATTGAAGAGTGCCGGACAGCAGGAGTAAAATTTAGTGACAACTCTCTGGTCAAATCGCTATGAGGCATGGTACCGTGAAAACTCACGCGATTTGAACGTATTTAAAGAACAGCATCAATATCATACCCTCGATATACAACCCGGAGACGTCGCTCTTGATCTAGGTGGGCACATTGGAGCCTTTGCTTTGATGGCAGCCCACGCCGGAGCGACTCAAGTAGTCAGCTACGAGCCTGAGCCGGAAAACTTCGAGCTGTTACTCAAGAATATTGAACGGTATCCGCAGTGTTCAGCGGTGCGAGCAGCAGTCGTCGCAAGTCCGGCCCCTAAGACTGTAGACTTTTACGTCGTAGTTCCGCCATCAGGAAAAAAATTAAACTGTTCGCATAGTCTATTTTTATCAGAGAAAAAGAGCGGAACGCGTTGGCCGAGGAAAAAGATCATGGTGACAGCCGTCGGAATTGAAGAAGTGCTCGCCGAAGTCAAACCTACGGTGATTAAGAGCGACGTTGAAGGGGCAGAGTTTATGCTTTTTGAAAAGTTGGAGTTGCCATCCGGCGTTCGAGCTATTGCAATTGAAATGCACTACAAAGAGCCCGGTCGAGCTGAGGCATATCGACTAGCTGATAGTCTTTCAAGACAAGGTTTCCTTCCTTCGCGAATACCATACCTTGGATTGAATAAGTTTCCCACCGTGGGAGTGTGGTCACGATGATCGGAAATACGCAAAAGGAGCAAAAATGACCCAGCACCATCAGAGTTTGCTTGACCGCATCATGAAGTGGGCGCAGCTGCTCAGCGTTACGGGCGCCATCATCGCCGGCGGGACGCACTATCTCTCGACGTTCGCGAAGTACCGTGACGTCTCCAACGCTAGCGCCTATAAGGTCGAACGGATGGAACGGTACCTCGCTGCCAAGGACCCGCAATATTGGCAAATAGCCGAAGGGCTGATCAAGCCGGGCGAGCCTGACCTTTACCAAACTAAATCCGTGCCGAGCGGAGCGCACACGTTCGATAAGTTCAAGCAGTACGCTGGCGCTGACGCCAACGCGCCGGCGGTGAAGAAGCCATGAAGAAATACTTGCTGCCCGCCCTAGGCCTGCTCCTCGGCTTCCTACTCGGGCTGGGCTTCGCTTTGTGGTGGGTGTTCAATCTATGAAGGATCACGTACTGGGCGGGAGCACCCGCCGCTGTCTCTACTGCGGGAAAGAAGAGGTGTACTTAACCGGGCCGTGTCGGTTCGCGCCACCGCACGCGATGGAGTTCCGGTGGGTTAAGCGGTCACCCCTGGAGGCACGGGTTGACTGGGGCTTGATCTCGCGGGACGTGTCGTTCGCGCTGAGGAACCGATGAGCGCACCATTGTTAGTTCCCGAAGGCAACGACCGAAGCTGGACCTAAGCGTACTACCGCGCCATCAATAAAGTGGTACGACGATTGTGGTGGCAACAGAACTGTGACGTGAAGATCAGCCAGGCCGTAGCTGCCTTGCTGCGCTACGGTCGCGGAGTCTTTCGCATCAGGCTCTAGACCGCTGTAATCGCACCACAATTGCGCCATTCTACGTGACCAATCCGACGGGTTGAGGTTCTAGCCTACCGGTTGGCTAACCGGCCTTTAAACAGGCACTTTGCCAGATTGAGTATTGATAACAAAGCACTTATTCTGGGCTAGAATAAGTGCTTTGTTTTCAACGGGCTAATCGGGTGAGTTGATAGCCTACCAGGCTATCGACCGCGTTTGGTAGGCCACCCTGGTGATGTAGCCTAGAGACAGAAGTGGCCCGAGGCGCTGATGATGACGCCCCGGGCCCGAGGAGCAAGCGGGGAAACTCTAACGAGAATTGAGCCGTCCATTAGTAGCCGGGTAGTCCGTCATCAACCATTGGGCGCGTCGCAAGAAGTACTGCTTACTCTTGCCGTGGCACTCACCCCAACCGTGATCATGCGTGAGCGGCCCAATTGGACCCCAATGTTGCTGCTGAATAACACTTATTGATTTGGCCGCGGCGCGATAATTCTGGTGTAGGAATTCAGCCAAGTTCTCGGCACCGGCGTGGCCGGGAAACGCATCGCGTAACCGCTGTGCCCGTTCAGCGTGCTCACGTTCGGCTAAGCTGTGTTGCGCGTCAGCCCACGCTGCTCGGATTCCTGCTTCACCTGGTGTGATCATCTTCATGCTCCTTATCGAAAAATTAGGCCGAGAACGGCTACGACTACGACAACGACAAACCCGACGACCGCGAGGTGCCCTAACCCAGCCGCCGTTTCGGTTATTGCTGTAAGTGGGTTAGCCTGCGGCGGTTGGTACTCGTGCCACTCTTTGGGTGGCAGCGGCCGGAAGCCTTCCTCCGTGAGGATGTGTTTGACGATCATAACTGTCCTCCCATCTCCGAGATCGTGCTGACCGTAACCAATCGGCGGTGGTTGGCCGAGCCGACCCAGTAGGACCGGGTGCTGTAGGTCGTCAGCGTCGTGCCGTAGCAGTTGACACCCACTTCGGCCGGGAATCGACCCGGTGTGGCGTAGACCCTCTCGCCGAGTAAGGTGGTCTTGAGGAAGTTCACGGCTCGCGCCTCATCACCAGCTTGTAAAGATTGCCCGACACGAGGTTGAAAGGTGGTTCTTGGGTCTTCAGCGCGTCCTGCGCTGCTAACAGTTCGGAAGTGAAGAGTATGCTGCCCACGAACTGTGAGAAGCGCAGTGGCTGCCCCGCCGGCGGGTTGGTGTACTGCCTGTTAGCGTTCATGAGGGCGGTCATCAGGTCGGCGGTCATGACTGCGCCGCCTTAATCAGCAGCAGGCCGAGCTGCAAGGCTTCATCCTTGGTCAACATTTTGTTCAAGAGGTCGGCATAGTAAAGACCGGCCTTACCACGGACCTTTTCAGTCAGCATGATGCCGTTCGAACGAATGATTACTCCTACGGGAATCGGTGCTGGGTGTCTAAATGTTTTCATCACTTGCTCCTTTGACCTTACCATCGAGAAACTCTGTTTCTCGATGTACTTGTTCCGCCGTGGCTCTGCGCTACAGTCCTTTCTTTTCTAGCCGCCGTCCCGCTAAGGTTTGTTCAAAATCCATTTGGAGAGCTTCAAAGAACTGAGTTTCGGTCATGGCAGAGTTTACTTTTTCAGCCCAGTGAAGAAGTTTCGCCAAAGTAGCCGTTGTGCAGGTGATCTCCAATTCCGGTTCGGCTCCGTCTATAGACCAGATAAGGTTTTGAGCACAACGGACTTTCCAAGCTATGGATCTTAGGTCCTTGTAGAGCCTCTGGGCTCTTGCTTCGGTTAACGGTTTGGGTCCTGGTTGAACTTTCTCGATGTGTCCTACACTTGTCATCTGCTTGCTCCTTTCGGCTAGGTAGCCGTTCATCATGATAACATTCTACAGCGGAAGCCTATTTATGTAAATAGTACTTTAGTACTGGATTTGAACCGGTACTCGTGAGAAGGAGGGTGAGTAGATTTTACATAGTAACGGGTTGGTACTAGTACTTTCGTACCATTTTAGTACCGGACGTGAAAAATCCCTTTACATTGCCGTTTTCCTGTGGTAAGATGGGTTCTGTAAGCAGCAGCCCGGGACACCGGGTGCAGTACCTAGTTAAGTCCGCGGCCCGCCACACGGCAGCAGTGAAATAGGCGGGATTAAATGAAGCAGTGCCCGAGGCGCGAAGCATGCGACCTTCTAGTGAGGCTCCGGAGCTCACGCCTCGGGAAATTGCCATCACACGATTTCATCGTGGGATGAATCAGAAAGGAATATGCACATGCCCATGTCAGGAATGAGCGCGATCAAGGCTTTCATGGAAAAGGACTCAGTGAGGGAGAAGGTCACCTCCCGCGAGATGATCGACTTCAAACACGCTTGCACGGACCGCGAGTGGGAAGAGTTTAGTGCCGGTGCGGCCGCTGCAATTGGCGAGACGTTGTCGAGCGCGGCACCGGCTATTCAGAAGTAACGAGTTTGGTGGACCAAGGCGATCAGTAAATCAAGAGTGGCATTCTTGTCATGGGTTTGGCGCGTACCAGTGGACCGAGAGGTTTAGCCTCTAAGCGCGATGAACGGTCGTAAGAGTGCCACCAGTTTCACCCTTCGGTTCGTGAACCGAAGGTCGCTATAGCCACGTGGTTGGATTACCCGTGAAAGGACATCTATGCTAATCAATTGTTACAGCTGTAAGCTGTGGTTTTCCCTCCTCGGTTACAATCCCTTCAGACAAACTGCTATTTGCCCTACCTGCGGCACGCACGTGCACGTCGCTGAGGCGGCGAAGCGCGCTTACGGTGACAAGATAGGGGAGCAGGTCGCGAAAATTCTCACTGCGCTGACCAAGGTAAAAACTCGCAGCAAGGATGACTATACCTTCTTGGCCGACGCGGCCCTAGCGAGAGTTGAAGGTATTTTTACCGCTGCCGAACAAGAGCACACGGTCGCTACGCGGTCGTGTGGAGGTGTCGACATCTGCGCCCCCACTCGGCAACGAGTTACGGGCAAGGTCGTGCCCTTCTGGGAGACGCTGCTGCGGTACGCCAGTCCCAAGCTGAAGGTAGTGCTGACCTGATGGCCTACCAAGAAGAGCGGTTCAAGACAGCTGAGGAACGCGACGCCCGGTGGCAGCAACTGCGCGAACAGGGCACCGCTCACGTGATGCGCTATTCCGTTTCGGTAGCAGCGCTGGATTGCGATCGGGTAAAAGGTAAGGACGGACCGGGGCATGTGGAGTTCATCGTCGCGTGGCCCACTAACTAAAGGAGCGCTGATGGCCTTCATAACCTTCGAGCCACGGGGCACGAGCGAATCGGGAAAGACCAAGCGGTGGGCTGTAAACTCCATCCAAGGCGGTGACCTCCTCGGGTGGATTGACTACAAGCCACAGTGGCGCCGTTACGTCTTCACCACCACGGGCGCAACCTTCGACGCGACGTGTCTGCAAGAGATAGCGCTGTTCCTGGCGCGGGAGAGTAAGCGATGATTGAAACCACACACGACCACACCATCGATGAATATACGGATTACCTCGGGATGAGCGAGTTTGTTCGCCAAAACTCAACTTATTACCAGCCACGGTCCTGGGTGCCGCGGTGGCTCTGGCGGTTGGTAGCCGAGGTGGTTATCACCCCGCTCCAGATCAGCCAAGAAATGCAACGAGCCGGTGAACAAGGATTACGAGATCTAGTGAATGAGGAATTTGTCCTCAGTCACGGGGAGTGTGACCTAAGTGGCCCGTTCAGCGTTGATATAAAGGACGTGAAGATAGCGCTGTTCCTGGCGCGGGAGAGCAAGCGATGAGGTTTAAAGTTCGTAAAAATTTGCTATTGACGTCACTGCCTATGCTAGTTCTTGCTTTAACTATTTTCTTTCATCCTAGAGCTTTAATTTTTTGCTTTTTGCTGTTGCTGTGGTTTGACCTCGGCTATTACTTCGGGATCATTCCGCGGGCAGGTGACTGATGATCGCTCGCTTCGTCGACGGGCCGCTAGCCGGCTCGGATCAAGAGTACCCAGCCGAGACGGAGTACGTCGAGCTGTATGGCGGCCCGGACGATCCGCACGCGGTGATGCGCTACGTCCACTACGGCACGGGGGTCGAGCAGAACGGGCGGGAGGTGCACCTCTTCCGAGTTGAAGAGTCAACGATCGGCGATTTTCACCTGCCGAGCACCATCAAGAATGGGTCGGCGATTCACCACTGGGGTTGGGTTGACCCGGCCACAGCCTTTGACTTGAAGTTAACCGAAGAAGACCTACAGTTGTTAAAAGAAATGAAGGTGGGCGTATGACACCTGAACTCGTAGCTCGCTACATCATCGATGGTGGCTTTTCGCTTGTGGCAGTTTATTGCGGCTACCGAATCGTTAAGCTATTTCTCGACATTTTTTACGACTGAGGAGGCACGCGTGTTAACCAACGTAACGGTTCGCTGGCGAACCCCGGTACCTGGTTCAGGTTACGACCTGTGGGACGGTGACGGGTGGCTGCCGATCAGTCGGGCCGAGTACCTCAGTTACCTGCGCTGCGGCTTATCAGTTTGGCTGAACCCGCCGTGGTGCGGGCACAAGTTTGCCGAAACACAAAGGAGCGTAGCATGACCCTCGTAGAAATCATCGGGAACCAACACCTGCGGATCCTAGCACTGGAGGAAACCATCTCGCAGTTGCAGAACCAAAACTCGAAGCTGCAGGAGCGCATCGTGCAGCTCACGCCGAAAGCATCGAGTCAACTTGACTCGATGGGCAAGGAAGAGCCCGGCTTGAATCCCGAGGCCCAAGGACTGGACAGTGTCGGCCAATAACTTTACCTTCGGCCAGTACCACGACGCGATCAAGCAGACGGTGCTGACGGGTTATCCCGACTTTGGTGACAACCTCATCTACCCGGCCCTCGGCCTGGCCGGCGAGGCGGGAGAGATAGCGGATAAAGCTAAAAAGATGTGGCGCGATCACGAGTGCCTGACCATGAGCAGCTTTAAGCTAATAGCCCAGCTTTACCGCGCTCGTGACGATGTTGCCCGTCACCAAGAACTCTATTCCCTTTGTGACGGGATCACAAAGGAAATTGGCGATTGCCTCTGGTACTTAGACGCGTTAGCTACCACGCTAGGTACCACGCTCGAAGCGTGCGCGCAGGGCAACGTCACGAAGCTGCGCAACCGAATGAGCCGCGGCACTACGAACGGCAGCGGGGACGAACGATGAGCTCTGCGGAGAGAACCGCAGGGCTGAGGAGCGGAGCGATGGGCAAGCGGAGGAAGCCATGAATCTCATTGAAGCGTTGCGGGAGAAAGTGAAACTGCGCATTGAACAGTACGAGATTCAAGCGCACTCAGAATCAATTTTGAAAGCGTTCGTTGACGAGATTATGGCAGATGTGGAATCCCTTCTCGCCGCGCATCCCGTGGGGCTGACGGGTACAAGTAATCAATCGCCAATTCTGCTTCAAACAAATATCGCAACGGGTTGGGAACTTCCGTGGGACTTATCCAACTTTATAGCACTCAAGTTTGGTCCAAGCCTAGACGACCATTTACGCGCCAAACTCATTACTACTAAGCGTTCAAACGAAGATGACGAGGAAGTGGTGGCTTACGTATGTGGCCCGACTGCATCAGCACA
>Ga0187854_10004080_pt1 | contig 11209 bp, 8 predicted proteins | sample June2016WEW_6_15_FD_132445 | JGI IMG/M metagenome (GOLD analysis project Ga0187854, IMG submission 132445) | Peatland microbial communities from SPRUCE experiment site at the Marcell Experimental Forest, Minnesota, USA - June2016WEW_6_150 | ecosystem: Environmental > Terrestrial > Soil >...
AAGGGAGGTATCATGATGCTGATAAGGGGTACAAAGAACGCTTTGTGGTGCCAAGAACTTTTTCAACGTACCTATCTGCCTGAAATAGCTAAACTATTTTTTGGCAACTGTTAAAGATCAGTCTAGAGGATGATGCGTTACTATAAGGAGGTGGGGTAGCAAAACACACTTCCTCGGGGAAAATTGATGGAGACCCTTATGATTCCTCCTCCTTCGTCAAACTCCACCCTTGTCACCATCCAGGGCAGTTCCAGTTTGAGCGCTTTCGCAAACAATAACTCCAGGGCATTCATTGTGTAGGGATCCTCTCGTTTTCGCTACAGTCTGCCTTACCCATTCAGTGTGAAGAAAGAGCCAGAAATATTCGCAGTCAGGCTGCAGCGACCTCTCGGGAGTCCCGGAGACCCTTTCTCGCGGTCTAAGCCCGCGTGCCCTCGAATTTAGACGAACCCATGCGCGCCTTTGCGACGCCCGATATCTTATCCCCGTCCACAACGGCGGTGAATTCGAATTTCATCATTCCAAAAGGCGTTTTTCCACTTGCCGCCCATTTGGCCTCGTTCCCGTTCACCGTGCCGTCTGTGAATTCCGATAAACCCCCGGGACCATCTACGCTGCCACTTAAGGTAGCGCCGTTCAATTCAAGAATTATGGTGCTCTTCTTTGCTCCCATGGGTGTTTTGATCATAACCTTGTAGGTTCCTTCTACTGCCATAATGTGTCCTCCTTTAGATTCATCTGTTGACCGTCGCTGTGGACCGGTTTAATACACGCCACACTCTTTCGTAAACTCAAACATGGGCTTCACGTTCTCGGGCTTTGCATCATCAATGCACGGCGTGGACGCGTCCATGATATACCCCCCGTCCTTTCCCGCTATGTCGATCAGTTTTCTGCAATATGTTGTTACATCTCCGCTAAGCCGGTTGCAAGGAGGAACGGAGGAACGGAGGAACGTTGCCCCTTATACAGACTGTATCTCCCAGCACCTCTTTTGCCTCAGACATATCTGTCGACTCAAAGGCGTAACGTGCCTTACCCGCGGGAATGTCCTTGATGATCTCCGGCCGGGACGTACAGTTGCCTTCCCAGAGAGGACAAGGATTTAACCCTTTATCGATGAGGGCGCACATAAGTTCCCGCAACGTGAGCCAGAAGAACTTTTTGAACTGCGCCTCAGACATGAAGCCGTCTACTCTCTTATGGATAGGGATAAATATCCTCGGATTTCCTGCGGCCTTTTCTTTTTCCGTCGGTGCCCGGCTATAGCTGTCCATTTACCTTTTTTGCATTTGATGGCGATGGCGGTCTCAGATTCGGAGGCGGCGGATTTTTCTGTCCCACCCGGAAGATTTCACCAGTCTCCTTACGCTTCCAGCCTACCCGCTGGTTCAAGGGATGCTCCATTCTGATGGCTCCCGGTACCGGACAGTGTTCAACACAGACACCGCAAAACCAGCACTCGTCAGGATACACGCTAAGGGGCGGCTGGCCGCAGGCCAGACAACGTCCCGCCTCCCTTCGTGCTGCTTCTTCCGAAAGGCCCAGCTCTATTTCAGCAAAAGTATGCTTCCGCTCCTCCACCTCAAGGCACGGCATCACGGCACGCCGAATACGTTCGAAGTCAAGAAGGTCTTTCCCGGTGATTTCTTCCGCTTCGCCGTTGCAACTTTGACCGGATACGGCGATGGATGCTATTTTCTGTCCTCTCAGGTACTTGTCAATTTTCTCTGCCGCACGATGACCGGCAGCGATAGCTTCGATAACGCTCTTGGAGCCGGTCACGACATCCCCTGCGGCGAAAACGCCGGCGGCACTGGTTGCACAGGTTTCATCGACCTCGATATGCTTGCCCATCCTGATGCCGCTGCCGGCGAGGGAGGATAAGTCCGGAATCTGACCGATAGCGATAATAACCATATCGCTTTCTAAGGACTGTGACTCGGACTCATCATAGCGGGGATTGAAATTGCCATTCTGATCAAATACGGAAGTGCACGCTTTCAGTTCGATACCCCTTACCTTACCTGCCCTACCGATGATCCTTTTGACGCCAAAGGAAGGGGTGATCCTGATGCCCTCTTCTTCGGCAAGGGCAATCTCTTCATCATACGCAGGCATTGTATCCCTTGTCTCAAGGGCAACCACGGTGACCTCTGCGGCACCCAGACGGAGCGCACTCTGAGCCGCATCGATTGCTACCATGCCACCGCCCACCACGACGACTTTCTTGCCCACATCAAGTCTCTTCCCGGAATTAAGGTCTTTCAGGAACCTTACGCCGTGCATCACACCGCCTAGGTCTTCACCCTCAACGTTCAGTCCCAGGAGACTCCCGGTGCCGAGGCCTAGAAAAACGGCATTGAATCCGTTGGTTTTGAGACTTTCCACAGTGATGTCTTTGCCTAAAGAGGCATTGACTTTCACTTCGGTGCATAACCCGGCGATGGACTCAATTTCCTTATCCAGAATCTCTTTGGATAGCCGGTGATCGGGAACACCATACCTCAAAAGACCCCCCAGCTTGGGCTCTGCTTCAAAGATGCTCACCGAATGGCCAGCCAGGGCAAGATAATATGCTGCAGAGAGACCGGTAGGACCACTGCCGACGATAGCTACCGTGTAACCGGTCCTGGGTTTCACGGGAGGCGCATAAAGCCCACCGCCGTTGAGGTCCATGTCTGCGACGAACCTCTTGGTCATGTTGATCGCCACGGCGCCGTCTACCGGAGAGCGGCGGCATTTCTTCTCGCAGAACCGTGGGCAGACACGGCCGCAGACCGATGGCAACGGGGTATCTCTCTTGATAAGCTGCAGAGCTTCCAGGTACTGGCCTCGGGCGATATAGGCCAGTTGCCTCTTAATATCGATTCCCGCGGGACAGGCCACGACACAGGGGGGCCTGAAGAGGAACTCGCCAGTATCCGGGTCCGGCAATGCAAGATCAGGTATCAGCACGTCTGAGCGACACACATTGGCGCAGGTATTACAGCCGCAACAGAGGTTGGGCTCAATGAATATTGCCTGATTCGGCGTTGCTGGGTTCGGCTCCATAATCGCGGCGTTGTAGATAATTGCGTTATTTTGCATGATCACTTTACCTCCCCTTCAAGGCTGCAGTGTTTCTTGTAGTTCTCTTCGTATGTCGGAGCATTCGGTGGCAGGAGCCAGTACTTTAATGGCATCTCTCCAACCTCGATATCCCCATCCTTCTGCTTAATGGTGACGAGTTTGTCCCACTCCGGCGGGTCTACCTCAGGATAGTCCAGTCGGTTTAATCCCAAGACAACGTTGCTTGCTTTCCGGGCTAAAGAGGCATGCATGATGAGTTCTCCCAAGGTGACGCGTGACAGACATTCCAAGGTACGCACTAACTCATGGGGATTCTTCGCATATGCTCTTGAAGCCTCACTCTCTCTGATGCTTTCAAGCCATCCCAGACCAATCTTCAGCACCTCCTCGTTCTTATACTCCCCGCAATAGTCCTGCATAATCCGGCATAACCCAGCCCGTAACTCCTTCCACCCCGTGCCATCCTTTCGCTGTACCGGGGCGTAGACACGTGCCTTTTCTTCCTCTACCTGTTTCCTTTCGATGAGGGGCTTTCCTGCTTCCCGTGCATACTCAGCCGCCTTTCTTCCCGCATATCTGCCGGTGGTGGCTGCTGTAGCGTGGTCTCCACCGGCGTATGTTGTCATTCCCGCCACATATAAACCCTCAAGGCTGGTCTTGAGGTCCCAGTCAAACACCAGTCCACCACCGGCGCAAAACCCTAGTTCTCGCCACTGGCGTGGTCCAATTGAGCCCCACCAAGGAGCTTGGAAATACTGGTCAGGAGGCATAACATTCGCCTGAAGCATATCCTTGTCAGGATCAAAACCGGCCTTTGTGTACGTATCATATATTGGAATACGGGTCTTGCCTTCATTGCCTACCATAAGGCCCCATAACGCTCTCCGCTCGTGCTCCGGCATGCTGGGCAGATCGGCATAGAGCGGGAGCTTGAATTCACCATTCATAATGCGGTCGGGCAGGTCAGGGATCAGGCTTGGCGGCATGAATTCATAATCAAAACAAAGGTAAGGGAAAAAGAATTTCTGTCCAGGCGCCGGCCGGTATCGCTCTGACACGGTTTTCAGTATATTCCCATCCCTGTCAACATAGGGGATCTCCTTCCCATTGGCATCTACTATGGTGCAGGCATACCACGTGTTGTCAGGATTACCAGTGCCATATGCCGGATAGTTAAAGCCGCTGAGTGGGTACGGCCCAATGCTTCTCTCCATCATAGTTAACTCTGCTCCTGCCTGCCACGCCATAGCGGTGCCATCGCCTGTGTTGTTGGGCTCCGTCATTGCGGCAACGCCCGCCAGTTCCGTTGAGTTCATCCAGAGCCCGAAGGGCACAGCTGTAGACAGGACAGTAGCCTTTGCCTTGAAGATATAGAACTCACCGGTTCGTGTGTTCACCCCGGTTGCGCCGACAACCCTGGCTCCTTGCCTGCCCCCTTCAGTGAGCAAACTTGTTGCCATGACACGGTCGAAGATTGCCACGCCCAGCCGCTTGAGTTCTTTGTACAACGCAGGCTTCATACCGGCCCCGCCATTCACTCGTACACAATTCTTGTTTTCGTAATCATAGGCAAACATCAGCTTGGTCTTCTCGTCTCTGAACTCGGCGCCGACAAATTCGTCCTCCACATCCCTCACTGCCAGCCCCATTTTCTCCACATCCTGAAGGGCATCCCAGCTTTCTTTAAACAGGATGTAACAGGTAATCCCGTTGCCGTATTCATGGTAGAAATAGTCACTAAATGCCTTACTTGCTGCCTCCATCATCTCCTCCGGAGTAATCTTGGAGCATGGGTTGGTACAGGCCCCGTGCCAGTGGTCAACCCCGGCTCCACCAAAACCGCTTGCTATCACCGCCCCCTTATCAACAACAGCGACTTTTACCCCCCGTTTGGCGGCACTTATCGCCGCGTGGCATCCGGCGATGCCGCCGCCGAGGATCAGGATATCGGCGTTCACGTCGTTCTCCTTGCCGTAATGTACCGGATACGGCCACTTCTTTGTCTTACCTTTCATTTGCTCCGACATTTTCATCTCCTCCTCGTTATAAATGACGTTGAGCGCTCTTCCCTTGCGCACCAAGTCGCTTTGACCAACGGCACCGTGTCGTCTGCCGCAACGGCGCTACCCTTTATCTCTCGTCGGTCCCTTCTTTTCACTGCTTCTCAACTCTCCCTTCTTCCGGAACATCACTTGCGCCTTGCAGCCTGGGCGATTTATTCCTTCCCATCAGACCTTTTTCTCTCTATTCTTCTGTGATGCGCCAGGCCCTTTTGCGTTCCTCCCGCGTGAAATCGGGGATGAATTCCAGCTTCATTTTCTCGTGGTGTGCCTTCCAGCTAATGGCTTCTACCGAACAGGCGTCTATACAGAGGAAGCAGCTTTCAACCTGCATGCAATCCTCGGGATATTCCATATAAACCTTCTTTTTCTCAGTCAACCTGATGGCGTCAGAGGGGCACATATAACTACACGTGCGCAGCCCATACATGAATGTCGGTCAATCTTTGGCATTATCCTACCCTCCTCCACAGGTCAACTTTGCCGGGTTGAGGCCTGTATTTCTGGCTTTTTTTCAAATGGTATGTCCTCAGCGATGATCTACAGTTCCTCTCTTCTCGTCATTGACGATGTCAAACATATCAGTTTCAGTAACTTCTTCAGACACATCATCCCCTTGGCATCGAAAATTGAAAGCCGTCGCTCCAAAACTCCGGTATAGCGCTTCTACTCCAGTGCTGCAACAACACTGCCATAGCAGCTAACAGCTTACAATTATTACGTGTTTACACATGTGGCTTTATTTATTTCCTATAATCTCATCCAGTTATTTGGATTACGTTCAATATATTGGATGTTGATTCCAATCGTCCGTTGTGATATATTGAACCATGGGCAGCATTGAACCGGTAAGCAACCTCGAAAGGATATGGCGGAGTCTCAGAGACGACGAAAAAGGTATTCTTTCGTATTTATGCTGTATGACCCAGCCGGTTTCAATAGACACCTTGATTGCCCTCGCAGCAGCGCCTGCAGTCGCTACCGTCAATGCCATGGAAAAACTCAAAAAGAAAAAGATTGTGTACGAGAAAGAAGGGTATGGGAAGGGTACCTATTTCACCAACGGTATCGATCTTGGTGGTTTCTTGGAAGAACACCTGTCAAAGGAAGAAAATCAAAGGGTATTGCAAAGGGGTATCAATTTCTACGCGCAATCTCTTCATGAAGGAGAGGACCGGACTCTTATCCTGGCGGACTTGTATAGGAGACTCGGAGATGCCCGGGGCGGGTGGCGTCATATCAAGAAAGCGGCCGATATTCTTTACCGCAGCGGGCAAATCGAAAAAACAGTTCAGTATTACGGTTATCTCTTGCAATTCTTTTCACACAGTATGCCCGCACAGGTGGATGCGGAGGATTTCATCGACAGCGTCATCGAGATGGTCTCCCGCATGAGTTATCAGCTGCCGTTCTATGAACAGATACCCCTTCTCAAGAAGGCCCGGACAGTTGCAAAACAGTACGGGATGTGGGACCGTCTGGCCAGGGTAACGGCCATCTCTGCGAAAGTATTGCAGGCGGCGGGGCAGGACAGGAAGGCGTCCAGGTGCTTCGATGAGTTCTGGAAGCTGGCTGACAGGATTGGCGATCCGAGGATGTTCAAGGCGTCGGCGCAGGTAATTTGTGAATTTCTCCATTGGAAAGGTAAGCCTGCCGAGGCAGTACGTCGCTATGAAGAGATAACAGGGGGCCTGGAAGAATTCGGCGATGATGAGGAAACCCTCAGGGCCAGCACGAGGGTGGCATATTGTTACGTTGTGTGCGGGAGAGTCTCCCGTGGTATGGGGATGGTGGATGTAGTGCGCTCCAAGGCACACCGGCTCGGGCTTCAGGACCTTGTTCTTGAAGCCGACATGGTAAACGCCATAATTCTCTCTTACATACGGAAGATACCTGAGGCGGAAATGTACCTGAACAGAGTACTCGTTAATCCTGACAATGTAATCGGTCCGCACGCATTACTGCTTATCAACATCATAAAGGCCCATCTCCTTTGTGCAAAAGGGGATTACGAAGGGGCTTTTGTACATCACCGGAAAGGCGATGATCGCGCATTCCCGCCTCCGAAACACGCACACGACCATATCCCTGGGTATTTGGAGTGCCTCGCCATTCTGGAGTCCAAGGGTTTCTACGATGAAGAGATAAATTGCGATTCAGAGATCAAGAAATTCCTTGCCTCTGACAATCCTTACCTGAAGGGTGTTGCCCTCAGATGCAGGGCCCTCAGGCATATGCAGAGGCAACAGCCTCTGGGCAGGGCCTTGCAGGATTTGAAAAAAAGCGAGAAGTACCTGAAGAGGTCAGGGGCAGAGATAGAGCTGGCCCTCACGCGGGTTGCTTTAGGCAGATATTACCTGAACAAGGATGAGGTAAAGACGGCCCTATCCAACCTTAAGAATGCCTGGGAGTTTTTTTCGACGATCAACAAAGACCTCTTTCCTGAGGACCTCCTCGCGGTGATGCCCCAGGAGCGAAAGACCGAGTTTATGATAGACAGGATAATCAGGATCAACGAATCTCTTGGAGCAATGCAAGACAAATCCTCCTTTCTCGAAAGGGTCCTCAATATCGCTATGGATTTTACCATGACCACACGGGGGGCTTTTTTTTCTTTTGAATCCGGTGAGCCGAAGATTGTGGTAAGCCGGAATCTCGACCCGTCCTCGCTTGATACAGAGAGGTACGAACAGATCATAGGGTTTATCGCAAATATTGCACGGAAAGGCACGGAGTGTATCTTTCCCCCATCGGAGGGAAAGGACGACCCTTCCTATAAGGCGCTTCAGGAAGGAGGCATTAACGCGTTCATCGCCATGCCGGTGAAACTCGGTGAACAGATAGGGGGATACCTTTGCCTCGATACCCGCCTCGACGGGACGCCCTTTCCGGACAACTACCTCCCCTATGTACGATTGCTTTGCAACCAGATGGCCATAGGTCTTTCCAATATCACTATGTATAAAGAGATGGAAGAGCTGAAAAATCGTCTTGAAGATCAGGCGATCTTTTATAAACGGGAGATGGGGGTAGCCGCCCCTCTTGAGATGATTATCGGGGCATCGCAGGGGATAGAGCTGGTTCTTGACCAGATACGCCATGTAGCCCCAACGGACAGTTCGGTATTGGTTATAGGAGAAACAGGCGTCGGCAAAGAGCTTGTGGCTAAAGCGATCCATAATTTGAGTGAACGAAGGAATGGGCCATTTATCCCCGTTAATCTGGCCTCGCTGCCTCAGGAGCTTGTCGCCAGTGAGCTCTTCGGTCATGAAAAAGGGGCTTTTACAGGGGCCCATGAAAGACAGAAAGGGAGATTTGAGCTTGCGGACGGAGGCACTATCTTTCTCGATGAGATCGGCGATCTGCCCCTCAATGCGCAGGCAAAGCTGCTTCGGGTCTTACAGGAAGGGACCTTCGAGCGGCTGGGAAGCGCAAAGATGATCCGGTCCGATTTCAGGGTCATTACAGCCACGAACAAAAACATCGCCCTGGAGATTGAAAAGGGCACATTCCGACAGGACCTCTATTACCGGTTACACATCTTCCCTATTTATGTACCTCCTCTCAGAAACCGTAAAGCGGATATTCCCCTTATCGCACGCCACTTTATCGACAAGTATGCAAGAAAAATGGGGAAGAGAATAGGGCGGATACGAGACGCTGAGCTGAAGAAGCTCATAGATTATCACTGGCCGGGCAATGTGAGGGAGTTGGAACATGTGATCGAGAGGGCTGTCATACTTTCCGACGGGCATGGGATCATGTTTTTCGGACTCGACTCCTCGCCGGAACACCCGTCTCCAAGGCAAGATGCCCATTTCCTTACCTTGGCCGATATGGAACGTGAATATATTGAAAAGGTCCTTCAGGCCGCCCGCTGGAAGGTGAGGGGGCCGAAAGGCGCGGCATCTATCCTCGGGTTGAAGTCGACAACCCTCTTTTACCGTATAAAAAAACTCGGCATCAAAGACTGACAGACCGGTTTCTGGGGGTGTTCGGATGCCCATAATCGGGAGGAGAGGTGCTTCCGCCTCATAGGTGCCCGTCCGGCGGGAGCCGTCGTCAGGCTCAATCGCCGGCGACCAACAGGAGACCGCACCAGCCCTATGCATTTTTCTCTTGCAGAAGCCCTCTTGGTGTGGCAAGGTGGAGCATATGATCAGGTCGCGGAAGCGAGTTGTAGCGAAAAATAGTGTCACTTTTCACCAAACCATCTTTACAACGGAAGGATGTCCTGCGTCGTGAGGGCCGCCCTCCCACCACGCGCCGCTATACCTTCATGCCCAAGAAGTCCCGCGTCTACGCACCGGGCGCCTTCCCGGGTGATCTCCAAAAGGCAAAAGCTATTATTTCATCCCAATCAGGCCCACCCCCGGTTGGGGGATATGGCCGGGCTTTGCAGCCTGGTTTCACCGATTCCAGGTAAGGTGGGGGATAGTTCTCTGCCCAGGCGTATCTCAGTACACCCGAATGAACCCTTTACGTCTCGATTTCGTATAGGCTCTTTTCCGATGCGAAGTTTCGGAAAAGAACGTGAAGAACTATGCCGCTCCGCGGCTCCAGACTCGGCTGGATTGCCTTGTGAGGGGGCCGAAAGGTCTTAAGCTCGTGGCATTTCAGCATATCAAAGGCGTTTCTACCGCCCCCGCAAGAGTGGCGGAGACGTCATACCGGATGCCTGTTCATCTCTTCGCCTTGCGCTTCGAGCGACAATCAGGGCTGTCGCAAGGCAAATACACCGCCGATTATGCTACCGATCAGCGTTTGCCAAATTTAGGATGAAATCAATGGAGAAGGTACGGACAGGTGGAGGGAACCAGAGCGGGGCGGGGTCGGCGGAATGATACGCTGGTCGGAACTCCGAGGAAGCGATTTGAGGATTGCCCCTCACCGCCCCACGGGGGATAAAACGTGCGAGGCGTAAGGGGCCGGGAACCGTTGAACAGGGGACCGTCACTCAGCAGGTTGCACCCCCTCCTTCACATCAGAAGTCGAACAGCTCTGGAAAAAGCCGACCCCCATCAGGCCGATACTGCCGGCCAGGTAGAACACGGCATGGATGCCGATCTTCTCAAACACAAAACTCCCCAGTAACGGAGCAACCAAGAACCCCAGATTCATGCAGGCGTTGAAACATCCGAAAGCCAATCCCATGCCGCACCGTCGTCCTTCTTTGACAAGGAGGGCGGCGCTGGCGGGCAAAGAGACAACACTCGCGAATCCAAGAACCGTGCTCAGTGCCACGAGCAATCCGAAATCGGACACAAGGGGTAAACAGAAGGTGATAACGGTGCTGTTACCCCACCGGTTATCACCAGCACCCTTCGCGCAAGCCGGTCCGAGAGGACCCCCATGGGTCGCAAGAGCAGGGCCGTCACAATGGTCCCCGAAGCCATGACAATACCCGTTTGAATGGCATTGAAATGCAGATCGCGCATGAGTAGCGGCATGAAGATGATAAAAAGCGTGATCCCCGCGGCCTTCGTAAAGATGAATCCAAGCAGGCCGAGAAGCAGTCGATTTCTTGCAAGTAGCTGATAATCGGTCCTGACCCAGGGGGCCCGATGCCCCTTTATCTCCGGAACAAGAAAGATCCCCCACAGAAGCGACCCAAAACAGAGCGAAAAAAGCAGTAGGAACAAGGCGTGCATCCCGCATAGATCCTTGACGATCCCTCCCAGCAAGGGCCCAAGGGCAACCGCCCCGTAGAATGAGATGTCAAAGGTCGCCATTGCCGTCCCTTCCCGTTCCCTGGGCGTATGGTCCCCCACACAGGCCGCTGCTACCGGACGAAAGAGGGCTGCGGCTACCCCCTGCAGAAACCTCAAAAGGATAACCACATATACAGAGGACGCCTGCAGGTAAAGTAAGGCTATGACAACGTACCCGCTTAACCCCAGGATAATGAAGGTTCGCCTGCCCAGCCGGTCCGACCAGCACCCGACGAGGGGGGCAAAGAGCATCTTGGAGACGGTGTAGACCGAGAAGACGGCAGCCAGATAGATCCCTGTTGCACCCATATCGTGGACGTAGAGAGAGAAGAAGGGGTCCACCATACCGAAACCGAGAGACACCGC
>Ga0187854_10004085_pt1 | contig 11194 bp, 8 predicted proteins | sample June2016WEW_6_15_FD_132445 | JGI IMG/M metagenome (GOLD analysis project Ga0187854, IMG submission 132445) | Peatland microbial communities from SPRUCE experiment site at the Marcell Experimental Forest, Minnesota, USA - June2016WEW_6_150 | ecosystem: Environmental > Terrestrial > Soil >...
GCCGACTGCCGCACCACGCTGGAAATCGCGTCCAGTGCGCGCCCCGCCTGATCGGCCAGCGTTGCCCCGGACTCCACTTCCTTCGTGCCTTCTTCCATGACCACCACGGCTTCGTTCGTCTCCGCCTGGATGGCCTTGATCAAAGCGGCGATGTCTTTCGTCGCGCTCCGGGAGTGTTCCGCCAGCTTGCGGACTTCGTCGGCGACAACCGCGAACCCGCGTCCCGCCTCGCCCGCGCGTGCCGCCTCAATGGCGGCGTTCAACGCCAGCAAGTTGGTCTGTTCCGTGATGTCGTTGATCACGTTGATGATTTCCGAAATTTCCAGTGAACGGTCGCCCAGCGACTTGATCTTCTTCGCCGTCGCCTGCACCGAAGACCGGATGCGCTGCATCCCGTCCAGCGTATCGCGCACGGCGCGGTTGCCTTGTTCCGCGGCATCCAGCGCGCGGCGTGCCGCTTCCGCGCTGGCTTCCGCGTTGTTGGACACCTGCTTCATCGAAACCGTGAGCTCTTCCACGGCGCTCGACGTGTTCGTGATTTCCTGGTCCTGTTGCGTTGCGCCCGCCTGCATCTCGTCCGCCGCCACAAGAATGTTGTTCGAGCACGCGGTCACTTCCATGGCCGCCTTGCGCACGCGTTCCAGCACCTTGGTGAAGTTGTCGAGCATGTAGTTGATGGAGTCCGACACGTTGCCCAGCGCGTCGTTGGTTACCTTCCCGCGCAACGTCAAGTCGCCGCGCGCCACCTGGTTGATCACCGCCAGCAGGTCCGTGATGCTCCGCTGCAGCGCTTCATTGGCTTCCTGGTTGCTCGACGCCTTCGACACCTTGGCCACCGCGCGGTTCAAGTTCTCGGCGATGTACCCGAACTCGTCGTTCGAGGACACGTCCGCGCGCACTTTGGCGTCGCCCGCCGCAAGCCGCTCGGAAAATTCCGAGAGTTCGTTCACCGGCGTGAGGATCGCGCTCCCCAGCCGCCACGCCAGCACGATGCTGATTCCCAGGGCGATGATTCCCGGAATGATCAGTCCGCTGGGCTCGAATGCGCCCCCGCTTGACTGGCGTCCCGCGCTGTACGCCAGCCATAGCACGGCGGCTAACGCCATCCCGTTCAGGATTACCAGCGTCCAGATTGTGCTACTCAGTCGCGATTTCATTCCCGCCTCCCAAACCTTCCGAATCTCGTCAGATGCTCGGTCCTGGGTAAACTTCCAGAAGCCGGCGTAAATCAATCACCAGAGCCAGCCGGTCGTCGTGTCGCAGCATGCCCACGCAGTGCGGCACGTTTTCCGGAGCTTGCTCCAGCAAGTCTTCCGCATCGTTCACCGAATAGGTCCCCACTACTTCATCCGCCGCAATCCCCAGCCGCAGATCGTCGTGATGGCTGTCGCTCCTCAGCGATGCCACTACCACGTGCTTCGGCAGCAGCCCCGGACGCCTGCCTTCCGTCAAGGCAATATCAATCAGCGGCACAATGGCGCCGCGCAAATTGAAGATCCCCAGCACATACGCCGGGGCCAGCGGCAGCTTCGTCACCAGCGGCCACTCCAGTACCTCTTCGACGTCCAGCACCGGCAAACAGAACCGTTCGCGTCCGCTCCGGAACACGCAGTACTGCGATTCCGGCGGGCGCTCGGCCACGTTGCCCAGCGCTTCGAGCATCTCCCCGACTTCCGCATCCGCGGGGAGGGGCGCCAGTTGGAAATCGTCGCTCATGCTTCGCTCTTTCTCCGTTCCATCATGCGAACCGCCGAACGGCCCGCAGCAATTCTTCCCGCGTAAAGGGCTTCGTCACATACCCATCGGCACCCTGTTGCTCGCCCCAGTACTTGTCACTCGCGCTGTCCTTCGAGGTCACCAGAATCACCGGGATCGAATTGAACTCCGAGCTGCCCTTCAACTCCCGGCAAATCTGAAATCCGTTTCGCTCCGGCATTATCACGTCCAGCAGAATCACGCTTGGCCGCTCCACGACAATGGCCTCTTCCACGCGCTTCGGGTCATTCAACCCCACGGGCCAATAGCCCTCCGGCTCCAGCAGACCCTGGATCAGCCGCACTTGCGACGGCGAATCATCGACGATCAGCACTTTTTTCTGCACGAGCTTCTACCCCGCATAGTTCTCCACGTCAGAAAATTGCACGTCAGCGGCCAGCTTGGGGGTTCCTTACCGTGGCGTGTCTATTTTCTTTATCTAGCTGCAAAGACAGGAGTTGTGCGCGTGCGAAGGGCGCCTAACGCCGCGGATAAGGCGCCGCCGTGGCCTCTTCCGTCTCACCTTGAGAAGGCGTCTCACCCTCCCGCACTTCGCTGGCGAGCGATGAGAATCTCTGCATGATTTCGTTGATTCGCATAGCCATCGTGTGGATCGTCTTGATTTGCGCGATGGACTGCGCCGAAAGCTGCCCCGGCTCCAGCAAAAGCAATTCGGCGTTTCCAGCAGCGATGTCAGCGCATTATTCACGCTGTGCTTCATGTCCGTCATGTACCGTCCCAGCATCGCCTGGCTGGCATTCTCCGCCGCGCGCTGTTCCGCCCGCTTTAACTGTTGCACCGCTTGCGTTCGCCGCAAGGACTCACCGGCCAGCAGCAGCACCATCTGCGTCCAATCTTCTCTCAACGGTACGTGCAACAGCCGCGGGTAGCGTTTCCGCAAAAGCCCCAACTCCGTCGCCTCAGCCGGCGCGCACAAAATCACCGCCACATTCGGCTCCATCGCGCGCAGCGCTTCCGCCAGCTTTCCTTCCTGCAACGGCCCGATCACCACCAGATCGGCGTAAACTCCGCCGCCGTTCTGCCATAGGTCGCTTGTCACTACGGAAAGGCCGGGAAGCTGGCGTTCCACTTGCCAGCACGCGCTCAGCAATCGCGCAAACTCCGCGTCGTCCGTGAGTATCAATACGCTCGTGTTTTGCAAGAGAGATCCGCTCCCTGACTGTGTTCCTTGCCTGCCATCGCTCCCAGCAGGGAATTACAATTTCTCGGCTTCGTCCAGCGCGGAAAGCAGCCGCTTCGTGCTGATTCCCAGATTCACCGCTGCTTCCGTATCTTTCGCCTGTTTTGCCTGTTCCACGCGTTCCTGCAGCCGCGAAACCTCCACGCGCGCGATCGGCAGCACGCGATCTAGTCCCGTGGCGTTCCCCGATTCCTTGGCCTTTTCCACCGCTGCTGTCACCAGGGCCCGCGCCACCACCGCGCGCCGCAAATCTTCCGCGGCCGGCCCGTCTTCGGTCACGAACGCCGCCACTTCCCACGACGACATCAGCAGCCGCGCTCCGCCTACTCGCACCGTCGTCATCGAACGGCCTCGCGCAGGTGGCGCCGATATCAGTTGCTCCCAGACCTGTTCCATGCACGACTCGAAATCGAGTTCGGGCTTCGCTTCCTCTGCCTTGCGATTCGCCGCGGCTTCGGCCTTCTCGCTCGTACGCGCTGCACCCGGTGTCGCCACCGCTCCGTTGCCCCCCACAGCCTTCTCTGCCATGGGCTTGGTGGCAACTGCGTCCAGCGATTTGCCTAGCACGCGCACCGCCGTGCGATCCACGTCTGCGCGAAGTGCCAGCAACTTCTCGAATGCCTGGCTCACGGAGCGCTCCGTGTATTCCTTCTGGAACGGCTGCTTCCAGTCGTCCGCCAGCGCCCGCACTCGCGCGATCGGCTCCGCGGACGTCAGTCCAAAAGTCTGGCAATCCACCGTTCTTGCCCCGGCTTGATCCAGGCGGTTGATCCCGGTGCGTATGAAAATCAGATCCGCGTGCATTAACTCGATCAGCGTCCGCCTCAGCAGGAAATTGAAGCGCACAAACGCCAGCATCGCCGAGGGGTCGTAGAACATCCCTCCAGCTTTCTCCTTCACCCGCCGCCCCTGCTCGATGAAGTCCGTCTTCAAGATGTCCCGCACGCTCTTGAACGACCTCAAGGCCACGATCATCTTCTCCAGCGGTTCGCACCACGGCAGCGGCGCTGTGTCCATCTCTCCCAGCACCGGCTTCATCACTTGCGCCACGTCATTCAGTTCAATCTGTTTGTGATAAATTTTGGTGGGCACGCACAGCGCAAAATACTGCACCATCAGAAAGTCGATTTTGTCGCGGTCCATGGGGGACTTCGCCGGCTTCCGCAGGTGTCGCATGATCAGCGCGCGCAGCCCGCTTTCGCTGGCATTCAGCGTGGTCATTTGGAGCAGGTGCCGCAACTGGTGCACCAGCACTCGCTGGTCCATGGAATCCAGCCATGCCAGGGCGCGGCTGAACAGGTCGACATCCGCCTTCTCCGGCAAGACGCGCTTGTTCGGCGGGAAGGGAATCTCGAGTTGCAGATGTTTGGCCAGCGCTAAATAGATGGGAAAGACGGAGCGAATCTCTTCCCACTGCGCTTGCCTGGCGCCATCTGCCTTCGGCGGAGCGGGTAAGTTCAACGTGGTGATCATTTTGTTCACGGCTGCCTCATCCAATCGCAGGGGCCTTCCAGAAACCGTACGGCCACCGCTTTGCGCCCTTCTTGATACTGCAAAGCAATCACCGCCGCCTCCGCGGGACGTCCTCCTCCATCTCGTTCGACCCGCACGCGATCCGCAAATTCCAGCGGCAGGCTCGACAGGAAAATCGCACATTCGGCCGTGCCATACTCCAGCACCGTGCGTTCCTGCAATTTCCCCTGCGCGGGCCTTAGCGGCGTCACGCGCACCGCAAAGCGTACTGCGGGAAGTGCTGGAAAGAACCGGGCAAGCTGTTCCGCACATCCCCGTTCATCCGCAATGAGTGTCATCTCGTGCTTCTGCCCCGTTGCCACTAACCTGCGAATCTTGCGAGCTTTGGCCTCGTGGCGAGCAAGAACACACCCGACGCGGACCGGGACACAGTGTCCCAAGTAGGGAAATGCACGCCGACCACCAAAATTTATAAGGGGATACGAACTTTGGAACCTGCAGAAATGCCGTGACTTAGGTTTTTCCGCGCAGCACGCCTTTGCCCGAGTGTCTCAGCCTGAAACGTTTTCGTCTCACTCTTCTCTGAGAGAACTGCCCGCCACATTGAGACGTACTACCGCGCCGCCACGTGCGCCGCGGCCTCCTTTTCGCCCTGCTCCGGATTCCTGCGCAGCGCTATGTTGTAGCGCTTTAGTTTCCGGTAAAGCGTCGCGCGGCTGATCCCCAGCATCTTCCCAGCCAGTGCCTTGTCGCCGTGGGCCTGCTCGAACACGCGCAGTATCGTCATTCGCTCCATCTCCGCCAGTGCTGTCGTCGAAAGGGAAGCGGCATCCTGCGGGGTCATCTCGCTGGTCGCCGGCTGCTCGCTGCGAATCGCCGGTGGCAGGTCCTGTACGTCAATCGTTTGCTGGTCGCCCAGCGTCACCGCTCGGGCAATGCAATTCTCCAGCTCGCGCACGTTGCCGGGCCAGTCGTACTGCAAAAGGCTCTTCATCGCCGCCGCAGTCACTTGCAACGGCTTCGTAGGCGTGTAATGGTTCAGGAAATGGTGCACCAGCATCGGAATGTCCGCCCGGCGCTCCCGCAGCGGCGGTATGTGCACGGTCACCACGTTTAACCGGAAATACAGATCCTTGCGGAAAGTCCCCGTGCGATACGCCGACTCCAGGTCGCGGTTCGTTGCCGCGATCACCCGCACGTCCACCGTGTGCCGGTCGTTGCTCCCCACCGGCCGCACTTCCTTTTCCTGCAGCACGCGCAGGAGTTTCGCCTGCATCTCCAGGGGTAATTCACCAATTTCGTCCAGGAAGATGCTTCCGCCGTTGGCCGCCTGGAAGAGCCCGGTCTTCGATTTCATCGCTCCGGTAAACGCGCCCTTCTCGTACCCGAACATTTCGCTTTCCATCAGCGTCGGCACCAGCGCGCCGCAGTCCACTGCCACGAACGGTGTTTGTGCCATCATTCCGCGAAAATGGATGGCCCGCGCCACCAGTTCTTTCCCCGTCCCGCTTTCCCCGGAAATCAGCACCGGCGTGCGCGTATCCTTAAGCCGCGAAATCATCCGCAACACATCTTGCATGCCGGACGACGTGCCGATGATCCCGTCCAGGTTTTCTTCCGTGGTCACGCGTTCCCGCAGGAACGCATTCTCATTCACCAGTCGCACTTTCTCGGCCATGCGTTGCAGCAGAAGCCGCATCTTCTCCACCCGGAAGGGCTTCTCGATATAGTCGTACGCTCCCAACTTCATTGCGTCCACGGCCGATTCGATCGACCCGTGCCCCGTCATGATGGCCACTTCCGTGCGCGGCAGCACCGCCTTGATCTGCTTCAGCAATTCCACGCCCGACTGGTTCGGCAGCTTCAAGTCCGTCAACACCAGGTCCGGCGGGTCCGTTTCCAGCCGCTGAATCGCTGTTTCCGCGCTCTCCGCCTCGTTGCAGTTGTAGGCCAGCGAGCTGCCAATCGTCATGCATAGCCGGCGGATGCTTTGCTCGTCGTCCACTACCAAAAGTTTAATTCTTAGATCGTCGCTCATGGTTTTCCGAAAGTCGTCTCCACTATGGATATAAGTTCCCGGACCCGAAATGGCTTCTCAATGCAAGGCGTCGCGCTCTTCGTCAATAACTCCTGGGTCTCGCTGTTGGCCGTATCCCCGCTGATCAGGATGATTCTCCCGCTCAGTTCCGGCCGGTTCTCCCGTATCCACTGGTGCACGTCAGCGCCGTTGATCTTCCCCGGCATCCGAATGTCCGTAATCACACCCGCATACGTTCCCTTCGCCAGATGCCGCAAGCCCTCATCCCCATTCGCCGCTTGCACCACCGTGTACCCGCGCCTCTCCAGTGCCGCCCGCACGAAGGCGCTGACCGAAGTTTCATCCTCTATTAGGAGGATCGGCGAGAATGCCCGCACCGTCGTCGGTGAACTCATCGCCCCGCCTCATTCGCGGCCGCGGCCAGCGCCGTCTCCGTCGCCCGCGGCAATCGCACCAGGAAGGTGCTCCCGCTTTCCCCCGCATTCTTCCAGCAGAGGATCTCGCCTCCATGCGCCCGCACAATTCCGTAGCAGATGCTCAGCCCCAGCCCCGTCCCTCTTCCGGCCTGCTTGGTCGTAAAAAACGGATCAAAAATCCGCTCGGGGTCGCTCACGCCCGTCCCGTTATCCACAAACGTTACCTCAATCGCGTCGCCCGCGCGCTTCGTCCCGATGCGGATTTTTCCGTGATTCCCGGATTCCTGTATCGCATCGTACGCATTGTTCAAGATATTCAGGAACACTTGCTGGAGTTGCTGCGCGTCTCCCAGCGTCTCCCCAATCCCCTCGTCGAACTCCTCCACCACCTCTACCCCGTGGCTCGCAAAATCGTATCCGCGCAATTTGATCGTCTGCCGCAGCACTGTGTTTACCTGCACCGGCTCGCGCTGCGTCGGACGCTGTCGCGCAAATCGCAGCAGGTCCTGCACAATCTCCTTCGTCCGCTGCGTTTCCTGCAGGATGATTTGCAGATCTTCCCGCGCCGATGCCGGCATCTCCGGGTTTTCCAGCAGCAAATCCGTGAATCCCAGAATCGCCGCCAGCGGGTTGTTCACTTCGTGCGCCACTCCGGACACCAGCCGCCCGATCGTCGCCATTTTCTCCGAATGCGCCAGTTTGGCCTGCAGCAGCGCCGCGTCCGTGATGTCCGTCATCACCACCACCACGTTGTTCACCTGCTTGGATTCATCCCGCATCGGGCTCAAGCTGATGGAGAAGTGGCCCATCGAAGCGTCGCTCCGCCTCACCCGCATTTCCAAATTCTCCACCTGTTGCCCGTTCGCCGTGGTCTGCAACGCGGCTTCAAAATCCTTCCGGTGCGACGCTGCCACCCAGTCCACCAGCCGGTGCCCAATCATTTCCTCTTCCAGATACCCCATTTCATAGCACCGGCGGTTCGCGTAGCTGATCAGCCCCGCGGTATCCAGCACCAGAATCATGCTCTGCGTGGTGTTCAGGATCTTCTGGTTGAAGTCGCGTTCCCGCTGCAATTGCGACTGGAACATCCGCTGTTCCGTCACGTCCAGCATCAGGCCGCGGATCTGCGCCACGCGGCCTTGCTTGTCCCGCACCGCGCTGATGTTCTGCAGCGTGTGCAGCAGGCTTCCGTCTTTCCGCCGCAGCGTTTCCTCGTAATTCCGCAGCGCCCCGCGCTCCGCGATCGCCCGCACCAGTCGTTCCTTCGCCGCCGCCGTTGGGTACAAATGCGTGCTCACATCCGCCTGCAGCAGCTCCTCGCGCGACTCATACCCCAGCATCCTCACCATCGCGTCATTCACATCCAGGAACTGCCCTTCCGGCGTCGCAAAAAACAATCCTTCCTGAATGCTGTCGAACAGCTCGCGGTACCGCCGCTCCGCCTCTCTTCGGTCCGTAATGTCTTTCAGGACGTGAATCGTTCGCGTCTCTTCGTCCGTCACTCCGTGCTTCCGCGACGTTGAGACCAGGAACGTCCGGCCTTCCGACGTCGCAATGTACTCCTCCCTCAATTCCCTGGTGTTCCGGCAGAACGGGCAGGGCAGGGCGCTCCCCGTCTCCGCGATGTGCCGCAGGCTGATCATGGGCTCGCCCACCAGCGCTACCGGCGATCTCCCCAGATGCGTCGCCAGCGAGCGATTTGTCCTTACAATCCTCCCCCGCTGGTCGTGCACCGCGATGTAATCGCTAATCGCATCGATATCTTCCACCCACTGCTTCTTCGATCGCTCCAGCTGCGCAAACCGCCGCACCTTTTCCATGGAGAGCGCCGCATGGCTTCCCAGGACCGCCACCAGCTCGTCCTCGGCCGCCGTAAACTCCGCCTTGCGTCGCACCAGGCATAGCGTGCCCATCAACTCCCCGTCGCTCGCATAAATTGGATAGAACGCGCAATACTTCTCCGTTTCCCCCAGCGGCAGCACCTCCAACCCCAGCCGCTTTCGCGTGACGTTCTGCGCCACCCACTCCCGCTCCCCACTGCCTCCGGGAAACTCCCTTCCTTGCGAGTACATCTCGACCTTGCTTCCCAGGATCTCCCCGACTCCTCCCCATTCCGCTTTCAACATTTCCGTGGCCCGCGCCGCAAAGCCCGCCAGAAACACGGGCAAGTCACGCGACTTCGCCGCTTCCACAACCAAATCCATCAATTCCTGGGAATAATTGCGCTGGGATTGAGCGGAAATCTCCCGGCCGCGGGCAGCAGCGGGCCGGCGGACACGAAGATTCTTTCGTTCACGCATGGGGGGCTTAGGGGCTCTGCGTGTGTCTCAAATTAAGAAGCCACGCACTCCTACGCTACTCAGTCATCTCATTCTGAGTCAAATCCTGTTAGTTGCAATGGTGCGCATGCGTTACCTGTCCCCGCCTTCCTCCGTTTTCCCCGTCTCAGCGTGAGACCCCCGCACGCGAACTGCAGCCCCCGTGAGACGCTCCCGCGTCCCCAGCAAACTGCACGCACACTCTCACCCTCCTCTATCTTGCTCGAACGAAAGCCCTTGTTCGCCACAAACACAAAACCTGCACATTTTGTTTTGCTCCTGCTGCCCTGGCATTGCACTTGCCTTCTCTTGCGTGGGGTAGTTTTCCGCCTAGGGAGGTTGTGGTGCACATCCAATTCAATTGGAGGCGAAAGATTCTTGCCACCGCTGCGGCTGGCTTGCTCGCTCTGTCGCTAGCCGGTGCGCAGACGCTGAACGACGAAGGCAAGCGTAAGCTCAAGACTAGGTCCGGAGTCACTTACCCTGAACTCGCTCGCCGCATGAACATCAGCGGCAAGGTCAGGATCGAACTCGTTATCGCTCCAGACGGCCGCGTGCGCAGCGCTCGGGCCATCGGTGGCCATCCCGTTCTTGTGCAGAGCTGTCTGGACGCCGTTAAAGATTGGAAGTACGAACCGGCCGGTGAAGAGACCACGCAAATTGTCGAGTTTGAATTTAAGGGGCAATAGTAGCGATCCGCTTGGTTCCGCGCGGCTCTTGGTCGGTCATCCAGTGGAGTGTTCGTTTCCGTCTTGGGGAGTGGAGGAAGTGACGCAATGACCATTGAAAAGCAGTTATACAAAAGTTTTGGGGCCATCCTGCTGACGCTCGTCGGACTTCTCGTCGTGGACATCGGCGCGATTCTCAAAGCCCGCTCCGCCAACGCTGAGGTCACCGCCACCTTGGAGAGCGTCCGCGCCGCCGAGGCTGTTCGTGACCAGATCATGCGGAACCGTCTAAACCTCAATAACTTTCTCCTCAGCGGCGATCCCCGCGATGAAGACAAGGTCAACCACGGCCTTTCCGCTCTGGGCGACGTCATCAAGCGCGGCCAGTCCAGCACCTCCAACGATTTTCTTCGCACCGCTCTCATCCAGGTCGAGAGCACCGAGGCCAGTTGGGCCGACAATTTTGCCAAGCCCCTCCTTGCCAAGCGCCATCAGGTGGATGCCGGCGACGCCACTGTTTCCGACCTCCAGATCTTCTACCTGCAGAAAGACCCGGCCTCCTGGCTTGCGAAATCCTCCGCCGTCCTCGACCAGGCCAATTCGGACGTCAGCCGCTCCCTCGACGATACCCAGAGGACGGCCAAGACTGCCAGCACCATCGGCTTCATCCTCGTTATCCTCGGTACGATTTTCGCCATCGTTTTTGGGCTTTGGACGGCCTTCCGCACCGCGGCCTCCATCACCGAGCCTTTGCAACACCTCATCACCGTCGCCCAGGAAATCGGCGACTCCGGCGATCTCGACCAGAATATTGATATCCATCGCAACGACGAAATTGGCGCTCTCGCCACCACCTTCAACAATATGGTCGCTTACCTGAAGGAAATGGCCAGCGTCTCCATGTCCGTCGCCGAAGGCGATCTCACCGTCGAAGTGGCTCCGCGCTCCAAGCGCGATACCCTTGGCAATGCGTTCCTCCGGATGTCCCACGGCTTGCAGGAAATCGTGCGCACCACCCGCGACGGCGCTTCCCAAGTCTCCGCCGGCTCCAATCAGGTTGCCGGAGCCGCCGACGAATCCGCCAAGGTCAGCGTCCAGGCCTCTTCCGCCATCGAGGAAGTCACCAGCACCATGCACGAGATGAGCATCAACGTGCAGAACGTCGTCAAGAACACCCAAGTGCAGGCTTCCAGCGTCGCCGAAACTTCCGCTTCCATCGATCAGATGGTCACCTCCATTCAGCGCGTCGCCGATACCGCCAAGGTCCTCCTCGACATCGCCAACCGCTCCCGCGAGGAGGTTGTCACCGGCATCCAGACCATGGA
>Ga0187854_10004086_pt1 | contig 11192 bp, 13 predicted proteins | sample June2016WEW_6_15_FD_132445 | JGI IMG/M metagenome (GOLD analysis project Ga0187854, IMG submission 132445) | Peatland microbial communities from SPRUCE experiment site at the Marcell Experimental Forest, Minnesota, USA - June2016WEW_6_150 | ecosystem: Environmental > Terrestrial > Soil >...
GGACAGACCGCGTGCTCTACTGTTCAGTGCACCAGGATCATACGTTCCCGTATTCCGGAACAGTCGACGAAACTGGTGCCGGGGAAGGCAAAGGATATACCATGAATGCTCCCCTGCAGGCAGGATCGACTATTGCTGACTACCATCATGTATTTTCCGAAATTTTTGTCCCTTCGATCGAGCGTTTTTCTCCTGATGTCCTGATCGTTTCGGCCGGTCAGGATATTCTCTTTGACGACCCGTTGGGTTCTATGAGGATACTCCCGCAGGATTTCGAGCCCCTTACCCGGATGCTTGTCCGGGCTGCAGGCGTTCCTCTGGCACTGGTGCTTGAAGGTGGATATGGTCCGTCCCATGGAGCGGCCGTCCAGCATATATTTACAGCACTTACCTCAGAAGGGGAGATAAAGGTACCAGGATTCCCCTCAGAACGAACACAAAAGATGGTGGCATACCTGAAGGCAAAACATCACCTCCCCTGAATACCCGACGGCGAAGGAAGGATCTCAATTTCCATCATGCTGATCTTTTCGTACGTCTTTTTTTGCTGGATAATCGGCCTCAGCTCGTAGAGGAGGACGGTTATTGGTTCCCACATGGCGGCCCAACCGATAATGAGAAGCGCATCAGCAAAGAGCTGAGCAAAAAACAGGTTGCTCAGATGGGATACCAGCTGGCGGGCCACCAGCGCGATAGCAAGAAATGAGAGCCCGATAAGGAGGCTGCCCCTCCCATGCCGGAACTTTAAACGGAATTTTCGTTCCGAAACCAGCATCTTGTACGCGAAATGATTATGGATTGCCTGCGGGATCTGCATCGCCCGTTCAGTAGTGGCGATATCCGGAGGAAGGTAAATGACGATCTTAAACCGGGTTTTTTTGGGAAAGTCTTTAACCGTATCAACTATGTAGTGTTCTGCAGCAGAGTCAAGCTCTTTTTCATGGAACGGAGCAGGATCAAACGAGTTGAAGAGCTGTGATACTGAAGAGAGTTTGATCTCGATGAGGATCTTTCCGTCTTCTTTTCTATACAGCGATTCGATATCCACCATGTCCGTGTTCCTGAATTGCTATGGACCGGCAAAGTCGATAAACCTGCCTTTGATACGCACGTTTTCCTGCAGCGCAGGGATCTGACAGGGTTTTGCTGCGAACACCTTTGTCCCCGGAATGTTATTGCAGGCTCATCCGGTGTTTGATCTCTTCAAGCGCCTGGGCGATAATTTCCTGAGCCCCCTCATTTTCCATACGGTACAGGCGCTGAAGAGGTCGGATCGCCCGCTGGTCCCCTATCTGGCCTAATGCCCATGCGGTTTTCAGTCTCACGCGGGAATCGTCGTCCCAGAGTGCGTCGATGAGCGGGTCCACTGCAGCCGGATCGCCTATCCGTCCCAGAGACTCTGCTGCCTTCCAGCGGTTGCCCTCGTTATCATCAGTGAGCATCTGTATGAAATGTGCCAGTCGCTCATTCTGGTCCTGTGGCAAATCCCGGGACGCGTGTCCGGGAATTTCATTATCTGCAGATAGGTCACCAGAACCCGGTATGCCGGATACCGGGTTCTGAGGGGTGTCCTGTTCTTCCATAGGAATACTCCAGTGTCGAATTGTTCTCTTATTTTAAAAAAATCGCCGTTTTATTCTTTATCCGTTACATAGAGTATCCCATCCGGCTCCTTGTAGTCGGCTTTGATTACGATAGTGTTGGATATCCGGTTAAACACCCGCAATTTGGAACCGGGCATGGCCAACCAACCGATCAGGCAGTCCAGCGGAAGGAGGAAGGCTTTCCCCAGGCTCTCGATCGCAGCAGCCATGTAATTGATCTTCGTGCCGTCCCTGTTGACAACTTTTAAATTCATCACCATTTTGCCGATTGACTGGCCGCGGGAACCTTCCATGACAGTCCAGTACGCAAAGAAGAATATGGATTCAAAGCCAAGAGCAACAATGGTCCAGTGCCCATAATCCCAGAGTACCGGTAATTTCCAGAAAGGGTCAAAAATGCCCCGCACAATGTTTAATAAAAGGATGAAGAGAATGAAATCAACGAGCCATGCCCAGAACCGCGAACTCCATCTGGCAAGATAGATGGTTTTTTCCGGAACCGGCTTGATGGAAATTGGTTCCGGGTCCCTGTATTCTTCAGACATTGTAAAAAATTATTGGCACCTTATATGCATGAAGTTTGCTCTCTTTGTTCCAGTCACCTGTCTCCCCTTCCGGGCTCTCACCGGCGGTGTACCCGGTTGTACGGGCCGCTGCAGTATTTAGTCCTGGCATATACATCACTGCCATTGTAAATCCCGGGTTCCTCCAGAGAAAAAGATATGGTAAAAATCAGTCAGTCACACCGGAGTTTCCCGGCTTTCCCGATATTTTCCAGCTCATGCTCATCGATCATGATCGTGACCAGTTCGGGATCGACACCGAGTGTAGCGGTCAGAGTACTGGTAAACTCTTTTACGATTATCCGTTTCTGTTCGGAGGAAAACCCTTTGCGCATCTTGATAATAACTACGGGCATGGTATGATTCACCGTTGTTCCGGAACTATGTGCGAAATGAGTATTTAGCATACGGGTATACGCGATAATAGCACCTCTTTGACACAACATAAAAAGAAAAGATCTTTTTTTTGATCGGCAACTCCGGCAATAGAAATTACCCCCATCTGCACAATACCGGACCCCGCCATGTATTTCTGTTGGTAGATCTCCCGCTTTATGGAGAAAGCATGCGGCAATTGAAAGGATGGACTAAAAGGCCGCTCAAATTTTCTTAGGATCTGGAGAACCTAATCCCCCTATCATTGTGCCAAATCTTCCTAAAGAAATATCAACCTCATAATTTTCGTCGGATTATCGAAATAACAGGAATAAAAGTAACCGGCGATCATAAATAAAAGACCAGCATAAAACCTCGATTGACCATTATGTATTCACCTGATATCAAAAATTAATTTGAATCTTGATTCATCCATTGGTAATTAGTGGTGCAATGCACTGGTGCCTCGCCAGACTTTATCATTCATCAGTAGAGTTATCGTGTACGGAAGATCCGAAATCCAGACAGAGACACATTGTATCGGGTCTTCCCCCTCTTACTTCGCCAAATTCACGATTCCAGATGAATAGCGAGCCCCGCCACAAGCACCTGCCGGCATTTCAGGTGAGGTTACCGAAGTCCCATGGGGAATATATCTTTTATAAATTGGATCCCCCCATAAAAATTTAACCAAAGGGCGAAAATTGCCAGGCCGATTATTACTGCAATTATAAAGTGAGTAAAATTAAACTCAGTCTTAGCATATGTTTTTCCTGCCGTCCTCATTTCCATCACACCCAACGATAGGGGCTCAGCTCTCTGATACTATAAAAGGTGTGGGAGAGGGGGATGGTCTCCGCAACCTCACGCGGGTCATAGTCCTGCTGGTATTGAGCAGGGCGGAAGTATAGCACCCATTATTCATTATGAGCTTTTGGATGAATTTTTGGTGATATTTTTCTTAAAAAACATTAAAAAATTCCCAGATCCAAATAAAAAATTATATAAAGTATAAGACTATATGGAAATATATCTGTTCATTTGAAATTGATCTTATGGGGAGTATGGATTCCATGATAGGCCCACATGAGAGGAAAGCATTTTGGGACATTGCTGAGGATATTGCAATGGAAGAGATAATGTACGGGCAGGATAACCGGACATTAGCCTGTGTTTTCCGGAGGTTCTTTAGAATAAAGCCGAAAAAGACTGACTAACTGACAGCAGAGGAAATAAAATGAATAACCGGGAAACAAATGCGTTCTCCATTACCAGCACCAACGCTGGGTGGCAGGGGGTGGTCAATGGTACGTCGATCACCTTCTAACTGACTCCTCACAGAACAACAATATCACCGCCATATTGTCAGAACAACGGCGGGTCATCATAATATCCTAAAAACCATTCAAATCCTTTTTTTCCATTTGCGTTCTGCTGGCGGATCTCTTCCTTGGTGGCCGAAAGTATGCGGCAGCTGAATAAAGAATTACTTCCTCAATTTTCTGATTTCACTATCGGTTTTCACAGAGGAACCAAGAGAGAACGCGAATGCTGTAACTGCAAATCCCACGCCGGCCAATCCAATTTTAACATTAAAATCTGCACGGGTTATACATGCAAGAATACGTGCGATAATTGCAATAATGAGATAAATCACTAATAGAAACGCATTTTGTCCCACGTAGTATCATCAATTGCCATGAAAGATCCGTATTCACCATTAAAATGAACGTTCCTATAATTCTCAAAAAATAGTTTCACCACACCCCAGCTTCACGATCCTGTGCGGGTCTTCCATCATCCCCTTTCCGACCTTGTAAATTACACTTTCAGCTAGCACAATCCTTATATCTTTAAATGCAGGCGCCGAAGTATAGCACACAACAGCATGAAGAATATCATCATCAAAGGCGCACGCCAGCATAATTTAAAAAATATCAGCGTCGAGATCCCCCGCGACAAGCTTGTGGTGATCACCGGGGTTTCAGGCTCCGGTAAATCAACACTCGCGTTCGATACACTCTACGCTGAAGGGCAACGACGCTATGTCGAGTCGCTCTCCACCTATGCCCGGCAGTTCCTTGGCCTCATGCATAAGCCGGACGTGGACAGTATCGAAGGGCTCTCCCCGGCAATTTCCATTGAGCAGAAGACTACCTCCAAAAATCCCCGAAGCACAGTCGGAACTACTACCGAAATCTACGATTATCTCCGTCTCCTCTTCGCACGCATCGGGACGCCCTATTGTCCGGAGCACAATATCCCAATCGCTTCTCAGACCCCTGACCGGATCGCTGATCAGATCACCATAGAACATCCCGGCATGGTCACGATTCTATCACCCATTGTCCGCCAGAAGAAAGGGACATACCAGCAGCTTCTCCGTGATCTGAACAAAGAGGGCTACGCCCGGGTCCGGGTGAATAAAAAGATCACCCGTACCGATGAAGAGATCAATCTTGACCGGTATAAAAAACAGGACATCGAGGTCGTGATCGACCGCCTGGACACTGCAGACCGCTCACGCCTTTCCGAGGCAGTGGAGAATGCCCTGAAGAAATCCGAAGGTCTTGTTCTTGTCGTTGACGAAACGGAAAAAGAATCGACCTATTCATCCCTTATGGCCTGCCCGGTCTGTGGTATCGCCTTTGAGGAGCTCCAGCCAAGAATGTTCTCGTTCAACAGCCCGTTTGGCGCTTGTGAAGAGTGTCATGGCCTTGGTGTAAAGATGGAGTTTGACCCTGACCTGATCATTCCTGACAGGAACCGCTGTATCGCAGACGGTGCCGTCGCCCCGTACCGCAACCCGATGGACGGCTTCCGGGGGCAGTATCTCGCGACGGTCGCAAAGCACTTCGGGTTTGATGTACTTACGCCGATCAGAGACCTTTCGGAGGAGCAGTACAACGCCCTTATGTACGGCTCATCCCAGCGAATGAAGTTCTCGATGAGGATGAAGAACGGGGATGCCCACTGGTCACATACCGGTGAATGGGAAGGATTACTTCCCCAGACCGCCCGCCTGTATTCCCAGACCCAGTCCGATTACCGCAAGCGCGAACTTGAAGGATATATGCGGGTCTCTGACTGCCCGGCATGCAAGGGGCGGCGGCTCAAGGACAAGGTGCTTGCAGTGCGGATAAGCGGGAAATCCATCATAGATGTGACGGATCTTTCGGTCAGCGATTCCGTCGCGTTCTTTGCCCATCTCGATCTTACTGACAGGGAAGCGGAGATCGCAAAACAGATCATCAAAGAGATCCGTTCGCGTCTGGAATTTTTAGAAAAAGTAGGCCTTGGCTACCTGACACTCTCGCGGAATGCCGGTACGCTCTCTGGCGGGGAGGCACAAAGAATCCGGCTCGCTACCCAGATCGGATCGAACCTGATGGGAGTCCTCTATGTGCTGGATGAACCATCCATCGGGCTCCACCAGCGGGACAACCGCAAACTTATCAGTACGTTGCGGACGCTCCGCGATCTCGGTAACACGCTCATCGTTGTTGAGCATGATGAGGACATGATCCGCTCGGCCGACCATGTGATCGATATGGGGCCCGGTGCCGGGCTCCATGGCGGTGCAGTGGTGGCAGAAGGGACACCCGCACAGATCGAAAAGAACAAAAAATCCCTCACCGGGCAGTACCTCAACGGAGCAAAACAGATCGAAATCCCGGCGAAACGCCGGGAATCAAAGAGGTATATCACGGTGAAAGGCTGCCGGGAGAACAACCTCAAAAATATCAATGCAAAGTTCCCGATCGGAGTGCTCACGGTAATTACCGGGGTCTCCGGGAGTGGGAAATCCACGCTCGTCTATGAAACACTCTACAAGGGCATGATGCAGATCCTCCACCAGTCGCGGGATCAGGCGGGCAGGCACGATGGTATCATCTTTGATGCAGAGATCGACAAGGTAATCGTGATCGACCAGTCCCCGATAGGTAAGACTCCACGGAGCAACCCGGCGACCTACACCAAGGTCTTTGATGAGATACGTGCAGTTTTTGCCCAGACAAAAGAGGCAAAGATACGGGGTTACAAGCCGGGAAGGTTCTCGTTCAACATACGGGGCGGCAGGTGCGAGGCATGCGAGGGTGACGGGCTGATCCGGATCGAGATGAACTTCCTGCCGGATGTCTATATCGAGTGCGAGGAGTGCAAAGGAACACGTTACAACCGCGAGACCCTCGAGGTGAAATACAAGGGAAAATCAATTGCCGACGTGCTGGCCATGAGTGTTGAGGAAGCGATGAAGCTCTTCGAGAACATCCCGTCTGTCAGGAACAAGCTCGAGACACTTTCCCGGGTCGGTCTTGATTATATCAAGCTCGGCCAGAGTTCAACCACGCTCTCTGGCGGAGAAGCCCAGCGGATCAAACTCACGCGGGAGCTTGCCAAGCGTGCGACCGGCAAAACCCTGTATCTGCTGGACGAGCCGACCACCGGGCTCCATTTCGATGATACAAAGAAACTGATCAAGGTGCTCGATGATCTTGTCTCAAAGGGCAACACGGTCATCGTCATTGAACATAACCTTGATGTAATTAAATCGGCCGACTACCTTATCGATATCGGACCGGATGGTGGTGATGCCGGCGGTGAAATTATAGCAACCGGGACGCCGGAAAAAGTGGCGAATGTAGCAACAAGCTATACCGGTCAGTTCTTAAAACCAATACTTGGAAAGGCATAATTTTTTTGCCCGCCACATCCCCTTTTAAAATAATTAACTTTTTTTTCCCAGCATATTTTTTAATGCGGGTTCAATCCGGATTGCCTGTTCATATCGTGCGGCTGCCTCATCATGCCGGCCAAGCTTTTCCAGGCAGGTGCCCATTTTAAAGAGTGCCTTTGAATAACAGGGAGCAATCACCAATGTCTGTTTGAGGTATTTCAGTGCACTTTCAGTTTTTCCCAGACTGTACATCTCCATCGCTTTCTTGTAGAGGTATTGCGCCTCTATCGGTATTCCTTTCACATAGATATATTTCCATCCCATACCGCACCCCCCGCTATTGAACCCCCGACCAGAAAAAGCGGCTAAAATATATGAATATTTTTATAAATATTAATAGATTTGCACTACCTGTCTGCCCTGTCATACGCACCATGGGAAAGAAGAAGAGTACAGGAACGGGAGAGCGATTGCATGCAAACACGATATATGTACATTCGCGGATCACATCCCGGACTCCTGTCCCGATATCAGGGTGAAGCTCTCCGCTCCCGCGCTCGTTTGATTTGTGTTACCTCATCCCCATTCCTTATGTTCCATAACTCTGATACCCTATCAAGGATGATTGACCCTGCAGCCCTCCCGGACGATCCCGGATGTTACCTCTTCTCGGACGAAGCCGGTGCGATCATTTATATCGGGAAGGCAAAAAATCTCAGGAAACGGGTAACGAGCTATTTCCAGAAAACCGACCATGATCCCAAGACCATGAACCTGATCGCCCGGATCGCGTCAGTGAGTATGATGGTGACGAACACTGAGACCGAGGCTCTGCTCCTGGAGAATAACTTAATTAAAAAACACCAGCCGAAATACAATATCGATTTAAAGGACGCGAAGCGGTTCGCCTATATCGAGCTGACCAAAGAACCCTTTCCCCGGATCGGTTTTGCACGGCGGACGAGCACCGCTGATGCGACATATTTCGGACCGTTTGTCTCCGCAGCGGAACGCGACGCCCTGCTCAGGGTGATAAAGCGGGTATTCCGCCTTCGTTCATGCAGGAAACTCCCTAAGCGTGCCTGTCTCCGGTACCATATGAAGTCGTGCAGCGCTCCCTGTATCGGGTTGATCAGCGAAGAGGACTATCACACCCAGGTTGAACGGGCAGCGGCCCTGCTCAAGGGAAAAGGCGGGGAACTGCTCGCTTCACTGCGATCGGAGATGGCGGGATACTCGGCTTCCCAGGATTACGAGCGGGCACTTCTCCTCCGCAACCAGATCGGTGCAATCGAACACCTTACTGAACACCAGCATGTTGAGCGGCCGAAGGAGACGGACCAGGATATCATTACTTATACGATAGCAGACGATACGGTGTTCCTGATGGTATTTTCCGTGGAGAAGGGGCTGCTTTCCGGCAAGCAGGAATATTCCTTTGATAACCGCGAGGACTTCTTCGAGGAGTTTCTCGTGCAGTACTATGCTGATCGCATGCCGCCCGCAGAGCTGATCCTCCCTCACGAGGTTGACGAGGCGCTGTCAGGTTACCTTGCGGAGCTAAAGGGCAGGAACGTGCAGGTGACCGTGCCAAAAATAGGCGAGAAGAAAAAGCTCCTTGAGCTGGTGGAGAAGAACATCGAACAGGCATTCCTGAAAAACGAGCTGAAAGTCCGGGATCTCCAGGTAGCTCTCGATCTTCCCGATTCTCCTGAGGTGATCGAGTGTTTTGATATCTCGCACCTCTCGGGAACGTCTATGGTTGGATCGATGGTGCAGTTTCGTAACGGTATGCCGGACAAGAAGAACTACCGCAGGTTCAAGATCAAAACGATCGAGGGCATCGATGACTTTGCCTCGATCGCGGAGATTGTAAAACGCCGGTATCACCGCCTCCTTGAAGAGAACACAGATCTTCCCGACCTGATTATCATCGACGGTGGAAAAGGCCAGTTGTCCGCTGCCCGGGAAGTTTTACAGGATCTTGACCTCGCTATACCCGTGATCGCGATTGCAAAGCGTGAAGAGGAACTATACGTGCCCGGCGAGATGCTCCCGCGCCGTCTCGATCCGAAAGGAATGGCGTTGCGGTATATTCAGGAAATCCGTGATGAAGCCCACCGGTTTGCTATCACGTACCATAAACTGCTGCGGAGCAAAAAGGCGCCTGGACAGGCAACCCGGTCGCGGTAAAGTTTGAAGACATAACCTGAGGGCTTCGCCCCCGTGATAGTATAGCATCCTCTTGTTGCGATAGTGCTGTATTACCAAATCCAATTCCATGCTCGGGATTGCGTAACTGATGATGACTGTGTGCCTGCCGGGTGCTGCCCTCCGGCGAGCTGTATCAACAAGACAGACAAAGAGGTCTGTACCCTGCTGTGCGTAAATTTCTGCCAGGGACCGATCGACCTAGTGCCGGCAGGTACTGGTGCATGAACGGGAAATGCAGCGTGGTTTCCTCTGCCGCATTCGCTCTCACGCCGCCAAATACCTCCTGCTGGTGATCATGCTCCGTGATATCTATATAAGCGATGAACATAACGACTGTACATGGTATTATCTACCTGGATTACCCTTCCGGTCGTCATGGCTGCCGGGGCAATCCTGTTCCTCTGCCTTATCAGCACTGCCGTGGTCGGGTTCCTGATCATGAAAGGGAAAGGTGACATCCCGTTTACCTGGCATGTGAATCTCGCACGGCTGACCATTGTGATCGCTCTCGTCCATGCCACGCTTGCCATGGTATGGTTCTTTGGATGGTAGGAAAATGATTTCAGGAGTTGTTGGAAGGTCCGATTCATGAAACAAATTGTTGTAATTTCTGTGCTGGTGATCATTCTTGTCGCTCTCTCCGGGTGCCTCAGCAGCCCGGTAGTTCGCGAAAGTGCACAGGGTGCACTTCATTCCCATTATGAATATTCTGTTGGGTGGTCACCGGGACAAGGCTGTTATGAACGGGTGACCGGATACGTGTACAATGCCGGGAACACATCGTTGGATGCAGTGCTGCTGAACCTCAACCTGGTAAATACCGGAACCGGTACGATCCGTGACTCACGGTCCATTTTTATCGGGCCTGTTGGCACAGGAGAAACCCGGACGTATGAGACAATCCTTGATGGCGAATGCACACAGGAGTACCAGGTGGATTTTGCGTTTGGAAAATAATTTTTATAACGACCATGTATCTTTTTTTACCCGTCGTACTTTTTTTACCTGGTATCCGGAGTACAGCATTCGTCTATGAACAGACATAATCCGTTTTGAACAGGGGTTTTGGACCGGAGGAAGAAATAAAGATCCTCGTTATTCACCTGATCCGTCGTTTACCCCATCAACTGTAATGATATGTACCTGGTCCTGATAGATGAACATCTTTTTTGAGAGCACCCATGATGTATTTTAAGGGTAGAAGCCAACATCAGTACCGGGTGCATAGAGCTGCTACGATATATACCCGGGAGATAATTCAATGTCAGACAGGAACCAGATACAATCCACACTAACCATTGCATTCCTTTCAGCTCTGATTATCCTTACCGTACTTCTGATGCTTGCAGGGTGCTCAGCTCCATCTGATAAAAACACCAGTCCTGAAATCCCGCCAACATGTTCTGCCGATACCGGTGTCTGCCCGGTAACAATCCCCCCATCCGTCCGGATTGAAGCCACTCCGCACAGGTACTCACCCTTCATGTCCTCGACCCCTGGTATCAGGCTTATGCCGAATACCAGCGGGTTTAACCCGGCGGATGCAGAGTTTGCATGGAATGCAAGTTACGGGGAGTTCCTCTCATGGGGAACGCCCAATAATACCATCAGCAGTCTCCCGCAACCTGCCATCAGCCACGGGGAAACGATCTACTGGTCGTTTACTGATCCCGTATCATCAACCCGCGATCCGGTCATCATCTCGGTCACAGCACGGAATAAATCGTCAGGCCGGGTTTGGGGAAGTTCGGAATTGAC
>Ga0187854_10004098_pt1 | contig 11161 bp, 20 predicted proteins | sample June2016WEW_6_15_FD_132445 | JGI IMG/M metagenome (GOLD analysis project Ga0187854, IMG submission 132445) | Peatland microbial communities from SPRUCE experiment site at the Marcell Experimental Forest, Minnesota, USA - June2016WEW_6_150 | ecosystem: Environmental > Terrestrial > Soil >...
GCTCCCTCCACACGCACAAAGGGGCCATGACTGGCCAGCCCGCAACCTAGCACCACGCCGCCACGATGGCCGGCCTTGTTCGTCGGCGCTGGGCTCGAGGAGCCGGTGGAATGGTGACGGGGCGGGCCAGACTCGTGACCAGGGCAAACGGTATAGAAATACCGGAGAGGCCCCTAGAAGGCCCGTGGTCGCATCGCCCCAGCTCAGAGTGCCGGCCGGTCCCCCGGGTTTCGTCTGTGGACTCCGGGGGCAGAGGGCCTTCCCTTAAGGCGGGCTTGCCGTGGAGGCGCTAGTTGGGCCGAAGCCGTTTCCACTCGTCCCACCCGGCCGGCACGGCCACCTTACCTCGGACGCGGGGCGGGGCCCCGCTGATCCCACGGGGCCCCGGTAGCCTCCGGCGCCGGGAGCTGCCCGGTGCCCGTCGAGATGGCCCAGCCCCGGGTGCTACCCGGGTGGCCGGGAGCTACCCGAGCCGGGCCCGTCGATGGCCGCACTCTACACGCGAAGCGGGGCCCGAGGGAGAAAGGCGCCGGCGGGTCATCACTCCACCGGCGAGAAAGCCCCCGGGCCCCGCCCGCTACCCCTGTAGCGGGGCCAGCCTACGCCCGAGGAGCTCGCCGGCGCGCCGGTTTCACGGGCTTGCCCTCGAGGAGCACGTCGAGCGCGCCGTGGAGGTAGCCGAGCTCATTCTCGACGTGCCGGCGCCATCGCCGCTGGGTCGTGGCCTCCGCTTGGAGGCCCTCGAGCGGGGGCATGACCTCGAGGCGGAGCGCGCCGACCTGTCGGCTCGCCGCCCCGCGGAAGAGGTTCCGCACGCCCCCGCAGAGCCGCGACCCGAGCAGCACGACGGCCGCCCCGCCGGCCGCCGCTTCCCCGGCCTTGGCCGCCTGGTCCCCGATGCTCACACTTGCCCCGCCCACGGGAAGGCGGGCACGTCGGGCTTTGTCGGCGCGTACCACGGCGCCGGCGGGTAGCTCGCCTCGACATCGAGGTAGAGGTTCAGCTCGCCCTCAGTCGCGCCGGTCGGCGTGCCGCCGGCGGTCCCGCCCTCGAGGGCTTGGGCGTTGGCGAAGCCCGAATCGGCGAGGAAGTCGTGAGCGCCGGCCAAGAAATCCCACCCGTTGTAACCGGCCCCGCTCGTCACCGCCGTCGCCACGAGCTCGGTCCCGTTGTCCGTGACCGTGACGAGCACGGAAAGCGCGTCGGTGGCGGGATCGACGGCCGCGCCCATCGCGGCCTCGACCTCGGCGAGTGTCGTGTAGAGGCCCGCGGCCACCGTGTAGACAACCTCGCCCCCGGGCGCGCCGAACTTGAACGTGTCATTTGTGCCAGTGATGACAGCAAGTCCGGCCGCGACCCCGCCCTCGAGGGATTGGGCGTTGGCGAAGCCCGAGGCCGCGAGAAAGTCGGTCGCGCCCGTCAGGAAATCCCACCCGTTCCACGTGACGCCGCCCAGGACCGTCACGGCCTCGAGCTTCGTACCGGAGACATCGACGGCAACAATGTCGAAAAGGGTGCCCGTGTGCCCGGGATTCTCGGCGCCGAGCATCGCGTTCGCAACGTCGGCGAGCGTCGTGTACGTGCCCGCGGCCACCGTGTAGACAACCTCGCCCCCTGGCGCGCCGAACTTGAACGTGTCGTTTGCGCCCGTCGTGACGACAAGGCCGCCGGCGCTCCCGCCCGCCAGCGTGTCGCCGGCCGCGAAACCGGGGTACGCGTAAGACACGTTGAAGAAGTGGTGGAGGAAATCGCCGCCGGTGCCGGACTGGAAATCCCAACCGTTGTCGGCGCCGCTCCCGGCCTTGGCGGTCGCGGTGATGGTCGCGCCGTCGTCGGCCAGCGTGACGAAATCGCCGAACGTGCCGGAGCCGCCCGTCGCGGCGAGCATCGCGGCCTCGAGGTCCGCGAGCGTCGCGTAGGTGCCAGCCGCGACCGTGTAGAGCACCTCGGAGCCCGCCGGGCCGAACTGGAACGTTTCGTTACCTTCCCCGACCTCACCGACGCGCGCCGGTGCGCTCGCGACGACGTAGGCGGGCACCGGCGCCGGGATCGTCGGCGGGTTCGTCGCAGTCACCCGCGCCGCGATCGCGGCGGGGATCGTCGGCGCGCTTCCCGCGGTGGCCGCCGCCGGCGTTTCCCCGCCCCCGTTGGTGCCGTCTTTCGACACGACGGCGAGGAGCGGCGCGGGGCCGGTGAACCGTGCCGGCGCCATCCGGAGGGCCGCCGCCGGCGACGCCGCGGCGATGGCACAACGCACGGCGAGATCGCTTTCCGTGCCCCCCACCAGCACGTCACCAGCGGAGCCTCCGGCGAGCACGTCGGGCGCGGTCACGTCGACCGGCGCTCCTCCCGCCGCGAGCCCGTAGAGCCCCTTCGGGGAGCCGACAAAGGTTCCCACGTCGGCGCACGCGGGCGAGGCGTTCCACGCGGTCACAACCTCGAGCCAAGCGTCGCGGAGAATTTCGCCGGGGTTCGGCTGGTACGCGACGACGCCGGAAGCGAGGCCCGGCGTCGTGGCCTTTATGTTGACCCGGAAAAGTGCCATGACTCAAGCCTACCCTTCTAGCTGGCCGATGGTGAGACCCGCACCGCTGTGTAACCGGTAGCAGGATCGGTGTTGTCTATTGTGGTGGACCCCATAAGTTCCCCTCGGTAGTTACCGGCAACTTGAAGGAGTAGACTGCCCTTTACCGTCACCTTCACAATGCAAGTGAGACTGAGAGGAAAATCCTGATCAACCGAGAAGGCACCACCACCGGCAGCTTGTGTTGGCCCTATGAATGTTGCCGTAGCGGTGCCGGGAACTACCCTGATTGTCCCTGAGTCTGGAGGCGTACCGTAAAGCACATAGTTGGCTTGCATGGTGAGAAGCCATGTGCCTATGTCTAGGTCGGGTGTTGTTTCGTATGTTTGAAAACCGCCCAATGAGCCAAATGTCCAATTGGGGTCTTCATTGTAGGCGACGTATTCGAGTGCGCTACCGCCGCCTGCGGTGGCAAGGTCAACTATCGGCCCTGTGCCGTTGGTGACCGTAATACTACCGTCAGTTGATTCAACCTCTGTGATGCCCTTGCTAGGTAAAGGGAGCACCACGAAGCCGAAAGCCTCCGTGTCCGTGTTGCCGTCGGCATCGGTCGCCGTCAGAACGGCCGTCGAGCCACCCTTCGCCGTCGGGGTCCCCGTGACGTGGCCGCCCAATGAGAGCGATAAGCCGGCGGGGAGCGAGCCCCCCGTCAGTGCCCACGTGTACGGCTTCGTCCCGCCGGAAGCGTGGAAACAGAAGGAATAGCCGACCGTCGCCATCCCCTCGGGCGGCGTTTCGATGACGATTACTAACGGGCCCTGCTCAATCTGGATCGGCTGATCTGCAACCTCGACGGGCAACGGCAAGGGCCCGGCGACGGTGACCTCATTGGGCGGCGGGCTCCCGCTGCCCGCGACGGTCGGAGGCACCCCGGTTGGCAGCAGAAATTGGAAATTCGGGTCATCTAGGGCCACCCGGTAGCCGATGAGCGTCGCCTCGTACTCTGCGCCCTCGACCAGCCCCGAGGTGCACGAGAATGTCAGCGTGTCGCCGTCGAGGACCGTCATCGGCCCGAGGCTGGAACCGCCGGGCAACGGGAAGAGCGGGAGCGTGTTCAGCGTGACGAGCCAGGAAAGCGTCGCGGTCGGCTCGAATGGGAGCGTGACGACCGCCTGACACGCGTAGCCGGTGCGGACGAGCGCGCCGCCGCTGAAACTGAGCGAGCCCGAACCGTCGGCGGCGCCCTTGCAGTCGGCGCGGCCGAGGACGCGCCCGGAGCGTTCCGCCGCGTTCGTCATCAGAAGGGCTCCTCGCCCTCGTCGCTCCCGCTCACCGCGTGGAGCCGGCCGCCCCGCTGATTGTACGGGGCGTCATGGGTGCGAGCTCGCTCGTGCCGGCGGTACTCCTCGCGCTGGCCGGCCTGGCGCGTCCGCTCGTGACGCTTGGCCGCCGGCGAGGTGCCCCCCGCCGCGGTCCCGGAGGCTTTCATCACGCGCGCCGCCTCCTCTTCCTGGCGGGCCCGGGCCTGTTCTTGGCGGACCCGGGCGCGCTGTAGGGCGGCGCTCTGCTCGGCGGTCCTCGTCGTCGCCTCCGTGCGCCGGCCGACGTGCTCGCGGGCGGTCCGTGTTTCCGCGACACGCGTTCGCGCCGTTTCGGTCCGGGCCTCCGTCGTCGCTCGCGTGGCGCCGCGGGCCCGCCGGCGTGTCGGCGACAACGCCCGCTGTATCGGCCGCGCCGCGCGTCCGAGGGGCACGCCGGCGCCCTCGAGGTCGCGCACGATCATGTACGCGCCCAGCACGACCAAGGCCGCCCCGCCCAGCATTTCGAGCAGGTCGCGGAGGGCCGACACGATGCCGCCGGCGATCTCCGTCGCCACCCCGGAGACCGGGCCGCCGATGGAGGAGGCGGTCCCCGGCGTCGATTTCGTCGTCGCGACCGGGCCCTCGCTCGGGAAGGCGTTCCCCCACGAGGAGGCCGCCTCGGCTTTCTCGAGCTGCGTCAGCGAGGCGCCCCCGCGGAGGCCCGCGACGATTGGCGCGTAGCCGTAGGAGGGGTCGCTCTTCTCGAGCGTGTCGACCGTCGCCTCGTAGCCCTCCGCCGGCGTCGGGTAGTTCTGCACGCCCACGCTGTTGAGCGAGCTCGCTCCGGCCATCGGGAGCGTGGTGTCGAACGGGTTGTATTCGCCGCCATGTTGCCTGAGGCCCGACGGCTTGAAGGTCTCGCTCATCGGGTCGAACGTGTAACCCGTCGGCATGGCGCCCGTCTCGCCGCCCTGGCCGTGCTCCTCGGTGAACCAGGCTTCGAAAAAGGCACGGTCCGCGGCGGTCGGGTGCGTCACGCCGAGGCGTTGGAAGAGCTCATCCTCCCAATCCGAGGGCTCGGCGAAGAGCCCCGGCGCCGGTTGCGAGGCCTCGGTCGCGGTGCCGGTCATTGGCGCCGCCCGAATACCGCACGTTTGGCGAGACCCGCCCAACGGAGCCCGAGGAAGCCCACGGCGATTTTCGTGTCGCGGAGGGCCCGGCGGAGCTCGCCCGGCTCGAGGGGCTTGTATTGGCGCCGACGTGCCACGTTACTGATTTCAGTAACGGGCACCTCCGCCGGCGTGTCGGTCTCGCTCACCATTGCGCCGCGATGTCCTCGCCGCCCTCGTGGGGGTGGGCCAAACCCCAACGGTAGAAAAGGAAAGTCGCCACCAGGTACACCAGCCCGGCGACGAGAATCCACCACGAGTGGAAGATTACCGAGAGGGCCACGCCCAGCACGACGGTCTCGAGGGCGGCTTTGGCGATACCGATTTTCATGTCCTCGTCGGCCCAGGCGAGCTTGTTGCCGCCGGCCGTCGAGAAGGCGCGGAACGTGAACAGGCTCGGGCAGTTTGCCGAGCAGAATGAGGACACGTCCGCGACGAGGAGACCGCCGGCGGCGGCGATCTCCGTCGACATGGCCCAGCCGACGGCCCCGAGGGCGGGGAGCGACATTAGGCCGCCTTGGGTTTCGCCTTGGGTTTCGCCTTGGGTTTCGCCGCGGGTTTCGCCTTGGGTTTCGCCGCGGGCGGGGCGGTCCTGATGGCGCCCTTTTCGGCGGCTTTCCGCTGCGTTGCCTCTTTGTTCAGTTGGGCGGCCTTGGCGGCGTCGCCGGCGGCGGCGGCCTGCGCGGCGGCGAGCTGGTCGGCGCGGGCCTTTTCGATGTCGACCGACAGGTACGTTTTGTTCGCCGCGCTGGCCTCGTTGCCCGTCGTGGTGGACGTGGGCCCCGGTTGCTCCGGGCCACCGGGGTTCGACGGCGTGCCAACGGGCGTGCTCGGCGCGACGATCGAGGGCGGCGTCGGGCTCGAGCTCGTCGGCGACGTGGCGCCGGAGCTGCCCGAGGCGCCGGAAAGCCCGGCGATTTCCTGCTCTATCTGGCCGAGCTCGTCGGCGATGTCCGACTCGCCCGAGGAGGCCGAGGTCTCGCTCGTCGTCGTCTCCGCCGAGGTCGTGCTCGCGGCCTCGCTCGCCTTGTATTTCTTGTAGAGGTAGTAGACGAGACCGGCCACGACGACGAGGACGAGGCCGACTTGCCACGCCTTGAAATGCCCGAACACCGGGGCGTTTAGCCCCTTACCGGAGGGTGTCGTCGCCATATGTCCACCCGGCGAGGAACGCGTACGCGACGAGCAGCACGAGCGCCGTCGCTTGCGGCCCGAGGTAGCTGTAGAGGATCGCGCCGAGCTCCACGATGGCGACGACAAGGAACAGCTTCGCGACGGGCGGGAGGTCCGCGACCTCGCGGAACACGTCATTTACCCGGAGCTCGAAATCAGTCCGTTGCACTTATCGTCACCGCCTTTCGCAAGTAGAGCACGGCCAACGTGAGCACGACGCCCACGAGAAAGCTGGGCCAGTTCCAGACGAGGCCCCCCATCATCCCAGCCCCGCGAACAGTCGCCGGGTGACCTCTTCCTCCGTGTCGCCGGCGAGGGCGAGCTCGGCGGTCACCGGGCCGGGCGTGGCGAGCGAGACCGACGCCGAGGAGCCTTGGGAGTCCATGAGGCCGGCCGGGTGCGGGAGCCTCGGCGGGATGACGTGCCGGCCGTCGATGTTGAAATCCTCCCAATAGGTCTCGCCGACCGAGAGAAACGTGATTCGCCGCGGCGTGCGCGCCAACGCGGCGAGCTCGCCGGGCGACGTGTAGCCGAGCTCCTCGGCGTTGCGGGGGAGGGGCAGGGGCCCGGCGCTTTCGTCGGGAAGGCGCCCGAGGGCCCCGGCTTCCGAGGGATGCCAGTCGACGGTGCCGCCGGGCATGGTCGGCTGAGGGTCAGTCCCCTCCGTCCACCCCGCCTCGCCCGTGAGCTCGAGCGGGAGCTCGTCCTCGAGGAGCGGCCAATCCGGCTCCGTCGCGTCGGGCATGTCAGCTCTGGCCGGTCGCGGCTTTGATGAGATCCGTGCCCGCGTTGCCGAGGCTGTTCACGCCGGCGGCGGTTCCCTTGTAGTTCTTGACCAGCACGTACACGAGGGCGATGAGGAGCAGAGCTCCGGCCACCCCGAAAATGCCGTTAATGCTTAGGACTACGCACCCTCCCTCCCGGAGATCATACCTGCCCGGGCCCTTGCCCCGCGGCAACTTCCGCTCCCGTGGCGGCGGCCGTCGGCGTGGTCGAGGCGCCGGGCGCGACGAGATTGCCGACCGCCGCGACCGCCCCCTCGCCCTGCTTGTTCAGCACCAGCACGTCGGCGATGAGCAGGCCCGACATGGCCGCCGAAACCGTCGGCTGGAAGGCCGCCACGAACAGCACGGAGGCACCACACAACGCGATTGCCACCAGCCGGCGGGGGTCCCACGCCTTGCCGCGGTAGAACGCGACGCCGGAGCAAATGAGCATCATGGCGAGACCGATGAGGATGGCCCGGGGTTTCGTCATACCGCCGCGACCTCGCCGAGCTCGCCGAGGCCGCCCTCGATCGTCGCGCCGAGCTCGCCGAGCTCGCCGAGGCCGCCCTCGCCGGTTCCCTCCGCCCCAATGTTCGGCTCGCTGCCCTCGTCGCCCGTGTCCCCCTCACTACCCTCGTCGCCCGTGTCCCCCTCACTACCGCCGCCGCCGGTGCCGCCCTTGCCGGCTGCCGCGAGCATCCCCGCCGGGAGCAGAGCGGACACGCCGGAGGCGGCGGCCTTGAGGAGCTCGAACCCGACCACCTCGGCGATGGCCTTTTCGGCGCCGGCGCCCTTGGAGTAGGCGGGGATCGTGCCGGTTTTCGACATCGCGGCTCGCACGACCGACCAGAAGGGGAGGTCGTTATAGCCGGACCAGGCGACGACGCACCCGGCGAGAATGAGGAGGACGGCCACGCCCGACATGGGCTAGTCCGTCTGGATCGGCGAGCCGAAGGCCCCCTCGTCGCGCAACCGGCGCGTCGAGGCTGAGGACAGGTACACGAGCACGAGGAGCGCCAGGACGACGGCCACGGCGCCGATGATGAGGCCCTTGCTCATGGGGCCCCCGCTTGCATCGCGGCGGTAACGGGCGCCGCGGCGAGCTCCCGGGCGGCCGTCTCGTAGGGGGCGGGGAGCTCCGGGGCTACCGTGTCGAGCGCCGTGTCGACCACCTTGGCCGCGCCCGCCACGTCCGGGTTCTTGGCCGCGGCCTTGGAGACGTAAGCGCCCACGATGGCGAGCCCTTTCATCGCGAGCGCGTAGCCCGCGCCGATGAGCGCCACCTTTGTGGAGTGAGCGTTCAGTCCGTACGCGGCACCGCCGGCGCCGAGCAGCGAATGGAGCTCCGTTTTCACGAACCGCACGAGCGAGCTCGAGGCGGCCGGGGCGGTCGGCGTCACGCGATGGACTTGAGGGCGCTAATCGCCTTGGAGCCGAAGAGCGCGCCCAAAATGAAGCCGATCAGAAGAGCGAGCCAAGTCGCCATGTCACCCCTTCCCGACCGTTGCGGAAACACTGACGTGAATTCCGAGGATGATGAACAGCGCGGCGAGCACGAGCAGACCGAGCACCGTCGAGGCGTCCATCCGTGCGAGCGAGAGCCCGCCGTTTGCCGCCGTTCCGTCGCCAAGCGCCATCGTGGCCTACCGTCTACAGCGTCGCCGGGAAGAAGATCGAACCCGGGAGGCCCTCGGGCGGCGCCACGTCGTTTGTGATGACGTAGAGCGTCCCCGCCGCGTTCCAGGTGCCCCGGATTTGCAGCTTTGTCGACTGCAACGTCGGGAGGTACCCGTTCCGCAGTTCGGCGCCGAGCTCGAGCCCGAAGTCGTTATCGAACGGGATCAAGTAGACGCCGGTGTCCTGATAGCCGGCCGTGTCGAGGTCGGCGGAGGCGAACCCGTAGCCGGTGTCCGCGTACAGCTTGGCGCGGAGCAGGCTCGTCGGCTGGATGAACACCTGTTGATTGTCCTTCCAGAGCTCCAACGTGTCCGGCGTCGGCGTGTCGCTCCGGACCCCGTCGGCATCCGTGAAAATCAGGATGAGGTTCCGGATGTAGTAGCCCGTCCGGGTCAGTTGCGGGTTCTTGTAGCCCGCGCCCGAAACGTCATAGCTCTGCACGGTCGCGAACTGCGTTGTCCCGAGGGCCGGGGGCTGGCGGGTCGTGAGGTTTCCCAACACGTCCTGAGCCGGGGGCTGGGACCAGCAGTCCATGTAGACCTGCATCGTCACCGCGGGCGGCGTGGTCGGCGGCGTCGAGAAAATGACGTTTGCCGGCGCCAGCGAGGCGGCGATTTGGTAGCTCGCCGCGGCGTTCAGGTTGGTGATGGAGCCGAGGCCGCTCCGCTTGAGAATTTCGAGCGGGACGTAGTAGTAAATCTCCCCGTTGCCGTCGTCGTCCAACGCCGGCGAAAGGATGCGCGGGTCGAACGCGAATCGGTAGCCCCCGTATTTCATAAGGGCGGCGAGGAAGAAACCGAACGGGAAGGCGCCGACGAACGGGTTCCCCGAAACGTCGCCCACCATGAGGCTGAGGGCGGCGAGGCGCCCGTCGGGCGTCGCCTCGACGGCGTTGCCGCCGGCTCCGCCGGAGAAGGTCAGCACGAACCAGAGCCCGCGGAGGAACCCGTAGGCCGTGATGTCCGTGACGTTCTTGAACGGCGTTGCGTAGCTGCCGAGCTGTACCGACTGCTGGCCGATCAGCTCACAATGCTCAAAGGCGGACCGCCGGAAGGTGATTGGCCGCGCGGTCGGCGTGGTCCCCTTGCCCTTGGTGTCCGCTGCCCCTTGCTGTTTGATCGCGGCAACTACGCACCCTCCCGGTTATCCGAGGCCGATGGAGCCCAGCGCGTGCGCGATGAGCGAATCGGGCCAAAAAGCGTGGATCATGTAGAACAGAAAGTGGGCGACGACGAGCCAGCAGCAGAAGAGGACGAACCCGACAAAGCCAGTTACGACGCGGCTCCCAAATCGTCGTGAGGTACCACGGGGAGCATCGTACCGCGCCGGGCGCTCACCATGTCAAGCATCCCCCCCGACCTGGTCACCGCCGGCGCCCGGCGAGGAGCTCGGCGAGGCGGACGGCGGCGGCGTCCTGGCGCGGGTCGGCCGCGGTGCCCCGCACGAGCCACCAGGCCCGGAGGCGGCCGGGATTCCGGCGCGGGGCATGGGCCCGGGCCCCGAGCTCGCGGCGGCGCGCTTGGCGCTTGGCGGGGTTCGAGCTCATCAGACAATCACCGGCGCCATGGTCCGCACGAGGCGCCCGTTGCGGACCCCGATGTAGAGCACCTCGAAACGGTCGAGGTCCCGCACCACGTCGCGCACCTCGAAACGGTCGAGCCCGGCCATCATGCCGATGCGGTCGGCGCCGACGAGATCATTCTCGCGGAACACGAAAAGATGCTCCACCTGGTCATACGCGAGCAGCGGGATATGGGCCGACCGCTGGGAGCAGACGAGCAGCGAGACGCCGAGCGTCCGGGCCTGTTGCCACATGAGCTCGAACTGTTTCCCGAGCGCGAGCCAATGCGGGTCGGCGGCGAAGAGGAGCTCGTCAATATCGCAAACCCACCCGCCCTCTTTCATCATCGCCTCGAGGGCCTCCCGGAAAACCCGGGCGGTCCGGGGCACTTGCGTGATGGTCGCGGTCGGAACCCAAAGCAGAATCCGCCGGCGGCCTTGCGAGTCGTCGGCCGTGGCCCGGGGCCACCGCTGAACGCGCGTCCACCCGCGCCGGACGAGCTCCTCGAACAGCGGATCGCGGGGCTTGCTCGTCAGTTTGGCGATGCGCGCCCGCTTTGTTTCGAGCGCGCAGGCAAGGGTGGACTTTCCCTGCCCGTTCGGGCCAATGATGGTGACGTGCTCGCCGGGCTTCCACCGCCAATCGCGAAAGAACCTCGGCCAGTCGAGGACCTCCACCGTCGATTGACGTTCGCGGTCGGCCCTCATGATCACTGGCCTTTCTCCTCCCGCTTCCGGGCCTCCTCGGCGGCGTGCTTGGTGGAGAAATACTCCTCGACCGCGGCGCGGCCATCGGCGACGTAATCACGAGCCTGAGGGTCGCGCAGTTTCAGCGGTAGCGGCTGGGCGCGCCGTCCGGGCTCGTAGTGACGCGCCGTGCGTCCGCCCTTGGGCTTGCCCTGCCTACGTTTGCTCACCGTCCTCAAAGGGCAAGGGTGCCCCGTCCTCGGAAGAGCCCTCCGGCGCGGCGGGCGGCGCCGCCGGGGGAGA
>Ga0187854_10004100_pt1 | contig 11156 bp, 9 predicted proteins | sample June2016WEW_6_15_FD_132445 | JGI IMG/M metagenome (GOLD analysis project Ga0187854, IMG submission 132445) | Peatland microbial communities from SPRUCE experiment site at the Marcell Experimental Forest, Minnesota, USA - June2016WEW_6_150 | ecosystem: Environmental > Terrestrial > Soil >...
ATGTCAAGGACAATATGCGACTAATGCCTTAGTATGCATGTCTACACAATTAGGGCCAAAATCACACTTAACCCTGTGAGGCAACACAAGTTATCTCAAAAACTTAGAGGTGAACATCCGATGAAACCGCCGGCAGCGGACCCTCTCCCCAAGGGAGAGGGCGTTCTTCATTTAGATGTTTGTATTTTCCAGTTTCTATTTTCCAGTTTGCATTTTCGCACTTCGCGCCAGGGCGCGTTCGAAACCGGGCAGGGCACGCTCGATGGTGCCGGCTGGGACAGTGAGCGATAAACGCATATATCCGCCGCGTCCGAATCCCGCGCCCGGCACGGCGAGGATGCCGTCGTCCATGAGGCTACGCACGAAAGCCAAGTCATCCGGGATCGGTGCTTTGGGAAACATGTAGAATGCTCCCTGCGGTTTTGTGACCTCGTACCCCATGCGGGTCAAGCCGGTCCAAAGCAGGTCGCGTTTCTCCTGGTACGAACCAGGATCGATCTTAAAATCGGCAACCTCCATGATTACCTGCTGCCAGATGGCGGGCGCATTGATGAAGCCCAGCGTGCGGTTGGCGAACGTGCAGGCGTCGCGAAGCGCCTCCACTTCCGGCAGGCGGGGCGAGAGAGCCAGGTACCCGATCCGCTCGCCCGGGATCGCCAGGGCTTTGGACCATGAGTACGTGACCACCGTGCGGCGGACGAGGGCGGGAATCTCAGGCAGCGCCAGACCGTCAAAGGTGAGGGATCGGTACGTGTCGTCAGCGATCACGGTTACCGGATGGTCGAGGCTCGAAACCAGCGTTTCCAGGCCGCGCACGAATTCCGCGGAGTACACGACGCCAGTCGGGTTGTTGGGTGAGTTGAGAATGATCGCTTTGGTGCGTGCGGTGATGGCGGCCTGGATGCGTCCAAGGTCGGGTCGAAACTCGTTGTCGGTTTCGACGAGAACCATACGCCCGGCATGGTTCTCAATGTAGAACTGGTACTCCGGGAAGAAGGGAACCAAGATGATGATCTCGTCGCCGGGGTCGAGCAGGGATTTAAGCACCACGTTGATGGCGCCGGATGATCCAACCGTCATGAGAATGTGATCGGCGGTGTAAGCCAGGCCCGTGCGCCTCGAAAGCTGCTCCGCAATCACGCCCCGCACCGACGGGTAGCCTGCGTTGGGCATGTAGGCATGGCTGCGGGGGCGATTCTCTCCAACAACTCGCCGCAAAGCCGCAATCACTTGCTCGGGTGGTTCGCCGGCAGGATTTCCCAAGGTGAAATCGAAAACGTTTTCCTCGCCGCGCTCCCGTTTCATCCGGTTGCCGATTTCAAACATGCGCCGGATCCAGGAAGAGTGCTCCATCTGTTCGGAAATGGTTTTGCCGATGCTCATGTTGAATTTCTACGCTCGCGACCCCCTCACCCGGTCCTCCCCGGCTGATGAAAACGCCGGCTGAGGGCCACCCTCTCCCCCAAGGGGGAGAGGGCTACCATCTCGTTTCCGGGGCGCCATGGTGTTCACTTCCCGATGCGGGTATAGACCTCGGTGCTGCCCACTACAATATTGCCGGCCAGTTGCAATCTTTCGATTGCCGCATCGGGCTTATCGAAGCGGAAGATCATCACTGCCGTATCGCCGCGGCCAAACGTGAACGCGTACATATACTCGATGTTGATCTCGGTTTTGTCGAAAACGGCCAGCAATTCAGCCAGACCTCCTGGCCGGTCGGGCACCTCGACGGCAACGACCTCGGTAACGTTAACCACGTACCCGGCCTCCTCAAGAAGGCGGGCGCCCGTCTGCCAGTCGGAGACGATGAGGCGCAGGATGCCGAATTCCTCCGTGTCGGCCAAGTTCAGGGTGCGAATGTTGATCCCGGCTTGGGCCAGGAGGCGACACGGTTCCGTTAACTGGCCCGGCTTGTTTTCGAGAAAGAGCGAGAGTTGATGAATCTTCATAGGCGTTCCTTAACTCCGCTCCTCGGCCGAGGAGGGGTAAGGGGGTGGTGGGCACGAGGACATCAAAGAGGCTGGCAAACCACCCCTGGCCCCTCCTTATCAAGGAGGGGAATCACTGGATCGTGACTGAACATTACCAAGGCGCGAGATCACTTGCCCTCATTCCGCCGATCGATCACTCGTTGCGCCTTGCCTTCGCTGCGCTTGAGGGTTTGAGGAGCGACGAGGCGCACCTTAACCCGCAATCCCAACGTCTGGTTCAAAGAATGGGCAAGCTTGTTATGCAGGTTCTCGAGCGCAGCCACGCGGTCGCTGGCGACCGGCGGAGTAACCTCCACTTGAACCTCCAACTGGTCGAGCCCGTCCTCACGCGTCAGGAGAATCTGGTAATGCGGCAGCATGCCCTCCACCGCGAGAAGTGCCGATTCCACCTGCGAAGGGAACACGTTGACGCCACGGACGATTAACATGTCATCGCTGCGCCGGCTGATGCGACGAATGCGGCGCAGAGTTCGGCCACATGGGCACGGGCCAGGCACGAACGCACTGATGTCGTGAGTGCGATAGCGAATCATCGGCATAGCCTGCTTGCTCAGGGTGGTGAGGACCAACTCTCCTTCCTCTCCCTCCGTGACGAGCCTGCCGCTCTCAGGATCGATGATTTCTGGATAAAAGTGGTCTTCAAAGATGTGCAGGCCCGCCTGGCAAGGGCACTCGACTCCGACGCCCGGACCCGTTATCTCAGTCAGGCCGTAGATGTCGAACGCCTTGATCCCGCCAGCGGCTTCGATATGCCGGCGCAACGAGTCCGTCCAAGGCTCCGCGCCGAATACTCCCACGCGCAGCGGCAACTCGGCGACATTCACTTCCATCTGGGCGGCGCGGTCCAGCAAGTGGAGGAAGTAGGACGGCGTGCAGCAGATGGCGGTCACCTTGAAGTCTTTCATCACCATGATCTGCCGATCGGTATTGCCGCCGGAAATTGGAATTACCGTGGCCCCGAGGGCCTCGGCGCCGTAGTGCGCCCCCAGACCTCCGGTGAACAGCCCATAGCCGTAGGCGTTCTGAATAATGTCGCCGCGACCCAGACCGCAGGCCAGAAAAGTCCGCACCATGGCGTCGGTCCAAACGCTGACGTCGTGCTGGGTGTAACCGACTACGATGGGCTTGCCCGTGGTTCCGCTCGAGGCATGCAGCCGGACGATCTCCTCCAGTGGGCTGGCAAACAATCCGTAAGGGTAGGTATCGCGAAGATCCGCCTTTACCGTGAACGGAAGGTTGGCCAAATCCTCCAGCGTGCGCAGTTCTTCCGGCCGCACACTTCGTTCGTTCATGCGCTGGTGGTAGAGTTCGACGCGCTCGTAAGCTCGGGTGACGGTAGCCTGGAGGCGGCCCAACTGCAGGTCGCGCATTTGCGCCACCGGCATGTAATCCGGTGCGCTGGCGGGATGAGTTTTCGAAGAGTCCTCGAACATAATTGGTTTGGTAGGGTCGGCCCTTCTGGCCGCCCCTACGTCGTCATTCCGATGAATGCGACTCCCCTCCTTTCTAAGGAGGGGTTAGGGGTGGTTGGCCGGCACGCTGACTCTGCCACCCACCACCCCTAGCCCCTCCTCTCGCTGAGGAGGGGAACCAGCGTCAGACCGAAGAATGCATTACTGCCGCGCGGCCCACGGCCAAAGCGTGCAAATTGGCAGCGTGCAGCTTTTCCGCCAGGTTCCGCCGGATCGCCTCCTGCCAAGCCGTCTCAGGGAAGGGCAGTAACACGCTTAAGCAACCAATCAGGGCGACGTTGAGGCTGCGCTTGTCGCGCAAGCTGCTTACCGCAACGTCGCCGGGTGTAATCAGCCTGCCGCGCTCCCGCAACATCCAGCGGTTGGGTTCCACCTGATCGGGCGATAGGACCACAAGGTAGTCGGCTTCTCCCGGAGGCACCATGGGGCTGTAGACTTTCTCTCCAAACCGGACGTCGCTGGTTACCGAGCCACCCCGCTGGCTCATGCCGTGGATTTCGCTCTTCTTCACGTCCAGTCCGGCCTGGAACGCCACCTGCGCAACGATGTCAGCGGCCTTCAGAACCCCTTCGCCGCCCAAGCCGGCAAATACGATATTGGTTACTCCACTTTTCATAGAAATCAAGCGTCTCTGTCATTCCGAGCGCAGCGAGGAATCTAGCTCTGAAACCTGTTCCGTCTGCCCGAGGCCAAGTCCTTGGGACACAGAGCGAGATTCCTCGCTCCGCTCGGAATGACACCCCAATTGCGCCTGTCTCACTGCGAAGCGCCCGCGGCGGCTTCACACTCCGCCGCCGCTGCCCGTTCGTACTCCTTGATTTTGCCTGCGGCCAGCAAGCAGTTCCGCCGCGCCACGATCACCGTGAGCTTTCCACTCGAGAGGCTCGCGGCCACCAACTCCTCGAAGCCGGCAGGATTGGCCGTCGGGTCGGTCACATGCACGCTGGGAATGCCGAGCGCGCGCACCAAATCCTCAATGACGACTTTACCGGTGAGGTGGTGCTCAAGGGTTCGGCCGGTTCCCGGATGTTCCTGCATCCCCGTCATCGCCGTCGTGCCGTTGTCGAGGATAATCACAACGTGGCCTGTGGGCGGCGGATTGTAGACCATTTCCACCAAGCCGGTAATTCCGCTGTGGATGAAGGTGCTGTCGCCGATGGTGCTGACCACCCGGCGCGCCTGGTCGGCCGGCAACACGTGCCTCAGGCCCAGGCCCACGCCAATGCTCGCTCCCATGCACACGCAGGAGTCCGTCGCCTCAAAGGGCGGCATCACGGCCAGCGTGTAACACCCGATGTCGCTCGAGACAATGCAGTCGAGGTTGTGAAGTGCGCTGAAGACCGAACGGTGCGGGCAGCCCTGGCAGAGCTGCGGCGGCTTGCCCGGCGGCGGAGTAAGCTCCGGAGAATTGTCGGCCGCCAGAATGCGCCGGACGCGCTCCACGTTCAGTTCGCCAAATCGATACGCCTCCGGCTTTCCTTCGACAGCCATGCCCGCCGCGCGAATCGCCTCGACGAGGTACGGATCACCTTCCTCGATCACGACGCTACGGGACATGCAGGTTACAAAACGGCGAATCGCCTCGAGGGGAAGAGGATAAGTCATCCCCAGCTTCAACACCGCGGCCCCCGGCGCCGCCTCCCGAGCATGCATGGAGGAGATCCCGGAAGTGATGATTCCCAACGAGCGGTCCCCGTCCGTCTCCCGATTCGGCCCCTCAGCTTCGTTCCACTCCAGAATACGCGCCAGCTTTTCCCGGAGGCGACGATGGGCCGGCCGCGCATTGGAGGGAACCATCACCCGGCCTTTCATGTCGCGGACGAACTGCGCCGGGGCGTAGAGCGGCGCCGAGTTTCCCGATGGGCGAACTACGGCCTTCGAGTGACACACGCGCGTGGTAAGCCGGAGGAGCACCGGAATCCCCCATCGTTCGGAGACGTGCAGCGCCAGCAAAGTGAAGTCATAGGCTTCCTGGGAGTCAGCGGGCTCCAGCATGGGGACGCCGGCAGCGACAGCATAGCGGCGATTGTCCTGTTCGTTCTGACTCGAAGCTATGCCGGGATCGTCCGCCGAAACCACCACCAGCGCCCCGCTGACGCCGGTGTAGGCCGCCGTGAAAAGCGGGTCGGCAGCCACGTTCAGGCCAACGTGCTTCATGGTGACCAGGGCTCTCGAATTCGTAAAGCCGACCCCGAGCCCGACTTCCAGGGCGACTTTCTCATTGGGCGCCCATTGGGCGCGGCCTCCCAACTGGGAAAGGGCCTCCAGTATCTCCGTCGAGGGAGTACCCGGATACCCCGTGCCCAGGGTGACGCCGCCATCGCGCGCCGCCAGGGCCACGGCCTCGTCCCCGCTCAATAACAGTCTTTCCGGTTCGCTCATCCATTACCTCGCGACCGCCAATTCTAACCTCGCCGGCGGGCGTAAGCAATTGGTATATCCAAAGCGTCTTGAGAGTAGAGGCGGCTTTACGCCGCCAACTGGCGAGATAAACTCGCCGCTACAACCTCAAGCCGAACCCCTGCCATCCAAGCTAAATCGATGCGCACTGTTACCTAAGGCTGACGAGTTCCGTCAAATTCAGGGAGGGGTCTGTCCAGGTAATGCTATAATTAGCCGATGTGGCCGCTGAGCGCCCAGGAAACAACTGAGAGGAGAGCGAGGAATGAGCACAAAGGGACGTAAGGTCCTCCCGGCATTCGTCATCTTGGTGACGCTGGGGATTGGAATCTTGATCGGCACGTTGGCTTCTCACGGTGTGCGTGCCGCCAGGACTTCGCCTGTGGCCATGGACGCTAAACCGCTGCCGGCTCCCTCGCCGGCCGAGCTGTCGAATTCCTTTGCCCAGGTTGCGGAGCAACTTGCTCCGGCGGTCGTGAACATTAATACCGAAAGCACGGTTCGCGTTTCCCGCCGCCGCTTTCATGCGCCCGACGATTCTCCTTTCGGCGATTTCTTCGATAAGTTTTTCGACTCGCCCGGCGCGCCGCAAGGAGACTTTCGGCAGCAGAGTCTGGGCTCCGGCGTTATCTTGGGTCCCAATGGTTACATCCTGACAAACTATCACGTGGTTTCCCAGAGCGGCGAGGACAAGCTGGTCGACAAAATCATCGTGTACCTTCGGGGAGACGACACCACCAAGCATCCCGCGAAGATTATGGGCTTCGACAGGGAGACCGACCTCGCGATTGTCAAGATCGACGCGCCGCAGTCGCTCCCCGCCGCCTCTTTGGGCGATTCGGATGCCATGCGGGTGGGCGATTGGGTGTTGGCCATCGGCAGTCCTTTTGGCCTCGATTCCACCGTAACCGCCGGCATCGTGAGCGCCAAAGGGCGTGACATCGAGGGCGGAGTGGAGGGCCAGTTCAAGCGCTTTATTCAAACCGATGCGGCGATCAATCCCGGCAACAGTGGCGGACCCTTGGTCAATCTGGCGGGGCAGGTGATTGGGATCAACACGGCGATCGCTACCCAACGCGGCACTTACGACGGCGTGGGCTTTGCCATTCCCTCCAATACGGCGCGAAAGATTTACAACGCACTCGCCACTTCCGGCAGCGTGCACCGCGGGGCGATTGGCGTTACGTTTTACAGCGCCAATAATCCCTCCCTGCTGCGCAGCTTCGGGACGGATCACGGGATCGTCATTAATGGCGTCGAACCGGCCAGCCCGGCTGAGCGTGCCGGCTTGAAGTATGGTGATGTCATCCTCAGCGTGGACGGGAAAACTATTCGGAGTGCGGACGAATTGGTGGGTATCGTCTCGGACTCCGGAATCGGCAAGAAGCTCCACATGGAGTACCTTCGTTGGCCCGACGGTAAACGGATGACTGCCGAGGTTGAAGTGGGCGACCGCAATAAGATCGTGGCTGAATACGAAAATGCTCCACCCTCGGCCCAGGCCGCGGGAGCCCGGGAGGAGCAACGCTCCGGGGTCCTGGGCCTTTCGGTAAAGAGTCTAACCCCCGAGCAGGCGCAGGACGTGACGGACAAACTCCATCTAGACAGGCAGCAAGGCGTGCTGGTCATGAACGTCCAGGCAAGCGGATTCGCTGCGGACCTCGGCGTTCATCATGGCGATATCATCCTCAGCATTAACCATCACCCGCTCACTTCCGCTGAGGAGTTTGACCGCTTGCAGTCCTCTTTCAAGTCCGGGGATGATGTGCTGTTACTGATTGCGCGGGGTAGCGGCCCTCACGCGTATACCACCTTGTTCCTGGCGGACCGGGTGCCCTAGGGGCGACCTTGCGTTGTGGCAGGCAGATTCCTAGCCACGGCGTAGCGCTGGCCTTTAGGCCAGCATCTGCCGACCTGAAGGTCGGCGCTACATTCAGCACAGGAGAGCGCGACGATGCGGCGCTTCTGGACGATTGGGGCGCTGTGGATGTAGAATGCCACGTGGTTCGCCTTCGAGATTTGGAATCCGAGATTTGAGGTACCCATAACTCGCGCTATTCCAGAACTGAGACAACAAAGTTTGAATTCTTGGATGAAGAAATTATTCACGGCGTGGGCGCTCCTCGCGGGCATCGTTTGCGGATCGGCGGCTCCGCTTCGCGCCGATACTACCGCGCAACAGAAAAGCTCCTCGACGAGTCAGCAGAAGTCCCACACAGCCTCCAAGGATCCTACCCATCCGACTTCCACGTCGTCTAGTCAACAGAGTTCCGCCCGCCGCTCCGCAAAGCATCGGCCGCCTTCCAAGGCTGCTCTCGTGGCAGCGGGGCGCCGGCGGCGAGGCGCGATGCGTCCGGAGTCGGACCGAATTGAACAGATCCAACAAGCCCTTGCCAAGTCAGGCTATTTGAGTGTAGAGCCTACCGGCCGCTGGGACGATCAGACGCGCGAGGCCATGCGCCGCTATCAGGCTGATAACGGCTTCCCGGTGACTGGCCTTCCCGAGGCAAAATCTCTCATGAAACTCGGCCTGGGCCCTCATCCTCTGCCCCCGGAACTTGATACCAGCAATGTGGCAAAGGCCGGTACCACCAACGGCAATTCGGAGGCAACCCCTAACGCCCCCGCCGCTCAGCCGAATTCGCCACCGCCGGCCATACCGCAACCTTGACACGGTGGAAACGACTCCCCTCCTTAGCTAAGGAGGGGTAGGGGGTGGTTGGTTCGCCGCGAAGCTGGTACCCACCACCCCCTGCCCCTCCTCCCGCTGAGGAGGGGAGTAATTCTCAGCGAATGGCCAGGACGTTATCGCCACCTGCCTACTGCCGACTGCTTTCCCCGGCTCCTAAGTATCGATCTGCGCCCGTTGCAGCCGGTCGCTGTAATCCACGTAGACCGCCTTCCACTCAGAGTAGAAATCCAGCGCTGCGGTGGCTGCTTCGCGGTGGCCGTTCCCGGTTTGCTTGGTGCCGCCAAAAGGCAGGTGAGTTTCGGCGCCGATGGTGGGAGCGTTGACGTAGAAAATGCCCGTCTCCATGTCTCGCATGGCCTGGAAGGCACGGTTGACGTTCCGAGTGTAGATCGACGAGGACAGCCCGTAGACGACGCCGTTGCCGATTTCAATGGCTTCCTCGAGGCTCGCACAGGGGATGATCGAGACCACCGGGCCGAAAATCTCCTCGCGGCAGATTCGCATTTCCGGCTTGCAATCGCCAAAAATGGTGGGGGCGTAGAAACAGCCAAAATCGTAGTCGCTGCCCGTCAGGCGCTCGCCGCCCGAGAGCAGTTTGGCCCCTTCATTTTTCCCAATCTCCACATATTCCTCGACCGTCTTGAGCTGGCTTTCGTTGATGAGCGGCCCCATCTGCACTGAAGCATCGAGGCCGTTTCCGGCTTTCAGCGCGCGGGCGCGTGCCACGAACTTCTCGACGAATTCCCCGTACACTTCCTTGTGAACGGCGATGCGGCTGGAGGCGGTACAGCGCTGTCCGGTGGTGCCAAAGCCACCCCAGATGGCGCCGTCCACCGCTAAGTCGAGGTTTGCGTCCTCCATCACCATGATGATGTTCTTGCCGCCCATCTCGAGGCAGGAGTGCTTAAAGGTGCCGGCGCACGCCTCGGCAACCTTGCGGCCCACCTCGGTCGAGCCGGTGAACGAAACCACTCGCACGTCGTCGTTAGACAGCAGGGCAGTGCCGACCTCAGAACCGCTGCCCGTAACCAGGTTCACCACCCCGCGGGGAACTCCCGCCTCGACGAGCGTCTGAACCAGGTTATAGGTCGAAAGCGGAGTGTCGGTGGCGGGCTTGATCACCACCGTGTTGCCGCAAATGAGCGCCGGCATGATCTTCCAGGATGGGATGGCCATGGGAAAGTTCCAGGGCGTCACCAGCGAGCACAACCCGATGGGGCTGCGTACCCACATGCAGAGTTTGTTCGGAAGTTCGGAGGTGGTGGTTTGCCCGAAAAGGCGCCGGCCCTCTCCAGCCATGTAATACGTCATGTCGATCGCTTCCTGAACGTCGCCTCGGGTCTCCTCGAGTATCTTTCCCATCTCGCGTGTCATCTGCTCGGCATACTCTTCCTTCCTCTCGGCCAACAGACGCGCGGCGCGGTAGAGAATCTCGCCGCGTTTGGGAGGCGGGGTCAGCCGCCAGGTTTTGTACGCGTCCTTGGCCGCCTGGATGGCGTCCTGCACGTCATGCCGGCTCGACCTCTGAAACACTCCCACCAGCTCGCGGCGGTCGGCCGGGTTGATGTTGTCAAACGTGAGGCCGCTGGCTGCTGGTACCCACTCACCATTAATGTAGTTCTTGAAGATTTTTGGCGGTGCCATTGTGTTGTCCCCCTTTTGATTCGAAAACTATAGCAGACGCTCGTGAGGGCTTCAACCCCGCGGGGCAGGGCAGTGACTCCGACCTGGAGTGCGGCAGCAGAACTACCGCCGTCTTGGCGGAATTCCAAGGCGGCAGCTCCGCTGCCGCACGCCGAGGCGCAAGCGGGAATCCAGTGCTTCCGCTCTGACGATCCCCTCCCGGATGGCCGCCGTTGCGCCCGCGCAATCGCGGGGTTCGGGGGCTCCCTCGACAGGGGGCAGGGAAGAGGTCGAAGTTATCCACAGGCGTGTCTGATAATATTTCCTGGTTGGACTGCGAGTTAACATAACATTTTTCCCACAGAATCCCCCGCAATTTCCACAGAAGCGACGGAAGGCGGAAGATGGAAACTGGAAAATGGAAAATCTAAAATGGAAACTGGGAGGTCGAAGAACATGCCGCCGAATGGCAAAACCAGCAACTCAGAACGGCAGCTCCAGTTTCCAGTTTCCATTTTCCAGTTTCTCTTTTCCAGTTTCCGCTTTCCGGGTTGCTCACGCTGCGCTGGATATGCTACCTTTAGCGCTCATGTCGGCGCGTCGACATAGCTATGCCTTTGCGTGAGACGGAAGCCATCGTTCTACGAACCTACCGGTTGGCGGAAGCGGACAAGATTGCTTCGCTCTTCACACGCCAAATGGGACGATTGCGGGCGGTGGCCACCGGAGCACGCCGCACCAAGAGCCGTTATGGCGCCGCGCTGGAGCCCTTGAGCCACGTCCGGGCGTTCATTTTCGAGCGAGAACACCGCGACCTGCTGCGCATGAACTCCGCGGAACTGATCGAGTCTTTCTTCGATATGCAGAAGGACTACCGGGTCCAGCTTGCGGCCCAATACCTCGCGGAGGTGGCTGAGCGCATGATTCCAGAGCGAGAGCCCAACGACCGGCTCTTTCGCCTGTTATTGGCCGTGCTGC
>Ga0187854_10004101_pt1 | contig 11156 bp, 8 predicted proteins | sample June2016WEW_6_15_FD_132445 | JGI IMG/M metagenome (GOLD analysis project Ga0187854, IMG submission 132445) | Peatland microbial communities from SPRUCE experiment site at the Marcell Experimental Forest, Minnesota, USA - June2016WEW_6_150 | ecosystem: Environmental > Terrestrial > Soil >...
GTTCTCCTTGGGCACGCGGCAGTCTTCGAGAATCAGCTCGCAGGTCGAGGAGGCGCGGATGCCGAGCTTGTCCTCCTTCTTGCCGACCGTGAAGCCGGGCGTGTCGCGCTCGATGAGGAAGGCCGTGATGCCGCGATAACCCGCCTCGGGCTTGAGGTTGGCAAAGACGATAAACAGGCCCGCTTCCTGGGCGTTGGTGATCCAAAGCTTGTGGCCGTTCAGCACGAAGTAGTTGCCGTCCTCGCGCGCGCGCGTCGCCAGAGCGAAGGCGTCGCTGCCGGCGTTGGGTTCGGAGAGCGCGTAGGCGCCCACCGTGTCTCGCACCAGGCGAGGCAGGAACTTCTGCTGCTGCGCCTCAGTTCCCCAGCGTTGCAGGGCGTTGTTCATCAGAGTGTTCTGAACGTCGATCACGACGCCCGCCGAGGCGTCAACGCGCGAGAACTCCTCGATGGCCAGAATCGCCAGGAAGAACGTGCCGCCGCTGCCTCCGTAAGCTTCCGGAGCGGCAATTCCCATAAAACCCTGTGCGAAGAGCCTCCCGAGGAGTGCGTGGTTGAAGACACCCTCGCGATCCATCTCCGCGACGTGGGGGGCGATCTCTTTCGCGGCGAATTCGCGCGCCATCGCTTGGAACATGCGCTCCTCTTCGCTCAGCACGCTCAGGGGCCCACACGCGGGAACCACATCGGACTCAGCCATCTCAGCCTCCCAGCCTCTCCCCTACTTTGTGAAAACCCTGGAACGCGATGGTCTTTGTAGAGGCGGGCTTCAGCCCGGCATTGTACCATCGACAACTTATACCCGCCTGAAGGCGGTCCCCACGATTGCTGGCGGGGTCTTCACACTGTCTATTCCAGGGTCGACATTGGCCTGGCCCTCCGTCCGGGGCAGTAAGCAGTAGGCAGAAGGCGGTAGGCAGCGAGCGCCGTGTGCGAGTCCCGACAAGGTCGGGATAACCACTTCGCCCTTCGACCTCGGCCTCCAGGGGAAGTCGCGAGTCCAAGGTTGACGACCGAAGGCTGAAGGCTGAAAGCTGAGAGCTGATGGCTGCTCCGTGTCACCTGTCCCCTGCTCTCCTGACTCCTAGATCCTAACTCCCTTTCTTTTCATCAATATCGTGGCAGAGAGACTATAACCTGCTTCTTTTCTTCAACATCGTGGCAAACCCACAAACTCACATTTTTTCTCCCCTTGTTTTCAATAACATTCAGGCTTCGCTCGTCTATTCTGGGGCCCCCTTTTTTTCGTCACCCTAGCTACAACAGAACAAACTAACTCCCTCTTTTTCAACGAGATGGATTCTTGCGCGGTTTTTGCTCTTCATCGCTAACCGCATTTCTTTTCTATAACATCGTGGCAAAGACATGAGTGAAGCTGAGGTGAACTTCACTTAGGCCAGCAGGGCAGCGCGGAGTTGTCGCTGCGGCGACTCGACGTGGCGAGTTCTTGAACTCCGCGGCTTGAAAGCTGGGGAACCATCAAAGAACCGCTCTCAACCTTCAACCTTCGACTCTCGCATGACTCGCCTGCCCCCCCAGCCGGCACAGGGGACTCCTATTTAAGCTTAATATAAAGCATCGCATCAGTCAACCCCCAAGCCGTGCAAGCCATCGGGAGCCTGCCCCGGCTCGTGCCGGGAACGGGCCGGGGATCGGGTCATCGGTTCACTGACTCACTGATTCACTGACTCACTGATTCAGTTCCCGTTCACTCGCCACTCGTCCCGCCGCGGCGGGTCACTCGTCACTGCCCTTCCAGTCCCCAGCCCCTGTTCTTCCGACTCCGGACTTCGCCTGCCTGCCGCAGGCAGGGACTCCTGACTCCTGAATCCTAGCTCCTGAATCCTGTTCTCCCCGCCCCTTGCTTTCTTAGTCAATCGGGTTTATAAACGTTGCAGCTACGTCCTGGTCAAGACCATGTGGTCGGTGTTTGACTCTCCTCCTATCCGGCCGCAGATGCCGCGCCGGCCACAGTGTGCCGCTTGTGACGGTCAGGGGGTTAGATCGTGGCCCAAAGTCTCAGAACACAACCAGACTACGCGTCTACCCTCCGTACGTTCAGGACGGTGGCCGACCATGCGGTCGGCTTTACTTTGATTTGCTATGTACTGGGTTTCGTCGTTACGAACCTCTATCTAGGAACTTTAGGACTCGTAAACTTTGACGTGCTACGCGTGCGGTACATCCTTACCGGACTTCTTTTTGCGGTTTTCGTCGCGACGATTGCAGTACCTTTGCACTCGCTGTTCTACTCCTTAGCCCGAAAGGTCGATCGATCCCGACGAGCTCTCGTCTCCGAAGCGGTCACGGTTTCAATGGAGGTTTACGGATTCGTCTTCCTTTCGGGTGTGGTTCTGGCCTCACTCGCAGGGAGGGCGGCCGATGCTCCACCTGGGGTCCCGGAACTCTCCCCACATTTAACTTGGCAATCGTTGTACTCCGGATTTTTTAGGACATTTTTCAATCCTCTTAACATGCTGTTCTTTACCATAGGATTTGCCATCATCGTCGCCATATCGTTAACCGTTCTGGGTATAGGGGTTACGGACGTCAGCGACATAGCCGATAAAGGCGGTTTTAAGTTCAAACATTACCGGAACATAGGACGATGGGCGGCCAAGCCCCGTAACTGGCCTAGACTTGTAGGTGCCGTCCTGACAGCTATTCTCGCATTATTCCTCTGGAACTCTTTGGTGAATCTGCTTGTCTTGGGCGGCATCTACACGCGGCCCTTTAGTTGGACGCTCCCTCGTGGTTGGTGGAGGTTTATTGGCTATGCGTTCCTCATTTATGTTTGTGCCGGAGGGCTTTTGCTATGGGCAGTAACCAGGCAATGGCCTCCCTTCACCACTGGCGAGCCGTCAGGAGAATCCAAGGCAACCAGGATGGGGACACTAATACCCGGAACAACGTCCACGCTCGCGTTGGTCGGCTGTTTGGTCGTGTTATTTGCTGTCGGGATTTATCCACATCTGCCCCAACAGGTCGGGGGCGGTAGCCCGATACGAATTGAACTCATGACCAAAGACGATAGCTTGAACCGGCTTGTTGGGGGCCCAGATACGCAGATCTATCTACTAGATCGAACGAGCGCAGCTACACTAATGATGGTGGTGAATAGCAAAAACAAAACCTGGCGCATTGTCGAAGTGACGAACACCCAAGTGGACGGTATCGCTTATTTGCCTCCCCCGTGAATACTGCTTCCGATCTTGAGCGGGCCACGACGAGCGATTTCATCATCATGGGCTAATTCCTGGGTTTACGAACTCCCGGCAAATCTGAAAAACGGATTTGCCGGGGCTACCCGCTAATTGCAAAGCAATTACCGATCCGCTACAGGAGCGACGGCTCGGACCACGCATCTGGGAACTCCCGGGGAGGCTCTATGACCCTCAAAGATCTGCTAGCTAGAGGTTTCTTCCCGAAGGAATTGCCACGACCTTTCGTTACGGCCCGCTTTGCGGATGTAGTCACTTCGACCGGTGCGCTGCCCGGTGACTTCGCGAAGACAGCCACGACGGGCAACAAACTTCCGACGGCGAAGACTGGACGCTACTCTCATGCTCGTGGAGGCCTGCTTCGCCGACCGCTGCACATCTGTAATCCCCTCCACTACTTCCTCCTGTGCGATGAGCTCACTCAGAACTGGGCATCAATCGGCCCCAGGGTTGCCGGAACCGTGCTTTCAGCAACGAGTCCCGAATCCAAAGGCACCGGCCGCGCGATCGACGGCAAGTTCCCGCAAAGCGCTCGGCCCGACCTCGCTCAGAACACTAGGCTTGGGCGGCGCTATGTCCTCCAAACTGATATCAATCGGTTTTATAACAGCATCTATACCCATTCCATTCCTTGGGCGTTGCACACTAAGGCCACGGCCAAAGCCAATCGAACATTGACCCTGCTCGGAAACAGGATCGACTATTGGGTGAGAATGGGGCAGGACCAACAGACCATTGGAATTCCAATTGGGCCGGACACATCTCTCGTATTAGCGGAACTCTTGATGCAGCGATGCGACGAACAACTCCTGATGAAAATGCCAGCATTGAAAGGCCATCGATTCATCGACGATTACGAACTCAGCTTTCAAACACGAACGCAGGCGGAAGATGCTTTCCATATGCTCGAGACTTGCTTGGCGGAGTACGAGTTAGCCCTAAACCCTAAAAAGACCCAGGTCTTGGAACTGCCCTTACCTCTTGAAGCCAATTGGGCGACAGAGCTGAAGAGGTTTACTTTTCGCAGCACAGAAAAAGGACAAGCAGCTGACCTTTCCAACTACTTTAGTCGAGCCTACTCACTGCACATGGAAAATCCTGGCGACCCGGTTCTTCAATTTGCTGTCACCACGTTCCGTTCTGTCGATATCCATCTGGCCAATTGGGCGTTGTTTCAAAAGCTTCTTTTGTTGTGTGTAATCCCTCAGCCGGCGAGCTTTCCCTATGTCCTTGAGCAGCTAATCTTGCGTAAGAATGCTGGTGCGACGTCTATCCTCGCGGAGCTGGGTGAAATCGTCAATGCGCTTATCATTGATCACTCCGCCCTCACACACTCAAGCGAAGTCGCAAATGCCCTTTGGGCCTGCCTTGCGTTGGGTCTTAAATTGGATCCTAAGGCGGCGGAAAAGGTCTCGCAGTGTGATGATCCTGTCGTCGCCTTGCTAGCACTTGACTGTGAGCAACACGGGCTAGCGGCAAAATCACTCGACAAGGGGCTTTGGGCTTCACATATGACGCAGGAAGCGTTGTATGACGAGCACTGGTTGCTGGCCTATGAAGCCAACGTCAAAGGTTGGTTGCCAACCGTAGGGGGAGGCGATCACGTAACAGCCGATGTGAACTTCAGTTTCTTGAAGAAGGAAAACGTCCATTTCTATGAGGGAGGCTTAGCCTCGGCGCCGCCGGCTGCACCTATCCCCCTGCCAGCGCTGCCGACTGTCTCGACACACACAGGCTCATACTGACCATGGGCGGGCAGAGCATCTACATGGTTGGCGGCCCGGTCAAAGGAAAACTGGCCGTCGGTCGTGGTTCGGGGCGCGGGTTTATTCGGTGGCCGGGTTCCACCACACATCCATTCGGCCCCGAGGTTTCGGGACGGGCCTTGCACCATTCGGTACATGGCGGGCCCTGCACCATACGATACAGGGCAGGCTCCAGGGGGAATGCAGCCCCGCTTACGACGTGCGTGCGAGACCCCTCATCCGTCCCGATCAGACCGGGACACCTTCTCCCGCCACGGCCGAAGGTCCACCGATCACAATGGCGGGCGGATCTGCGACCCCTGGGAGAAGGCTGTAATGGCTCCAGCCGCGGCGCGGGAGTCGGGCGGACACGAGGCCAGCCGCTACAACGATCGCCCGGGCGCCCTCAAAAGGCAGGATCGCGCCGGGGTGACAGCGCCGAACGGCCGGAATTCCCCGCCATTGCGTGCGGTCTTGGCGTTGCTTATGATTCCTGTGCTGGGTGCTTAAAGACGTGTAGCGGCGACTTCACGTCGCCGTAGCGGGGCGGGATCCGCGCGCCGCTACGTGGCGATATAAAATCGCCGGTACAAAACCTTGATCGCCGGTGGGGACACCGGCGCTACAGCAAGAAATCGCCGCATTGTTTTCCAATCTGGCGATCTAAAATCGCCGCTACGTCGCGAGGCAGGGTTTTTTCGGCACCCTGCTTGGGTATTCATTTCGGTGGAGTTGAATCATTTGGCACGAGGAATCTATGTCACTCATGTTGAAGGAAATTCTGGAGCAGCCGCAGGCGCTGCGGAAGACCTTCCAGGCCGAGCGCGCGCATGCTCTGGAATTCATGAGGTCCACGCGTAAGCGGAATTTCCGCCTGGTGGTGCTGGTGGCGCGGGGGACGTCCGACAACGCGGCGCGGTTGGCTCGCTACCTGACGGAGATTACCACGGGTATTCCGGCCTCGCTCAGTGCCCCCTCGGTGCACACGCTTTATCGGGCCAACGTGGATTATCGCCAAGCGCTGGTGGTGGGCATTTCGCAATCCGGCGAGGGCACGGACATCAACCGGGTGCTCGAAGCCGCCAAGCGCCGGGGAGGCTATACGGTAGGCATCACCAACGAAAAGCATTCCACCATGGCCAAGCTGGTGGACGAAGTTTTCCTGGTGCACGCGGGCCGGCAGCAATCGGTGGCGGCGACCAAGACTTATACCGGCCAGCTCATGGTCTTCTATCTGCTGGCCGCGGCACTGGGCAGGGACGTCACGATGGAAAGCGTGAGCGAGATTCCCGACCGCGTGAAGGAAACGCTCAAGCTGATTCCGGAGCTGCGCGAACTGGTGGAGCGCTACCGCTACATGGATCACTGCGTGGTGGTGGCGCGCGGCATCAACTACGGCAACGCGTTTGAATTCGCCCTCAAGCTGATGGAAACCTGTTACGTGATTGCGGAGCGCTTCTCCGCCGCGGATTTCCTCCACGGACCCATCGCCCTGATCGAGCGCGATTTCCCGGCGTTCATCTTCATGCCGCCCGGCAAGACGTTCAATCACATGCGCGAGCTGACGGCTCGGCTCGGCAAGCTGCGTGCGGACGTGGTGGCCATCTCGGGTCCCGGGGCACGCATTCCGGCGGCGACGCGGGTGATCCGGGTGCCCGGAAAGATCCCGGAAATCTACTCACCCATCCCCTACATCGTTCCGGGGCAGATTTTTGCGGCGCTGCTGGCGGAGATTAAGGGACTCGATCCGGACAAGCCGCGCTCGCTGCACATCGTGACCCAGACAGTTTAGAAGAACCCAAGAAAGGTGACCGGGTCAGGCAGAGGGATTTTCGGAGACGGCGGAGCTGCAATGGGGCTGGGGCTCGCGGGACCAAAGGACGGATCTGGTATTGTCGGCTCTGATTATTAGGGCTTCCTTACCTGCCTATCTTCCTCAAGTCAAACCTCGTTCCTGCCGAAAAATAACTACGGGGTTTCTGCGCGCGCCGGGGGGGCCGAATTGTCGCTGGCGCGTACGCCGGTCGGATTGCCCTCCCAGGTGCGTGCGAGTTCGGATGAGGGAGGAAAGCACCTGCAGGCATTCGGACTAGTCCCGTGACCGCCAGGTTGGATGCTTTTCGAAAGTGTTCGTAGTCGACCAAAGCGCCGCGTGGGCAGAACGGGCTCGGGACTTCGTTAGGCGGTCACGGGACTAACCCCCTGGCGGAAGGTCCACGCTGGCAAGGAGCAGGATGGCCACCATCACCTCACGCGATAACCCGCCACCTCAACCTTCTCACGACGCTGTGCCCCCCTTGGGGCTGGGCGAAGGGGCATTCGCGCCCACCTTGGGCGTTCCCGGCCGGAGCGATGGGGCAGAGGCCCGAAGCCGCCAGCTTTCTCTGCTCGTGGAGATCAACGCCGCGCTGGCAGGTGCGCTCGACGCCGAGTCCGTTCTCGGGCCGATCCTGACGCGGTTGGTCGAGAGGGAGCGGCTGAGCCACGCGTGGATCTATCGGCTGGATGAGCCGGCCGGCGAACTTCAGCGCGTGGCGAGCGGCGGAGGGGAGGGGCGGGCACAGGAAGCCGTTTCCCTCAAGGATCCAACGCTGGTTTCGTGGGCCATCCAGCAAAGAGAGGCCGTGTACGTCCCGCAGGTTGACAAGGACCCGCGCTGCCAGGGTCGCGGCTCCGAAGCCGGGTGCGAGTATGCCGTTCCCTTGCAGACGAACTCCAGCGTCTTGGGCGTTCTGGATATTACCTCCGATCAAGCGGATGGCATCCGAGCCGTAACGCGCAAGCTGATCGATCAGGTCGCCACGCAGGCTGCTATCGCCCTGGAACGCAGCGAACTTTACAGGCAGGTTCGCGTCTCAGAAGAGCGCTTTCGGTCCATCTTCGAGCAAGGAAGCTTCGGGGTAGCGCTCGCGGGGCTGGATGGGCGGTTTTCAACCGTCAATCCAGCTTTCGCGCGCCTGCTCGGCTATATGCCCGAGGAGTTGCAGGGAAAACACCTCACGGAAATCACACACCCGCAGGACGCCGGGACGAGCCAGGAGCATGTACGGACACTTCTGGAAGGCCAGGCGGCTCAATTCAGCCTGGAGATGCGCTACCTGCGCAGGTCCGGCGAAGCCATCTGGTGCTCCACCAATGTTTCCCTTCTACACGACGCGGCGGGCCGGCCCGCCTATTTCCTGGCGATGCTCCTGGACGTCAACGAGCGGAAGAAGGCCGAGGAAGAGCGTGCCCGCTTGCAGCAACAGCTCTTTCAGGCCCAAAAAATGGAAACCCTGGGTATGTTGGCAGGGGGCATTGCCCACGACTTCAACAACCTCTTGAGTGTCATGCTGGGTTTTGCTTCCTTGGCCCGTCAGCGGCTGGGCTCGGACGATCCCCTACAGGAATCCATGCGCATGATCGAGCAATCAGCCCAGCGCGCCGCAGACCTCACGCGCCAACTCCTGGGCTTTGCCCGCCCCGAGCGGCAGCAGGTGAAGCCGGTGTGTGTCGAAGAGGTGTTGGACCGAGTGAGGCGCATGGTGGCCCGCACGTTCGATCGAAGCATTAAGGTTTCCCTCCTGAACGGAACCGCCTCCCTATGGGTCAACGCGGAGCCCAGCTACCTCGAGCAAGCCATTCTCAACTTGTGCGTCAACGCGCGCGACGCGATGCCCGAAGGAGGCAATCTGACGCTCGAAGCTTCTGCCGTTACCCTCGATGCAGAGCAGCCGGAACTCCCGGCTCAGTGCGCTCGTGGCCGGTACGCCAACATTTCCGTCCAGGACACGGGGGTGGGAATCGCGCCCGAAGTGGCGCCAAGGCTCTTCGAGCCGTTCTTCTCAACCAAAGAGCCGGGCAGGGGGACGGGGCTGGGCCTCGCCATGGTCTACGGATTCGTTAAGAACCACGACGGGTTCGTGAGAGTAGAGAGCGAGTTAGGTCACGGCGCACGGTTCACAATTTACCTTCCGCTGATCCCCGCCCCGGCGCCTCATGCGGGTGCAGGGGCATTGGGACGAATCCAGCCGGGGACTGGAACCGTCCTGGTCGTGGATGACGAACCCATGGTCCGGGCCTTCGTCGAGGAGGGGCTGAAAGGGCTCGGCTACAAGGTATGGGCGGCTGAAAACGGCCAGCAGGCTCTGGAGATCTACGGGCGGCACGGGCAAGAAATCAACTGTGTTCTGCTGGACTTGATCATGCCGGAGATGAGCGGCCTTGAAACTTACCGCCGCTTGCGAAAACTCCATCCCCAGGTGCGGGTTGTGTTCGCCTCCGGTTACAGCACCGGCGAGATTCTCCGGGACGCTCCGGACGCGCGAGAAGCGGAGTTCATCGGGAAGCCTTTCACCCTCGAGGGGCTTTCCATGGTGCTGCGTAAGGCGGGAGTGGGTGAATCAAGGGCCGGGTGACGGGCTCTCCTCGGGAACCAACGAGCCGGGTTTCGGTCCTTGAGCTTGAAGGGTTGGAAAGGATCTCCTCGATGAAGGTCTTGGTCGCGGAAGACCAAGCAGTCTCCCGCCACATCCTGGAAGTCAGCCTGCGCACGTGGGGCTATGAGGTTACGGCAGTCGAGGACGGCACGCGAGCCTGGGCGATCCTGCAAGGCGATGATGCGCCGCAGTTGGCGATTCTGGATTGGTTAATGCCAGGTATGGACGGAATCGAGATCTGCCGCCAGATCCGCACGCGCCCGGCGACGCGGCCTGTCTACGTCATCCTCCTTACCGCGCGGAGCGGCCGGGAGGACATGATCCGTGGCCTTCAGGCCGGGGCCGACGATTACATCACCAAACCTTTTGACCGCGAGGAACTGCGCGCTCGCGTCCAGGTGGGCATACGCGTCCTGGGATTGCAGGGCGCTCTCGCTCAACGAGTCAGGGAACTGGAAGAAGCCCTCTCACGCGTCAAGCAGCTTCAAGGGTTGCTGCCAATTTGTTCTTACTGCAAGAAGATCCGCAACGACCGGAACTACTGGCAGCAGGTCGACGGGTACATCACGGAGCATTCGGAAGCCCAGTTCAGCCACGGGATCTGTCCAGATTGCTACGTGCAGTACGTCCAACCTGAACTCGATCGGCTGCAAGGGCAAGCAGGGAAGAAACCGTGAACAGGTATGATCCACTTTGCAGGTCGTGCGGATGGACCCCAGGCCGACGCCTGGGGATCTTGCTGTTGGGGTGGCAGCTCGCTGCTCTCACCGCGGTGGCGGTGCCGTCTCCCCCTGAACACATCGCGCTCCCCAGCATGAGACGCGCGGAGCACGTCCGCCGGCCTTCCCCTGCCCGGAGATCCCACCGCCCTTCGTGCTGTGGCGAGGGACTATGCTCCCAGCGCGGCCGTGCCTCCTTGGCCTTGGTGGTGGGGCTCCCGAGACGGCACGGCGTTTCTTCTCCTGCTGGGCGCCGGGATTCTCATCCTTTTGGCGCTGGGGACAGCGTCGGGACAGCCCGCGCAGAGGCTCGTCACACGACACTCCCTGTGGGAAGCACGCGGAAGCTGCGCATCCTGCTGGCAGAAGATAACCCGGTCAATCAGGCGCTGGTAATGCGCCTCCTGGAAAGGCGAGGGCACACGGTTGAAGTGGTGGCGAACGGGAAAAAGGTGCTGGAAGCATTGGAGAGAAATTCCGTGCCTCGCTTTGATCTGATCCTGATGGACATGCAGATGCCTGAGATGGACGGCGCCGAGTGCGTCGCCCGGATCCGTGCCAAGGAGTATGGGACCGCCGTCCGGATTCCCATTATTGCCTTGACCGCCCACGCCCTGAAGGGAGACCGCGAGCGGTTTCTTGCGCTCGGCACGGATGGCTATCTTCCCAAGCCGGTTCGGGCACAGGAACTTTTCGAGACTATCGAGGGACTTCTGCAACTGCCTTCCGGAGCTGTGGGGGGCGAAAACCCCGAAACCAACCGAGACCATGTGGTCGAACGGCAGCAAGTGCTGGCCCGGTTCGAACAGGATAAGGCGTTGCTTGGAAGGTTGATCCGGGTCTTCGTCGACGATTGCCCCAAGTTGCTTGCAGCCGCTCGCGACGCCGCAGCACGCCAGGATGCGGCGGAATTCCCGCGCGCCGCCCAGGGGTTGAAGAACGGTCTGGCGTTTTTCTCCGCGCGCGCAGCCTTTGAGGCCGCACAGAAAGCGGAGTTAATCGGCTGCACACAGGGTGTTGAGCATACCGGAGACGCCCTCGCGCGGCTGGACGA
>Ga0187854_10004107_pt1 | contig 11144 bp, 11 predicted proteins | sample June2016WEW_6_15_FD_132445 | JGI IMG/M metagenome (GOLD analysis project Ga0187854, IMG submission 132445) | Peatland microbial communities from SPRUCE experiment site at the Marcell Experimental Forest, Minnesota, USA - June2016WEW_6_150 | ecosystem: Environmental > Terrestrial > Soil >...
AAGGTAGAGCATATAGCCCTTGACATTTATCTCTGTGTTCGCCTATTATAACAAAAAACTTCAGGGGGCGAACATGGAACTTTGGATAACAATAGCTCTGGGAGGTTTGACGATCTTTATGGCGGCTTACGGTGGTATTGTTTCATCCAAGAATAAAAAGCATGTGATCGTATTCGCAGTTTCGGGTCTTATTTGTTTTGGGCTTGTGGTCTATCAGGGGATTTTAAATAGCAAATCTAAATCGGATACAGAAACTAAAATTGATTCCCTAAATACGGCAATTAAAAATCAAACTACACAAATCGGAAATTTAGAGAATTCCATTAAGAACAAAGATAAGAAATTGGAAGAATTGGGCCAAAAACAACTTAATCTTAAACAGAAAGAATTAGAACTTAATTATGCGATTTCCGTTGATATGATTTACGATGATGCAGGGCATCAATTCAAAATTTACAATCGAGGAAAAACAAACATTCGTTTTTGGGGAACAAGATTAGATTTAAATAATGCAATGAAATCCATCTCAAAAGAAGCTCGAATAATCACACCTAATCCGAATACTTTTTATTACGTTTTTACTAATGAACTAGAAAAAGATATAGCTAAAAATCTCGGCTTGAATGGAGAAAGATATTTGCCGTTTGAGTTATTTATAGAAAATGAAAGAAGAGAGAAATTCACAATATCGTTTTTACTATGGATCGTTGTAAAAGATGGGAAAATTACAATTCATACTCAGAATACTGATATTTCTAAGGCGGACTGGGCTAAATAATCTAACTTTCATTTGCTGTTTGGCTTTCTTCTGTTAAGACCATTTTTTCTATTTCTTTATCGGTGAAAGGCAACTCGACATTCGCTCCATATTGAGGAAGAGCACGTTGTATCAGGCGGTAAAAGATGGACCAGTTAGGAGATGCCTTCATGAGAGTGGTTACACTGACAAGATGTTCTTTCAATTTTACGTATCCAATATTTTCCGAAAGCCTTTGGAAATATCTATGTTTGGTTCGTCCTTTATCGTCTCTCGGAGTTATCTTTTTTAATTCATCAAAGACTCCCGGAGCGATTCTTTTGTAAACAAGGTCGTTTGTTATTTTTCCTACAACGGTAGGACGTTTTACAGAAAGAGGCTTATATTGCCACCCTCGCAAACGAAAAAGTTGTTCGTAAAATTCATCTTGAAAGGTTTTAATCCAGGGCCTAAGTTCCTGGGCAATATACATTTCAAGAATTTTTTGCAAGGCCAATTTATCTCTGACTTCTTGATATCCCGTTGCTTCATCGACCAGGGCAATAATGCCAACTTTAGCAAAACCACGCATCAAGGCTTCGCAACGTTCAGCGATATGTTTCTGTTGGGATTGAAGTTTACCTTGTTTGTTGGCTTCAAAGACGGCGTCGCACAAATCAGCTAGGATAGTTGCTTCGTAACAATAGGCTATGTTTCCCTTTGGGGTTATGAACTTGGAGGGTGTTCTGGTAACCGCGGCTAAATCATTGTTAATAAAGGAAGAAACGACTTTCCCCGATACGAAATGGGCAAGGCGGTCACCACCCCCCTTACTCGATCCACCTCTTGCCATTCCAAGAGCATTGACCATCTTTCTTTGGACGAGAACCCTTCGGCCATCTTCAAGAACATGGCAGGGAATTTCCAGGTTGGTAATTTTTAGGGTTCCAGAATATTTAGCTTTGGGGATTTTCTCTTCTTCCATTAGCACACCTCCACCGCTCTTTGTAGGGTTGAACCGAAAAGGTTTTCATCTTTCCGATGATTCCAGCGATAGGAAAACTCGTCAACATATTTGGGTAAGTGTTTTATGCTTACTTTGTGGTACTGGCCTACGATCCCGCGTTTTAGAAGAGCCCAAAAGGATTCAACGGTGTTCGTATGGGAATCTCCATCCACATACCAAACACTATGATCGACAACCTTGTGAGGCATGATGGTTTGAATTCCAATGTACCCCTTGTATTCATCGGTGATTAGGGTGGAGTTTTCAATGTCCACATTTTTTCGAACCAACATTTTAAGATTTTTTCCGCTCAATCTTTTTCGGTTTTTAAATACCTCCGTCCTTATTTGGCTTCCTTCTCTTTCGGCTAATGCGACAACGGGAGTTTTCTTTGTTCCGCGTCCTCTTGTGTGTGGTCCACTCCCAGGCCGCGGCTTCCCTCCGATGTACGTTTCATCGCATTCTACAAGGCCGGTTAATAGCTCTCTCTGCTCTCTTTCGGACATTGCCTCTCGGATCTTCATATTGATCCTCCAAGCGGTATCTTTATTGACATGGACATGCCTCGCCATTTGCCTTGCTGCTACTCCCTTTTTAGCATTGAGGGTGAGGCAGATAGCGAGAAACCATTTTTGAAGAGGTAAGTGGGTATGATGGAAAATTGTTTTTACTGTCACGCTGAAAGTCGTATTACAGGAATTACAATGATGCCTTTTTTCTTTCGGCATAGGAGTGGTTTTGGTTGATTGGCAGTAAGGACATTTGGGAGATTCTCTCCATCGGATTTTTTCTAGGTGATCGAGGCAATCATTATGAGTAGGAAAGATGCGGTAAATTTCGGTGATGTCCATGTCTCTACCTCCTTATGGGACATCTTATCAAAACCCGAAAACCTTGTCAAGTAAAATCTTCTACCTTAAAATGGGACATTCCGATTAAAAAATATAGGATCTGAAAGAGGGGTGTTAATGTGTTTGGTCCAAAATGGGGGGACGAATATAAAATCCCGTCCGTCGGATTAAGGACGGATGAATTCAGGTAAGATATTAGTAAGTCAGTCTTAGATTAAGTGCTCCACAATATATGATACCCTAATCTTTAGGCGGTAAGAAACGGCGCTTCACTATCCATTGGCTGAAGAGCTCTGAACGATCTGGACGGGAAGCGGAATGAAGCATTTCAAACATACATCCATCCCCATTCTGCACTCCAAACCTTCTTCCTATCTCTCAGAATGGGACTGGCTTCATCCTCAAACGACGTGCACCATTTGTTCTGCTTTTCCCAGGATTTCAGGAAAGCAAGCATGGCGTTGTGGGCAACCCAGAAATTGGCGTATTTCTCGCTATACTTTCCATTCGCACGCTCCTTCACTTTTCCGGATAGTTCAAACAACCGTGTGACCCCCTCCTGAATCATGTCGTCATAAAGGGATTGGGCTAGAGGGTTTCTTTTGAAATTTTTCCCGAAGACCTTCTTGGCCAATGGATAAACAACTGCGGAATTGAAATTCTCACGGTCAATGATAATCTGCTTTTTCGAGTAGTTCTTGACGAAGAACCCCTTTATCCTTGCTGCGTAAGCCCGGTCCGAAGACAGTCCATAGGTTTGCATAACCTCAGCGGTGGACATACCTGGTTGAAGAAACACTTTCTCCCTTCGAATTTCAGGAACTGGCCCCATGGTTCCTCCTTTCGTGATTGAGTTGGATTGGATGAGAATTAGCTGAAGTGGAAATTGAGTTACCTTGAAGTGCGGCAGAAGAGGAAAAACGTCAGAAACGCCAGATTCAAAACTAAGTGTCTGGCCATTTGGATAGTTATATATATGAAGGGATTTGGTTATCCTGAAAAAGTGGGGTCAAATCGGTAAGAAAAATGTCGATTGGCAGCGAAAACGGGAGGATTTTCGGGAGAGTTTTCGATAAAGGAAGGGTAAATAAGGGGTTTTAAACTCTTTGGAATTTCTGTGGTAAAGGACAAAGAACTCGTGAAAGCCTAAAAGTTTAAATGTTCAGTCGGGAGGTAAATGGCTTTTCAACTTCCCTCAGAAGAGGTTTGACCTTCAAGATTGAACTCCCTAAGATCTGAGAAAATACCCAGTAAAAATTTCGTTATCACCGCAGGATGGAATAGAATGAACGAAAAAGAGGGGAATTGGCTCTATGGAAAAGTTCCCATAAAAGACGGGAAGATTGGCCTTTATATGCGAAATATTCGACTCGGGCCACCGCAAAAGGAGATTAATTGGTTTATTTAGTTTACCTTATTTTTCATAGAGTTATGGGATTGACTCTGCGAAAAATGAATGCGCAGAAATCAAATTTTCTTTCTGGCATTTCTTTTGCCTATAAATAAATCGAAATTTGAAGTTCAAAGACTGATTGGTGAAGTCAAAGATGAACGGGACTATTAATTTAAGAGGATCCCAAATGAGAGGAAATTTCAATCAAAGGGTTGAGAAAATGCTGGGGCAGATCCTTGTCGAAAGAAACATCATATCTCCAACACGTCTTCAGTTCGCCTTGGATTGGCAAAACCAGCAGAAAGGGAAATTTAAATATATTGGAGAAATTCTAATTGAGATGAGGGTTCCCCAGGAAAAGATCAATGCGACCCTGGACGATTATGATAAAAGAAAGCCAACAGGGCAAATTCTTTTGGATTTAAAAATTATAACGCCTGATCAACTACAGAAGGCGTTGGAGAGACAAGACCAACTTGCCAAGATGGCCATCCATAGACCTTTGGCTAAATTACTCGTCGAAATGGGGTATATCAGCTATGACGAATACATGGATGTTCTTTCTGGACATTTTAATATGCCGATCACCTCTTTGGACGGTTTCCTCCCCTCGCCAAGCCTGCAGCAAGCCGTCGGGGATGCATACGCTCAAAAACATAAAATCGTGGTTTTGGGAAACTATCCCGAAAAAATCAAGTTGGGTCTCGCTGAACCCAGTATTTTCGTCATGGACGAATTGAAAAGGGCTTTCCCGGTTCGGATGAGTCTCGAAAGACTTATCATGAGTATATCAAGCAAGTTAATCGGAACTGAATCCATTGAAATCGAAAGTGAAATAAACCACGCTTTGAAAATCATCGGGGAAATTGTCCAGGCGGATCGTAGTTATATATTCTCGCTCTCTGGAAAAGGGGCAAAAATAGATAAATGCCACGAGTGGTGCGAAGAACGGATTGCCTCCCGGATTAAACAGATGCAGGGGCTTTCCGCTTGGGGTTTCCCCTTTTTGTCAGAGGAGCTGCGGAAGCTTGTGAAGAGTCATGCCATTTCCCTAGAGATACCTCAGGAGAGTTTCAACGCTGAGAAAAAAATACTAGAAAATCAGGAAAATCAACCAGTCTTGCTAATCCCTTCTTTTTTGGGGATATCTTCTCTAGCTTTTCTTGGATTTGATTCACCGCGGGTGAAAGGAATCCGAACAAAAGAAATCATGGGTTTACTCCAGATGTTCGGGGAGATTCTGGTCGGGGCACTGGAAAGAAAGCGGGCTGAGGAGGAGCTTAAGGAGACCAAAGCTAAGTACCGGGATCTGATTGAGAACATCAATGACGTAATTTTCTCCCTGGATCAGAATGGATATATTACTTACCTCAGCCCAGTGATCGAGTCGATGACTTCTTACAGGGTAGAGGAAATGATGGGACAGCCCTTGGCCCGTTTTGTCCATGAAGAAGATGTACCTATTTTTTTAGAAAGCCTGAAAAGAAGCGTGGCTGGTGATCTGGAATCGTTTGAATTCCGCATGAACGACAAGAAGGGCAATACCCGTCACCTGCGCATTTCCAGCCGTCAGTTATTCAAAGGTGGACGGTGGGAAAGTTTGATCGGCACCCTAAGCGATATCACCGAGCAGAAATTTTTGGATAGGATCATCACTCGAGCCGAAAATCAATATCGGGGCATTTTTGAAAACGCGGTAGAAGGAATTTTCCAATGCACGTCTGACGGACAGTTTATCGTGGCGAACCCTGCATGTGCTCGCATTTTAGGCTATGCCTCTCCGGAGGAATTGATCACCAGCCATTCAGGCGCCCGCTTTTTTGCAGACCCAAGTCGTCAGGCGGAGTTTCACCTTCTTCTCAAAACGAAGGGTATGGTTCAGGGATTTGAGCACGAGGTCTACCGCAAAGACGAGAGCAAAATTTGGGTCTCAGAAAATGCGCGGGTCTTCAGTGATGACAGTGGAACGATGTTTTTTTACGAAGGGACCATGGAAGATATCACGGAAAAGAAAAGGTCCGAAGAGAAGATCAAATTTTTGTCCTTTCATGATAAATTAACTGGCTTATATAGCCGCGCCTACTTTGAGGAAGAAGTGAAACGCCTCAATACAGAGAGGCAGTTGCCGATCAGCATTATTCTTGGGGATGTTAACGGTTTGAAGTTGGTTAATGACGCCTTTGGTCACCAGGAAGGCGATAGACTTTTAATGAAAATCGCCGCCATCCTCGGGGAAACCTGCCGCAAGGAAGATCTAATCGCGCGTTTGGGTGGGGATGAATTTGGCATCTTCCTGCCCAAGACCAACGATCGAGCCGTTATGGAGATTACCAACCGGATTAAGGTGAGCTGCAATAATACCAGCCAGGGTCCCTTGAGGCTTAGCATTGCCCTTGGAGCGGTCACCCAAACAGACCTATCCCAAGATTTGGGGACCATCATGAAGGAGGCAGAAGAACGAATGTACCGGAATAAGCTCCTGGAAAGCAAAAGCGTTCGGTCTTCCATTATTTCTTCCCTGCGCCAGACCCTCTTCGAGAAAAGTCATGAGACCGAAGAGCATACCTACCGCCTCCAGCAATTGGCGACGCAAATCGGGTGTGCCTTTGAACTGCCGGATAGCGTTCTAGATGAATTAGCTCTCCTGGCCACCCTCCATGATATTGGTAAGGTCGCCATCCCTGAAGGAATCATCCTAAAGCCGGGTGGTTTGTCCCTGAAAGAATGGGAGTTGGTCTGGAAACACCCGGAAATCGGTTATCGAATAGCTGGGCAATTTCCCGAATTGGCTCCCATTGCCGAAGCCATTTTAACCCATCACGAATGGTGGAATGGGAGGGGTTATCCAAGGGGATTAAAAGGCGAGGACATCCCGTTCATCTCTCGAATCATTTCGATTGTTGATGCCTACGATGCAATGATTCACGACCGACCGTATAGAGAGGCACTGGGAAAGCAAAATGCCTTAGAGGAACTTACGAGGTCTGCGGGGACCCAGTTTGATCCCAAAATTGTTGAAATGTTTTTAACGATCGTCTCCGGAAATGAAGAGACTTGTGAGGCCAAGCGCCAAAACTCATTGGAAGGCCCAAGGGAATTACTTGGCGGTAAAATCTAATCGGTAAGATGAACGAATTTGCGGTGAGGGAGTCTTTTTTTGACCTGGCCGGAAAATATAATCCGAATGCGGTTTTGAAAATTTGGGCGGAAAAAATAAGAAAGGGGGGGCGATAAAATCTCCTACGAGTGGAATCTGAAAATGACTATTAAACAAGCTTTAAAAAATCTGCAGATTAAATTCAGTCAATCGAATCTTGGTTTCAAAAGCCGCTGGGGTTTTGTCAGAGTGAAGACTTGTAGTCGAGAATCGGACCACTACTTATTTTTAGACTGTCTGTCAGATAAATTCACGACAGATAAATTTATTTTTTCAACTTTCCCTAGAATGGGTTTGACCTTCAAGATTGAACTCTCCATTTTTCATTGACGAGGATCCAGCCTGGATTAATCTTGCTTCCCTACCACAATAGATTACTGTGTTTTACTTTCAAAAAATCCAAAATAATAGAATGCGGAACCCGGTTTCTGAGCTTCTCAATCACAACATCCAGCTTGTCCTCCAAGTCTTCATAAGCTCTGATCTCCGCGTGGCGGCCCTCCACTACCTGATTTAGCATGACGTCCAGAGTGGCTATCCGCTCGTCCTTTTTCCTCACTGCAGATTTGAGGTCTGCAATTTCATATCTCAAGGACTCTATGATTTTCTCATTCTGGTTATCTGTAAGAGTGTGAATGTTAGGTTCGGTCATGGTGGGAGTTCTCCTTCTGGTTTAATTTTAGAGTTTGTTCACTGGACCGGGTAGGACCAGACCAGACCAAAAACAAACAGCTGTTTGTTTTCCCCATCATGAAAATGGAATCGCTGGATATAAGGATTTCCATGATCCTCTTCAAGTGGTAGGTGTTTACCGGTGTTTAGGGGTGTTTAAGGCGGTCCTTAACACCTCGGAACGGTAGAAAGTCCATATTTTTATTCAGAAATTGAGAATCTGAAGGAGGGGTGTGAATGTGTTTGGTCGATTTTGGGGGGAGAGGGAAAATAGCTAAATTGGAATCCCCAGGTAAGAATTGCTAATTGATCCGGAACCTTTTTTGTGGGATCATTGGGCTGATGAACCAATCAAGTAAATTAAAAAGGGGTTCTCACCTAATATCGTGGTTCGCTCGTCCTGTAGTGGGGGAAATAGAGCATGAAATTAAAAACGACAGTCATAAAACGACTCAGGGATTTAGCTCGGGATTACCATGCTGCTTACCTTACCAAAAGACCTTTAAATCTTGACGATATAGGGTCTGAAAGGATCAAAGATTATTTAACTCATCCAAAACGAAAGAAATTTAAAGAAATAGTCAATGCTCTGTCCAAAGAAGAGAGAACGGAGCTTCTAGCATTGGTTTGGTTGGGAAGAGGGGAAGGAGTTACCCTGAAGGATGGGGAATCGTTAATCCGACACGCAAGAAATGAAGATGATGAAGGAACGGCTGAATATTTGATAGAAAAAGCCCTTTTGGCAGATTACATTGATAAAGGGTTGGCAAAAATGGAAGGAAAGCAGACCAGTGGGAAGTGACAATCATCCCTGAAAAGCCACCTAGTAAGGAGCAAGGAAAAACCAGAGAAGCAGAAAGTCATTGGTATTGGGCACAGCTGTCTAAGCGTTGGCTTTCCCCAAATCCAGGAGAGGTGAGGAAATGGGAATAGTCTTTAAATTAATTCTCGTAGCCTCTGCTTTGTGCTTTGCCGGCGCCGCGTATTACACAATTCATGATTTTACCAAGATCAATAGGCTCTGGGTGGCAACCTTGGTATTTACGGCTATCTGGGGTTCAGATGTCTGGTGGGAATCCAGAAAGACGGTTGATGCTGATACACGGAAATACCAAGATAGAAATTTTAAGATATTCGCTATCGTTTGGATAATCTTAGTCATTCTCACAATCGTAACCATCAAGCGGTAACTCCCTCCGCAGACGCATTAGATACCTCGATGAAAACAGAATTGCGATACTTACATACCTCCCGTAAATATTTTTAGTCGATTCTTAGGGGGGAGGGAAATTTTAATACCTATTTGACAAAAAGGAAAAATTGTGGAATATTGTCGTCAAAGATCACGCTGGAGCTCGTAGCCCTGGATCTGTTTGGAATCGACGCCTTTTGAAATACTGGTGCTCCTTAGGAGGGACCAGGAAATGAGATACAAAGCGATTCCGATACTAATTTTTCTCCTCTTTAGTCCAACCCTTCTAACTTCCGTCCACGCTCAACCCCAGATAGGAGAAAAAACTCCTGGATTCATCACCACCACTTTAGACGGTAAACGAATAGCTCTGAAGGACTACTGGGAGCAAAAAGGAAAGAAGGTCTTAGTCCTCTCTTTCTTCGCCACGTGGTGTCAGCCTTGTAAAGAGGATCTGAAATATCTTCAAAAAGTTCAGGATCAACATGGCATTTCTGGTGTGCAGGTGCTTTGCATTCTCACTCAGGACCCATCGAAAGAGAGCAGGGTAAAGGACTTCATGCAAAAGCTAGGAGTGATTCTTCCTGTGCTAACGGATGAATACGGAATTATCGGGATGCGATACCTTGTGACCGCTCTTCCATGTAATTTCGTAGTGGATAAAGGTGGAATTTTGAAGGCTAAATATTTTGGATATGGGGAAGATGTCAAGAAGAGATTTGAAAACCATTTGATGGATCTTCTCTCGAAACCTTGAGGAGGAGATATGAAGTTTTTCGGTTCACTTTTGTTATCTTTAATTCTTACCCTCGTCGCTACGGTTTCAATCGGGAAGGATCTTCCAAAAATTGCGGTGTGGGATTTGACGGCTGGAGATATAAACCCTTCTTATGCTCAGGATCTGACCTCGATCCTGGTAAGCGAGGTTAGTAAATTGGGAAAATATGAGGTCTACAGCCAGGATAATGTGCGGACTTTAGCGGGATGGACGGCGGAAAGGATGCAATTAGGATGCACTGATACCAAGTGTCTGACCGCTCTCGGCCAAATGGATATCTCCAAACTGATTTCAGGGCGGGTGGGGAAGATTGGAAATAGATATTCGGTTTCTCTGAATCTTTTCGATACCCAGAATGCTAAAGCAGAGAATGCTGTTTCAGAGTTTGGTCGTTCTGAAGACGAATTGATTGAGCTGGTGCAGGTGGCTGTGCGAAAGCTTTTGGGCGATGATATACTCTCTGTGGCCCCTTCTGCTCTAGTAAAGGCACAGCCACAGCCTTCCTCCGTTCCTCCTGCCTGGAAGGACTTCGTGACCGGAATTGAACTTGTCTTCATCAAAGGCGGATGCTTCCAAATGGGGGATACCTTCGGAGATGGCAAATCAGAGGAAAAGCCTGTACACGAGGTATGCGTGGGCGATTTTTTAATGGGCAAATATGAAGTGACCCAAGATCAATGGAGATGGGTGATGGGAAAAAACCCATCCGAATATAAGGAATGCGGGGGTGGTTGCCCGGTAGAAAACATTTCCTGGAAAGATTCGCAGGAATTTATCTCCAGACTGAACAAGAGGACGGGAAAGAGCCTCCGGTTGCCCACCGAGGCAGAATGGGAGTATGCAGCTAGGAGCGGGGGGAAGCGAGAAAAATGGGGCGGGACAAGCATCGAATCAGAGCTGGGAGAGTATGCCTGGTATGACAATAATTCTGGAAATAGTACGCATCCTGTGGGGCAGAAGAAACCCAATGGGTTAGGCCTTTATGATATGAGCGGAAACGTTTGGGAGTGGTGTGCGGATTGGTACGATGAGGATTACTATCAAAGAAGCTCTAAAGATAATCCTAGCGGACCCCGCAGCGGGAGCTTCAGGGTGCTTCGCGGCGGCTGCTGGTACCAACCACCGTATGGAGTGCGGGCGTCGCGGCGGTACAGGCCCTCCCCGTCGACCCAGTACGGCGATATCGGCTTTCGTCTGGCCGGTTCTGCCCGGTAGTTACTTTCCGCGCTCTGATTTTCTATTTTTTGGATTTTTGGGAAGATCCAAATACAAAAATGGGTGTGCTTTTGACGGAAAGATCCGAATTGCATTGGTGGTGAATCAACTAGCAGCAGCTGTCCATCTAGCTGAACCGATAGC
>Ga0187854_10004110_pt1 | contig 11137 bp, 8 predicted proteins | sample June2016WEW_6_15_FD_132445 | JGI IMG/M metagenome (GOLD analysis project Ga0187854, IMG submission 132445) | Peatland microbial communities from SPRUCE experiment site at the Marcell Experimental Forest, Minnesota, USA - June2016WEW_6_150 | ecosystem: Environmental > Terrestrial > Soil >...
CGACGCTTCTTCCAACCGGTGGGCGAAACGTTGGAAAGCAAGCGGCCCATCAAAGACGAAGCGAAAGGAAAGTGCTATGGCCTTGGCAAAGAACTGGCGCGAGGCCTGGGTAAAAGCGCCTCGAAATAGCTGTAGAGGTGGACCATGAAGCGGCGAAGATGGTACCATTATGGGGTATTTGGCTGCCCATTGATCCTCTTGCTCGTGGTTGTAGCCCTCGTAGGGCGGCCGATGGCTAAAGGAGAAATGAACCCGGTTCTAGCAGAAATGGCGGCCCTGGATTCAGCCTTTAAAATTATCATCGGGGCTGTGATCCTGGGAGATATAGAGGTGATCCATCCGGCTCTCTCGAAGGTCCGGGATTCCCGGGAAGCACTGGAAGGAGCGGTGAAAACTGGATACCAGATTTCGCTCCCCAAAAACCAAAACCGGCTCGGGGACTTTTTAAAACTGGACAGTCAATTTCATATTGGCCTTGAGGAATTATCCGCAGCGGCAGAGACGGGGCAGAAAAAAGTGGTTAGAAACCTAACCCATAAACTTCTCGATGAATGCGTAGGTTGTCATGAAAGATTCCGGAAATGAAAACGCACCTTAAGATCCCCATCTCTCGGTAAACCGGGAAACAAAGACCCACCCTACGCGTATTCGCCGGCTTTTTTTTGACTCCTGGGAATAAAGTAATATTGAGAATGGCCTAACGGGCCGTCGGTTGAAAAAGGTGAGAATATTTATGCAATACGATTTTGATAACGTGCGAGAGCGGAGAGGCAGCGACAGTGCAAAATGGAAGAAATACGGCCCAGAAGTTTTGCCGATGTGGGTGGCGGACATGGATTTTATTTCCGCCGAGCCGATCCTCCGAGCCCTTCATGAACGAGTGAATCATGGTTTTTTCGGGTATACTTTTCCCCTGGAGGAATTCTGCCAGACGATCCGTCTGCGGTTGAAGAACCTTTACGGATGGGAGGTCCGGGAAGAGGACCTTTTTTTTCTCCCCGGTTTGGTGACCGGACTGAACTTCGCCTTCCAGGCCTACGCAGCCCCTGGAGAAGGGGTCCTGGTTCAACCGCCGGTCTACCATCATTTTATAAAGGACCCGGTCAACCACGGGCGAGTAGTCCTCGACCCGCCGTTGGTTCCGAACGGAGATACCTACGAGATCGATTTTGAGGCCTTTGAAAAAGCCATTACAGGGGAGACCAAGATTTTCATTCTTTGTAACCCTCACAACCCGGTGGCCCGGGTATATATGCGAAAAGAACTAGAAAGAATGGCTGAGATCTGTCTCCGTCACCGGCTAGTCATCTGCTCCGATGAAATTCATTGCGACCTCCTCTATTCTGGCTACCGGCATATTCCCATTGCCACCCTTGGCGCCGAAGTGGCTGACCGAACTGTGACCCTCATGGCGCCCAGCAAAACCTACAACCTGGCCGGCCTTCGTTGCGGGTTGGCGATCATTCAGAATGAGGAGATGGGAAAAGCCTGGAAGAAAGCCACCCTGGGCTTGAACCCCGGCCTCAATATCCTGGGGCAGGTTGCGGCCGTCGCTGGATACCGCGAAGGGCAGGAATGGCTGGATCAGGTCCTGGACTATCTGACCCGCAACCGGGATTTTCTCTATCAGTATATTCCGGATAAACTCCCCGGAGTCCGCATGACCCGGATGGAAGCTACTTACCTGGCCTGGCTCGATTGTCGGCAGGCTGGGATCCAGGGCAACTTTTTTCAGTTTTTCCTGAAAGAGGCCAAGGTAGCCTTGAACGATGGGGCCGAGTTCGGGCGGGGAGGGGAGGGGTTTGTGCGATTGAATTTTGCCTGCCCCCAGAAAACCTTAACCGAAGCGTTGGACCGGATGTCCCTTGCTCTGCAGAAGCTATAGGAAAGAAGGAAAGACCAGCCTGAGTCAGCAGACCTTTCCGGTAAGGTTGGGGCAAGGTCCGGTAACCAAAAGGACAGCCAATTCATCGCTATCCAAACATTCCCGGAAAGCCGAAGCCAGAACCGCTTTCTCTCCGAAGGCATCCACAGACCGGAATACTTCGATCCCGGCTGATTTCAGCACGGATTCAATGGAGACCCTCTTTTGCTTTCTTCCCCCAAGGTTAAGATTTGTCCCGGGGTTTTCCTGGCAGCCGGTCATGGCGGTGCATCGGTTGTCCAGGACCACAATCATGATCCGGACCCCACTGGCCACGGCGTTTAAATAAGCAGGGAGGCCAGTGTGAAAGAAAGAAGAGTCTCCAATGAGCGCAATGATTTTTCTCTTCTCTCCGGCCAATGCCAATCCCGAAGCCATCCCGATCGCCGCCCCCATGCAAAATTTGCAATCCAGCAAAGAAAAGGGTTGGTTCATGAAACGGATCAAACAGCCGTCATCGCCCACAAAGATAGGGCGCCTTTCGGGATCTTTCGGGATGACGGTAGAAAAAGCTTCGAAAGCCTGATAGTAGGGACATTGAATGGGCAGGCTTTTGGTGACCCCGCTTTCCGGGAATCCCTCCTCGCCAGAGTCTGGCTCAAAAATCTCAACTTTGAACACCTCTTTGATGGCTTTTCGCAGGTGTCTTCGGAAGAGTTCACCATTTTGGGGAAGGTGGCCGGTGTCTTTTCCGTAGATGCGGACCCTTAAATTGTGTGATTGGGCAAGGGAGCGAAGATATTGTTCCACCATGGGCAAAAGTTCTTCAACCACCAGCACCTCTTCAAGGTAAGACAGGAACTCGATCAACTTCCCCTCCGGAGGCGGGCAAACCGTTCCCAGCTTGAAGAGGCTGAACTTTTGTCCCCCTTCTCCGCCGACCACCCGCGCGACTTTGGCGGCCATGTATCCTGAACCGACGATGCCCTGCGGGGATTTCATAGTCATCTGGTTGAAGGGAGATTTATTGAATTCAGAGATGATCCGGGGGGCTTTGGCATGGAGTTCCCCGTGTTTTTGGGGGACTCGTAAAGGGAGGAGCTTTAAGGATTTTAGCTCAGCAAACGTCCCCCGGGAGACTTGAATCCGCTCCGCCCCCACCTGAACCGGACCGCTTTCATAGGCGCTCGATCGGGTCTCCCGGATGAAAACGGGCAATTCATACCTCTCTGAGAGGGAAAAGGCGTATTTCACCATCTCATAGGCTTCTTGGGGAGAACTGAATTCCAATAGAGGAACCTCCGCGGCCCGGATAAGAAGCCTGCCGTCCTGTTCATTCTGGGAACCCCAGGCACCCGGGTCATCCCCGAGGATGGCCACCAATCCTCCGGCTACCCCGCCGAGGTTAGCGACCATCAGAGGGTCCATGGCTACATTAAGCCCGACACTCTTAAAAGAGACCGAGGCCCGTTTCCCAGCCATCGAGGCGCCTAGGGCTACTTCGAAAGCCACCTTTTCATTGGCTGACCATTCAGCGTAAACTTCTCCGGGATCGGAAATTTCAGCTAAGTGTTCCAGGAATCGGGTGGAAGGAGATCCGGGGTATCCCGTAGCTACCCGTACATCTGATTCCCAGGCCCCTTGAGCCAGCGCCTCTTCTCCGGTCAACTGATAGGTCATCATACCCTTCACCTCACCCTTTCTCGAACTTTTCCCCGGGAAATGCTATCCCCAATACGAGGCAACCGAAATGGATGGAGGTACCTAAATTCTACCCAATAATGCATCAACGGGGCGGGTAATTCCAGAAAAATTATATGGAAAGACACCCGTGGAGAAAAAAGAGGAAGGTTCCACCTGAACGCTTAACTTAATAGGCCGGTTGGATATCCAAATTTTTTCGAATTTCGGAAAGGTAGGCTTCGACGTGAATATTCCATTTCTGAGCATCGAGAGGCATGATGACGCTTCGCTTATAAGATTGGGATTGATCGGACCTCTCGGTTAGATCTGCGAGAAAAGGTTGAGCGTAAGGGGTTTTCGAATTTTGGTAGATGACGAGGACTTTGGGCCGGAGAAGAGTTTCCGGGTTGACCGCGCAAACAATCCCGATTTCTTCCGTATCTAATAGGACCAGAGTTCCAAAGGGATGAATCCCGATACATTGAATAAATCGTTCCACCACCCATTGATTGAACTCCGTGTGGGATCTTTCGTAGATCTGGCGAATTGCCTCATGGGGTTGAATCGCTTTCTGGTAATACCGATCAGCGGTAATGGCATCATAGAAGTCGACAATCCCGGCGATCTGGCCAAACAATCCAATGGAGTCCCCCTTGAGTCCGAAGGGATACCCGCTGCCGTTGTGTCGTTCGTGATGCTGGAGGGCGAGCTGTTTGGAGGGCTCCGGGATCCCTTTGGATTCCTCCATGATCTCCAGGCTATAAATCGGGTGTTTTCTCACCTCCACCCAATCCTCTGCGCTTAGCCTTTCGGGTTTCTTTAAGATTTGGGGAGGAATTCTCATCTTTCCCGCATCATGCAGGAGCCCCCCGATGCCGATATCGATCATCTGCTCGCGGGGAAGGCTCAAATGACGAGCCATGGAAACACAGAAAATACAGACGTCGAGAGAATGGACATAAGTATACTCGTCGTACTTCTTAATCCGGGTCAGGCCTACCAAGGCGTCCTGATTCCGCAAAACGCTATCGACCATATTAGTCACGACCCGCTTGACCCGGTCGCTTTCGATTGACCGGCCCATGCGGACGTCCTGCATGATATTCTGCACTACCGTCTGGGCCTCCTCTTTGATCACCCGGGCCACACGGATCTCTTGGCCATAGGGGACCTGCTCTACTGAGGGAGCCACAATGGGAGCTTGCAGAGAAGTGAGATTTTCTTCCACTCTGCCGATATTCTTTTCCCAATAGACAACCGACTCGGGCTTTTCGAGTTGTTCGAAGGGAACATCCGTATCTCCTCCAGGAGTCAGAGGGAGAACATCGAGAGTAGAGAGGGGAACGACAGGAGACGAAGTTTCTTTTGTTTCCTCCAGGGCCTCTTCTGCCGCAGGGGCAATTTCAGTGAGCTCTTCTGATTCAGTGAGCGTTTCTGGCACGGATGCAATGGGACCCGCTAAATCAATCTCCGGGGGAGGGAGATCCATCCCTCTTTCCGGGTCGATATAAACCTCCTGAATTCCGTATTTCCGCAGTTTTTGGATCTGTTTCTCAGAAGTAATCTTCAGTTGGTTTCTGAGGAAGGGATGGCTAAACCAGGAACGGCCCAGGTTGACGATGAACATATCCATTTTTAACTCGTCAATTCTTATTTTTTTCAGTTTCAATTTGGAAGTTTCCATTGTTCTTAACCCTTGCGCGTAGCCATATTTTAATTCTTATCGGGAAATTGGCGGCTAGGCCGTGAGAGCTTCGCTCATCATGCTGATGTTGATGCTTTCCCTTACCACCACAGGGCGAACGCTATTGGCTATGATAGATCTCCTCGACAACCTTGCCCGTAATATATACATCGGTCAAACGGTTTAAAAACTCAAAAGACATAATGAAAACCAATAGCCAGCTACCGACCAGCTCCGACAGGGCTAAACTCTAGTATTATTTTTATAATGAAAACAGGTAGAAGGCGAAACTCTGGTAATGTGTTATCTGAAAGAAGGAAAGCTGATCTCTGCCAATGGACCTCGAATTGGGAGAAAACGGCTTCCCGAGGTTGGAAAAATTCTAACAGGCGATATTAAATAATATTGAACAGTTAAACTAAAAAAGAGATGTGAAATATTAGGGGTCTTATAGCAAGGCTAAGCTATCTGCCACTGCCAATCCGGTTCGAGTAGGGCGGAGACGACCATCCCGATAGGATAGAAACCCATCTTCTTGCAGTCGGAGTAAGACTTTTCCCTTTTCCGACATAAGGTCATATTGGTATTTTCTACAAAAATCTTTTACGTCAATGCCCTTCTTGGTGCGAAGACCCAGGAAGAAAGCTTCCATCCTGAGTTGTTCCAGGGAAAGATTTTCGCTTCCTTCGATTGGAAGTTCTGCTGCATTGACCACGGATATGTATTGATCCACGGAACGATAGTTCCACCAGCGCTTCCGGCCTGAAAAGGAATGGGCAGCTGGACCGAGGCCAAGGTATGGCGTGTGGTTCCAGTACTTTTGGTTGTGCCGGGAGGCATATCGGTCTTCCCTTGCAAAGTTGGAAACTTCGTAGTGGATAAACCGGCCTTCCTCCAGCTTCTGGGCAGTAACCATAAAAAAATCAAACAGCTCTTCCTCTGGAGGAAAGGAAAAATTCCCTTGATGGCAGGAGATTCCGAGGGGAGTATCTTCTTCGAGGGTCAGTTGATAGCAAGAGATATGCTCGGGCGAAAAAGCTATTGCCTGAGACAGGGTATTGATCCACGACTCCATTCTTTGCCCGGGAACCCCATAGATGAGGTCCAGCCCCATATGGTCAAAGCCAACCTGGCGGGAACCTTCTAGGGCTGAGATGGCGTCTCGCACCGAATGCCTACGGCCCAGGAATTGCAGCGTTTTCGGGTCGAAGGATTGAATCCCCAGGTTGAGTCGATTGATCCCAATTTCCTTCAGGGAAGTTAAATAGGAAAGGTGGAGATCGGCCGGGTTAGTTTCCAGAGTAATCTCGGTTCCTGGAGCCAGGGGAAAATAATTTCGGATGGCGGAGAGAATCTTTTCTAATTGCTGCGGACCTAGAACGGATGGAGTACCTCCCCCGATGTAGACCGTATCGAAGCAGTCCCATTCGGACCCGGCCATCGCTATTTCTTTTAAAAGCGCGTCTAAAAAATCCGGGATCTTCGACAACTGAGGGACTGAATAAAAATTGCAGTAAGGGCACTTGGTCTGGCAAAAAGGGATGTGGACATAAAGGCCCGAGGCCTGAGGAAAAGAAGAATTTAGAGGCTCAGAAATTTGATGGACCATAAATTAAAAGTAGGATTCGAAGATTCAAGGGTTTCAGGGTTCGAGGTAAAGAAAGGCAGGTGTTTTGCTGGACCCCGGGAGACCTGGAACCCTTAAACCCGGTCATTTAGTCAGATTCCGATTTCAACACGGCCAAAAACGCACTCTGGGGAATACTGACAGAGCCAATCATCTTCATCCGTTTCTTCCCCGCTTTCTGCTTTTCTAAAAGTTTCCGCTTGCGAGTGATGTCGCCGCCATAACATTTGGCGGTTACATCCTTCCGGTAGGGAGATATGGTGGTCCGGGCAATAATTTCGGCGCCGATGGCGCCCTGAATCGCAACCCGGAAGGCTTGCCGGGGGATTTCTTCCTTTAGCCGTTCGCAGGCCTGAAGGGCCCGAGCCCGGGCATGGTCACGGTGCAGGATTTGGGACAGGGCATCCACCTTCTCCCCGTTTACCAGAATGTCCAGAAGGACGAGGGTGCTTTCCCGGTAATCGATGAGTTCATAATCGAAAGAACCATAACCCTGGGTCAAGGTCTTGAAACGGTCGTAAAAGTCGTAGATCACTTCGCCCAGGGGTATCTCATAGGTGAGTTCGGCTCGCCTGGGGCCTGTGTAATTAAGCTTGGAGTTGGCCCCCCGCCGGTCGGTGCAGAGTTTCATGACCGCACCCAGATACTTCTCCGGCATCATCATGGTAGCCCGGATATAGGGCTCTTCCGCTTTGGCAATGGAAGCGGGATTGGGATAATGGGTCGGGTTGTCAACGTAGATTTCACTGCCGTCCTTCAGGTTGAATCGGTAGCGGACGCTGGGAACCGAAAGGATGATGGAGAGGTTATATTCCCGCTCCAGCCTTTCCTGAACGATCTCCAGGTGGAGAAGTCCCAGAAACCCGCAGCGAAAGCCCATACCCAGAGCCACGGAAGAATCCTTCTGGTAGGTAAAAGCGGCGTCATTCAGTTTATATTTTTCCAGGCCGACGGCTAGGTCCTCGTAATCATCCGAAGCGATCGGATAAATAGAGGAGAAGACCACGGGTTTGACATCTTTGAAACCGGGAAGGGGTTGCTCGCAGGGGCGGTCGTCAAGAGTCATGGTATCTCCGATGCGGACATCGGAGATGGTTTTAATGCCGGCGATGATATACCCCACTTCACCGGCGGATAATCGATCTCTTCGTTCCCGGTAGAGAGAGAAACGACCGACCTCTTCCACCTTGTGAGCGGCGTTATTGGAAAGAAAACGGATGACATCTCGGCTCTGGACCGACCCCTCAAAGATCCTGCAGTAAACGATGGTTCCCCGGTAGGAATCATACTGGGCGTCAAAGATTAATGCGGCCAGCGGGGCTTCCCGGTTCCCTTTTGGGGGAGGGATCCTTTCCACAATGGCCTCCAGGATCTCTTCGACCCCGATCCCCTCTTTGGCGGAACACTTTAAGTGAGAGTCGGGGTCCAGCGCCAGTTCAGAATCGATCTGTTCCAGGACCCGTTCCACGTCGGCCGTAGGAAGGTCAATCTTATTAATGACCGGGATAATTTCCAGATTGTTTTCCATGGCCAGATAGAGGTTGGCGATGGTCTGCGCTTGGACTCCCTGGGCTGCGTCAATCAGAAGGAGGACTCCTTCGCAGGAGGCCAGAGCGCGGGAAACTTCATAGGAGAAATCAACATGGCCGGGAGTGTCAATCAAGTTTAGCAAATAATCCTTTCCATCCTGTGCGCGGTAGGGGAGAGTGACCGCCTGACTCTTGATGGTAATCCCTCTCTCCCGTTCAATATCCATGTTATCCAGAATCTGGTCTTGAAAGTCTCTTTCATTCACCAAGCCAGTGTACTGGATCAATCGATCCGCAAGAGTGGATTTCCCATGGTCAATGTGGGCGATGATGCTGAAGTTACGTATGTTATCCATGAGACCAAAAAAATTTAACCACCGAGAGCGCAGAGGGCGCAGAGATTAAAATCAATGAAAAAAACCAGGAAATCGTGGGGGTATCCTGATGGATTTCAGTCGCTTTTTTATGATCCTGAATCCCTCAGCGTTCTCTGCGGTCTCGGTGATGAGGAATTAAAATAAAATTGGGATTGACCGCTTCGGAATCCGTAGAGGTCACTACCTGCGGAACATATTTTGGCAGGGTTACAAACAGAATACCATGGAAATTGATAAAATTACAAGCCTCGCTGCCTTTTTGCGGGTGGAGGAGGGGATTCCTTCTTTTTCGGCGTAAGGTCTTCGATTTCTTTTTGAGTACTGGTCCTTTCCGGGGATGGGTTAGCGAAATAGGGTAAGGCCTTTTGGAATTGGGCCAGCGCAACCATGGGGGCCCCCGATAACTTGTGATAAAATCCAAGGCTCCGGTAAGCCTCCCCGAGGTTGCCTTTGGCGCTAAAAGCCAATGCCAGATGGTAGTAATTTTCGGCGAAGTTGGGGTCGAGTTTGTTCGCGGTAATTAAGGCCTGAAGGGCTTGATCCGTAGATTTCCCTTCCAAATAAACCCTGCCCAGGTAAAAATAAATCCTGGCGTCGGAAGGGGAGAGTGAACGGGCCTGCTCCAGGTATTTTTGAGCCTCGGGAAAATCGGCCTTAAGAAAATAGGCAGCTCCTAACTCGCGATATATTTCACCATCCTGCGGGGCCATGGAAGCGGCCTTGGCCAGGTTCTCAACTGACCGGTCCAGGGCTCCCATCCTTCTCTGCGCCAAACCCAGGCCAAACAGGCATTCCGGGTCATCCTCCTTGCGTTTCGAACAATTTTCAAAATAGACCACCGAACGGGCCACGTCCTTTTCTTCAGCCACCAGCTTGGTCTGATTTCGTTTGAGGTTCCCTTCCGGGGGACGTTTCTCCTCCCTGTTGGGAAGGCGGGCCATCTCTACTTCCAGATTCTCCATTCTCTGTTCCACGGCCGGGTGGGTGAGGAGGTAAGTGGGGGGGTCACTGGAAGAGGGGCCTGAAAGCCGGCGCATCTTTTTGAACATGGTAACCATGGCTTTTGGATCATACCCGGCCTTCTCCATAAATTTCAAGCCTAAGTAATCCGCTTCCTCTTCATTCTCCCGGCTATATTTCAGCATCAAAGTCCCCGCGGCGGCTGTTGAAGTCATACCAATCGCTGCCGCTGCCTGGGGGCCCAGAAAAATTCCGGCAAGCAATGCCCCCAAGGTAGCCAGACCCAATTTTAGCCCCTGTTCCGATTGTTTGGCGATATGACGGGCGACCACATGGCCAATTTCATGGGCCATCACCCCGGCCAGTTCATCTTCACTCTCTACCATGAGGATCAACCCGCTGTTTACAAATACTTTTCCCCCGGGTACGGCGAAAGCATTTATGTCCGGAGTGTTCAGGACATAATATTGGTATTCAAAGGGTTGAGTCTCCATGGTTTTAAGAATTCTTTTCCCGATGTTGCTGACATATTCATTGACTGCGGGGTCTTGAATGACCGGCCAGATTCTGCGGACTTCCTGAAGGACTTTTTCGCCCAACTCTCGCTCTTCTTTGTGGGTCATAGCCCGAGGTTGGGACGGTAAGAGAGCGGAAAGTAGGAAGCAGGCTATAACCGCAATGGTAAATCTTTGAAAAAATCCACATTGTGGCTTGGGCATGACTTATTTTAACGCGATTCCGGCCCAAAGTCCAATCAATCCTTGTATTGTATCCTTGTATTGAAAGGACACATTCGCTTTTGCCGGTTCAAAAAGCAAGGGATCTTCGATTCTCAGGCAAGGGTATAAGCCAGCTGTGGGGATTCGCCATTTTTCATTCGAAGCTTAAACGGTCCGTGGCGAATCTATCAATTTTTTGAGGGTCTAATTTTAGGGAGAAATTGGGCTCCAAGATGAGTTTTCCGCCTTGGGTCTTGAACCCCTCAGCCAGGATTGATTCCTTTTGTTTCAAAAATCCATTCATTTCGCCCGCTCGCGCGATCACCCGGCTGGAGATCAGGGCCTCTTGGTAACAGCTGATTTCCCCCGCCGCCCCATTTCCCAGAATGACTTCAAATCCATATTTTTTTGCGGTCTCGATTCCCCGGACCAGGGCCTCCCCGCTCCCCATCTTCATAATCTTGAACTTCACATACCGGGCGCATCGCAGCTGCCGTGCTTTTTCCACGGCCTCGATTCCGTAAATCGATTCATCCAGGCCAAGAGGAATCGGAGAGACCCTGGCCAGTTCCCCCATAGCTTCCCACTCAGTTTCCTTAAAGGGTTGTTCCAAAAATTCTATCCCCTGCGGATCGATATTTTGGACGAACTTTTTGGCTTGAGGAAGGGTATATCCCTGGTTGGCATCCGCCCG
>Ga0187854_10004118_pt1 | contig 11125 bp, 9 predicted proteins | sample June2016WEW_6_15_FD_132445 | JGI IMG/M metagenome (GOLD analysis project Ga0187854, IMG submission 132445) | Peatland microbial communities from SPRUCE experiment site at the Marcell Experimental Forest, Minnesota, USA - June2016WEW_6_150 | ecosystem: Environmental > Terrestrial > Soil >...
CTCCGTGACAAAGCGCTTGAGAGCGCGAATGGAGATTGGGGCGTCGAACTGCCCGCGCCGGCAGGCCGTCTCGCAGGGGTGCCCACATACGCGGCCGCAGATTGACGCCAGCGGATTGGGAAGACGGGCGTAGCGATACGCTTCCTCGTAGCGGCCTTCCGCGATCAGCGAGACGTAGCGGCCCGCTTGCGTGTGAACCGGACAGGCCTGCATACAGGGGAAATTCGATTCCAGCCAGCCCAGGTCTACGAGTTTGGTCCGTTGCTTGGCCACCTTGCTGCTCCGCTCTCAAGAACTCCGGCTTGCTCTGCGTCCGCCGCCCGTCGGGATCTTCCGGCCGGCTTAGCGTTGTACGGTAAGATTCACGGTTGTTGATTCACCCGCGACCGTGACGGACTGCGTGGCGGGCTTCGCCTCTTCACTCCAGGTCTTCAGGGTATAGCTGCCGGCAGGAACGTCCTTGATCTCGAATTCGCCTTCCTTGTTGGTCACCGCGAAGTAGGGCGTGGAAACGACCACCACATACCCCGACATCTCGGGATGCACGTTGCAGAGCAGGGAAGCCACCCCGAGATCGTTAAAGGTGAACGATTTTTGCTGACCCTGCGGCCAGGTGCCCATATTGTGAGCAAGCTTTTTGTTGCCACTTACGGAGGGCCAGTAAACATTGTGCCCCACCGGATCGCTGTTCAAGAATTGCACCGTCGTGCCCTTCAGGACGACCAGCACGTGAGGAACGAAAGTCATGTGCTTTTGATCCTGCACGGCGGGCTTCGAGGGCGGCGCAAAAGTCTTGCCGGGAATGGTGTCAACGTAGACGGCGATATTCTCGGAGGAGCGCATGCCTTGCGCCGTCACTTTGCCCTTGATTTCCCCGGCAAAGGCCAAGGCTCCGAAACTGAGCAACAGGAAGATAAGCGCAAGCACTAGGTGCAAATTTTTCTTCATATCTTCACCTCATATTCAGGATACTGACGGTTCTCCAGGCCAATCAGAGCACGTCGTCAGAAAACGAAATCTACTCCCGTCACAAACCCGTTCGGCCGGAAGTACTGTGAAGCTCCGGGAATGGGCACTTCCCAGTGCCGCTGGTACTCGAAAAGAGCCTTGATGTTGGCGCGAAGGAGGAGTTGAACGCCCGGGCTGAAACGGTTGCGCGTGAAGTTCTGGGAGAGGCCGCTCTGAAAATCCATCGGCGAATTAACGATGTCGTAACGCATGATCCCGATAAGCCACGGGTAGAACCAGTATTCGCCTTCGGCGAATCCGCCGCTGAAATTGACCGGAGGTCCCGGCATCAGCACACCGCTGTTTTCGCCCGTGACGAGCTGATTGGCATCGTGGCCAAACATGCCCAGGCCGTAGAGCTCGAACTGCCGGTATTTGAAGCGGAAGTCTCCCCCCACACGATAGAAGGGGTCGTGGATTGTGGGCAGACCGGGGAAGAGGGTTTGGTCCGCATTCAGGGCGTTTCGGCCATAGTAGTAGAACCCGCCCAGGCGCAGCGAGGTATGGTCCCGCGGCCCGGTCGGTCCGGCGGCCTGCACAGCATTGCGCGCCTGGGGATCCCGCTCCAGATTGAATTGCTTCCACACGTTGACGAACACATCCTTGCTGTTCCGCACGGCGGGGTTGTCGTTGTTACCGTTAATCACCGCCACGGACCACCAAAGGTTGCCGTCGTTGGGGTAGCCGCCGATTTCAATGCCGCGCTGAGGGGCTGAGAAGACAAAGGGATTATTCGTAGTGCCCATCCCGGTGGCGGCCATGGCGGCTTCGTCGTAGATGTCGTAGTCAGTGGGGTTGATCGACCGGGCTTGGGTGAAAGGTAAGTCCAACTCGAACTGACCAATGCGCAGATTGAGCGTGTCCTTGGGCAGACCGATGTAATGTCCCAAGTCGTTGAACTTGACGTAGCCGTCCCCAAGACCGCCATTAGCGCCGGAACCGCCTGTGGAAATGTCGTCGTCAATCCACCAGGTGATATTCTGCCCAAAGCTGCCCGCGCTGAGTATGGTAAACGTGTTGGGCGTGAACAGGTCGGTGCGTGGGAGGTAGCCGACCGCCAACGGTTGCTTGCTGTTGTAGGAAGCAAAGCCGGAATAACGAAAGCTGATCGGAATGCTTCCGGGAATCTCGCCCGGATAGATCGCCTTCGGGAATGCCTCTTTTTGAGCCTTCGCGCCTAGCATGACGGGAGGTTCCTTCACAAAGAACTCGTCATCCTTGGGGAACTTGAACCCATTCTTCTTGAACGCTAGCCCGAAATCATTGAGCTCGGGGAAATCATTGTGACAAGTGGCGCAAGAAGTCTGATATTTGCGCGAGAACGCTGGAATCCCGTAAGACCGGCTTGCCCAGATCAGGGACAAAAAGAGTAAGGCAGCAAGGGCGAAACTAATGGTCATCGTAGTCCAATACGACCTGTTGTTATGACGCATAGCGAGTTACCGCCTTTCACCGGGCACGGATGCCCTTGAATAATCAGCAAGGCTCTGGAGACGCGGTTCGAGGGGAAGGGTGGTTCGCGTGTCGCGGGCAGTCCAGCGCGCGACTGAGTATGGGTGGTGGATTGCCGGAGCCCAGCAACCAAGGCCATCCGACAAACTGCTGAAAGTGGGCATTCCCTAACCTCCCGAGCCAGAACCGCTTCAGAACATCAAGTAGTCTAAGGGATGAGGCGAAGCACCTTCAGTGACAGATAACCCAAGACATTGTGACCCGCGTCACAATGTCACCAGCACGAGATATGACACAACGCCCGAATCTATTGGGATATTTTGTCAAAGTGTGGTAACTTTAATTTGACATTTTCTTTTTCACGCTGGAATCTGCGCCTTGCTTAAGACATAATAGTGTTGCTGGGGTGACCCAATGCCCGTGGATCGACCGAGGGCTCCGTACAACCTGCCAGTCATCGAAAGCTGCCTAAGCTGTATAGCGCGAGAAGAGGGGCTTTTCTGTCAGCTCCCCCATTCTGCGCTTTCCACCCTGAATTCTCTCCGCCAGACTTCCTTCTATCCCAGGGGAGCTTTGCTGTTTGTCGAGGGACAGCCGGCTCGCGGGCTTTACATCATGTGCTCGGGCGAAGCGAAGCTTTATGTGAACTCCGCGGAGGGGCAGAGCCTCACGCTGCGTGCTGTCGAGCACGGCGAAGTGCTCGGTCTGAGCTCCCTGATAACCGATGAGCCTTATCCTGCCAGCGCGGAGACGTTGTGCCCAAGCCAGGTGAGCTTCATTCCACGTCTCGAATTCCTACAATTCGTGCGCGCCAATCCGGACGTTGCGTTACGCGTGGCCAAGCATCTCAGCATGGAACTCAGCCGGGCTTGGCAGCAGACCCGGATGCTGGCCCTGGCTCCGGATACTCATGCTAAGCTCACCCAATTCCTCTTGGAGTGGGCAGAAAAACACCGGCAGCCGGCCGCCGACGGCCTGCGTATTGCGCTTTACATGACTCATGAGGAAATCGCGCGAAACATTGGGGCCTCTCGCGAGAGCGTAAGCCGCATCCTCAGCGACTGGAAGCAGCGGGGAGTGATTCGGGTGAGCGGCGGGACGATTACCATCCTCCGACCATTGGAACTCCAGAGCGCGACGACGCCCTTGGCCACGCCCTAGAGACCGGACACTGTCCAAGAACCTCAACCGGTGGGGAGTCATGGTTGGAGGAGACACGTTTTTCAATCTCCTCAAGGAATTCTGGCCCGATACTCGCCTCAAAATCCTCAAGAGATAGCATCCGCCCGGTCCGGCATTTTACTGCTTGGCCAACCTTGCTTTCCCTGATAGCATCCTAACGACCGGGCAAAAGAGCACTAATCCGTGGAGGTTTCTATATATGGAAACGAGGACGCGGGTGTACGTGTCCGCAGCGTGCGTGGCCCTCCTCTGTTGCTGGGTAGGGATGAATTTCGCTGAGGACCGGCCCACAGATCCCGGCGCGCTTCCCTTGACCGTCCAGGCGGGAACGCCTCTTCATGTGGTTTTGACCAAAAAAGTACCCGTCAAGCATGCCGGTGTTCCCGTCGAGGGGCGCTTGGTCGAGAATGTATACGTATTCGACCGCTTGGTGATTCCCGCAGGAAGCCAGGTGCTGGGACGTGTGGCAAGGGTGGAAACCGCTTCGCACAAACAGCAGGCGCTGGCCATCGCTAACGGCAACTTCACACCTCTCCGCAGGGCGCAGGTGGATTTCGACACTCTGGTGGGGAAGGATAGAAAGCCCATCCGTTTGCAAACCGCGGTGTTCCAAGGAGCGCCCAGCATGGTTCATGTCGTTGCGGGCGGAAACGAAAAGAAGAAAAAAGGACGCGTGGCGAGCAAAGTGGAACAGATTCATCAGCAGGTGTTGAACCAAGAAGAGGCAGCAATCAACAATGTGACCGCGCCGGGCAAGGTGCAGCGGCTGAAGGCGGCGCTGTCAGCAAGATTGCCCTACCATCGGCCGTCATTGCCATTGGGCACAAACTTCACCGCTGAACTCAAGACCCCTCTCACCCTGGGCACGGAAACCTCCTCACCCAAACAGTTGGAGAAGATGGGAGGGCCCATACCGCCTGGAAGCCTCGTTCACGTCCGGTTGGTTTCGTCCCTGAGTTCAGCGACCGACCACCTCGACGGCCCCGTACGCGCGGTGATATCGGAACCTCTCTTTTCTCCGCAGCATGCCTTGATCCTGCCAGAAGGGGCGCGGCTGAGCGGGACAATTACGCAAGTGGTTCCTGCCCGTCGATTCGGCCGCAACGGGCAACTCCGCTTTATGTTCCGGCAATTGGAGATGCCCTCCGGTGCGGCGCGCAAGGTTGAGGCCAGCCTGCACGGATTTGACGCTGCTTCAGAGGGTCACTTGCAGCTCGATGCGGAAGGTGGCGCTCATGCCGTCACCCCCAAGACGAATTACGTCATGCCCGCCTTCGAGGTTTTCCTGGCGACCACGTCCCTGGACCTCGACGAAGGGCGCAACGTAGTGCACGGAGGCGCCGCGGGGAATGGTGCGGACTATGCCGGAGCAGGAATAAGGGGTGGGGTAAGCCTTGGGTTCGCAGGCGCTGTTATCAGCTTGTTGGCTCACTCCCGCCCGGTCAGCGCCGGCTTCGCCTTCTATGGAGCGGGTTGGGCGATCTATTCTCACTTTGTAGCGCGCGGCGTCGACGTGGTCTTCCCAAAGAACACTCCCATGGAGATCCGCTTTGGGACCCACGACGGCTCAACACCGGCTCAGCCAAGCAATCACTTCGTTTCGCAGGTTGCGAAATCCGAAAAAATCTCCTGACCGTCCACTGTTTCGTGCCGCCCGGGCTGGAGGATGAACTCCCTTCTGTGGGCGCGGAATACATTTCGGCCAAGGGACGCTGGAGGCTGGAATAATCAGGAAGGCCTTGTAACGGCGGGGCTGAAGCCCTGCCCGACCCGTGGTGAGAAATGCGGGTAAGGGCAACCCTGCCGGTGCCTCACGATTCAAACGGACTTGGATGTAGTGTCTCCAAGGTTGCCAGTTAATCGTTCCATTGGGCTAAAGACCAAAAAGGGAGGTACGGATGCCAGCGAATACTGCAGACAACTGGCGCGCTTGTGTCGGGGGCCTCGGTGTCGTGTGTCTGTTCGCCACATTGGCCCCGTCGCTCGTGGCGCAGACGGATGGAACGGGAGCATTGACAGGCACGCTTATCGATCCGTCCGGCGCCCCGGTTGCGTTTGCCATGGTCACGGCGACCAGCGCGGACACTGGCCAAGTTCGACCCGGGGCCACGGGGACGGACGGCACTTATAAGTTTAGTCTGCCGCCGGGCAACTACACTATGAGGCTTGAGTGCCGCGGTTACAAGACGGTGGAGATTCCTTCCGCAACGATCAACGAGAACGAGACGGTCGTTTTGGATCGGAAGCTCGAGGCGGACGCGCAAACGAATAGTAATACAGCAACGCCTCCTCAGAAGCAGACAACGGCCCCTTCCAATAACCCGACGGCGCCTTCGCTCCAGGATCTCGGCATCACTCCGGCTCAAGCCAAGGGCAGTGCCGAGGCTCAGGCACTCCTTGACAGACGGACACACATGCTCAAGGTCCATCAACGGCTCGGATTGATAACGATTGCTCCTTTCGCCGCCACGCTCATCACTTCCGCGGCCGCCGGTGGAAGGCAGACCAGCACCACCGGCCGTGACCTGCATGCCGCTCTGGGTGTGACGACGGCGGGATTGTATTTCACGAGTGCTTACTTTGCTATCCGGGCGCCCAAGATACCCGGCACCCAAACTCGCGGGCCCATCCGCCTGCACAAGATCCTGGCCTGGATTCACGGTCCGGGGATGGTCCTGACGCCCATCCTGGGGGAGATAGCTTTCGCTCAAAAGAGCCGCGGGGAAAAGGTTCACGGGATCGCCTCGTTGCACGGGCCGGTGGCCATCGCGACGGGAGCGGCGTTTGGATTGGCTGTAGTATCCGTATCCTTTAAATTCTGAAGAGGGCTTATGCTTGGAAAACTACTGATAGGTTTCTGGGTGCTATCGCTTCCCGCCCTTGCCGGAGCGGATAGCCAATGGGTGCTTGAACAAAGCACTCTCACCTATCATGTGTCTCACCGGCTGCATCAGAGCGAGGGCGTCAGCCTTGCGGCGCGGGGCAAGGGCGTTTGCCACGACGGACAATGCGATTTCTTGATCGCGGTGCCCGTGAAGTCGTTCGATTCGGGGGACAGCAACCGCGATCTTCACATGCTTCAAGTGACGCGCGGCGCGCAATTTCCCATCGTGACCGTGCGCACCCGCGTGCCCGAATCGGCCTCCGCATCCGCGACGATCTATCTCGATCTGGAGATCCAGTTCGCCGGCCAGACCGCCCTGTATAAGCAGGTTCCATTCCAACGGGTGGCGCAAGGAAGCGAAACCCGGATAACAGGAACAATTCCGGCAAAGCTCTCCGACTTCAAAATCGACCCACCATCGTTCCTAACGGTCCCTGTCAAAAACGAAATGCCGGTGCGCGTCGACATGACTTGGCATCCGATGTGAAGGGCTGGCATCGCGCCCTTCCGTTCCGGTTTGGGTAGCGTCCCTTTTGAGTGCTCGGACTTCGGTGGGCTGCCAACCTTGCTTTCCCTGATAGCATCCTAACGACCGGGCAAAAGAGGACCAAATCCCACCAAAGGCGGTTCAACTACCTTACATTAGCCAGAAAAGCAACCGCCCTCGCCAGAGCCGGGTCCTTCCCTTCCGCTATGTCGCGTCTTGTCTGCTGAACCGAAATGTCCGGCTGGATTCCCTCACCCACAAACTCGGTCCCGTCTGGAAATCGGTCCCACTTGGTGCAGATCATAACGCTTGTACCAAAGATCCTTATGAACAGAGGCTGTCCAGTAGACCCGCCGGTCGCGGTACCGATCAAGATAGCGCGCTTGGTCGCCTTCAGCGGTACTACAAAGTCTTCAGCGGCACTAAGAGTCTTGGGCCCGATCAGGACCACGACTGGTTCCAGGTAGGGCTTCTCGCCCCGGGGCTGGATCGCGTCTGCCTCCCCCTCGTACCACTCTTCGGGCTTCCCCCAGGCGCGAAGTGCGGGCTTGTAATCCCGCGTGCGCCATTTCGAGGTCTGGCTGGTGGCTTTGTCAATGAGACGCGCTATGATGGCATAACAGTTTTCTGAGGAGCCGCCGCCGTTATCGCGGACATCCAAGATAAGGCCCTTGGAGTTAAGCACCTCGTCGAAGTGGGAGTCAAATTCCTTCGCCACTTCGTCGCTCCCGAACGTGTTGAGCGCCACATAGGTGATCCCCGGCGGCAACTTGCGGAATTCGACGGGCGGCTTTTCCCTCCACTTCGCCGCTTCCGGATGCTTACTCAGGTCACACGAGAGCTCGACCGTATGCATCTTCCCCTCGATGTCCTGAAATGTGGCTGACAATCTGGTGTCCGTTTCGCCCTCCAGCAGCCGCGGGAATGCACGGTTACCCCGATCCTGAGGCGTGGACGCAGCAATATAGGGGTAAATCTTCTTCTTGAGCATCTCCTGCACCGGTACGCCGTTCACCGCGACCAGTTCCATGCCGGGCAAGACTCCGCTGGCCAGGATTGCAGGCGTTTCCCCCACGGTTGTAACAACGGGCCTGCCCTCAATCGGCTCAATGTTCAACGCAGGTGTGTCCTTGAAACCGCCCGCGAAAACTTGAGTGTGGCTGTCCTTCAGCAGTGCCACGACTTCTTCGAGAACCTCGGTGTACTCTTCCTGGCTCCCAGCGGCGGCAATGCGCGGCAGGTAAAGCTCCAGAATGCTGTCCCAATCCAGGTCAGGGCGCCGGTCAAGGAAAACGAAGTTGTACTTCACCTCGCTCCACAGACGAGCAAAAGCTGCCATGCGCAGGATTCTGCGCTCTTCGTCAGTCACAATCCCTCGTGGAATCCAGGTAATGTAAGTGGGATCGACCACGTCCCTGGCGACGACCTCCATGACCAAGGCCAGGGAGTCGATCGACTCGCTGATGTACTTCAGCTCTTCCGGCGAATTACTTCCCTCGTCCGCAAACCTGACCTTGAAGGGAATTCCGAACCCGAAGTTGAACAGGTAGCGGCCCCGTAACACGATGGCAGCAACAGCGTCGAGCCCATTTGGAACTCGCAGGGTCGTGAATACGAAATAGTCCGGGAACTTCGCCCCACTGTGCCACTGCCCGCGCTGGTCAAAGATTCGCTTCGCGGATTCTTCGTCTTTGAACTCAATTACATCGATCCAGGGGCGCTGCTTCGCTCCCTCGAAGTGTTTCCACCACACCTGCCCTTCCACCGGCACCATTTTAGCTCCCAGGCGGACCTCCGTTCCCGGCGTCTTGGGAATAACCTCGATTCCGGAATTGCGCAGCATCGCCGGTAGGCTTTCGAGCGCGCTCGGTAAGTCCTTCGCCAGCCTTGCCTGCTGTAGCGGACGGGTGAGATCACCAGGGCGATCCATAACTTTTCTGAAATTATCCATAAAGCTGGGTTGGGTTTGGGCATGGGTTGGGGATGTTAGCAGCGTGAGTGTAACTCCGAAGACCCACACAATGAACGGCAGGCGGATGAATAAAGGCCTGACCTTTGTCGTTGAAAAGAAGGCTGACATGATATTCCTCCATACCAATAAAGGTTGACAAGCGTCTCCGATTTAGACCGGCTGGATCGCATTTGGTTTGGAGCCGAGCCTCGCGGAGATTCGTATGTATCGGACGGAGCCTCTGTTCAAGCCGTCAGTTAGCAAATTCTGCCAGTTGCAGCTTCGGGATGTCGAGCTCGCGGCGAATGTGGGCAAGAGGCTTCATGGTAGTGAAAGCCAGTGTTGTGGCGCCTGTCGGTACGGGCCAACTGTAGTCTGAAATCGGGCTGATGCCAAACTCAGCAGGATAGGGTGAGTAATCCACTCGCTGCTGCTCCCTGGGCACTTCCTTATCGAATCTATCGAACCGCGCTAGGACGTACACGGGCTGGCGAAAAGGCGCCCGGCAACTAAGCGCCGTCCGGTCAGGTCCCTGCGGATCGAACTCGCATGGTCCGACACCCGGCACGCGACGCGGACCACCCCCCAGCGGCACGTCCTCCGTGTGAGGATTACCCAGCACCGTCAGGTGAATAGTGAGGTGGAGGCGCACGGGTGTGCTCTTCAACCGCTCGAAAACGCTGCGCTCGACTAGGGCGTCATGCCAAACCGTGTCAGGCGGGGTTTCTCCGAAGAACAGCGACGTGTTCAAGGGCTTGCCGTTGGGCAGAGTCAACTCTGCCCACATCGCGTCGACCACGGCCGTGGTTCCGGAGGGCACGCCGTAGAGACGAACCGGCAAACTCACGCGCACAGTGCCCTGAGGCGCGGGCGACTCTGTTGGCGGTGGGCCGTTTCCCGGTGAGAAAACGGCGGCGATGGATGACGTATCGAGGCGCGATTTGACGAGGCGCGACTGTAAGGCGAAGGTTGTGTCCCCAGGCAGGAATCTACCGCCGCACAGCACGAGCAGCACAGCCGCCACGAAAATCGTGCGAGAGACCCAGGTGCGCCGGGCGCGGTACTGAAGGATCATGATAGCCAGCGCGGTCAAGAGCAAAACCAGGCAGACCAACGAACCCCCGATCCACCCGCCCCCAACGCTGAGTCCAATCCCGATTGCGCCCCCGTACGGACTGAGAACAATTTCCAGGACAATGATGGAGACGATGGTTGCTAGAACCACCAACACCACTTGTGCGAAGCTGGTGGTGATGCAGGCCAGCACCACCATGGGCAGGAGAAGTACGGCAAAGACCGCCACTTCGTGCCAGAGGAGGCCCCCCGGATTGGCCCAAGGACGAAATCCTTGCAGGGTCAGGATGAAACAGTCGGCGAGCAGGAGGGGGAAACTCACAAAGGCCACAATGAAGAGCAGCTTGGCCCCCAGCAGGCTGGTCCAGCGATAGGGCCTCGTAACCCAGAACTGTCGATCTCCGGGCAACGGCTCTCCGTAGACGGCCAGGGAAGCCAAATACCACCAAGCCATCGGCAACAGAAAACCACGCAGCATGCCAGCCGTTAGGTTCAGCCTCGCGTTTCGCGCGCTGTAGAGTGGACTCCAATGTCCCTGCAACCAAGCGTAAGCCGCAGTCAACACCAATATCACGATGACTTCGTATCGGAGTCTTCGGACATCCTTCAGGAAAATATGCCAGGCTTGTCGCATGGTGTGTCCTCCCGATCAGGCTGCCTTCCGGGCTGACTTCGCCAGGGAAACGAAGATGGCCCGAAGGGCCATGGGGTTAATAGACACCGCGCGCGCCGACGGAAAGGCTTGACGGATTTCCGCGGGCGTGGAATCGGCATTGAACTGCGAGTCGACAAAGCGCAGAACGGCTGCACTCTTGGTCGGGTCGAGCCACCCCTGTGGCCAGGGTGCGGGCAAAGACGGCGGCTCGTCAAACGTGATCTGAATCTCGCGGAAACGCGCCGCGAGCGATGTCATCTCCTCGGAAAAGCGCAAGCACCCGCCGTCAAGATAACCAATGTGACTTGAGAAGGTTTCGATTTCCGCGAGATCATGAGAAGAGATCATGACCGTCGCGCCCGCGCAGCGTTCCAGGAGAGCTTCGATAAGCTCATCGCGTACGAGTGAATCGAGGCCGGCGAACGGCTCGTC
>Ga0187854_10004122_pt1 | contig 11117 bp, 6 predicted proteins | sample June2016WEW_6_15_FD_132445 | JGI IMG/M metagenome (GOLD analysis project Ga0187854, IMG submission 132445) | Peatland microbial communities from SPRUCE experiment site at the Marcell Experimental Forest, Minnesota, USA - June2016WEW_6_150 | ecosystem: Environmental > Terrestrial > Soil >...
CGTCGCACAATGAGTCCCGTCCCCCGTCCCCCTGGTATAAATTGATGACCGAACGGGTGTGAAAGACAAAAAACCAAGGGGCAGACAAAACCTGCTTGACAACTGTCAACTATATGGGATTCCCGCTTTCGCGGGATTGACGGAACAAGCGACTTTTGGAAGAGCCTCCGAAGTTTACATTTTAAAGCCACATTAGCCCAGCTGGGGGAAGATTAATTTTTATAAGAAATTTTTTTTGGTAAAATTTTGTCTGAATGATTCTTTTAAGACATCAATTGTGAACCCCCGTCAAAACAAGTTGAATTCTAATCTAAAACGGATATAATGGGTTTTGTGGTAAACAATGGAATTTTGTCTTGAAAGGAAGGGGAAATATGAAGCGCCGTGCTACCCAACATATCTGCTGGCTCATTCTTGGTACATCGCTTGTCCTGACTTTCGTATTTGCATGTTCAACGCTCCCGCCCGCTATGGAGACCCAGGATTTCAAGAGCGCCGTAGGGAAGTGGGAGGGCTGGGCATTGATAGGGACCGGTGACAAAATTTTTGCAAAATTAACGGTCCTTGAAGACGGCAATTGGCAGTTGGTCCTATCCAGGACTTACTATAACTCCGGGACTACCTTTTACGGGACCGCGATGCTACACGAAGGGAAATTCCGGTTTGATACGGACTTTCCAGGGTTAAGCGGCAACTGTACCCTTCACTTTTGGCAAGATACGCACTGGTTGGTCTACTTTAGCGATGACGGAAGGTTCAGAGCGGATTTAAAACACAAGTTCTTCTAAGATAAGAATTGATTTTAAGAACCTTTTGTCCCTAACCCGGCCTGGCCGGAACCAGAAAGGCATATTGCGGCATGGATGAATTCCCCAGAAATCCCCCCTTGCCCCCCTTTGGTAAAGGGGGGTTGGGGGGATTTCCGAAATTTGTTGTCAATTTGCGCATAATTTCATTTCGAAGCGCCTAAACTCCCGACCGAAAATTTCCCGCAATCTGTCAATTTGGGCGCGGACTCTTTCGGCCATCTTATTATTCTCTTCCAGCCCTATTCGATTCTTGAATAGAGGGTCCCTTCGGAATGCTTCCGGAACGGTGAATCAAACATCGGCCCTTTATAAAATACAGTATTCTTAGAGTTAAAATACAGTGTCCACCCCATTGGGAGCCGAAGTCGTTTTGGCTAATATGAAATAGAGTCTTGCTTTCGCTTTTAATCAAATGATCAAATTGCTGAAAGCGAGGAATCATCGAAAATGAAAAAGTCGTCGTCCGCTGCCTACTTTTATCTCTCCTTGTTCGTAGCCCTTCTGATGTCCGCTTTATTGATGACCTGCGGAGGTGGGGGCGGGGGCACCAGCGGGGTTGTCCCGCCTACTACGGCTTCGGTTACCACAACCATTTCCGATCAGCCTACCTGCCTGGTACCCAACGGACCCTTCCAAAATGTCTGGGTGACCGTCACCCGGGTTCGCGCGCATACCTCCAGCACCGCCGGTCCAAACGATAGTGGATGGGTAGACTTGGTTAACCTCCAGACCAATCCCATGCAGATTGATCTTTTAGGCCTTCCTTCCCCAACCTGCCTGTTGACCCAACTCGGTTCCGCCAGTGGAATTGCACCGGGACAATACGTGCAAATCCGTCTTTACCTTTTGAGCAACACTCCCGGTCCCGGTGAGGCGTTCCCAACGCCAAACAACTGCGATGGAACCGGCTTTAATTGTGTGATTACAGCCAGCGGGGCGATTCAAACCATCCTTATCAGCGGCGAGGCGCAAACGGGGATCCAAATTCCTTCCGGACAAATTGCGGGTAGCAGTTTTACACTTACGGCTGGCCAGGGCATCAACCTCAACATCGATTTCGATGCCTGTTCATCCATTATCCAGCAGGGGAATGGTCAGTTGAGTTTGAAGCCGGTACTACATGCCGGGGTGATATCCCTGAATAATAATTTCATTAGTGGAACAGTGGTAAATAATGTTACCAAAGGCTCCATCCCCAATGCGACTGTTTTCGTCGAGCAAGCAGATCCTAACAACTTGAACATCGACCGAATCATTGTCCAAACAACCACTGGGGCTGTTGGCGATTTCATTATTTGCCCATTGCCATCGGGGTCTTACGACGTTGTAGTGGCTACAACGGACAGGCGTACGAATACTACTTATAACGCAACTGTTACCCTACGGGTTCCGTTAGGGACCACGATGGGGCAAATTCCCATGGTACCGCAAACAGGAGTCGTACCCGGTACCATTAGCGGGCAAGTCAATACCGTCAACCCTGTCGGTTTGCCCACCTCCGTTAACCTCAGCCTTTCGGCGTTGCAGCAGGCAGGTTCTTTGCTGGTAACCATTCCTCCCTTGCCGACCTCGACTCCCACCAATTTACCTTCTGAAAATGGGATCGCCAACTACACTCTGCTTCTGCCTGCCGGCAATCCCCTGGTGGGCACATTTAGCGCTTCCCCACCGACCTTTTATACGCCTTCGGTTCCCGTGCCGGGCATTTACTTTGTTAACGCCCAGGCTTTTACTCCTATGAGTTCCAATCTGAACCCGGGTTCTCCAGACTGTAACCCATCCAGCCTCCCTGTTTCCTTTAACGGCACTACCCAGTTAACCCTGGTGCCCGCGGGGACGGTAACTCAAAATTTTCCCTTTACCGGGTGCCAGTAGTCGGTGAGCGGCCGGAAGGCTTTTATTCTGATTTCGGCTTTCTCAATTCCTTCTTCAGTACCTTGCCCACTAGGTTCTTGGGCAAGGCGTTTATGAAAACTATCTCTTTGGGCACCAGAAAACTACTGAGTTGGGTACGGCAGTATTCAATGACCTCCCCGGCAGTGGCGGTCTGTCCGGGTTTCAGGACCACGCAAGCCTTGATGTCCTCCCCGTAAACCTTATCCTTGATCCCGATCACGGCAGCCTCCGATACCTTGGGGTGTTGGAAAAGAACCTCTTCGATAGCCCGCGGGGAAATGTTCTCCCCTGCCTTGATAATCAGATCCTTCTTCCGGTCCGTGATCCAGAAGTACCCATCCTCATCCACATAACCGATGTCGCCCGTGTGGAGCCACCCATCCTTGAGTACTTCCGCCGTTTCCTCGGGCTTTTTCCAGTATCCCTTCATCAGCATAGGTCCTCTGATTACGATCTCTCCTTCTTTACCCGGAGGGAGCATATTTCCCTCTTGGTCAACGACCCTGACCTCGGTCCCCTTCATGGGTAGGCCGATGGAGCCGACCTTCCTTAAACCTTCAAAGGGATTAACTGAGTTGTTCGCCCCTGCCTCCGTCAAACCCCAGCCTTCGATGATCTCGAACCCGTAAACCTCTTTGAACCTTTTCCGGGTCTCGAGGGCCAGCGGTGCCGCCCCCGATATCCAGTATTTCATGGAACTCAGATCATACTTCCGGGGTTCAGGATATAAGAGCATGAAAACATACATGGTGGGAACCCCGGCCATGCTGTTGGCCCGGTATTTTTCGATGGAGGCCAGAATGGTTTCCACCTGGAAGGAATTGAGGAGCACGGCTTTGCCGCCCCGCCGGAAAAGGCCCTGATTCACGGTGGCGATGCCGTAGGAGTGGCAGAGCGGAAGCACCATAATCGTAGTCAATCCATCCGGCAGGGAGATGGATTCGTACTGCATGCGGGCGTTGGAATAGAGGCTGAAATGGGAGTGCATGACCCCTTTCGGCCGGCCTGTGGTGCCGGCGGTATAGATCAGCGCCGCCAGCTCATCATCCCCGGTTTCCACAACGTCCGGTTCTTCAGGGCTCTTTCCCACAATTTGCCGGTAAGAGAGGGTTCCTTCGGGGACCTCCGGGTCTATGAGAATAACGGTTTCCGGACCCGGTACCCTGGCCCGGGCAGCACGTATTTTGGGAAGAAAGGCCAAGCTGCTGATTACCACTTTGGCTCCCGAATCCTCATAGATGTAAGCGGTTTCCTCCTCTCCCACAAGGTAGTTGATGGGGACGACCACTGCGCCAATCCTCCACACCGCCTGAAAGCCCTGGAGAACCTCCGGGCAATTGGGCATCTGGAGAATGACCCTGTCTCCCTTTCTTACCCCAAGATCCTGGAGTGCCCTGCCCAGTTTTCTGGCAACCCGGGCCATCTCCCCATTGGTGATTTCCCGATCCTCAAAGATGAGACTGACCCGTTCCCCCAGTTCCTTTACCCTGTCTTCAGCGAGCCTGGCGAGATTCATTTTTCCCCCCTTTCGCCCATCGACAGCATGGGTGGCTCAGGCCGATAACAGCGGCCGGAGCTCTCGCATGGATTGCACCTTCTCCAGCCCCCAGACAGTCCCGATGAGGGAATTCGAACGGTCTTTGCCCAGGACGTCCTGGAGGAGGTCCTGGCACTTGACCTCGACTTCGCTCCGGGTCATGGGATTATCCGCAGTGCCCCGGACCGCCGGGACCAGCTTCTCTACCGTCCGACCATCCGTAAGGTGAATCCGGACCAGGCCGGGACGTTCCCGTTCCTGCCGCGCAAAACGAGGATCTCCGATGAGGTTCACGCGGGCCTGCACCTCCCGTACTTTCGGGTCCGACATGCGTTCATAGGATTGGGCCGCCTTAAAGGTTAACTTCCCGTCCAGCAGGATCACGGCCATGATGTATTGACAGTTCACGTCCGGCATGGTGCGATTATTCACCACCTGGGCCCCCTGGGGCGGGAGGTGGACGTCAATCCCTTGGACCTGACCGGCGCTCAACTTATACTCCTGGACCAGCGAGCTCATGGCATCCGCAGCGGCCTGGATCGGAGAGCCGACGCTGAATTTCTTGATATTGGTCAGGGTAATATCGTAGTGGCTCCCCAGATTGTCAATCCACCTGGGCAGTTGGTCCCTGCCCGGGCAGAAGATCTCCAGGAAGTTGCTCTCGCCGGAGAAGATGTCGTCCTCGCCGGTGAAACCGTGCTGGACGAACATGACCGAGGTGACGCCATTCCTTGCTCCCATTCCGGCGAAGACAAAGGCCTTCTCCACGTGCTCTTCATCCCTTGTCCAGGAAGTGATACCGGATGCTTGTTGCCCTGAATAGGCCAGGGCATGGCGGACCTGACGCGAGTCAAATTTCACCAGGCTGGCTGCCGCCGCTGTAGAACCAAACAAGGGGCCTATGGCATGGGTTGAGTGACCATAAATGCGACCATCGCCAATGCCCATTACCCGGCCGATGCGGGAGGAAACGTCGTACCCGAGCACGACCGCCCGCAGGAACGCCTCTCCAGAGGCATTCTCCCTTTCAGCCATGGCCAGCGCTGCCGGAACGATGGCGCACCCCGGATGAGTGAGCGAGGGCGCATGGGAGTCGTCGGTTTCGTCAGAGTGGGCCATGAAACCATTGGCCATGGCGGCATGGATGGCCGTACTCAGAAAGTCCGCTCCGATGATTTGGGCCTCCGGGGTCCCACCCTGCGTGCGAATATATTTGATAGCCAACCGGCCCGGCTTGAGCCGTGATCCTGAAACCATGGCGGCCAGGGTGTCCAGAATGTGATGTTTGGCCTTTTCCGCAACGGGCTCCGGCAGAGACTTGCCCCCGGCCTCAACAATGTATTGGCTGAGGCGGCTCATGATGTTCGGTTGATCCATCAATCCTCCTTTCAAGCTGGCATCGGCCTGGGATGAAGCTGCCCACGTTCTGGCAGGTTTTAAAATTCCGGGACTCAAGCTCGCCGCAGACGCGGTGATGAGCCCCGCTCTGATAAAATCCCTCCGGGAAATTTCTCTTTTTTTCATGACATTCCCCTTCTTCTTAGAAAATCCCCCTCTATCCTCAGGCCGTGACTCCTGCTGCACGCTTGGCCATTTCCTTGTATCTCTTGAGGGGCGATTCGAACAGGATCATCATCTTCTGGGCGGCCATGGAACCTTCCGCATGGACCGTGGTTACTTCATGAAAGGAGGATTCGTGAGAACATACCATCCGCTGGGCGGCGGCGATCATCTTCAGCCGGTCCTCGGTGCTGACCTTTGCCGAGCCGCCCAGATAATGTTCGAGGTAGCCATGAATGTCCGGATTCTCCCAGTCTTTCCGGTCCGGGGACGTAGCCAGGAGGCCGCCGGCGATATCCTGGATGAGCTTGACAAACTCATGGTACTTGCTGGCGAAGTGGAGCTTGGCCATGTTGGCGATGAGCGGGTTGGGGACCGCGATGTCCCCGTACATGACCGGCTCTTTCGCTGCCGCATTCGCCAAAGCCCGGAGCGTCTCCACATAGGCAGCTATATCCGCCAGTTTGTCGCGGACGTGGCCTACTTTTTCCAGCCCGTTATATTCCGCCAGGGCCACGGCACAGCCGGCCATGACTTCCACGGCGGGGACTTTATAGCTGATGGCGGTAAAACGGTGGAAGGTCGCAAAAGTGTAAGCCAGGAGCATGGAGAATTGCCACTCCCCGCACATAAAAACGCGATCCCAGGGAACAAACACGTTATCAAAGACGATCATCGCTTCGGTGAGTTCCCGGACCGGATTATTCGGATGAAATTCGTGCTCGCTCCACTGGCCCCGGCCGGCCCTGCAGATGAAGGTAATTCCCTTGGAATTGGCCGGTACGGCAAAACTGACCGCATAATCCGATTCGCTTTCCCGCATCTGCCGGGTGGGCACGACAATGATTTCGTTGGCCACCGGGGCGCTGGTAATGTGAATCTTGGCCCCCTTTACCACAATGCCATCCTTGTTTCTATCGACTACATGGAGATAATAATCCGGATGCTTTTGCTGGGAAGGCTCTTTGGACCGGTCCCCCTTGACACAGGTTACCGCCCCGCACATGGCTAAATCGTTTTTGCGGACGTGTTCCAGAAAGTTGAGGGCATTCTCCTGGTATTGTTTTTTCCCCATCTGCCCAGCCACCACAAAAGCGGCATTCAGGCAGTCGGTGCCGATATCCTTGCCAAAGGGAAGGCCGCCGGTCAGCTCGATGGAGCGTTGGATCATCTTGGTGCGCAGCGCCAGATCTTCGGCGTTCCGGGGCGTGACAAAGTAGCGATTGATCGGCTCCCGGTCTTAGGATGGGGGGCCCGAAAGAGATTTCTGACCTCCGGGTCTTCGGAAGCCGTGAGGGCAAAGCCCTGGGCAACCGTATCGACTGAAACTCCAAGAATGGGGTGTTTGGTGACATCCTCCACCTTCTCCCCGCGGATGTAAACCCGACGTCCATCCCGTAAGCTCGCCTGGTACTCTTCCACTGTCCGAATTCCCATCGTCTACCCCCTTTAATCGTATGATTTCCTTCTTCCTTCCTAAGGGCATTGAAAGCCAAATTGGAGATTTTTACAAGGCAAAAATTAGCCCGGTCGTCCGTCCTTTCCCCCCTACCACATGGGTTCTTCGGCTGATCCTCTGCTCATAGCGGCCCTTCGAGTAAACCTGTCCGATCCAGCCGGCGTAACGGTCCGTGGTCATCTCCAGGAGCACGTTGGGATGTAAATCCCGGAATCGAAAATTTTCAAGATTCATTTTTTCACCGATGGCGTTGAAGGTACTCTTTAAGAAAAAGGGCGGTCCGCGAATCTTTGGAGCGTGCCACCTCCTCGGGCGTACCCCAGGACATGACGCGACCTCCTTCCTTGCCTCCCTCGGGTCCCAGGTCGATGACGCAGTCGGCGGCCGCGATCACATCCAGGTCGTGCTCGATGACGACGACCGTGTCCCCTCGATCGACCAGACGTTGCAGTACCGAGACGAGCTTGGCCACATCGGCCATGTGGAGGCCCGTCGTCGGCTCATCCAGGACATAGAATGACCGGCTGCCTCCAAAGTTGGCCATCTCGGCCGCCAGTTTGATCCGCTGTGCTTCACCCCCGGATAGAGTCGGGCTCGGCTGCCCGAGCTGGAGGTAGCCGAGGCCAATCTCTGACAGGAACTTCAGCGGCCGTACCGCCTGGGGGAAGGCGGCGAAAAGGTCGAGCGCCTCGTCCACCGTCATGGTCAGAACCTCGGCGATCGATTTGCCCTTGAAGGTCACGCCCAGGGTGTCCGGGTTGTAGCGGCTGCCCCCGCAGGCGTCGCAGGGGATGTAGACCACTGGCAGGAGCGGCATCTCCACCCGGTGGCGCCCTTGCCCCTGGCAGCGTTCACATCGGCCGCCGGCCACATTGAAAGAGAAACGGCTGGCGGTGTAGCCCCGCGCCCGGGCGTCCGGCATCTGAGCGAAGATGCGCCGGATGGAATTTAGGACACCCACGTAAGTCGACGGGACCGAACGGGGCGTTCGTCCGATGGGAGATTCATCCACCTCCTTGGTGCTGTTGATGGACTCCCATCCTCGCAGATCCTTGAGGACCGGTGGCAGATGGCGCCGGGCGAGCTTGGCCTTTAAAGCGCGGTATAAAACGTCCCGGATCAGCGTGGACTTGCCTGACCCGCTGACCCCGGTCACGCAAACCAGTCGTCCGAGAGGGATCTCTACCGTCACCTTCCGCAGGTTGTGAAGATGAGCTCCCGCCAGCGTCATCCGGGCGCAGCCCTCGAGGGAGCGTCTCACCCATTGAGGCGGTTTGCCCTCCCCCCGCAACCACATCCCGGTCACGGATTTCTTCGAGCGAGCGATCCCCCGGGGTGTGCCTGTCTTCACCAGGCGGCCGCCGTGCGGGCCGGCACCCGGCCCGAGGTCGATCACGTGGTCAGCGGCGCGAATGACCGGCTCCCCATGCTCGACCACGACCACGGTGTTCCCCCGCCCGCGCAGTTCGGAAAGGGCCTTCAAGAGTGCCCTCACGTCCCGGGGATGAAGCCCCACAGTGGGCTCATCCAAAACATAGCAGACACCCCGCAAGTTTGAGGCCAGCTCCGCAGTGATCCGGATCCGCTGCGCTTCGCCCGTGGCCAGGGTGTTGGTGGCCCGGTCGAGGGTCAGGTAGCCCAGTCCTAATTCGTCAAGCATACTCAGACGGCTCATCAGCTCGGGCAAGATCCGCTGGCTCACCTCTTCCCGTCTCGGTCCGAGACTTTGGACCCATTCCCGGACATCCCGAATCGGAAGGCGGGCGATATCGCCGATGTTCTGACCCTGAATTCGAACGGCGAGCGCTTCCGGCCGAAGCCTCGTCCCGCCGCAGGCTCTGCAGGGCAAAGGTTCAGCTTCTTCCAGCGAGGCTGTCGCAGCTACCCCCGATCCCTCGCATACCGGGCAGGCCCCAAACTTCTGGCTCCAGGTAAAGAGCCTCGGGTCGGCCACGGGCAGGCCCGAACCGCACCGGGGGCAGGTCTGCCGGGTGGAATAAAAACGGTCCCCGTCCCGGCCCTGGGCCGCCGCAACCACCGTGCCGTCGCCAACCTGCAGGCCCCGCTCCACTGCGGAGCGAAGCTCCTCGCTGCCGTCAATTTCTTTTCTGGCCACCACGATTTCGACATCGTGGACCCGGTAGCGGTCGAGCTTCGGGGGCTCGGCCGTCTTGTAAAGCTTTCCATCAACCCGTACCTCTCCGAACCCATGCTTGGCCGCCCGTTGGATGACCTCCCGGTGGTGGCCCTTCCTTTTCCGGATCAGGGGCGCCAGGATCAACACTTCTTCGCCGGTGAAATGCTCGGCGATCCGCTCGGTAATTCTGGCGGCGTTGGCCGCTTCTCCGGGGATGCCGCATTGCGGGCAGTGGGGGACCCCGAGCGAGGCAAAGAGCAGCCGGAAATAATGGTACACCTCCGAGGCGGTGCCGGCCGTGGACATCGCCCCGGCCTGGGAAACCTTCTGCTCCAGGGCAACCGTAGGCGGAACCCCCTCGATGCGGTCCACCTCCGGCCGGGCCAGGGGTCGGACATACTGTCGGGCGTAGGCGGGAAGACAGTCGAGAAACCGCCGTCGCCCTTCGGCAAAGAGCACGTCAAAGGCCAGGGTTGATTTGCCCGACCCGCTCACCCCGGTTACCGCCACCAAACGATTGCGCGGAATCCTGACCCGGAGATTGTCCAGGTTGTGCTCCCGTGCTCCGATGATCTGGATGTCCCGGTTTCCACGGCGGGCCGGGCGAGCCTGAGGAGCCTGATCGTTCTCCTGCAGCCAAACAGCCGATTTCCGGAGTGCCTGCGCCGTGGGCGTGTCCAGCCTGGCAACCTCCTCGGCAGGCCCTTCTCCCACGACCCGCCCACCCTGCTCGCCCCCTTCCGGGCCAAGGTCGATGATCCAATCGGCGGACCTTGCGACTTCCATGTCGTGTTCGACCACCACCACCGAATGGCCGGCGTCTACCAGTTGATGGAGCGCAGCCACCAGGTCAGAGACGTTGGCCGGATGCAACCCCGTGGTCGGCTCGTCGAGGATGAAGAGAAGATTTTGGGCTTTGCGTGCCTCGGCCAGATACCGGGCCAGTTTGAGCCGCTGTGCTTCCCCCCCTGAGAGAGTCGGGGCAGGCTGCGAAAGGGATAGATAACCCAGCCCAATGTCCAGGAGAGGCCGGAGCGATTCCGTGACGGCCCTGTCATCGCGAAACGATCGGGTAACTTCTTCAGCCGGAAGGGACAACATCTCGGCGATATTGTGCCCCCGGCAGCGGACTCCCAGCACCTCCGGACGGAAGCGTTTGCCGTCACAGCCCGGGCAGCGGATGTAGACATCGGGGAGGAATTGCAACTCCACCCGCTCGTATCCCGAGCCCTTGCAGTAGGGGCAAGCCCCGGCAGAAGAATTAAAAGAGAATGATGAGCGGCTCAGCCCCAGAGACCTCGCCTCTTCGGTCTGGGCGAAAGCCGCCCGCAGCAGTTCGAGAACTTTCATGTAGGTAGCGGCGTTCATGCGAGAGCTGCGGCTTAGGGGAGATTGATCGACCAGGACTGCATTCGAGATTTTTTCCACACCTTCGATTCCTTTGCAGGCTCCGGGTTCCATCATCTGGAGCCCCTTCTGTCTCCGCAGGTTCCGGTAGAGGACCTGGTCAACGAGCGTTGACTTGCCCGATCCGCTAACCCCGGTTACGCAGACCAACAGGTTCAGCGGAATCCGGACCGTCAGGTCTTTCAAGTTGTTCTCCCGGGCGCCAACGACCCGCAACTCATTCCGGCCTCGCTCCCGTCTTTTCGTGGGCCTGGGTATGCGCCGTTCTCCTTTCAGATAGGCCGCGGTCAGAGAATCCCCTTGGCGCAAAAG
>Ga0187854_10004130_pt1 | contig 11107 bp, 16 predicted proteins | sample June2016WEW_6_15_FD_132445 | JGI IMG/M metagenome (GOLD analysis project Ga0187854, IMG submission 132445) | Peatland microbial communities from SPRUCE experiment site at the Marcell Experimental Forest, Minnesota, USA - June2016WEW_6_150 | ecosystem: Environmental > Terrestrial > Soil >...
CGTGGCCCAGAAGTCGTAGCTGCCCTCGGCGATCCCGCTCTCGCCGTGGATGCGCAGACCGACCGCCGAGATCGCCGGGCATGCCTCGAGGACGGCGGTGAGCGCGTCTCGGCAGTAGGCGGCGTGCGTCTCCGGCGTGAGCCCCTCGACGACGTACCGCGCGCTCGGGCTGTCGGTCAGCTGGTAGCCGTGCATCCAGATGCCCAGCTCGAAGTCGAGGCCGCGCGCGGCGGTCTCGTCGCTGATGAACCGGAGCTGGTCGAGGTTCCGGTCCCGCTCCGCGTCGGGGAGAGCCGTCACGCGCACCTCGTATCCTGGGACGCCGGTGAGGAACGGGTAGGCGAAGAGGAAGTACGAGTCCGTGACGTGCTGGAGGCTGTCGTAGCCGAAGCCGAAGGCCAGGTGGAGCCGGTTGAAGCGGTGCGTGGCGAGCATCGCCAGGTAGCGCGTCCAGCCGTCGCGATCGTGGTACCAGGGCTTGTCCAGCGTCTCGCTGGTGAACTGGCGCATCACGCTGCGCACCGGGTTGGCGGGCGCCTCCGCGATGGGGGCCGGGATGGCGAGCGCCTGCGCAGGAGGCGTGCCGGCCCGCACGCGGTCGGCCAGCTCCAGGAGGGCGTAGGCCAAACCGCGCGCGTCGGCGCCGCAGGCGAGCACGGCCCGGCGGCCGGAAACGCGGGCCTCGAGCAGGGCCAGGCTCTCCGGGGCGGCCGGCGCGCGGAGCCCCAAGTCGGCCAGCGCAGCCGCGGCGGCCGGCGCCGCAGGGCCGGCGGCGACGACACAGAGATCGTCCGGGCCCGCCTCCTCGACGCGCTCGAGCGTGCGCACGCCGGCTCCGGCGTCGGCGAGGCTGCGGCTCAGCTCCTCCAGCGCCTGGCGCGCCGGCGCGGCCGCGGCGACGGGGTCGGAGGGATCAGCGATCAGCGCGACGCCCTGCTGCCCGCGAAGGCCCGCGACGCCGAGCCGCCCGCGCGCCAGCGCCGCGCCGGCCAGCCCGGCCTTGAGGAAATCCCGGCGTTTCACGCTCGAACGAATGCGCCGCCCTCGCCACGCCCGTCAATGCCCGGGCCGCCCGGCGGCGCGGAGACGGGATGGTCACCGCAATGCTCGGGTGACGCGTCCTCCTGGGCCGGGTGCAGTGTGAACGCGTGGCGGATCTTACCCGTGGCGCTCCTGCCCCGACGCCGCTCCTCTCGGCGCGCGTCCTGAAGCATCTCGGCCGGACGCTCCCCGGGGAGGATGCCGCGCCCCCGACTTCGGACGCGGGGCGGCGAATTGCGGCCGCATTGCCGGCCCGGGCGCCGGCCGGATCGCAGGCGGCGGCCCCCCGCGCTCCCCTGCCCTCGCCGAGCAGCCCGACAGCGAGCCGTCCCAAGCTCCTCGTCCAGCTCCGGCGTGCCCTGCGGCTGCGTCACTACAGTCCCCGGACGGAGCAAGCGTACGCCCACTGGGTCCGCCGCTTCGTCGTCTTCCACCGGATGCGTCATCCGGCTGACCTTGGCGATGCCGAAGTCTCCGCGTTCCTGACGGACCTCGCCGTACGCGGGCGGGTGAGCGCCTCGACGCAGAACCAGGCGCTAGGCGCGCTGCTCTTTCTCTACCGCGAGGTTCTGAAGCGGCGGGTGGCGTGGCTGGACGAGATGGTGCACGCCAAGCGCGGCGGTCGGCTGCCGGTCGTGCTGACGCCGGGAGAGGTGGGCGCAATCGTCGGGCATCTGCAGGGCGACCCATGGCTTGTGGCGGTGCTCCTGTATGGCGCGGGGTTGCGGCTACTGGAGGCGTTGCGGTTGCGGGTGAAGGACGTGGATTTCGAGCGGGGCGAGATCCGGGTGCGGGGCGGCAAGGGGGGCAAGGATCGGGTGGCTCCGTTGCCCGCGGTCGTCCGCCGGGCGTTGGAGGTCCATCTCGACTCCGTGCGGAGACTGCACGAGCGCGACCTCGCGGCGGGCGGCGGGAGCGTCGTGCTGCCCGGCGCGTTGGATCGGAAGCTGCCGGGGGCGGCGAAGGAGTGGGCGTGGCAGTGGGTGTTCCCGGCGACGCGCCGCTATTGGGATGCGGAGGGTCGTGAGGCGCAGCGGCATCACCTGCACCCGACGGTCGTGCAGCGCGCGTTTCACGCGGCGCTGCGCGCGAGCGGCGTGCCGAAGCGGGCGACCTGTCATTCCCTGCGGCATTCCTTCGCCACGCTGCTTCTGGAGCGCGGGGCCGACATCCGGACGGTCCAGGAGCTGCTGGGGCACAAGGACGTGCGGACGACCATGATTTACACTCACGTGTTGAACCGGGGTGCCCTGGGTGTGCGCAGTCCTGCCGACCTGCTGGGACTACCGGAGGACATCCTCCCCAGGGGCGTGGGCAGGCCGTAGCCGGAGATGTCTTGCTGGATCACCTCCACCAGATCGGGAAGCCTGCGCATACCTGAGCGTCCTGCTCCTGATAGGAGCGCGGGATCCGGCGGCAGTTGGCGGAGCCGTTCCAGGGGGTGGCGAGGCTGCCGACGGTCGTGGAAACGCTGCAGACGGCGTCGGCTAACGGCCGCCTCACGGCAGCGTGCTAGACTGCGGGCCTTGCAGCGTTTGTACGGAGCGTTCTATTGCAGTGCAAGTACACGTGGCGTGGCCAGGGGCTTGGCGCCTCACCTTGGCGCCGTATGCGGGGCAAACGCAGACCAGCGTTTCCGCTCCCCTCCCCCTCCCGCCCGTGCAATCCAATGATTGTTAGGCGGACTCGCACGAGGGGGTCCCGGATGAGAGAAGCCGTCGCCCGTACCGTTCTAGCACTGTTCGCACTGGCTGCCGTGGTTATCGGGATTCGAGCGCTCTTCGGGTTTCGGCCGGCCGGGGATCGCGCGACCACGGTGATGCTCGCCGTTGGCGCGATTGGCAGCGGGGCCTCGCTGCTCCGGTTCGTAATCGGGAAGCGAGCCGCCTAACCCGCGCCAGCAGCGGACGGGCGTCTTCGGCTGGTACTGGCTGGTGAGTGCAACTGAGGTTATGCAGGTGTTGTGTGGCTGGCGGGTGAAGGCCCGCCGCTGAGGCGCAATTTCGTTAGGTGGCGCGACTTGTGACCGCAGGTCAGATGGCCGGGTCTTCCCTATTGCCGGCCCTTCTGGCCAACGTCTGCGCTCGGAGGTGTCTTATGCGACACGTCGCGATTCTGATCGGCCTTCTGGTGGCCACCGGCGTTGGGTGCAAGCGTGCCACCGATCCCGCGGCACCCGCCGCTCTGGTTCTGACTCGGGCGTTCGATTACCAAGGGCATGTCAGCCAGGTGACCAGAGGGTGCGGTGCGCATCCCAGCACGCCCCCCGCGACCGCGTATGTCTGCCAGGAGAACGTGTGGTTCGCCACGCCACCCGGCACGGCGCCGAACGCCGGGGTCGTGCTCACCGACTCGACGCCCGTCTTCGCAGGCGCGCAGGGCTTGTTCAGCCGGTCCACGGCCTCCGCCATCACCGTCGGGGACGTGATCCAAATCTGGACCGATGGCTCGATCGCTTATAACGCGATAGAGGCCCCTCCGGGCGCTCCGTGCTACACAGCCACTCAGATCGTGATTGTGCGGTGACAGAGGCCCCGCGCCGTCTAACCCGCGCCAGCAGCGGACGGGCACGGCCCCATAACGCCTGAATGACGGCGGCGGTATAGACTAGCAGCAGTTACCCAGGCGGGTGGTAGCGTCGCCCGCCGCTGAGGCGCACTTCGTTAGGCGGCGCGATGGACATGGTGCGGATCTTCAGCTCCCGCGGATCGTCGGCTTTCCTTTGCGAAGACAGCCATCCATGAACGAGCCCTACTTGATCATCGCCACAGATTCTGCAAGCTCAGGCGACGCCGCCATCGTTCGGCAAGGCCTCGGACGGTACAACCGAGAGATAGGGGGGATGGGCAACTTCAGAGAGCTTGCGCTGTTCCTGAAGGACGCCGCAGGCCATACGCTCGGTGGCCTCCTCGGGTACTCGCTTGGGACCTGGTTGCACATCGAGACACTGTGGCTCACGGAGGCGGTCAGGGGCGGCGGCAATGGTACAGCTCTGTTGCAAGCGGCTGAGGACGAAGGGCGCAAGCGAGGGTGCCGTGTCGTCGACTTGGCGACGTTCGACTACCAAGCGCCAGGGTTCTACCTGAAGAAGGGATACGAGGAGTTGGGCCGGCTTACCGGTGTCGGCGCCGATCATAGCGTGCACTACCTCGCGAAGCGTCTGAGCCAGCCTGAGGGAAGCGCCGCCTAACCCGCGCCTGCAGCGGCCGGGGGATCCTCCCTCACTTTCGTAGACACTTCCACCTAACAGCCGGGAGGTGTCGATGGCCCGAGCGGGTCCGCGGAAGATCCAGCGCTACAGTCTGGAGTTCCGGCTCACGGCGGTGCGGCTGAGTCAGCTGCCGGGGGTGCAGGTGCAGACGGTGGCGACCGCGCTGGACATCCATCCCTTCATGCTCTCGCGCTGGCGCAAGCAGGTGCGCGACGGCGTGCTGCGCGGCTCGGCACCGGCGGCGCGGGCGCGGACGGCGCGGGAGCTGCGCCGGTTGCAGGCCTTGGAGCGGGCGCACGCCCTGCTCGAGGAGGAGCACGCGCTCCTAAAAAAAGCTATCCGGTTCTGTTCCACACGAAGCGCGAGGCGTTTGCGTTCATCGACGCGCAGCGCGGGCGCGTCGCGGTGAGGCGGCTCTGCCGCTTCTGCGGGGTGACCCGGGCGGGCTACTACGCCTGGCGCGTGCGACCGCCGAGTGCCCACGCGGAGCAGGACCGGCGCTTGAGCCAGCGGATCGTGACGCTGTTCTGGGGCCACCACGGGCGTTACGGCAGCCCGCGCCTGCAGCGGGAGCTCCGCACCGAGGGGTGGCGCGTGAGCCGCCGGCGGATTGAGCGCCTGATGCGGGCCCAAGGGCTGCGGGCGCGGGTGGCCCGCGTCTACCGGGCGCGCCCGGGGCTGCGGCGGTTCCTCCACCAGTACCCGAATCGGCTGCCGGCCGAGGGGCCCCGCCGCACCGATCAGGTGTGGGTAGGGGACATCACGTATCTGCCGGTGGCCGGCCGCTGGTGGTTCCTGGCGGTGGTGTTGGATCAGTACTCGCGCCGGGTGGTGGCGTGGACGCTAGGGACCCACCGGGACGCGAGCCTGACGCGCCGGGCCCTCAATGCGGCGGTGCGGCGGCGGCGCCCGGGGCGCGGGCTCGTCTTCCACAGCGACCGCGGTCCGGAGTACCTGGCGGCGGCCTTCGGGCACCGGCTGCGGGCCCTGGGGATCCGGCAGAGCTCCGCGTGGGGCGGGCCCAAGGACAATGCCCACATGGAATCCTTCTTCCACTCGCTGAAGGCCGAGCTCGTGCACGGCCGGCAGTTCGCCAGCGCGCGGGAGCTGCGGCAGGCGATCGCCCGCTACGTCCGGTACTACAACCACCGCCGGCGCCACTCCGCGCTCGCCTACCGGTCGCCCGTTGACTACGAGGTCCGAAGTGCGTAGAAGCAGGTGTCAACGAAACCGAGGGAAGATCCCGGGCGTCTTCGGCAGGTAGTGGCTGGTGAGTGCAACCGAGGTCATGCAGGTGTTGTGTGGCTGGCAGTCTGACGCCCCTGAGCCGCAATCTCGTTAGGCCGATCCGGAGCCATGGGATCTCAACCCTTGCATCTGGTACTCCGCGTCGTAGCCGGCATTCTCGCCGCTGGTGTGATTGCGCTGGGCATGTACTTGGTCTCTCTCGGCGTCCGCACGGCGCTGTCTGCGGCCGCTTTCTTCGCGGCACTGTTCATCCACGCCGCCGTGACCGGGCACTGGGTTCCATTCCGTGGCCGCTCCTCCCGCAGATGAGGTCCGGATGGCGACGGCCTAACCCGCGCCTGCAGCGGACGGGCGCGCGCGTTGGCCGAGACGCTCCGGACCATGGCGGCTGTTCTCGTCGCCGGTGCATGCGCCGACAGGCGCTCGCGTCCGCCGCCCGTGACGGACGGAAATGAGCCGTCATCATCTCAGGGAGAGGCCCATGCGCATCGCAAGCTGGGGTCATGCGGTCTTTGCCGCGACGATGATCGCCCTCGGGATCATGGGCCTGATCAACGGCGCTTTCACACCGATATGGCTGCCCGTGTCCAAGGGTGTGCCCGCGCGAGAGGTACTGGTCTATCTCTCCGCCGTCGTCCCTCTGGTATCCGGCATCAGGCTGCTCTGGCGGCGCGCCGCCGCCGTCGCGTCCCGCGTGCTGCTCGGCTTTCTCCTCGCTTGGCTGCTGCTGCTGGATGCGGTCCACCTCGCCCTCGATCCCGGGATGGAGCTGACGTGGGCAGCCTGCAAGACCGCGGCGATGGTGGCGGCCGCCTGGGCGCTGTACGTCCGGTTCGCCGGCGACCGCGACCGGAAGCGCCTCGGGTTCGCCACCGGCGACGCGGGGCTCCGCATCGCGAGGGCGCTCTACGGCCTGGCCCTGATCCCGTTCGGCATAGCGCACTTCACCTATATCGAAAGAACCACTTCCCTGGTGCCTGGTTGGCTGCCATGGCACTTGGCCTGGGCGTATTTCTTCGGCTGTACCTTCATCGCCGCGGGCCTGGCGGTGCTCATCGGCGTGTGTGCACGGTTGGCGGCCATGCTCTCGGTGGTGCAGCTGGGCATGTTCACGCTGCTGGTGTGGGTACCCGTCGTGGCAGCAGGACCCAGCGCCTCGGATTGGGGCGAGTTCGTCGTCTCCTGGGCGTTGACGGCCGCCGCTTGGGTGGTGGCGGATTCCTACCGCGGCATGCCCCGGCTTGCCGTGGGCAAGGCGTGAGCGTGCCTCAGGGTCTACCGCTGCTTCGCCGACGGGCCATTCCGGACCACCGCGGCCTTCACGAGCGCCTTGAACGCCTTCGCGTCGACCGTCTCCCCTTCGTGGATGTCGATCGCCCTTCGCGTGTTGCCTTCCAGGCTGGAATTGAAGAGGCGCGACGGGTCAGGGAGGCTGGCCCCCCGGGCGAACGTGAGCTTCACGACCTTCTTGTACGCCTCCCCGGTGCAGACGATCCCGTTGTGCGACCAGACCGGGTTGCTCCACTTCCACTCCTCGGTCGTCTCGGGGTCCGCTTCCAGGATCAGCGCCCGCATGCGGGCCAGGGTCTCCCCGCGCCATCCCTCCAGCTCGCGGATCCGCTGGTCGATGAGCCGGAAAGCGGGCTTCCCGGTCGCCGGCTCGCGGCTCCTCATGAGCCCCACGTGAGCTGCACGAGCTGGATCAGGTTGCCGCACGTGTCGTCCAGAACCACGATGATGGAGCCCGTCGTGGACGTGACCGGCACGGTGAACTTCACGCCCCTGGCGGCCAATCGATCGTGCTCGGCCTGCACGTCCTTCACCAGGAACTGGGCCGCCGGCCGGCCCTGGCCGCGGAGCGCTGCCTGGTAGGCTTTGCCGGCGGGGTTGGCGTTGGACTCCAGCTGGAGCTCCGCGCCCTCCGGGTCCTCCGGCGAGGCAACCGTGAGCCAGCGATAGTTCCCATTGGAGAAATCGGCCTTCTTCCGAAAGCCAAGCGTGTCCGTGTAGAACTGCAGCGCCTTCTCCTGATCGTCGACGTACAGGCCGGTCCACTTGATGCGCATCGCTTCCTCCTCGTTCCTGGTCACACTGGCACGGTTGCGAGCATGAGGCGTTCGCGCTGCACGGACCGGCTCATGGGGTCCTCGCGAGCAGGTCGACGAGCTTCCCGCCCATCATCTTCCAGCCGTAGCGCGCACCGCCGAAGTTGTGCCTCTGGTCCGGCTTGAAGCCCGAGTGCACGAGGGACAGGCGAGTGCCCGACGCCGTTGGCGCGAGCGCGAAGGTCACGACGGTGGCCATGGCGCCGACGCCCCAGTCGTAGCTGAGCTTCCGGTGCGTTTCGATCTCGGCGATCCGGCACTGCACGATGCCGTCCCAGCCGCCGACCGGCTGCGTCTTGAACGTGAACGCCGCTCCGCGCTCGAGCTTGAGACCGATGACGGGCAGGAGCCACTCCGCGAGCAGCGCAGGCTCGGTGAGCGCGCGCCACACCTTCTCCGGCCGATGCGGAAGATCGAACTCGAGCGAGATGCATTCCGTCTGCGACTTTGCCGTCGTGTCGATGAGGGTCATGGGCCCAGTTTCTCCAGCAGCCGTTCGAGCCGATCGACGCGCTCCGTCCAGAAGGCGCGGTAGTGCGCGATCCAGTCGACGAGCGGCCTCATCCCCCGCGGCTCCACCCGGTAGTAGACACGGCGCCCCTCGCGCCGGCCGGCCACCAGGCCGGCCTGTTTCAGCGTGGCGAGGTGCTGCGAGACCGCCGGCTGCGAGATGTCGAAGCGCGCCGTGAGGTCCTTCACCGCCACTTCCCCGCGCGTGAGCGACTCGAAGATCGCCCGGCGACTGGGGTCCGCCAGCGCCTGGAAGATCCTGTTCTCGACGACGGCCGCGCTCTGCACGCATCACACATAAGCAGATACTTATTGCTTGTCAACCTCCCGGATCGGCCCGCTCTCGGCAGCCTCGTGCCGCTAACGGAGTGACGACGTACCGGATAGAATGTCTGGCGTGGGCACCCTGCTTGCCCCGTACGTCGGTGGAGGTCCCAAGGCCGTGGCTGATGCCGCCAGCACCGAACGCACAGGCTGGGCCCGTCTCTGGGCCACCGCGCATCCGTTCGCCCGTCCCATGCCCCGCGCCGGAGCGTGGTATCCCGTGGTGGGGGAGGCGTCGGGCGAACGGGTCGTGCTCGAGGTGCGCGGAAAGCGGGTCGCGGTCCGGAAGACGCTTCTGGAGTTCCGGTCCGAGCGGCCCAAGGTCTTCACGGTCGTCGTGCGTTCGCGCGACGCCGACTCCACGTTGTCCGCGAAGTTCGGCCGCGAGCTGGCCCGGATCTATGCGGTCTGCCCGGCCTGCACCCAGCGCGTGCCGGTCGTCGAGAACCAGGTGGCGGCGACGTGTGCCAAGTGCGGCCACCAGGCCGAGATCGCGTGGTGGGAGACGGACTGAGCGTGGTGCGGGGCCGCTGGCGCGGGCGGCAGGGGGTTCCGTGGCTCGCTGAGGTCCGCTGTCCACGCAACCTCACGTTCACGGTCGACGGCGGTCCGTGAACGGCCACTACCGCAGGGTGGCCAGTTGGCGCTACGATTCATACGAGGCCTATCGACAGAAGAACGACCCGGACGACTGCGTCTCCCTCATGGTCGTGAGCGTCTTCTTCGAGAACATGGGCCTGCTCCTGCGGCGCAAGTTCGCGCCGATCACACTCCTCGACGACCCTCTCTCCGGCCCGATCCTCGAGATCCGGCCCAAGGTGAGGCCGGTCTGGGTGGGATTGCGCAAGGAGCACAACCAGCCGTCCTGGGCCGAGTGGGGCGAGTTCTTCACGACGCGATGGCCGATCGGATGGCACGGTCGAACCGGAACTGGTCACGATGAGGGTAGCGGGCGGCAGCCCGCCGCCGCGGCACAGTGCGTCACCAGCGGAAGGAGCACATGGCGGCTAATACACGTCAGGTTCTGATCGACTCTCTCATCTCGGAGTTCCCCGATCTCCGCGCGGAACTCGAGGCCTCGGCAGGACTGCTCTCTGCGGAGATGGGCACGTTCGCCCTGTTCACGCAGCAGGCCAAGGAGAGCGGAGACCTAGGCACGTACGAACGCTGCCTCACGCTCGCGGACAGACTCTTCGATCAGGCCGACGCCGCTCTGGCGGGCGCCTTCCGGACCTCGTACCTCGAGCACCTGGAGTTCGAAGGATCCGTGGGTCGCGCGGCATGGAAACTGGTTCCGCCTCGACTTCAGGCCGTCTGGAACCAGCTCGCCGCCGAGAACCGGCGGCTCATGGCCCTGCCGCAGAAGCACGGCCAGCTGCAGCGCGGCCCACAGGAGCGCGGCCCACAGGGGCAGGGCCCACAGGCGCCGCGCCGCGACGCGAGGAAGAAGCGCCCGCCGCGGCGAGGCCGCCGGCGTTGACCTCGATGCCCCCTTCCTTCTGAGGGAGGCTCCAGTTGCGAACAGATGACGCCGAGGACCAACGGCTCGCCGCATGGCGCACGAGCTGTCGCGTCACCGAGTATCTGGTCTCTCACGTCCCGGCGCAGCTGTGGCGCACCACGATCCCCGGGATCCCGACCCGCACCGTCCGCAGCATCGCCGCGCACCTGCACAACGCGCGGTGCAGCTGGGTGCGGACCCTGGGAGGCGAGCACGGCCTCGCCATCCCTACACGTGTGGACCAGCGGACCGTCACGCCCCGACAGCTCGTATCGGCCCTGAGGCGGAGCGGTCGCGGCATCGCGGCCCTCCTGGAGCTCGGCGGCAGGCACGGCGGCCGGGTGCCGCCATCGAAGGCCTACGTGTGGCGGAACCTCGCGCTGGACGTCGAGCACGTCCTGACGTACTTCGTCGCCCACGAGGCGCACCACCGAGGCCAGATCGTGATGGCGGCGCGCCAGCTCGGCCACCGGTTTCCGCCGAGCGTGACGGCAGGGCTCTGGCAGTGGCGCGAAGGGCGCGGCAGCAGACCGTGAGCGACGCACACGCCCGGCAGCCGGAAGGACGAGACAAGCCGGAGGCACGATGAGCACCCAGTCCTCGGACCGCCAGCTACCTTCGCTGCCGGAGAAGCGGCGCGCGTGGCTGCGCCGCGTGGAGCGGCGGTTCCTGGTGGGGCTCGCGACGCTGGTCCTGCTGGTGGTCGCGTGGGGGGCGCTCTCGGGCGCCGTCCGCCAGTTCCCCCGCTCGGACACGGTCGCGCAGAAGGTCGAGACCGCGGTGCAGCTCGCCTGCGGGTTCCTGAGCCTGCTGGGCGTACTCACGACCTTCGTATGGCGGCGCTCGGCCTCGCGCATCCTCCCGGCCTGGGCCGGCTCGCTCGCGGCGGCGGCCGGCCTGTCGGCCCTCGTCTGGGGCCCGCCGCAGCCGGCGGTCGCGCTGATCTTCGCCGCCGTCGCGCTGCTCATTGGGCTCGGGGTCATCCGGGTGCTGCGCAAGGGACTGGCGACGTGACCGCCCAGTTCCGGGAGTCGTGATGGCACGCGCCTTGATCTTCCTCGCGCTCATCCTCATCGCCGGCGCCTGCGGCTACGCGCTCTGGCGCCTGGTCGTCCTGCGGCGCCGGCGCGGCGCGCGCCTCCAGCAGGAGACCTCCCTGCCCTACGA
>Ga0187854_10004136_pt1 | contig 11102 bp, 9 predicted proteins | sample June2016WEW_6_15_FD_132445 | JGI IMG/M metagenome (GOLD analysis project Ga0187854, IMG submission 132445) | Peatland microbial communities from SPRUCE experiment site at the Marcell Experimental Forest, Minnesota, USA - June2016WEW_6_150 | ecosystem: Environmental > Terrestrial > Soil >...
CCGGAAACATGCCGCGAATTTCACGAATCGGGTTCGTGAAATTCGCGGCTTTTTTCAAAAGTCCAGGTGTTCCAGGAACACGAGCTCTGCCTGACTCCTCTTGACGCCTTCGCCTGCTGCAACATGTTTTGGTACCGGCCATGCTCTTTAATTGATTGCGGCATGGCCTGCATGTCTTCAATTCGTGTGTTATCGGGCATTTTGATAATTATTATGAGGCCGCCATTTATGCCGCATTTATCGATAAGATCTTTTATAAAGGATTTCAATTGTCCGAGCAATTGGGGGCCCTTAATAAAAACGGGAATTCTTATCATAACCGCCCAATTTGTCGGAGGGAGGTCGTTTTACCTCCACATATCCACTGATGCTGATGCCAGGCAAAAGAAGTCCCCAGCCATCCAAAATGCATCCGTTCCCCCTCCAACTACGACTATCTCAATCGGGACATCTCGAAGAATGAGTGGCCGTGGTGATTTCGCTTCTGGTGGGAGTTTCAGCAAAGAAGCGAATGGCTCAATTCCTGCTCTGCCAGATTCCAGATCATCAGGCATAGCTGCCCAGTAGTTCCAAAGAGTCATATAGGTATTTTCTTTGAGCCACTGGCTTAACTGCTCCTTACTTTTGAAGCCTTCATTCCTGAGATCTCTTGCCGTTATAGGACTTAGCAAAAGCGTGGCTTGAGTCCCGGGATTTATTCCGGGAGTGTGATGCGTACCGGCTCCACTGGTTTCAAAACTTGTCAATTGATGCTTCATTATTTCGTGGTGTGGATGCGGTTTATACGCAGCATAGTTAAGCAGACTCCACCCGGTAAGAACACTGACAACGCTTTCTTCAGGCTTAAAGCCCTTTTGTAAATGAAAGGGGATCCATCCTTCAGGCAGCGCCTCCTCATTCTCTGCGAAACACATATTATTGTAGTTACAGTTATTGCCTATATCGCCCAGATAGGTTTCGCCCAGTTGCGCTCCTCCGAGATTTTTTGAAATTAGCGTCCAAGCTCTTCCAATGACGGCATTGGCCTGATTAAAGGGACCCAGTGCACCGAGTCCACAATTCATATTCATCTCTTTGCGCATAGGCCCGTTGGCAATGACCATTCTGCTGAAGGAGGTTGCGGAACTAAACAGCGAAGTGATCCCTGTCGATGCTATGGCCAGTATTGCCGGAAAATGCTCTGCCCTGGCTCCTGCCATCACTGCATTGATGGCGACGTGCTCCACAGTGTACCCCCAGGCCTCGTGGGGAGGGGAGGGTTGCAGTGCTACCGGAATATGTTTTGTTTTGGCTCCTTTAGTCACCTCTCTAGCACCAAGATTCGCTACAGACTGCTCCCAAGCCTCGTGGGGAGGAATGGGCTGCATCCTGCCAATAACTTCATCAAGTCTGTGGGATGTTCCCTTGAGCATCCTGGCTACTCTTTCTTCTGTGGGAAGTACTATCGGCAGATAGTCGGTCCATCCCTTTTCGAGGAAAGCGCGCTCCAAATCCTCCGGAGTACCAGGCTCCAGTTGCCTCGGCGCCAGTCTTTCTATGGTCCCCGTCTTCTTTTCCTCGTCAGTTGTCGGCTTGGTCAACGCTTCAACGATTTTCTCCAGGACCGGCTTGCCGCTTATTGGGTCGCGGCCTTCCAGATATCCCCGGTGCACCTCGAAAGGCCTATTTGCAAAAGGATGGGGCACAAACGTGAATCGCAGATTGGGCATACCCTTCTTGTATGCAAAGTTCCTTATAAGTCCTGGGAACGCCTCCGTGACAACAGGCGCCGTAGGCACCCCTGATTTTTCTAATATCGAGCAGAAGATGGTCACCGACGGCGCACAAGTATCCAGCTGACCAATACCGACTATGGCGCCGTCGCCTTTTTCCTTGATCTCAGCCCATAGCTGCGGGTCATTATGAAAGTATGTACCCATCTTGACCCTGAGTATCCAGGTCGTGCTCGGATGTCTTTTTGCGAGCAGTCTCTGCATTTCCTCAAAGAACTGATGTGTTCGAGGAAAATTTACGTCCACGATATAGATTGTCTTGCCCTCCAGGGAATCAAGCCGGGGCGCCATAGGCTCGAGATGTATCGGGGGGGGCGTGCCTCGCGGGCTCAAGACGGTGATCTTCTCACTTGTCATGTTGATCGATACCTCCTTGCTTTTTTCCTGACACGTTTTTCACAAAAGGAATCCGGTATCTCCGCAAACAGCCGGCAGCAGCAGCCGCATGAACCAGGTGGCATATGCTTGCCCCACGCGCTAACTCAGCCGGGAATACCGTCCTGGTCACTGGTGATCAGCTCTGTGGATTACTCATGATGAATTCCTGGTTCTCTTCTGTCTCGGCTTCAGTCTGCAAGAAACCTATCCGTGATCTCTAACGGCATGGACACTCATTGTTTGGCAACTAATCTACTGCATTGCCGGCTCTGGAGCAAGGCTTCAGGCGCCTTCCAGCTGAAGATTCCCGCTTGACATCCGCCTCGGTGGATCAGGCATAATCCCCGGCATTACGGCTTGCGCTTTTTTAACTAAACGCCTGTTCAAAAGGGGGTGGAAAAATGGAATCAAGAGTGTCACTGGTGTGTTTCAATCCACAGGGCATGATTGAACTTCCAGCAGCTTCGGGGCTCATCAACCCTCGTATCGAGAATTTGAAGGGCAAGAAGATCGGCATAATCTGGGATGGTAAGAAAGGCGGGGACAAATTCTGCATCGCGGTTGAAGAACTGCTGAAAGAAAGGTTTCCGACAGCGACGACCATTCGGCTGGTTTGGGGAGATGCTGAGGCGGCGGCGAAAGCAAAAAAGGAAATGGATACCTTCATCTACGGCGTCGCCGACAACGGGATGGGAGGATGGATTCAGTGCCGGCAGGTAATCGCCTTGGAAAAACTCGGCAAACCCGGTGTTTTCGTGATTGGCGATAATGCTGCTCATACTTCCAGGATGTCGGCCGAGGACGCAGGAATGCCGACAATACGAATCGTGAGTCTCCCCTCCATTGACTATTACCCGAACAGGTCGACCGTGGAAAATATCAGGCCTGTTGCGGAGGCGTCTTTGGACCGCATTATCGACGCGCTTACCAGGCCCCTTACAGCAGAGGAGAAAAATCCGGCGGTTAAGGACAATAAAAAGACAGCCCAAATGGTTGAGATCACCGCGGACTGTTATGATTCCGCCCTCGAATCTTTCAACAAGCTGTACCTCGACAACCACTGGGGCGATGGATTGCCCCTGACACCTCCTACGGAACTTGCCGTCAAACGGATGTTGGGGGGAACCAGGCGATCCCCTGATGAAGTTATAGGCCGAGTGCCTTATCGAAGCGGCATCGCCACTGTTGAAAAAATAGCCGTGAATGCCGTCATGGCCGGCGCCAGACCTGAGTTTTTCCCGGTGATACTGGCGGCCATGGAATGCCTGACTGAAGAGAGCACCTTCACTCATATGATGAGTTCGGAAGGTTCCTTCACTCTCGCGATAATGGTAAGCGGACCTATTGCCAAGGAAATAGAAATGAATTGCGGCGTAGGTTTGTTGGGTCATGGCTGGCGAGCCAACAATACCATCGGCCGCGCCGTACGGCTGAGTTTGATAAATATCGGATGCCTTTGGCCGGGCGAAATCGATATGGCGCTTATTGGCCGCCCGTCCTCACATACCTTCTATACTTTCGCCGAAAATATGGAGCACAGCCCCTGGGAAACGTTTAATGAAGGCCTGGGATATCGACCGGAAGACAGCTGCGTAACGGTATCCACTGTTACCAGTGTAGGCGCCGGCATGGCCATGAAATTATTTGGCGGGGGAGTGGTCGAACCGTGGGATGTAAATGTGGTGCTCAATGATATAGTGAAGGATGTTGCCGGAGACCGCGGCACGTTCGGTCAATACAAAGTCGGTGTGGCGAACCCTGCCGCTCATCTCAGAAAACACATCATCATAGTTCACCCTGAACTGGCTGTCATGCTGCATCGTCGCGGCTTCAAAAGCAAACAAAGCCTGCGGGATTACATCTACAAGATCACAAAAATACCGTACGAAGAACTCACTGAACAGGAAATACAGGGCATACACGATAGGATGAACACCAAACCTCCAGATATGGACATATTCTATGCCCACGATGCCATTCCTGCAGAACGCTTGCCAGTGATCAAAGAATCCCTTAAACCAGGAGGGAGGGTTCCCGTTGTGAACCCCGAAGACATTCATATCATCGTATCCGGCAGCATACCTGGCTATTCTTTCGGGATGTCCTATTTCCGTACTGCACACAAGACGAAAGCAATAAGAGGAGCCACATTGACCAAATCCGGCCGCTAATGCGTTGGCTACTCTTAGAAATAAACCACGAAAACCGCGAATGCCGCAAAGAAGTCTATAGCGCTCAAGCCAAGAAGCTTTGATATCTTCGCGGTCTTTGAGGTCTTCGTGGTTCATTTTATTCAAGCTGTGTATTCTTTCGGCCTGATCCCTTTGGAGTAATTCACTCGGCCCACATAGAATTCCTCTTCAGGCTCGCGCGGCGTTACACCGGCCGCTTGCAAACCGGCTCTCATAGCATTTTTAAAATGCTGAAATAAAAATGAGGTCGGTTTTCTGAACATGCCGCCGTTTCCGCCGGTTAACCATTGCATGTACTTCATTCCCAGCATCCCGCACTGAAACGCGGCATCCCTGGCGCCCAGAGTTATTGGAGCCAGCTCCCAATAGAGTTCCATGCCCTTGGAGAACTCTCCCCGAGCAAACAGATTGAACATCCTGACTATTCTTGGATTTTCCCCAGTCTGGTCGAATATTACGTAGTCAGCCGGCCCTGCCCACTGTTGCCCGTATTTGGCAACAGTGATCGGCCATTCCGCCATCTCTGCAGCCTGAAGCAATATCTGATCACCCACACGGTGGTGAACCTCAGCCCACTTTCCGATACCGTCACTTAGATACGCTTTTATTGCAGCGACATTGGGTATCTGACAAATCCGCTCTATTAACGCTGGATTAAATCCGCTCGGGTGGAATCTTCCAAAATCGTAAAAAGGCTTGGGCCAAAGGTCAACCGCCAGGTTAATGGAGTCGCATATCTTTTTAGCAACCTGAAAAATATCCTCCTCCGATTTAGCATAGAAGTTGCCCGGCCAACCCAACAAGGTGTGGGTTCCGCCCACACTCTCGAAATAATTCAGCAATTCTATGGATTGCTCGGCATCGTCAAGGGCTCCGAACATTGAAACCAGAACTTTACCTTTTGCCTCCTCAGCGACTATCTTTACAAACTGCTTACGCTCTTCATGGCTCAAAGCAGAGACTTCACCCGCGCAGAAAACGCTAAACACACCTTTGGCGATGTTATGCCTGACATCATGCCGGATCCCTTCTTCATCAAGGCTTTCCAGATCCGGAGTATATGATGGCTGAATTACGCCATCCAGGCCGTGATAGTTTTTTCTGGCCCATTCCTTCGCTTCTGACTTCGTGAATTCCATAAGCTGCTCCTTGCAGTTATGATAGTGAGTAGGATACGTTATCGCGGATGCACGCTAGCGCGACGGGATCTCCGATATTCCTTCAGACCTCATATTTTCTAAGCCTGTATCCCTTTGCATAATTCACGCGGCCCACATAAAACTCCTCCTCCGGCTCACGCGGATTAATTCCTAGAGCCTTCAGGCCTCCTCTAATAGCATCTTTTTGATAATCATACAGACGGCCCGTAGGCTGCCGGACGGTACCGCCATTGCCCCCAGTGCACCAGTGAGCGTATTTATCCGTTAGAGCGGTCACGATGCCGGTGTGAAAATAGGAATCTGCCAGTGATCCCTGGGGACCCGGCCGAGACATCTCCCAGAAGATATCCATAGCCTTGTCGATCTCGCCCTTGATCAAATTGTCAAATATCCTCACGATTCGCGGATTCTCGGGAGTCTGCATACAATAAAAGGGGCCGGCTCCAGCCCACTGCTGTCCGTACTTGGGAATAGTGAAGAACCACCTGTCCGGCATCGGGTCACTGACCAGGATCTGATCACCGCAAAGCTGAAAAGCCTGGATGGTTAACGCCACAGAACTGCCCCCGGTGACCTTCATGGCCACCACGTTCGGGATCTCGGCTATCCGACGCATGACGTCCGGCGGAAAGTAACTGGGATGGAAATGCCATGTGTGCAACCTGCCGGGATAGAACGTTATGGCCAGACCGGTTGAGTCACACATTAATTTATACATCTGGAAAATGTCTTCTTCCGACCGGGGGTAATATTGCACTGGATGAGCGAGCGTGGCATGAGTACCGCCGACCTTTTCGATATGACGCAGCATTTCGATATCCTGCTCGACCGTGTCCTGCATAACGCTTACGGAACTATGCATTTTGCCTTTGGCTTCATCGCAGACTATCTGCACGAATTGTTTTCGTTCCTCAAATGTCATGCCGCAGACCTCAGGCGCAGCCATCACTGAAGTGAAGCCATTGGCAAAAATGTGATTGACATCAAAACGGATGCCCTCTTCGTCCAATTGCTCCAAATCGGGAGTAAAAGAAGGGAAGATCGGTACCTCCAGGCCCTTCATATTCTTCCTTGCCCATAATTTGGCTTGTGACTTTGAATACTCCATGGCTGTTTCGCCTCCTTAAATGCCGTGACCTCTCGTGGGGACTTTCTGCATCTGGTCAGGCACTCAACCCCAGCAATTTGCCCGGATTGGTTTTGATCATCAAGTTGATTTCATCCTCGGTAATGCCATATTTAAGCAAAGTGACAATAAACATCCTCAGCCCTTCAACAGGCAGGGGGTTCCATATTTGCCCGAGATCCGTCGACATAATGCATTTTTCGGCGCCCACAGTTTTGATTACATCCACCATCTCGGCCGGATCATGTCTGAACTCGGAGGCCTGAAAGGCCAGGAAGGTGCACTCGATGAAAGCTCCATTCTTTGCCAGCTGAATCAGGTCCTGTTTGCTGAAAGCCTGGGAGAAAAACTCATGATCCAGAGGATGAGTGACAACAAATTTATCGATCCCCAATCTGCGGGCTTCCTCTTCAAGGGCAAATGTCTCTGTTGGCGACATATGGCCACTGGCCAATACCATATCGTATTGCTTAATGATAGCAAGTATTGGATTGATCTCCGGCACCAGCTGTCCTTTGCCATCTAAAATCGAGTACCCTTCGCCCTTAAGTGGGAGCCCGAGTTCTCTCATTTTGGATATGGAGTTGGTCGAGGAGAAGGTCGGCATCCAGACTACACGCGCCCCAGCTCTGGCAGAATACTCGACCGCATGCACATTTAATCCTCCCATTTCATAATCCAGGCAGACGCTGCCAAACACAGTGAAGTCAGGAACCAGCTGGTTCACCATCATTGCTATAGGCGCTGTCGGGTAGAAGTGGTTCTTTATCACGATGGCTTTCATCCCCGCCCGCTTAGCCTGGATGGCCGCTTCCAGCGCATCCACTCGGCATTTAAAGGCATCAGGACCAGGATGAAGATGCATATCAATAGATCCAGACACTAATCTGCCATAATCGACAACTTCAATAACCATTCGTCCCCTCACTTTTTTGCCTAGTTGGTAAGCATTGCAAATATCGTGTCAAAGGCATTTTCGGTTTTCTTCTGCACTTCATCCGGGGTAGTACCTGCGAGCGGGTAGCGGGAAGGTGGAATGAAGGCTCCTTTTCAAAAATGGAACTCCTTCCGCGGATTCTCCTCCGGATCTGACAATTGGTACCCGGTTCACTTCGCTGGTTTCGCCTTGAGTGCAGACTTATTTTACACCCGGACCATGTCGATCAATGTGGTTTTTGGTGTTCGCCGTAGGGGAACACGATCGGTTTGGACTGGTCACCTATCCGCGTGCAATTAAGGACGTTCGCATGGCCGTTGGCTTCAATTCGGCATCCATGTGGTGGCTCAACGGCAAGGAAGTCGGCGATCGGCGCATGGTTATGCATGACTGCGCCTCTAAGCGGCTCACGCTCAATAAGGGCTGGAACGTTATTCGTGGGGCCGTCATCAACGGACCCGGGTTGAGTGATGTCGCTTTATCGATGAAAATGGTGAACCGATCAAGGATATTTCCGCGTCCCAACGGGAACATTTGAAATCTAAATCCTCTCATGCGCGTGGGTGCGCCCGGTGCGTGATATACTGCACGAATTTGTCACAGATTTGTGACATCAATCGTGTTAGAGTCTTGGTTTCAGGAGCACTACCTGGGCGGATGCGGCTGAATGATTGGGCTGCCTGGTAGCGTCAGCCCTACTGTCATTTACGGCCGACCTGTTCGAGAAGAAGCAGACTTACAGTGAAGGGAGGCAACCTCAATGAAGAGAGCTCTTCTGATCACAATATTCGCAATTCTTGCAGCCGGGTTCTGCGTCGCGCAGGCACCCGCGCCTGTCAAGGTCGAGGGTGGATTGGTGCAAGGGGCCGTCGAGGATGGGCTGACGGTTTACAGAGGCATCCCGTTCGCAGCGCCGCCGGTCGGCGACCTCCGCTGGCGCGCCCCTCAGCCAGCGGTGAAATGGGATGGCGTGAAGGAAACCGTCAAGTTCGCTCCCGCGTGCGTACAGGACATGATGATGGGACCTGGAGGCAGTGGCCCGGCGCCGAGCGAGGACTGCCTGTATTTAAATATCTGGAGTCCGGCGAAATCGCCGCGCGATCGCGTTACCGTTTTTGTGTGGATCTATGGTGGCGGATTCGCGGGCGGCGCGACGTCCATTCCCACCTTCGGCGGAGAGAAGCTCGCCAAGAAGGGGGTGATGCTGGTGAGCATTGCCTACCGCGTAGGGCAAATGGGATTCTTCGTGCACCCGGAGTTGAGCGCCGAGACTAAGAACCACGTATCGGGAAACTACGGCCTGCTGGACATGATCGCCGGCCTCCAATGGATCCAGAAAAACATTGCCGCATTCGGCGGCGACCCCCGTCACGTGACCATCTTCGGAGAGTCGGCCGGAGGAATCGCCGTCAGCATGTTATGCGCGTCGCCGCTGGCCAAAGGGTTGTTCCAAGGTGCGATCTCGGAGAGCGGCGGGTCGTTCGGCCCCCCGAGGCCTGCAACCATGCCCGGGGAGAACATTAAACGGCTGGCCGACGCCGAGCGCTCGGGCGGAGCAACCCTCAAAACGGCCGGCGTGGCATCCATCGCGGAGGCGCGGAAACTCTCTCCCGATAGGCTTTCTGGCGGCAGTGGCCGTGGTCAAGCCGGACGGGACCCGGGCGGGCGCGGTCAAGCTGCTCGCGGCGGTGGCGGCCCGGCTGGCCTGAGCAATTGGCCGATCATCGACGGTTGGGTGATTCCCGACGATCAATACAAACTCTATGAAGCGAAGCGGTACAACGACGTTCCGGTTTTGATCGGCTATAACTCCGATGAGGGCTTGAGCTTCTCTCCTCCGCGGACGCCGGAAGATTACATTGCTAGTGTGAAGTCGCGCTTCGGCCCGTTCGCCGATAAACTCATCGCGGCATATCCCCCGGGCACAGGAACGGTGGCCAAGACCGCGCGCGACCTGATGCGCGACGCAGCATTCGGCTGGCAAACCTGGATTTGGGCGCGTTTGCAGTCGAAGACGGGCAAATCCAGGGTGTTTTACTACTACTTCGATCAGCACCCGGATTATCCGACCGATTCACCGCAAGCCGGGCGAGGATCGCCGCACGGGCAGGAAGTGGCTTACGTGTTCCAGCACCTGAATCCGAATCAGCAGCCCACTAAGTCGGACGAGGCGATTTCGGAAGCCATGGCCACCTACTGGACAAACTTCGCCAAATTCGGCAATCCCAACGGCTCAGGCCTTCCCAAGTGGCCGGCGTTTAGCGACGCCAACCCCGTGCTGATGTACTTCGCCCAAACGCCTCATGTCGGGCCGGTTCCTAGCGCCGACGCGCTCAAGGTCATGGATCAGTATTTCGCATGGCGACGGACTCCGGAAGGCGAAGCTTTTGTGAAATAAGTCATGCAGCGACAGTATCGACGACGACGCGAGTATTGTTTATAGGGCTAAGTTCCTGGGATTCCCGGACTGCTAAAGAGAATTTGGTAAGGAGATCCGCTATGACACTGAGTCGGAAAACTGTAGCAACGATCGGCCTTCCTGTTGCTTTGTGCCTGCTGTTCAGCCTGACTCTTGCTCAAGATCGCGGGGCCGGACAATCCGGCCCTGGTGCTGGTCTTGGCGCCGGCACAGGCCAACAACGGCGCATTGGAATGGATCCAGTCGACGATCGCGTACAGCTACGCGAGTATCTCTTCAAAGATACCGACGAAACCCTTCCGTACGCGGTGTTCGTTTCCACGAAGGTCACCAAAGACAAGAAAGCCCCGCTGGTCCTCGCGCTTCATGGATTCAGCGGCAATCACGGCACCTTCATGCGCACCCCGTGCGTGGACGAAGCGGAAAGGAACGGTTACATCCTCGTGGGTGCGATGGGCTACAGCCCTAGCGGCTCGTTCGGCATGCCAATGGGCGGACGCGGCACTCCCGGCAGTCGGGGTGGTCCCATCGGTCGTGTCGGTGCGCCCAGCCCGACCGATAGCCAGGCGCCTCGGCCTCAGCCGGGAACCGGCGCGGCTCGCGATGGTCAGCCCGGACGTGGCATGTTCATGGGTATGAGGGGTGGGCCCGGCGGAACAAAGGAGACTGATCCGGCCAAAGTTGCCGAACTCAGCGAGAAGGACGCGATGAATGTTCTGGAAATGGCACGGAAGGAATTCAACGTCGATGACAACCGCATCTATCTGATGGGTCATTCTCTCGGTGGCGGCGGTGCGTTGCATATGGGTGAGAAGTACTCGACGATTTGGGCTGCGGTTGCCGGATTAGCTCCGGCCGCTTTCGGCTTCCAGTGGAGTGCGGACCAGAAGCTCAAGAACGTGCCGCTGCTGATCATCGTTGGCGACAAGGACACGCTGGTTACCGGTTCGCAGCAGTTGGCCGATCAACTCAAGGGCCTAAACTTCGAGGTCGAGTACAAGTCGTTGCCCGGACTGGATCACGGCGGGATCATCGGGGGCAGTATGCCCGATGTGTTCAAGTTCTTCAACAAACACACCAAGTCAAAGTAAGGGTAATCACCAACACCACGCCGTGGC
>Ga0187854_10004139_pt1 | contig 11097 bp, 5 predicted proteins | sample June2016WEW_6_15_FD_132445 | JGI IMG/M metagenome (GOLD analysis project Ga0187854, IMG submission 132445) | Peatland microbial communities from SPRUCE experiment site at the Marcell Experimental Forest, Minnesota, USA - June2016WEW_6_150 | ecosystem: Environmental > Terrestrial > Soil >...
CTTGCTACGCTAAAGACGGCGTCAGCGACACCTCGGTGCGTCCGGTGTTGTTTTTCCTGGGCGGAGCGCCTGGTGTGGCCGCCGGTTGGCAAGAATTTGGCGGGTTGGGTCCGAAGCGGATGAAGTGGACAAATGACGGCACTGCCGGGCTGCCGCCGTATGGATGGGTCGACAATCCCAACACCCTGCTTGGCCAGGCTGATCTGGTGTTCGTGAATCCGGTGGGCACGGCGTTCAGCCGACCCGATCAGCCCAGCCGGGGGCCGAACTTCTGGACCACGGCCGGCGACATCGCTTCGCTGGGAGAGTTCGTGCGCTCCTTCATCAACACCTACAACCGCAGGAACTCCCCGCTCTTCCTTGCGGGCGAGGACTTCGGCACGGGGCGGGTGGCGGGTGTAGCCAACTACCTCAACGAGCACCAAGTCCCGATCAATGGCGTGGTGCTGTTGTCGATGGCCATGACGGCCGACGCGGTCTCCGGCGACGAGCAATACATCACGCTGCTGCCGAGCCTGATCATGGCTGCCTGGCATCACAAGAAGCTGGCGCCGGAACTGGAGTCCCTGAACGCCGAGCAGATAGCGGAACAGGCGCGGCAGTTCGCCGCGCGCGCGTACCTGCACGCGCTTTACAGAGGCGACCGCATGACGGCGGATGAACGCACCAAAGTTGTGGCGGATCTGTCGCGGCTGACCGGACTCTCAAAGGCGTTCATCGTGAACAACAATTTGCGCATCACGCTGGACCGGTTCAACGGCGAGCTGCTGCGCGATCAGCACCGGGCGCTCTCGAACTCGGATGCGCGGGTGACCGGTTTTGTGCCGGCTAGCGGCGGACGCGGAGGCGGAGGCGGAGGGGGAGGCTTTGGCGGCGGCGGCGTCACGGCCGCGATCGATTACAACCAAAGCAATCTTGCCGGCGGCTTTCTGACGGCTTATGAGTCCTATCTGCGGCGCGAACTCACCTTTGCCGGCAACAGCAACGGCATCTTTTACCTGTCGAGCGGCGGCATCGGCACGTTCACTTCAACCGGAAACGACGACGCGAGTCTTGCCGGCGCGTTTGCGCGCAACCCCCACCTGCGTCTTTTCGTGGGAGTGAACTTCTTCGATCTCAATGCGCCGTTCTATGCGACCGAGTTTACCCTGGCTCACTTGAACATTTCGCCGGAGGTTCGCGCCCACAATGTCGCGGTGAGCCATTTCGAAGCCGGCCAGATGACCTACATCGACAACAGGTCGCTTGCCAAACTGAACAGCGACTTGGTTAAGTTCATCAGCGAAGCGGCGTCACCGGCTCGTTAATCAGCGCACGAAACCAAGGAGCAATGCCATGAGAATCCACGGACGATTCAACCTGAAATCTTGCGGCCTCGTCATACTCATCGCGGCCATGGGTGTCGGCGCTTTCGCGCAGGGCCGAGGCGCCGGCGGCGTAACCAACAACTTCTATCGCTTCAATTACAGCTTGGAAGAAATGCAACCGATCAACTACCCCGCACAGCCGATCAACACGCATCACCAGATCACGCTGCAAAAGGAGACGATCCAATACACCGCCCATGTCGGCTTCATTCCCATTCACAACGCCACCAGCGGTGTGAGCGAGGGCCATCTGTTTTACATCTACTATTCGAAGGATGGCGTCACTGACAAAAGCAAGCGCCCCGTGTGGTTTCTGTTCAACGGCGGACCGGGCGCAGCCACCATCTGGCTGCACATGGGCGCCTTCGGCCCGAAGATGGTGAAACTGCAGCCCAACGGCCTGGCAACGCCGCCGCCATACACCTACGTCGACAATCCCAACTGCCTGCTGGATACCGGCGACCTGGTTTTCATCGACGCGATGGGTACTGGATTCAGCCGCCCGGACCGGCCCGGCTACGGCCCCGACTTCGGCGGCGTGGACAACGATCTGGCTGCCTTCGGTGAGTTCATCCGCAGTTTCCTGAACGAATATAATCTCTGGGGCTCACCGCTCTTTGTCGGCGGCGAGAGCTACGGCACCACGCGCGCGGCGGGGCTGGCCGGCTATCTCACCGACCGCGACTGTCCGATTAACGGCGTGATGCTGCTATCGGCGTTCATCGATTCCAACGCCGGCGCCGGCGAACAGCGCCAGCTCACGACGCTGCCTACCGAGATCATGACCGCGTATTATCACAAGAAGCTCGGCCCGGATCTGCAAAAGCTCACCGCCGATCAGATGGTTGAACAGGCGCGACAGTTTGCCTCGGGCGAATACCTGGAATATCTATTTGACGGCGCGCGTGCGCCGCAGGCTGAGCGCGAAAAAGTGCTGAACGACATGGTGCGCTACACGGGCCTCTCGAAGACCTTTCTCGATGCCCTCGACCTGCGCGTCCCGCTGGGGCCTTTCAGCACCGAGCTGCTGCGCGATCAGCACCTGATGACGTCGCGGCTGGACTCGCGCTTTGCCGGCTATCAGTTGGACGCCGGCGCCACCAACACCAGCTTTGATTTCAGCAATGCCAACATCGAGGATTGTTTCCTCACCGCCTTCGAGGCGTACATCCGTAATGACCTGAACTACAAAAATGACGCTCTCTACTACGTTTCCGGCAACGCTCCACCCTGGTCGGGCGAAGAGAACACCGTGGTCAACCTGGAAAACGGTTTCGCCAAGAACCCGCACATGCACCTTTTTGTGGGCATGGGATATTACGATTTTGCGTGCCCCTTCTACCCCGTGGAGTGGACCATTGCCCACTTGAAGGTGGCGGACGAAATCAAGAAGAACAATATTTCCTGGGGCCATTACGAATCGGGCCACATGGTCTACATCGATCAGCCGTCGGCGGCAAAGTACCACGCCGACCTGGTGAAGTTTGTCCAGGCCTCATTACCAAAATGAGGAACAGGAAAGGCTCGGTATTCCCGTTGCCTGGAGGATGGAGATTTTTCCATCCTCCAGGTGAGACGTGTTCTTTCGATTCAGTGCTTGATGATTTCAGTGTCGACTACCTTGCCGTCGGCGGCGACGGTGATCTCCCTTTGCTTTCCACCCTTTTCAATTACCGCAGCAAAACTCGTCTTACCGTCTTCCAGGACCTTTTTCGTTGAGAGGATCTTGCCGCCTGTGGCCTGGGAATTGATAGTCTTGCGCGCCGCTTCGGGGAATTCCGAGAGGGGCATGTCTTCCTCGGTGGAAAGCATCTTCCCGTCGCGAGTAATCGAGACTTCGGATTTTCGCCCGGCTTTCTCGATCTCGAATTCATAAGCCGGCGTGCCGTCGGCGTCGCCAAGGGTTATCTTTTTGATTTCGTTTGCCGTTGCGTAGGTATTGATGGTTTGCTGCACCTTCTGGGGAACTTGTGACATTTTCAAGATCTGATCTTTTTCTTCCTTTTTTTCTTGCGCCGCTGCCTGACCGGCGATCCCCGCCGCGATCAGCAAAGCAGCCGCACTGAGGATGATCTGACGCAGTTTCATGGCTGACCTCTCCTTGTTATTTATTTGTTGTCTGCCGTGTCCGCCGAGCACAACCTCGACTGAGCACTCTTTTCAACACCCCGATCCGCATCGTGCGTTCTGCGATGATACACAACGGCATGGGATCCACATGTTACAGGACCAAAGATGAGAGAATGATGAGAGGCAATATTTCGGTTGGGGTAGAGGTGTATAATCAGCAGTTGTGAGTTCCAAGGCAATTCAGGATCGGCGAAAGAAATCGACATGAAGCAAGACAGTACTGAGAGCACGTTCTTACTCGGCGCGGGACCTCTTGCGGCAATCCTCTTGGGTTTGGCGCTTGTGCCGTTGCGTGGATTTACCTCGGCCTCGAACTTCAGTTTCGCCTTCATGGCCTTGACGATAGTGGTTGCCGAATATGGTGGCGTCCGAGCAGCCGTGGCCACGGCTCTTTGTTCCGCGCTGAGTCTCGATTTTTTCCTCACGCAGCCGTACCTCCGGCTTACGATCGCAGACAAGCATGATCTGATCGCATTCGTGGGACTGACCATATGCGGCCTGATTGCCGCTGCTGTTAGCTCGCAGCGTGGCGAGAGAGCCGCAGCGCTGAGGGGAGCCCTGAAACAGCTCGATTTGCTCGACTCAGCCGTAGGAGGCTTGGAGAGCGCCGAGCCTCTCGAAGCGAGATTAGGGAGAGTCCTGGATGCCATGTGTGTCGCTTGTCCCATCGCGAGCGCTGTGGTTCGCGACGAGAACAATTCCGTCTTAGCTGCCACAGAACGTGGGCAAGGAGGAACGCGCGTGGCCGTGCAGATCCTCGCACAACTCAGCCTGCTTCCGCGTGGGTCCGATGCGGAAATCCTCGCGGACCACGAAGTTCCGTTTCCGTCGGAAGGAGCGCGACTGGCTCTGGTTGTGGGGAATCGCCGCCTCGGCTGGCTGGACCTGTGGGGGAATGGCGCTCCTGCGAGCGCACGCTCGCGACGCTCTCTCTCCGACGCCGCACGCCTTCTGGCCATCCAATTGGCCGGCGCTCGCCCCGCCGAAGCGACGCACAATGTAGATCCGGGAATGTAGTTGATTCAGATCCTTTTCGCGCTTGCCGCGACGCGAATTCTGAATTCCTTGTGCCCCCCGCTCTGCGGATGGAGCCTCACTTACCTGCCGGGCGTTTGCTGCATCTGATATTCCTTGGGCGGTTCGACGCCAAGGAGCCACTTCACGAAGTAGTCCCAGCGGCGGCGCATCATGTACGAGGACATGTTTCCATAACCGTGGGCCTGGTTGGGCAGCAGCAGCAGATCGAAGTCCTTGTTCGCCTTGATCAATGCGTCCACGACGAGAAGCGTGTTGTACGGCGGCACGTTATTGTCCATCGTCCCATGAGCAAGGAGCAGATGTCCCTTGAGGTTCTTCGCGAGACTCTGGTTTGCCTCGACATCATAACTGTCGGTACCGTCCTCGTTTTTCGTGAGCAGGCCCTGGTACCGTTCGCCCCAGTCATCCTCATACTCGCGCTGATCGTGGTTGCCCGACTCGGCGATGCCGACTTTGAAAAAGTCGGGGTAGCGGAACATAGCATCCGCCGTGATGAAGCCGCCGCCGGAATGTCCGTAAATCCCGACGTGATCGATGTCGATCCAGGGATACTTCTGCGCGAGCTCCTTCATACCTGCCACCTGATCCGGCAGAGTATTGTCGCGGCCCATGGCGCCGTAATATGCGTCATGAAACTCCTTGGAGCGATCCGGCGTGCCCATCCCGTCGATCGTGACGACGACGAAGCCCAGCTCCGCCAGCGCCTGGCGGTCGCTTCGAGCGGCCGTGAAGGTCCGGGCCCCGGTGCTCCCAGACTGCGGGCCGGGATACGGGTTGTTGATGATCGGGTATTTTTTCGAGGGATCGAAACTCGTTGGCCGGAACATCAGTCCGTAGAGGTCCGTTTTTCCGTCGTGCGCCTTCACGGTGATCGGAATCGGCGGCTTCCACCCGGTGGCGAGCAGCTTTGAGATGTCCGTCTTCTCGAGGGGCATCACCAGCCGGCCGTCGCCATCGCGCAACTCCACAACCGGAGGGACGTCGGGCTTGGAATAGGTGTCAATGAGGTAGCCGCCCGACGGCGAGAGCTGGATCGTGTGGTCGCCGTCTGCAGGCGTGAGGCTTGTGTTGTTTGATCCGTCCATGCTGATTCTGTAAGAATGCCTGAAGTACGGGTCCTGTCCCTTCTCGCGCCCCAGCGCCGTAAAATAGATGATGCGGCTTTTCTCATCGACCCGAGCGATCTGGGAGACTGGCCCCTCGCCAGTCGTAATCTGGTTCTTGAGCTTTCCCGTCGACAGGTCATAGAGGTAGAGCTGCCCCCAGTTGTCACGCTGGGAGTACCAGATGATCTCGTTTGTGGGCCATAGCACTTGCCATCCTGCACGGGACTCGAATTGGGTCGGCACCGTTTCTTCGAAAACCGTGCGCACCACGCCGGTCGCCGCCTCGGCGACGCGAAACATTGCTTGCTTGTGGTCGCGCGATGTGGAGACGAACGCGAGCTGAGAAGCGTCCGGGCTCCATTGCATATCGCGGAGACTGAAGTTGTCACCGAGCGTGGCACGGTGAAAGTCGGGTTGCATTTGCAGTCGGACGATACGACCGGCATCCACATCAAGAATGACTCGTTGGAGCATCGCAACTTCGCTGTCCCCAGGCAGCGGATACTTCCAGGCGTGCAGGACTGGGTGGCCCACCTTGGTTTCCACCAGATACATGTCGCCGACCTTGCGCTCGTCCTGCTGGTAGGTGGCGATCTTCTTCGAATCGGGAGACCAGAGAACAATCGCACGGTCGCTCGTGGCCCATCCGGCATTGTCGGTTGCATATCCGAAGTCCTTGACGCCGTCGGTCGTGAGCTGTTTTTCCTGGCCGGTTGCGACGTCGCGCACCCAGAGGTTCCAGTCGCGGATGAATGCGGCCCGCGTTCCATCGGGAGAGGTAACGGCATTCCCCGCGCCGCCGGCTCTGCCGCCGCCTCCACCGCGTCCACCGCCGCCCCGCCCTGCCCCTCTTGCTCCACGCGCGCCGGCGGCATCTCCGCCGGCCGTGCACGTGACGCCATGGACGTCACATGACCAGCGCCGCGGTCCTACGTCAAAGGAAACGGTGTTCAGGTCCGCCGAGATCTCGATCGTTTGGAAGGGAAGCTGGCTCGCGTCGTATTTTTCACCTGTGGCCGTGGAGAGGGCGGCGGCGAGCTTGGTGTGGTCAAACGCCGGCGCACGCGTCCGCTTTGCAGGATCAACGAGGATAAACTCGGATCCCGCCGTGGTGGTATTGCGGTACCAGAAGCGTTCTTCAGGAAGCCAGTTGGGTGAAACACTGCCGCCGACGACCAGCGGATTGACCGCAGGCCCGAGGAATTTCTCGGCGTGGGCATAGTCTGCGGCGGTGATTGAGCGTGGTTGTTGAGCCGCGGCCGGCAATACGCCGGCGAGGGTCGCCGCCAGGATCACAAAGAACAGTCTCGTTTGCATGTTCATCCCCGTAGAATGTTGGCAATGGTTTTTGAGGCCCAAATGGCCGGAAGTTTGTAGGCCCGGCCGTGAGGCCGGGATTCGATTCCGGATGAAAAATCGAGCGCCGATGGCGCGGGACTCTTGAAATCTCAAGTGCCGCGCCTTCGGCGCTCCATCTCTCTGCAATGCCTATCCCGGCCTTACGGCCGGGCCTATTCATTGCCGGCCCTTCGGGCCTGAATGACAACGAAGTTACACTGGTGGGCAACAAGAATCGCTTCCCGGTTCTTAAGTGTGCCTCACGGAATTCAGACAACATACGGCTGCTCAGCATACGCCAGAATTTAAGTAGTTCAGTACAACTCCGGGGCGGGCTCGTTGGAGCTTGCGCAGCCGGTTACTTGCCGCCGCGGCCACGTCCCTGCGCCGCCGGCGCCGCCGGCGGAGGCGGGGAGCACATCGGAACAGCCAGGGCTTGCGCGGGTGCGGGAATGGGCTTCAGGCTGTTCTTTGACAATAGGGCGTTGAAGGCGGCCAGATCCTGGGTGACGATGGTCTTCCAGTTCGCTACGGCGGTCTTCAACTGCGTGCAGCCGGCGACATAGGCTTTGTTCATCGGCTCGTTGGGCGCCATATCGCCAAAGTCGAGCGTATCGAGTTGGCGAAGCAATGTGCCGTTGAGCGCGACAAAGTTGGGTGGCGCTGGAGTGCCGCCCGCACCAGGGAACCCGCCGCCGCCGCCGCCGCGGCGGCCGCCGCCGCCAGCGCTTCCACCGGCTCCGGCCAGTTTCGCGTCGAATGCGGTTGCGGCTGTGCCCACCTCGGCAGGCGGATTCGAACGAGTAATCTCGGCAACGGCAGCGCGCATGGCGGCGACCTGGTTGTATCCGTCCCAAGCTTCTTTCGCACCGTCATACAGTTTCATCTGCAACTCATGCTGCGCGCGCAGGTCGGCTGCGGTGGCGGGCGAACGCGGATCGTTCTTCACCGTCACCGTCTGTGCGTAGGGCTTGCCGTCCACTGTGAGCTTGAGAGTATATACGCCGGGCAGCGCCAGCGGGCCCTCGGGTGATGCCGGAGTGTCGCCGGCCATTGCTCCCATTACCTGGGCGAAGTTGTGGCTGAAGGCGGGTGGGTTGTCGTAACGGATGTTCCAGTTTATCCGGTTAGTGCCGGCATCGGTCGGCATCGGCTTGGGCTTTTCGAGCCAGAAGTCCGGCACCGCTGGCGGTGGATCCGTCAACGGAGGAATCGGTGCGCTGGACATGTGGCGCACGACTTTGCCGGCTGCGTCCATAATATCCAGCATGATGGTCCCCGCCGGCTTCGCGCCAAGATAGTAATAGACGATCGCTCCGAGCGGCGGGTTGGGGGAGTGCGGCACTTCCGGAGGAAACGGCGTGTTGCCATTGACATTGCGCCGCACACGGATGGCATCGCCGGGCTTAAACAGATGCGCCGGTTCGGAAGCCAGAGCCGGCGTGATTTGCCGCAACGGCGAATAGTCGTCGAGAACCCAGAAGCCGCGGCCATAGGTGCCCACGATCAGGTCATTGTCTTTAATGACCATATCGCGATAAGAGGTATTGGGCAGATTGAGCATCAGCGACTGCCAGTCATCGCCGTCGTTGAACGAGACATAAACCGAGCTTTCGGTGCCGGCGAAAAGCAGGCCGGCCTTTTTGGTGTCCGCGCGAATGACGCGAGAAAAGCTGCCGCTGGGCTGATCGGTGAGCAACCCATTGACGATGGCCGTCCAGGTTTTGCCATAGTCGTGCGTTCGATAGAAGTACGGCTTGAAATCGGCTGTGGAGTGAAGGTCGATCGACACATAAGCCGTGGCCGGATCCTGATGAGACGCATCTATCGCCGAGATATCGGCGCGCGTCGGATTCGGCAGGTTCGGAATCGTGACGTCCTCCCACGTCAGACCGTGATTTTTCGTCAGCTTGATCAGGCCGTTGTTGGTGCCGACCCAGATCGTGCCGGCAGCCACGGTTGATGGCGAGAACGACTCGATGGATCCGCCGCCAGGGCCACCTCCTCGGCCTCCGCCACCACCGGCTCCTCGCGCGGCCGCACCTGCCGCAGCAGGTGGCGGCGGCGTCTGGCCCTTCGGATATCCGAGATCGGGGCTGAGCTTCTTCCAATGCATGCCGCCATCGGTGGTCGACATCAGATACTGAAAGCCGACCATCAGCTCATGCGGATTCTGCGGCGACCATGCCATCGGCTGACTGCTGACCTTGCGCAGGGATTCGCTTGTGTCTATGTTCGGGCTGACGTTGATCCATTGACCGCTGGGGTAGGTAATCTTAACGATGCCGCTCGACGGCCCGCCGGAGTAAACAATTTTGGGATCCAACGGGTCGGCGAGAATGTAGCCGACTTCGTACCCGGCAGTCGGATACCAATCATAGGGCCCGATCGCGCCAAGGTTGCCGCGGCTGCGCACGCCAATCGCGCCGCTGTCCTGCTCAGTTGCGTAGACCCAATAAGGAAAGGAGTTGTCCGCGGAAATATGGTAGACCTGCGCCGTTGACTGGTTGTACCACGAGCTCCAGGTCTGGCCGCCGTCGAGCGAAATCGTGGCGCCCTGATCAACACCGAGGAACATCCGCTTTCCATCGGTGGGATCGATCCACATCTGCTGGGGATCGTCGCCGCCCGGCGCGCCCTTGAACGCATCGAAAGTGTTTCCGCCGTCAAGGGATCGATAACTTGACGTGGCCAAGGTATAGACGATGTCGGGATTCTTGGGATCGACGTATACGCCGGAGGTGTAGTTGCCCTGACCATTGGCGATGCGCCGGTCGTTGGCGGCCATCTGCCGCCATGACGATCCGCCGTCGTCCGAACGATAGAGACCGAAGGTCCCGATCAGGAAAACTCGCTGGGCATTGGTGTTCATTGCAACGGCCGCGCACGTGCGGCCCGAGAGGGCAGGCGGCGCGCCTCCACCGGGAGGCGCAGCCAGCGTTACGGGTACTTCCTTCCATGTCAGTCCCTCATCTATGGATTTGTACATCGCGGTGCCGGTAGGTCCTGCCGCCCCGCCAGCACCAGCGCCGCGGCCGCGACCGGCGGGAGGTGCGCCAGCCACACCGGCCGCACCCGCTGCAGCGCCGCCTCCCGCGGCGGGCGTTACGACGGGGGCGGTGTAGTGCCGCACGGTCATCGCGATGACGACTTCGGGGTGGTCATAGGCCCAGGCAATGTTCTGGAGGCCGGTTTCGTTGTCCACGTAGAGCGTCTTCTTCCAGGCCTTCCCGCCGTCCGTGCTGCGGTACACTCCGCGCTCCTCAGTGTGCGTATGAATGTTGCCCTGCGCCGCGACCAGCACGAGGTTGGGATCGTGCGGGTCCACGAGAATGGCGGGGATCTGCTTCGTGTCGTCCAGGCCCATGTGCTGCCAGGTCCTGCCCGCATCGCTGGACTTATAGACGCCGTTGCCTTCGTTGATGCCGCCACCGGTGATAATATCGCCCATGCCGACATAAATGATGTTGGGATCGGAGGGCGCAACCTGTATCGACCCGACGGAGGAAACCTCCTTGATCGAGTCAAAGACGGGGAACCACGTTACGCCTGCGCTGGTGGTCTTCCACACGCCGCCCAGCGGAAGGCCGGCGTAAAACACGCCGGGCTGCCCCACCGCGCCGGTGACGGCGGCGACGCGTCCGGCGCGGAGTGGGCCAATATTGCGCCACACCATGCCTGAAAAAAGACTGGGATCAGTCTGAGGCGCGGCGAAGATCAAAGATTCCGCCAGGACCAGACCCATGCTGACCAACCAACGAGAGAACAACCCACGCATCACCATGATGGTTACACCTTTCGACAAGGAAATTGGGGGATAGTATACAGCAGAGCGAGCGAACAACCGCACGTGGACTTCGACCTGGACATGTGTGCGAGGCATAACCTGTCCGCTTTTCCGCGCCGAAGGCGCCTTGGAGTGCGGCGGCATGACACCGCCTTTGACATCCCGAAATCAGAGAGCGGCGGCATGCCCTGAACCTTTTACGGATCTCAGGTTTGCTGTGCCGCACCTTCGGCGCTCAATCATGAGGCACATCCGAATCCCGGCCTAACGGCCGGGCCTCCCCAGTGACAGCTCGCGGAACTCATGGTTCTGCAAGCTGTTACCGAAACAA
>Ga0187854_10004141_pt1 | contig 11091 bp, 6 predicted proteins | sample June2016WEW_6_15_FD_132445 | JGI IMG/M metagenome (GOLD analysis project Ga0187854, IMG submission 132445) | Peatland microbial communities from SPRUCE experiment site at the Marcell Experimental Forest, Minnesota, USA - June2016WEW_6_150 | ecosystem: Environmental > Terrestrial > Soil >...
CAGTCGGGCGCGGTACGCACGCTCGGCGTACTCGAACCAGTCGAAGTCCGCGGGCCGCGCCGTGCCCGCCAGGTCCTGGCACGCCATCCCCACGAAGGCGCCGGTGAAGTTCGGCGCACCCGGTGCGCTCGCTTCGTCGGAGAGGATGCTGGCGTCGAACAGTTCCGGCAGCCAGCGCCACTCCCGATCCACGCCCTCCACCCGGAAGCCGAAGCGCAGGCGCGAGTAGTCCACCTCGACCCGTAGCTCGAGGCGCTTTCCCGCGGGAACCGGGATCGGCGGCGTGAACGCGTCGGCCGCCGGACCGTCCGGGAACGCCGACATCTCCCGCAGATGCTTGCCCGCCGCCTCGTCGTGGCAGACGTACAGGTAGTGGTACTTGTTCCCGCCGTAGTAGCAGACGAGCCCCGCCGACTGCTGGTAGTGCTCCGGCTCGAACTCCACCACGGTGGACGCGCTGTAGCAGTGCGCCTGCTGGCGGCGCGCCACGAGCGCCTGGCGGAAAAAGCTCCCGAGCGTCTCGCGGCCGAAGAGGCGCAGGTGCCCGCGGCGCGCGGTCAGGCTGAACAGCTCGTCGGGCACCGGAGAGCGCAGCCACTGGAAGTCGATCGGGAGCCGCGGCTCGTCGAAGTCCTCGCGCGCCGGCGTCGCGGCGAACGGGTGCGGCGGCAGCGGCGGCGCCGGGACCTCGAGCTGCGGCACGCCCTGGCCGTCCGTCGTGCGCAGCCACCCGTCCTCGGACCAGACCATCGGCTGGATGGCGGTCTCCCGGCCGAGCGGGCTCCGCCCCCGGTTCGGCAGCGGCCGGCTGCACAGGTACACCATCCAGGTCCGGCCGTCCGGCGTCTCGACCAGGTCCGCGTGGCCGGACTTCTGGAGCGGCAGGTCGGGCCGGTGGCGCGCGGTGAGGATGTGCGCGTCGGGGTGCAGCTCGTACGGCCCGCGCAGCGTGCGCGAGCGCGCCATCGTCACCGCGTGGTCCCAGAACGTCCCGCCCTCGGCCGTGAGCAGGTAGTACCAGCCGCCGCGCTTGTAAAGGTGCGGCGCTTCCGTCAGCCCGAGGTCGGTGCCCCGGAAGATGTTCGTCCGCTCGCCGATCAGCGCCTTCTTCTCGACCGAGTACTCCTGGAGCACGATGCCGCCGAAGCGGTTGTGCCCGGGGCGGTAGTCCCAGAGCATGTTGACGAGGTACTTGCGACCGTCCTCGTCGTGGAAGAGCGACGGATCGAAGCCGCTGCTGTTGAGGTGGACCGGATCGCTCCAGTCGCCGTCGATCCGTTCGCTCGTCACGAGATAGTTGTGGAAGTCGCGCATCGAGGCGCCCGAGGCACTGGGCACGCTGGTGCGCGCGTACCGCTTCACGTCGGTGTAGATGAGCCAGAAGCGGCCGTCGGCGAAGGTCAGGCACGGTGCCCATACGCCGCACGAGTCGGGATCGCCGCGCAGGTCGAGCTGGCCCTGGCGCCTCAGGGGCCGCGTGAGGAGCCGCCAGTGCACCAGGTCGCGCGAGTGATGGATCTGGACCCCGGGATACCACTCGAAGGTGGAGGTGGCGACGTAGTAGTCGTCGCCCACCCGGACGATGGAGGGGTCGGGGTTGAAGCCCGGAAGGATCGGATTACGGATGACGGTCATCTTGGGCTCGGGACGAGTGGTGCCGTGTCGGGCTCGCGTACCACGGTCCACAGCACCGTGGCGCCGACCAGGTCGAGCACGCCGAGGCAGACGAAGAAGGGCGTGTAGCCGACGGTCGCGACCAGCCCGCCGATCAGGAGGTTGAACAACAGGAGGCCACCGTTGCCGCAGGTGCCCGCCATCCCGGCGACGGTGGCGACTTCGTTCCGCTTGAACAGGTCGGACGCCATGGTGATCACGGTGACCGACAGCGTCTGGTGCGCGAACCCGGCGAGGCTGATGAGCGCGACCGCGACGTAGGGATCGCGCACGAAGCCCGCGAACGCCACGCCGGTCATCATGCACGCCCCGAGCGTGAAGGCGCCGCGGCGCGCGTTGATGAGGCGGACGCCACGCCGCTGCAGGAAGAGGCTCACCGCGCCGCCGAACAGGCAGCCGATGTCGGCCGCGAGGAACGGCATCCAGGCGAACAGCGCGATCTGCCGGAGGTCGAAGTGCCGCGCCTGCGAGAGATACAGCGGCACCCAGAAGGTGAGCGTGCCCCAAGTGGGGTCGGCCAGGAAACGCGGGATCGCGATCCCCCAGAAGTTGCGCCGCTTCGCGATGCCGAGGATCGAAGGGCGCCTGCCGTCGTCCTGGAGGTGGCGCTCCTGTCCGGCGGCGATGTAGCTCCGCTCGCGATCGGTGAGCGCCGGATGCGTCGCGAGCGGCCGGTACAGCGCCAGCCACAGCACGACCCACACCAGCCCGATGCCGCCCGTGATCACGAAGGCGAACTGCCAGTCGTAGGTCAGGATCGCCCAGACGACGAGCGGAGGTGCGAGCATCGAGCCGACCGAGGCGCCGATGTTGAACACGCCGCCGGCGAGGCCGCGCTCCTTCGCAGGGAACCACTCGGCCGTCGCCTTCATCCCGGCCGGGTTCGCCGACCCCTCCGCCAGGCCGAGCAGGCCGCGCAGCCCGGCGAACACCGGCCAGCTGCGGGCCAGCGCGTGCGCCATGCTGATGAGGGACCACGCGACCACGAACAGCGCGAATCCCGTCCTGAGGCCGATCACGTCCAGGACCCAGCCCGCCGCGGGCTGGAGCATGAGCGTGCCTTGGAAGGTCCCCACGATCCAGGAGTACTGCTTCGCCGTGATGTGGAGGTCCTGGAGGAGCGTAGGCGCGGCGACCGCCAGGGTGCTCCGTGTCAGGTAGTTGAGGATCGAGCCCAGCATCAGCAGCCCGATCATCCACCAGCGGAGCCCGCGGATCTTCACGGCGTCTGTCCGTGGACGAGCGCGTTCAGCCACTCCGCCGAGCGGCGCGTCCACGGCGCCTGCTCCTCCGGCGTCGCCATGTGGTTGTGCGGTGAGTCCACCATCGGCACGACCTCTTTGGGCCCCTCGATCCGGTTGAACGTCGCCCACACGCCCGCCGGCGGGCAGGTCTCGTCAATGAACCCCAGGGCGACCATCGAGCGTGCCGTGATGCGCGAGGCGAAGTTGGTCACGTCGAAGTAGGGTGCCGTCGCGCGGACGTCCGCGCGGGCCAGGTCCCAGTTCGGGTACTCCGCGGCGCGGCCATGCAGCGGCCCCAGCGCGTCGCTCCCGGCGGGCACGTCCACCACCAGCGCCGTCACCCGCCGGTTGAGCCCGGCGACCGCGAAGCTCTGCTGGCCGCCCATGCTGATGCCGGTGACCACCATGGTCCCGCCGTCCCAGTCGCTCCGGCCGGCGAGGTACTCCACCGCGCGGTAGTCGCCCAGGTACATGGCGAGGAAGTAGCTGTCCTCGCGGCTGGCCTGGCCGATCGTGCGGTAGTTCTTGATGATCTGCGGCAGCGCGTCGTAGAATGCCTGCGGCATGTCGCTCGGCACGTCGTGCGGCTCGACGTTCAGCACCAGCCAGCCCTCGGCCGCGCGATCGGTGACCCACGACTTCGGCAGGGGGTAGGGCGGGCTCGCCCACTGGTAGATCAGCAGCGCGGGGAAGGGCCCGTTCCCTTCCGGTTTGGCGAGCTGCCCGTAAACGTGCGCGCCGTTGACGTTGTTCAATCGGATCGTGAAGTACTCCACGCCCGGCCGGCCGCTCTCGCCCGGCGTCAGCACGGGCTCCGGCGCGATGGCCTGCAGCTGCGCGACCTTGGCCGTCCAGAAGGAGTCGAAGTCGGCGGGACGCGGAGCCGCCGGCTCGATCGCGGTGGGATCCACGGCAGCGCCGAGCAGCACGCGGCCGACTTCGCCCTTGCTCGCGCCGCGGAAAGTGCTGTCCGGGGCGGGCGGCCGGACCTCGACGAGGACCATCCCGGGCTGACGGAGCGACGTCTCGATCGTCGCTGCTCCCGCGGCCAGATCGAACGTGCCCGTGCCGACGACCGTCGCGCCGTCCCGCCTGACGGTGTAGCTGTAGCGGCCCGGCGCCGCGCTCTGGCCGGGTGCGATCGCCACGCGCCAACCGATGCGCTCGCCGACCGCGTAGATCCCGTTCGCATGGTACGGCGTGAAGGCGAGCTGCTGCGCCTGGGCGGACGTCCACGCGGGGGCGCTCGCCAGCAACGCGGAGATGAGCCAGCGGCGCGCCGCGCTCATGGCGTGAACAGCGCGAGGTCTATCGCGTCCGCCATCATCCGGTACCCCTCCTCGCCCGGGTGCAGGTGGTCGCCGCTGTCGGCCCTGGGCAGCAGCCGCGTCGGCTGGCCCGGGTCGCGCATGGCCGCGTCGAAATCCACGACGCCGTCGAATGCGCCGCTCGTCTTGATCCACGCGTTGACCTTCTGGCGCGCCTCCTCGTGTGCCGGCCGGTCGTAGAACGAGCCGCCGAAGGGGAGGATGGTGGCGCCGTAGATCCTGATTCCGCGCGCGTGAGCCTGGGCGATCATCTGGCGGTAGCCTTCGATCAGCCCCGTCGCGACGCTATCGGCCGCTGCGGGGCTCCGCGTGCCCCCGATGTCGTTCACGCCCTCGAGCACGATCTCCCACCGCACGCCGCTCTGGTCGAGCACGTCGCGTGCGTAGCGCGAGAGCGCGGCGGGACCGAGGCAGTCCCTGAGGATGCAGTTCCCGCCGATGCCGGCGTTGAGCACCGAGACGTGCGCCGTGCGCGGATCGGCCAGCAGCCGCCGCGCGAGGTCGTCGGGCCAGCGGTCGTCCCGGTTCGTGCCGGCGCCATGCCCGTCGGTGATGGAATTGCCGAGCGTCACCACCGCCGAGCCCTCGGCGACGACGTCGAGGTTCGCGAGGAGGTACCAGTGCTCGGTCGTCGCGGCGTCCGCGAGATCCGGCGCCGACACCCAGTCGCCGGCCTTGATGTACGAGGTGGTCCGCGAGCCGGGATGCCCGGTGAGCGCGCTCGGCGCGACACCGATGCGGAGCGTGACCGCGAGGTTCGCGAGCGGGGACACCTGGAAGTCGAGCGGGTCGGAGGTGAGCGCTTGTCCGGCCGGGATCGTCACCGAGTCCGCGCCGCCGAAGGTGAGCCGTCGCTCGCTCGCCGGCTCGATCGCGCTCCCGCCCAAGGGCCGCGCGATGCGCGCCGCGCCGATCGCGACGGGTCCGTCGCCGAACAGGTTGGAGAGGACCACCCGGATCCGCGGCCCGCCGAGCGACACGTGGATCACCTGGCGCAGCGTCGAGTGGGCCAGCGGGGCGGGGGGCATGTTGCGCGGCTCGGTGAGCTGCTGGGACGACGTCCAGGTACCCAGCCAGTGCGCCTGGGGCGTCGTCGCGGGCCGGACGTGCGGGGCGCAGGCGCTCGCCGCGAGGGCGAACGCGAGCGCGAGCCGCTGCGCGTGTCGCAGTGTCATGTGGTCCTCAATGGTACAGCGTGTGGACGGCGTTCCCCACGCAGACCAGCAGCGCCGCCTCGCCGATCACGTACTCGTTCTCGAACCAGTCAGCGCTGGCCGGTCACGCGGATCGTCTTCGTCGCCCGGATGTCGGACGACGACGCACCCACCTCCAGCGCGAAGCGGTCGTTCTCCACCTTCCAGCCGTGCGAGGTCGTGTCCCAATAGGCCAGGGCGCGGGGCGCGAGGCGGAACTCGACCGTCCGCCGCTCGCCGGGCTGCAGGGTGATGCGCCGGAAGCCGCGCAGCTCCCGCCTGGGCCGCGGGACCGCCGAGCCCAGGTGCCGCACGTAGAGCTGCACCACTTCGTCGCCCGCACGCGAGCCTGTGTTCCGCACGTCCACCGAAACCGTGAGCGTGTCGTTCCCGCGCAGAGCGCCGGCGCTGGTCTTGAGCGCGTCATAGGCGAAGGTCGTGTAGCTCAGGCCGTAGCCGAACGGATAGAGCGGCGTCCCGTCGAAGTACCGATAGGTGCGGCCTGTCATGCGGTAGTCGTCGAACGCAGGCAGGTCGTTCACACTCTTGTAGAAGGTCACCGGCAGGCGGCCGCCCGGGTTGTAGTCGCCGAACAGCACGTTCGCGATCGCCGTCCCGCCGGCCTGGCCGGGATACCATGCGTCGAGGATCGCCGGCACGTGCTCCTCGGCCCAGTTCACGGCGAGCGCGCTCCCGTTGAGGAGCACGAGCACCGTGGGCTTGCCCATCTGGGCGACGCGCTCCAGGAGCCGCTCCTGGGCCGCCGGCAGGTCGAGGCTGGTGCGGTCGCCGCCGACGAACCCGTCGGTGCGGATCCGCATTTCCTCGCCCTCCAGCCGCGACGTGATCCCGAGGCACAGTACCACGACGTCCGCCTGCTCCGCTGCCCGTACGGCCGCCGTCTCAAGCATCTCGCTGGGCGGCGCCCACAGCATCTGCAGCCCCGCCACGCCGTACGACTCCTGCCCTTCGACACGGAGGTGGTAATCGCGCCCCGCCTCGAGCCGCACGGTGGCGACCGTGGGGAAGAACGGGCGGTTGGGCTCGTCGTTGTGCGGCGGGAAGAACGACTTGAGGACCAGGCTGTCGTCCAGGTACAGGAAGTACTTCACCGTGCCGATGAGGCCGAGCCGGTAGCGGCCGGTCACCGGCGCGCGGAGCGTCGCGGTCCACCGGACCCCGAAGTCGTCCGGGTCCATGTCGGCGCGCGGCGCGCCCTCCTGCCAGTCGGCGTCGAGCGTCGAGTCCACGCGCGTGAACAGCGGCGTGCCCTCCATCGTCCGGTGTCCGAAGAACGCGACGTCGAGACCGTGCTGCCCGTTCGCGGCCGTGAGCACGGCGGAGGGCACGACGCTCATCACCGGCACGCTGTCGGCGAAGTCGGCGCCCTGCGCGTAGAGCACTCGCGTCGCGGGGGAGACGGCCGCGCGGATCTCGCGCAGCGGGGTGATCGGATCGGCCGGCGTCCCGTTGTAGTTGCCGAGCAGCACCCACGCCTGGTCGGCGTTGGGGCCGATCACCGCGATGGTGCCGATGTCCTTCCTGAGCGGCAGCAGCCCGCCGGCGTTCTTGAGCAGGACCATGGACTCTTCGGCCACGTCGAGCGCGAGCGCGCGATGCGCCGGCGAGTCGAGGTCGCTGAACGGGATCTGCGCCCACTTCACCTGTGCGGGCGGATCGAACATCCCGAGCCGGAACCGCGCCGTGAAGAGCCGCGTGGCCGCGGTGTCTATGACGGCTTCGCTCACGAGCCCCTGGTGCACCGCGGCGACGAGGCTGTCGTAAGTGCGGCCGCAGTCGAGGTCGGTCCCGGCCTCGAGCGCCATCGCGGAAGCCGCGGCGGCCGACGCCGCCACCTTGTGGGTCCGGTAGATGTCGCCGACCGCGTCGCAGTCGGAGACGACGTAGCCGCGGAAGCCCCACCGGCCGCGCAGGATCTGCTTGAGCAGCAGGTCGCTGGCGCAGGCGGCGGCGCTGTCCACGCGGTTGTAGGCGCACATCACCGACTGGGCTCCGCCCTCCACGATCGCGGCGCGGAACTGCGGCAGGTAGCTCTCGTGCAGGTCCCGCTCGGTCGGAAGCACGTTGAAGGTGTGGCGTGCCGGTTCGGGCCCGCTGTGCACCGCGAAGTGTTTCGGCGTCGAGACCGTCTTCAGGTACTGTGGATCGTCGCCTTGGAGCCCGTGGACGAACTGCACCGCCAGAGCGCCGGAAAGGAACGGGTCCTCGCCGTAGGTCTCCTGGCCGCGGCCCCAGCGGGGGTCGCGGAACAGGTTCACGTTGGGCGACCAGAAGGTCAGCCCCTGGAAGCGCTGCGGCGTGCCGCCCTGGCGCAGGATTTCGGTGTACTTGGCGCGGGCCTCGTCGGAGATGACCGTGGCCGCGCGGAAGACGAGGGAGTCGTCCCAGGTGGCGGCCATCCCGATCGCCTGCGGGAAGCTGGTCGCGAGCCCCGCGCGCGCGACGCCGTGCAGCGCCTCGTTCCACCACGGATACGCCGGGATGCCCAGCCGCGGGATGGCGGCGGCTTGGTCCACCATCTGCGACACCTTCTCCTCGAGCGTCATGCGGCCGACCAGGTCCGCGGCGCGCGCGGCGGCCGTGAGGCTCGGGTTCTGCCAGGCGGGGGCGGGCGCGGGGGCCGCCTGGGCGCGGAGCGGCGGCGCGCCGAGCAGCCCCGCGAACCACACCAGCGCCGCCACGCCCCCCGAAACCCTTGCGCCCATGGCCGCCTCCGAAGACATATGATGACTTGACGTCGGTCCGCCGGAGAACATATCCCGGGGGCGCGCGGGGGCAAAGGGAAGCCGCGCGAGTACTGGCAGATGGGCGCCGGCAGGCCCACCTTTGCCGAAGCGCACTCCTTATATAGAGGGGCGATGAATCTCGACGAGCTGAAAGCGCTCTACGACTTCGGCGGCAAGAGCGTCGTCATCACGGGCGGCGCGGGCATCCTCGGCGGCGAGATGGCGTGCGCCCTGGTCGGGTGCCGCGCCAACGTCGCGATCCTCGACCGCGATCCGGTGCTCGCCGAGCGGCTGCTGTCGCGCATCCCCACCAACGTCGGCCGGTTCATCATCGTCTACGGCGACGTCCTGGACGCGGGGAAGCTCGCCGTCGCCCGGGACAGGATCGTCGCGGAGTTCGGCAGGGTGGACGCCCTGATCAACGCGGCCGGCGGCAACGCCCCGAAGGCGACGACGGGGCCGGAGGCCTCGTTCTTCGACCTGCCGCCGGAGGCGCTGCGCGGCGTGCTCGACCTGAACCTGCTGGGCACGCTGCTGCCCGCGCAGGTCTTCGGCCGGCTGATGGCGGAGCAGAAGGGCGGGGTCATCCTCAACCTTTCGTCCATGAACGCGCTCCGGCCGCTCACCCGCATCCCGGCCTACTCGGCGGCGAAGGCGGCGGTGAGCAACTTTACGCAGTGGCTGGCGGTACACATGGCGCAGGAGTACTCGCCCCAGATCCGCGTGAATGCGATCGCGCCCGGCTTCTTCCTGACCGAGCAGAACCGGTTCCTGCTCACGGAGAAGGGGACCGGCGCCCTCACGGCCCGCGGGAAGAAGATCCTCGAGCACACGCCGATGGCCCGGTTCGGCGTGCCCGAGGACCTGCTGGGCGCGGTCCTCTGGCTGCTGTCGCCGGCCTCCGCGTTCGTGACGGGCGCCGTCATTCCGGTGGACGGCGGGTTCAACGCGTACTCCGGCGTCTGAGCGGCGCCGGACTCGAAAGGCAGGCACGATGAGCGCGAAGAAGGCCGTGGGCGTGATCGGCCTCGGCGTGATGGGCCGGAACCTGGCGCTGAACATCGAGCGCAACGCTTTCCCGGTCGCCGGCTACGACATCGACGCGACGAAGGCGAAGGACTCGCGCGCCGCGTTCGCCGGCAAGCAGATGGCGGTCGCGGACACCCTGGACGCGTTTCTCGGCGATCTGGAGCGCCCGCGCCGGATCCTCGTCATGGTGCCGGCGGGGGGCCCGGTGGACGCGGTCGTCGGCGAGCTCACGCCGAAGCTGGCGAAGGGCGACGTGCTGATCGACGGCGGGAACTCCTTCTTCGAGGACACGCGGCGGCGGATCAAGGCGCTCGAGTCCACCGGCATCCTCTACATCGGCACCGGCGTGAGCGGCGGCGAGGAGGGGGCGCTCCGCGGCCCCTCGATCATGCCGGGCGGCAACGTCGAGGCGTGGCCGGTCGTCCGTCAGGTCTTCCAGAAGATCGCGGCGAAGGCGCCCGACGGGCAGCCGTGCTGCGAGTGGATCGGCCCCGACGGGGCGGGGCACTTCGTCAAGATGGTCCACAACGGGATCGAGTACGCCGACATGCAGATGATCTGCGAGGCGTACTTCCTGCTGCAGCGCCTGCTCGGCCTCTCACCGGCGGAGATGCACGACATCTTCGCCGAGTGGAACACGGGGGAGCTGGACAGCTACCTGATCGACATCACCGCCCAGATCCTGGCCCGGAAGGACCCCGACACCGGGAAGCCGATGGTGGACGTCATCCTCGACACGGCGGAGCAGACGGGCACGGGGAAGTGGACCAGCGCGTCCGCGCTCGATCTCGGCATCCCCGCCCAGACGATCGCGATCGCCGTGTTCGCGCGGATGATGAGTGCGCTCAAGCAGGAGCGGGTGGCGGCGTCGAAGGTCCTGCCGGGACCGGACGCGAAGTTCAGTGGGGACAAGAAGGCGTTCATCGCGAACATCCGGCACGCGCTCTACGCGTCGAAGATCTGCTCCTACGCGCAGGGCTTCCAGCTGCTGCGCGCGGCGAACGACCAGTACCGGTGGAACCTGAACTTCGGCTCCATCGCGTCGCTCTGGCGGGCGGGGTGCATCATCCGGGCTCGGTTCCTCTCCAAGATCAAGGAGGCGTACGACCGCGACGCGGCCCTGCCGAACCTCCTGCTGGACACCTACTTCGTCGCGGCGATCAAGGAGGCCGCTCCGGGGTGGCGGAAGGTCGTGGCGGCGGCCGCCGAGGCCGGGGTGCCGGTGCCGGCGTTCTCCAGCGCGCTCGCCTACTACGACAGCTACCGCTCCGCCGTCCTCCCCGCGAACCTTCTCGAGGCGCAGCGCGACTTCTTCGGCGCGCACACGTACCGGCGCATCGACCGGGAGGGCGTGTTCCACACCAACTGGGAAGGGTAGCGCTCACGCGATGATCGGCCGTGGCTCACCGACCGGCACCCTCACCGAGCAGGACGTGCGGGCGATCGCCGCCGAGTTCGTCGCAGCGGAGGCGCTCGCGGGCAAGCGCGTGCTGGCGATCATCCCGGACCAGACGCGCTCCGGCCCCATCGACGTCATGTTCCGGACGCTCTACGACGTCTTGGGCGGCCGCGCCCGCGCGCTCGACTTCCTCATCGCGCTGGGCACGCACCCGCCGCTGTCGGAGGTGGCGATCGACAAGCGGCTCGGTCTCGCGCCCGGGGAGCTGAAGACGAAGTACGCGAAGTGCCGCGTCTTCAACCACGCGTGGGACGACCCGAAGCAGCTGACCACCATCGGCCACATCCCGGGCGCGCAGGTCGCGGAGCTCTCCGGCGGCCGGCTGAAGGACCCGGTGCCGGTCACGATCAACCGTGCCGTCCTGGACTGCGACGTCGTCCTGATCGTCGGGCCCACCTTCCCGCACGAGGTCGTCGG
>Ga0187854_10004150_pt1 | contig 11075 bp, 10 predicted proteins | sample June2016WEW_6_15_FD_132445 | JGI IMG/M metagenome (GOLD analysis project Ga0187854, IMG submission 132445) | Peatland microbial communities from SPRUCE experiment site at the Marcell Experimental Forest, Minnesota, USA - June2016WEW_6_150 | ecosystem: Environmental > Terrestrial > Soil >...
CAAATCCATAAACTGATCGACGGCGGCCGTTTCATTGATGGCGTCGCCGAGAAGGCTGCTTGAACCCGCTTCCCCAGCTTCCTTCTCAGCCCAGCCGTCCACAACTTTTGGTCATATCTCTAATGCTCTCGTCGATAAAGAAAGACCTCCAGCTTACAGACAGCCAAGTCGGGCTGATCGGAACAACACTCTTCGTGGCGTATGCCCTCATGATGCCGATTGCCGGCTACGTTGGGGATGTCTTCAACAGAAAATGGATTATCACTTGCAGCCTGATTTTATGGAGTGGCGCTACTCTATTTACCGGCGTCATCAGAGGACTCATACCTATGATTCTTCTTCGTAGTATAGCAACCGGATGGGGAGAGGCGTTCTATGCGCCGGCTGCCTATCCCTTGCTCGCCTCCTTTCACAAAGGCACTCGCACGATCGCCATGTCGATCCATCAGGCATCCTTGTATGTGGCCATGATGGTTAGCGGTGTCCTTGCGGGCTTTATTGCGGATCATTGGGGGTGGCGATATGCCTTCTTCCTCTATGGCGCGTGCGGAATACTACTTGGCGGCATTTTCGTGTTCAGGCTACGGAACGCGCCTTCTGAATCCAGCGAAGCCTACAAAGGGGAAAAGCGGCGAATCAGTCCGCGCGAAGGCCTTAGAACCCTGGTTCGCACACCGACGGTGCTGCTGATAACAGTCGGCTACACGGCGGTTGTTCTTCAGTACAACGCCTACGTTGTCTGGGCTCCCAGCTTCATTCAAGAGAAGTACAACTTCTCTATGGCCCAGGCAGGCGGCCTTGGCATGGTCAGCCTGTATCTATCATCCATGGTAGGAGTTCTTGTTGGAGGCATGGTCTCCGACCGGATGGTTGTCACTCACCCACGGTTCCGTCTGCAGTTGCAGAGCGCGTGCCTGTTTCTCTGTGCGCTGGCAATCCTTCTCATGGGGTTTGCCGACACCCTGACGCTGACCTGCTGTGGAATGATCGGGCTGGGCCTGTTCCAAGGGACATATCAGTCGAACGCGCCTGCGGCCTTGTTCGACGTGGTCGAGCCCCGTTATCGCTCATTAACCATCGGTGTCCAAGTCATGTTCGGACTCTTGATTGGATCTGTGTCACCCTGGATGCTCGGCCGGTTTCGAGAGATCTTTGGCGATGGCAAAGGTTTGTCCTACGGATTTGCCGTACTTTCGGGCGTTTATATCGTAGGTGGCTTTGCGATAGGCGTCGCTTGGTTGTTCACATTTCGCAGGGATCGCTACATTGAGGAACCTCTGAATCCGGGTGAAGGTGTTTCGGCGTAGGGCGCATCTCCCGATTGTCGGCAAAATGCCAGAGCCGATTACTCTTGGCTCCGCCTTCTCACGCCGCCTCCGCCCCCGGGGGCAAGGTAACTACGGCGTGTCTTCAAACCGCCTGTAACTGGGTTTTGGAGTGGAGCGTCGTTGAAGTGCCATGATGACAACCGAACGCTGGGAGCTGCCGGAGCCGCTGTGGAACCGGCTTAAAAAACTAATCTGATCCGACGCCGATATCGGCTTAGGGCAGAATGGCACAGGCGCGGAGGACGGCCGTCCAAGGACGATCGGTTGATGGTGACGGCGATGTGGTATGTCCTGCGCACCGGCCTGCTGTGGCGGGATCTGCCGGAGCGATTCGGCCCATGGAGTTCGGTGTACACGCGGTTTCGTCGCTGGTGCCGGTGCGGCCTGTGGGCGCGCTTGTTCCAGCGGTTGCGCTCCCACGCCTGGGGCCAGATCCGCAGTCTGGACTGCTCGCATGTCAAGGTGCACGCCGACGGGGCCAATCCCGCTGGGGGCCAGTCGCACCAAGCCATGGGTCGGACCAAAGGCGGCCTCAACACCAAGGTGGTCGCGACGGTCGACGCCCTCGGGCGGCCGGTGCAGTTGGCGGTGGCGCCCGGGCCGTAGCACGACTTGCTCGCCTGCGCGCTGTTCCTGCCGAGTCTGCGCGACTGCTGGCTGCTCGCCGATCGAGGATTCGACGCCGATGACTTTCGCCAGACGCTGGACGATCAGGGCGTGCGGGCTTGCATCCCGCCACGGTCGGGTCGCCGCTGGCCCAGTCGTTTCAGCCGCCGCCTCTACCGGCAGCGCCACACCGTGGAGAACTTCTTTGCCCGGATCAAACGCTACCGCCGCATCGCCACCCGCTATGAAAAACTCGCGAACCATTATCTCGGCTTCCTGTTACTCACCGCCGTTCTCGACTGGCTCAAGTTTGGGGTTTGAAGACACGCCGTAGGCTGGGAATGCCTGCGCGGGCGGAAAGGCTCTCCCGGGCCATGGTTGGCCCCTATTCCCCTCCGTGAGGGTCAGGCGATGTACTACGCCTGGGACGGGGAGATGTGAACGAGTTCGCAGCCTACCGGTCACGGTTGATCACTGACCCCAAGTTAGCACTACCGGTTGAGCTACTGATGGCCGATGCCCTGACCGAGGAGGTGCCACCCGATGCGAAACTTCTGCCGGGCTACATCGGTTACGGACGGGAGCGGATGATGAAGTGGCACTTCCCCATATGAGTTTCGATTAAGTCTGCCTCACCCTGTACAAGTCTTATCGCTTCGTTGGAGCTGCTCATGGGCTCCTTGATCAAAATCTGTATCGTACCGTCACCAAGGTCGTGGGCCGTGAACCAGCCTACGCCCTCCTTCGGTTTTTTGCCCCTGATCAGTTCAAACTCGACCGTCTTCCCGTCCAGCTCGTGCGCCTGCCACTTGCACCGCACGTGATGCTCCGGGCGCACTCGGTCCTTTCGGGGGTGGTCCCAGTAGGGGCTCTTGCACTTGGGACAGACCTGCGGTTGCTGTTCCAGGTCGCGCGGTAACCATTCGTGGCCGCATCGCTCGCACCGGAACCCCCATAGCTGAACCTTCGGCATAGGCGTAGGAAGCCCCAGTCTGGGTATCCTGTCAAGGATGTTCCTAAAAGGTACATTATTCTCTTGACAGGCACTACGCAGGGTGTACTTTATTGGGATATACCAAGGAGTACACTATGGACGCTAGTCAACAGAGCGGTCTGGTGATCGCCGCCACCGCCGAGATCACCCTCAACAAGAACGGTGCTTGGATCGTTCCTTCCCAGTCCGGCAGCGGCAGGTACACGGTCCATCTCGGCCCGGAAACCCCGAAATGCACCTCCCACGACCACGAGACCCGCGGCTGCAAATGCAAGCATATCTTAGCGGTCGAGTACGCCGTCCAGCGCGAGAGGAACAACGATGGTAGCGTGACTGAGGCCGTCATGGTGGCCGCCGCCAAGCGCACGACCTACCCGCAGGACTGGCCGGCCGACAACGAGGCGCAAACGAACGAAAAGCGGCTGTTTCAGTCCTTGTTGTACGATCTCTGCCACGGCTTGCCGGAGCTGCTTAACTCCGGCAAGGGGCGCCCGCGGCTGCCGATGGCCACCCTCGGTCTTTGCATCGGCGTTCAAGGTCTATTCCACGGTCTCCGCCCGCATCGAGCGCGAACTCGCCGCGCCCTTCAGTTCAAAAGCCACAAATGCGAACTGCTGTACCTCTTGCTTGCCCATTTCCGACAGCCGAACACCAGAGACGTCGCCCATTGCAGATTCAGACCTTTACAGTCAGAAAACCACGTGAACGGGAAAGATATTCTTTGTAAGCATCTCACAGTCATTGTCTTCCGCTGCTCAATGCCGATGCCACTCAATTCGGTCCAGTTTTTTCACTCGGCATCGGTAATTAGACCTGAAGAACGACACTGATGATGAGCACGCTCAACGCCCAGGAGGAGCCAGCATGATCCCTAAGAAGAAAACATCGCGCTATGCTGTGACGCCGGCCAAGATCCTTCGGTGGGAGGCCGAAGGCCGCGGAACCGGTGAAGGGCCCGCTTACAAGCCGTGGCTGACCGTGCATGATGTGCCGTCGAAGGGCCTGCGTGTGCGCGCTTGGTCAGGGAAGACCGAGCGAATTCATCATCTCCTCAGCCGCCTCGAGCACCACTTCTTCTTGATGCTGGAGCATGATCCCGACGTCCGCGACGTCCGCGAACAATATCCCCTCGACCTCAAAAAAACCAAACTGATCGCCCAACGGCTAGGCATCGCCCACCCGTGGGATCGGAAGACAGGGTGTCTCGTCCCCATGTCCACGGATTTTGTGTATCTCAAGATCGTGGACGGACGCCCGCATCGCTTTGCGCGCAACCTCAAATACCGGCGCGATCTTGCGAAGCAGCGTACGATCGAAAAGATCACCATTGAGCAAATCTACTGGGAGGCTGAGCCAGAAGTGGATTACGGCATCGTCACCGAGCGAGAAATCCCCCGGGACCTAATCCGCAATCTCGAGTGGCTGCACGACGCTTTGAGACCCGACTACCTCGCCGGCCTCGAAGAGGTCGCCCTGAAAGTCGAGGCCTTTCTCCGGCCGCGTGTGCAGAATGAAGACACGGCACTCGCGGACCTAGCCGATCAAGCCGACATCGAGTTTGGGCTCGAAAGCGGCTCATCGCTGGCCGTTGCGAAGTGGCTCCTAGCCCATCGTCAGTGGCGGACCGACCTTAGGCAACGGATCTCCCCTTTCACTCCGCTTCACCTCGAACCATCACCCCATGCCTCAGCCGCCATATGACCGCCTGCAGGTTTTCCGTGTCGATGCGACCGAAGAATTCCATCGAATCCTTTGGATCGATAGCTGCCCGGACGAAGCGCTCCGCTACGTCGTGATCCGACTGGACGGGCCGCTCCAGATGCCAGTCTGGATCAGCACCGCCACCCTTGCGGCTAACATAGCGGAGTTGGGGTGGACGGCGACCGATGAAAACCCCTTTAGATTCTCGTTCCGCTCGGACGCAGATCTGCCGAAGGATCCCGAGACCAGGCAGAGGTATCTGGCATCGCAGCAATCCAAGCTCAGATTCGTGCGGTTGGTCACGGCGCTCGGGCGGGATGCCTTCATTGGCCGGCTTAGGGAAGCGCGCATCAAGGAAATCCGACGCGACAAAAAGGCAAAGTCCGCTCCTCAGACCAATGGCACCAACGGAGCCAATGGTGCCCCTCCTTCCGCCACCGCCATAAGGGAATGGCTGATTCTGTTTTGGCGATCGGGCGAGGACCCCGCCGCCCTTTCCCCTCGATTCAACCAACGGGGGCGAAAGCCCTATAGCGTCAGCCTAGCCAAAAAGGGCGCACGACAGCAGGGGAAACCCGGACCCAAGAGAAAATCCACTGATGTGAACGGAGCGTGGGGATGTGGTCTGGACGCCACGGATTTTGCAAACCTCCAAAAAGGGGCCCGGGAATTCCTATTCACGAGCAACGGGCGGCATTTGACACACGGCCGGCGTCTGCCGTGGCGTCAAGCTCACAAAAAAACCCTCGCCGAATTCTTCACCACTTCGACCCGCACCGAGCGAGACGAGGCAGGCAATGCCGTCCGGGTCAAAATCATGCGCCTGCCCTCGCAGCGCCCCGTACTGGCGCAGTTCAGGACCGCCGCGATGGCCGACGCTGACCTTGCGAAACGCATCAGACAGATCGAAGGCGAGCGAAAGTATAATACTTCGTATCGCCCCCTTCCCGGCAGCTCACTCGACTTGGCTCAGGCTCCCGGAGCCGTTTTCCAAATCGACTGGGCGAGGGCGAGGGTGTGGCTGGTGAGCCGGGCCGGCGGCAAGCCGATCGGATTTCCCTACGTCTTTTTTGTCGTCGATTGTTTCAGCCGAATGATCGTCGGCGCGTACGTCACTTTGGAATATCCGGATTATCGCGCCGCGGCCATGGCCCTGCTGGAAGCAATGTCAGACAAGGTGAAATTCGCGGCCCGCTATGGCGTCGACCTCAAGCCAGAAGACTGGCCGTGCCAGCACCAGCCCGCCAAGATTCTGAACGACGGCGGCGAATTGGCCTCCAAGTTGGCCGATTACGTCCCAGAAGGAATTGCGGACCTCGCAACCGCTCCGGCCTACCGTCCGGATCTCAAGGGACTTGTGGAACGCGTCTTCGGCATCAGCAAAGCCGGCCTTTTCGAGTGGCAGAGCGGTGCCGCCCCTCCAGAGAGACCCGAAGATGCGCCGGATCCGCGCACAGGGGCCCGCATGACAATCGACGAATTCAACGCGATTCTCATCCGCTGGGTGGTTTTCGAGCACAACCGAAATTGGAAGAGTAAAATGGTCCGGCCCGTCGAGGCCATGAGAGAAGGCATCGATCCCGTTCCGCTCGACCTTTGGAATTGGGGGATCAAACGCCTGTCCGGCCGGTTGCGCCACTTGCCGCGCGCCGAGCTCATTCCGCGGCTGATGCCTCGGATGGACGCGCGAGTCACCCGCCGCGGCATCGAGGTCGGCGTAGCGCGCTATTTCTCAGACAGTAGCCTCCTACGGCGACTCATCCATGAAGCGTCGCTCCGCGGGAAAGCGACGCCAATCAAAGTCCCCGCCGACCCCAACAACACTAATGAAATCTTCCTAATTAATCCCAACGCCAAGGGCGGATTCGAGACCATACCGATCGCCTTCGACTCCCCCTACAAGGGGATGACATTCCGTGAAGTCCGCGAGCAGCAGCAGGCAGAGGAGGAGCGGTGCAAATATCACCTAGGCCCTCAGGGCGCAAACGCCGTCGAAGAGGAGCGCCGTAGACAGGAGCGGACCGCGGCCGCCGAAGATCAACGTATCAACAAGTTGGTGACCGAAACCGAAAAGCTCGCGGGTTCCGCCAACTTGCGACCGGCCGAAAGCAAGGCCATCGAAATCAAGGCGCAATTGGATCAGGAGCGAGCCGTGAACGCCACCGTGCCGTCCCCGAAACCCATCAACGGCGCGCAGCCTCAGGAGCCGTCCGGCGCGTCGAAACCGATTGCAGACCGCCTGGGATTACTCCGGCGCCTGAATCCTCCCGATAAAGATCCATGAGCCCATCCGCACCCATCGCCCATCTTCCAAAATACGCCGCCAATCCGCTCATCGCCGGATTGCCTCCCGAGGAAATCAGCGATGCTGCGCTCAAGGAGCTGCTTTCGGTCCATGTCGAGGTGCCGACCGATGAGATCCGCAAACTGCCGGCGCGAAACCGGATGTTTCTGTGTGAGGATCTGTATCGCCTCCAAATCCCGTTAAACCGCGATTATGAATTCGAGTTCCAAATGACGGCCGCCATCCGCGAGGGCTACATGGATCGAATGCCGGGGCCGCGCTACTGGGAACATCACAACCGTGAAGTCCAGGCGGTACTCGAGAATGCCGGAAATGACGATCTCACGCTAACAAACTCGCGCTGCTTGGCGTTAACCGGGATTTCCGGGAGTGGCAAGAGCCGCGTCGCACAGGCTAACATGCGTCTTTACCCGCGGGTCATAACGCACGACACCACAAAGAACCCATTCCTGCCCCTCAAACAGGTGCCCTGTGTGTACGTAGATTGCCCCTCCAACCGTTCGTTGCGCGCCCTGTGCAAGAAATTCTTCAGGGCAATGGGGGAGGCCGTGGGGGAGCCCTACGAACAGCAGTTCGGCCGCGGCAACGTGGATGAGATGCTATCCGATATGGCGCGTCTGGCGCGCGAGCATTTCCTCGGATTGCTGGTGATCGACGAAATCCAGCACGCCTTGGGTCCGAAGGGCACCGCCGGCCCGGCGCTCATGAGGTTCATCATCACTTTGAGCAATGAACTCCGAATGCCCGTCCTCTTCATCGGCACCACCAAGGCCCTGACTGAACTGCGCCAGCGCCTCGCCACGAGCCGGAGGCTGATCGGCCTCACCTTCGACCGCTTCCACGAAAGCGAACCTGATTGGCGATATTTCCTCTCCGAGCTCTGGAAGTACCAGTATACGCGCACGCAGACCGAGCTCACCGACGAGCTCCGCAGGACGATTTACGATCTCACCCAGGGCATTCATGCGTTCGTCGTCGCCCTATTCGTGCTCGCCCAGCGCCGGGAGATCTCCCGTGGCGCGTGCGGCCAAGGCGATGAACGTCTCGATTCCGAATCCTTCGATTCCGTATACCGCGACTACTTCAAGGCGGTCGACCCAGTCATCCAGGCTCTCCGCTCCGGCGACGACTTGCTCATCGAGCAATTCGAGGATCTGCCGAGCCAGTTCAAATTGTGCGACGTGCTCGCTCACCAAACCAAATCCTTCCTGTCCCGCGAACTGAAGCGCATCGATCGCGCGACCGCCAGTGCCGGAAAGGCAATTCGACACCAGATTCCCAGTATTATGGCGCACGCAGCGGCCGGGCTAGAAAACGGCGCCAACCAAAAAACCACGGATGCCGCACAGGGACTTGCTGCGGAAGCCAAGAAGGTCGCCAAGGCCGGCGGCGACCCCATCAAGATACTCGAAGAGAAGGGCCTGATCAAAGGCAGCTGACCAACCGTGAGTGTCCTTTTCCATCAACCCTTGGCCGACGAAACCTGGCAGGGCGCCATCGCTGCCCACCAGCGAGGGTGGTCCAGAACGGCTCGCACGCGCATCGCGGAGCGCCTGCTTGGTTCAGCCCGGGCGCCGGTCGCCTATGATCATCCCCGCGGCCTAAAGCGGACGATCGAGCGACTACCGCAAGAACTGAACCTTGATCCAGAGGGCGTGCTGTTGGCCCACACGCTTCTTTCCCTCCACCGCCCCTTCCTGTCCTCGGAGCGATGGAAGGAAATGAAGGCGTCAGCACTCGCCGACCGGCACCTGCAATTCATCCTGGGGGTTGGGCCGAGCCGCATCAACCTTCCCCGATGGCTCAAGCTCTGTCCCAAATGTGTCGTGAGTGATCGCAGGGCGTGGGGCCGGGCGTACTGGCATCGCGTGCACCAGGTACCGGGTGCATGGACCTGCCCCGTCCATCGGGTGCCTCTTTGGGAAACGAACGTGCGCGCCCATCGCAATGCGGTCTTTGAACTGATGGCGGCAGATGACGCAAAGCTGGTTCGTCGCATCCGGATGTCGATAGCACAGCGCCGGGCCATGATCGGCATCGCAAGCGACCTTGCGGCGCTCCTCAACCCCGATTGTCCGGCCCCCGGACCGGACCAACTGCAGGCGGCCTACTTCCGCGAGCTCAAGAACCGAGGACTGGTCACTTCACACGGACGCATCAGGCACACCGAACTTTGTCGCGGCTTTGTGCGCTTCTTCGGCCGCCGACTCCTGATCCGCCTCGGATGCCAGATAGACCCCGCAAGGCGTGATCATTGGCTGGCGCGGCTCGTCCATACACCCCGCTGGCATTCAGCCCCGCTCAGGCACGTGCTATTCATTCGCTTTCTTGGACACGATACAGTGCCGTTCTTGGATCGGGCCCTCTCCCAGCGCTCCATAAACCTCCAAGGGCCTGAGGCCCGCCGTGTCCCGCGCGCCCACCACATAACGCATGAACAGATTGTCTGTAAGCGCGGCGTCTGGCTTGGAATTTGCCGCACCGAAAGCGGCAACCTGCGGGAGAAATTCGACGCCCTCTATTCATGGCTCTGGCGGTATGATCGCGACTGGCTTCGCACCAAACGTCGCAAAGCCAAGGAGCGGAATGGCACGGATTGCCGCAGGGAATCCCTTGATCGCAAGCTTGCCGCGGAAGTGCGCAGCGCGGCGCGAATCGCGCTGAGGGAAAACCCTGCGGCTAGGCTCTCGCGAAGGCGAATCGCGGAACACACGTCCCGACCGTTCCTAGTTCAGCGCAATTCGCCAACCTTGCCGACGACCACGGCCGCCATCTGCCAAGCTGTGGAAGATGTCGACGCCTGCGCCATTCGGCGACTGCGGTCAGCAGCCAAGAGCCTTCCCCGGAAACACAAGCGGATACGCTGGCGCTTGATAGCAGGCGCAGGCTTGGGTGCCACGACCGCCAGACGCCGTCGGGTGCGGCGCATGCTAGACGTACTTATTGCGTGTTCCTCAAAATGAATCCGCGATTCCCCAGGCCATTCGAAAACGAATTGATTTGGAGCGCCGTTGCCCGCTACTCCCGGCGGATCGGCAGGAGCAAGGGATCGTTCCTGCCCATAACGTTGTTAGGTCGCATGGGTCGACGCTTCGATCCCTTGCTTCCAGGACACCTACAGTCCCTTTCAGAAGCTCTGCCATCTGAGTTTCAACTCGTACCCGCTGCGATCCGGGACAACCACACGCTCTTTCGGGTTGCCGCCGCAGGACTGCCGGTCGCTCAGGCGAATCGCCTGAGCGAGATGATGGTCATGGACAGGCCGTACGGTCGGGTCACCTACCTATTCCGAAACCACCTGGGAGCCCATCGCTATTGCCGGTTGAAATATTGTCCCGAGTGTCGGGAAACGGATCTGCAGCGCTTCGGCGAAGCTGGTTGGCGCGCCCCGCATCAGATTCCAGGAGTGGCCTGTTGCCACATCCATAAATGCGCGTTGATAGAGACGCCGGTCACCGCATCCGCCGCAGTGCCCGTGCCGCTTGATCAGATTGATCTGCAGGGCAATCGCATGCCACAGGACCCGTTTGCTCTGCAATACGCTGAAGAAGCTTACCAGCTCTTTTCCTACCGCGGAGTATTCCCACCCACCGGCTGTATTGTGCTGGCGCTGGCCCTGCAGGTAGCCGTTCCGGACCGGGCCAATAGCCTGCTCAAACCGATAAAGAGAATCACCCAAATGGTTATTGCTGGCCTCCCGTCGGTCGCGGCTGTGATGACGCCGCTTTTCGAAGAGCCATCCAGTGCCATTGTTGCTGCGCTCCACGTCCAGCACCGGGCGCTGAGCCCGCTTGCATTGCTTTCTGCGGCCGTTGTGACCGGCTCGACCCTTCAAGAGATCCTTTCTGTCGCGGCCACCTTGCGGCACGACGAAAGGCCGCCATTCGCCTGTGCGAACCCAGCGTCATCATGCGCCGGTCAAAATACAATCTGGAGGATGCTGTTGGATTGGTCGCATAACCCTCGAAGGGCCCTATTCCGCTGTCCGAAGTGCGGGTATTCGTATTCCCGGCTTTTGCCGCTGCAGCGGACGGGTCCAGGCAACTTGGATTTCGAGTGGACACCACTCCGCCGCCGGCGCGTCACTTCCGACGAGGCCGCCGAGAATCTGATGAAGGTTGAAAGCAGGCGCGAAGAATAC
>Ga0187854_10004155_pt1 | contig 11071 bp, 12 predicted proteins | sample June2016WEW_6_15_FD_132445 | JGI IMG/M metagenome (GOLD analysis project Ga0187854, IMG submission 132445) | Peatland microbial communities from SPRUCE experiment site at the Marcell Experimental Forest, Minnesota, USA - June2016WEW_6_150 | ecosystem: Environmental > Terrestrial > Soil >...
AATTTCAATTCACCTGACAGTGACATTCACGAAAGGTGCTATTGCCCTTACGGTTTGTAACCAGTAATTCACCTAGTTAAAATTATCTAGTCAACTGTCGACGTATCAGAACCTTTCGAGGTAGTCCATTCGGATTATTTTTAATCAGAATTAAAAAGTGTTGTATCAACAACGATTGGGATGAAAATTCCTTCCATAATATTAACTCTTTATCTAGGAAATCTACGGAACCAAAATTTATGGATATTAAAATTTATTAATAATATTTCGGATCGTAAGTATCTGTTAAAAGTTTGATTTCATGGGATATTGCATCTGCTTTTTCCGAAGCGTTAGATTTGTATAATTTTTCAAGATTTGTTAGAGTATCAAATAATTGCGATACATAAGGTGAACCGTATCTATCGACCATATTGTGGCCGATGTTATAAGCCTCTCTTAACTTCTCCTCAGATTCTTCGAATCTTTTTAATGTATAGCATAAAATTCCAAAAGAATTCAATGAATCCGCTAATTCAGGATAAAATGCTTCTTTGCATTTTTTTACAAGTTCTCTTCTTATAACTATTGCTTCATTCAACATATCTTTTGAATCTTTGAATCTTTCCAATTCAAGACATACCTTCCCATAATTATTCAATGATTCCGCAAGTATTGGGAAAAATGCTTCTGGACATGACTTTACAAGTTTTCTACTATTTTCAAGAGCTTCTTTAAGTTTAATTTCAGATTCTTCAGACCTATTATTTTTTAAGAGCATTAATCCAAATTTAATTTTCGTATGCGTTAATCCTGGTAGATAGGCACTATATTTTTTTGAGACGAGTGATTCTCTATTCTGTAACGAAATTTGTAAATGTTTTTCTGATTCAGGGAATTTTTTCAAATATAAATAAACAATTCCGAGATTATAATGTGTTTCAGATAGAATATTTAAGAAAGGATCAGAATTTTTTTGAGATGATCCCTCAATCTGACCTAGACATTCATAAAATAATTCTAACGCACGATCATATTCTTTCATTTCGATAAATAAAGTACCGAAATTGTTTGTGTAATCTATCAATGTTGAGAAAAATGCTTCCTGATTTTGATTATATAAATTTTTTATTAATAAATATGAAGCATAATAGACTTTTTTAGCATCATCAAATTTTTTCAAATTTGTTAGTACAAGACCGAGATTATTTTGAACACGAGCTAGATCTGGAGAATATTTATCAGGATTTTTAATTACAAGTTTTTCTATGATTTCCAAAGAATCTTTATAATATTTTTCAGCATCATAAAATTTTGAGATGTCATTATATAAATTACCTAAATTGTTCAAAGTGCCGGCATATTGTTCATTATATCTTCCAGGACTCTTTACTGATAGAGGTTTTGCGATATTGACAGCATTTTTATATGCTAATTCTGCGTCTTTATACCTTTTTGTTTCACAATATACGTTTCCTAAATTTCCATATAATATCAAGAGATCCTCATTTCTGTCCTCGAAATATCGTTTAGGTATTCTACTAATCGTTATTAATCCAGATTTAAATTTTTTCTCCGACTCATCATACTTGTTTTGGTCTAAATATACAAGACCTAAATTATTGTCAAGTTTTGCAAGATTAGAAAGCTGTTTTATTGGATTTTTCGCGGGATATTTCTCATAAATTTCTTTTGCTTCAATAAAGCTGGATTCAGCTTTTTGATATCGGTTTAAATTTATATACAATATTCCCAAACGAGACTGTATGCCAGCAATAAAATGTATGTGCTTTTTTCGATTTCTATTTGCGAGTTCTCTTTGATTCGATAAAGAAAAAAGCAAAGCCTCCTCCGCACTATCATACCAATTTATTTCAGTATATAATGAACCAAGGGAATAATAAAATTGAGAAATTTTTATCGGATCGATAAATGGTTCTAATAACTTTCCTACTTCTAATAACCGTTTATAACCATAGCTTATTGGTCGAACTTTATTAGATAAATGTGAAAATTTATCTAATAATTTGTTATCATATCCCATCTTAAATTCATGAAACAGCAATTCTACTTGACTATCAATATCATCTTCAGATAAATGAATTTTATTTTTATAGTAATCTACAGATTTCTTATGGAAAATAGTGTTGTCTTCTCTCAAAGAATCTTGGATATGTTTAAATGAAAATTGATAAACGCCTTCATATTGAGGTTTTTTCTCTAAAACACCTGTATCTATTAATTCGTTGAAACAAAATATAGAATCAATTTCTGGAAATGTTCTATGGATAATTTTTCTATCAATATCCGTTTCGATTTCGGTGTTAATCAATGATAAATTTTTTAAAAGAATAAAAGTGTCTTTATTTTTTATTATAAAGTCGACAAGTCTTTCAATAAACTCTTGAACCTGATCCGGATTAGAAAAATCTAATGCATCTGGCTTAATATTTTCAAGATTATTAAAATCTATTCGTTCAGAATTTCTTACTAACAATTCTGTTGAAACCGGATGCCCTTCAGTTATTTTCTTAATTTTTCCTTTCGCTAGATCAGTTATCGACTTTCCAAGTCTTCGTGATATAATATCGATTAACAAATCTCTCTCTTTTTCATCAATTCCTGACAAGTGCACTTCATTCCGTGCAACCCCAGATAACTTTTTCGAGGATAACACAAATCTTTTTGAGCTTTTAACGAGTTCTTGGACATTTTTATCTGCCAGATGAAAATCATCAATAAAAAAAAGGATATTTTCATCATCAATTTTTTTGGAGATTGCATCTATTTTTTCTGGAATCCCTTCAATTTTTGACGATTCTTTAAAATCTAATGCATCGACAATATCGTTGATTGTTATTGATTCTCCAATAACTTCATGAAGACTTTTTTTGCATTTTTCTTTAAAATGTTTGTACCCTGATCCGGAAAAATATGACTGTTTTTTTCCGATAGTTATAACTTTTTTCCCTTTCAAAATTTGAATAAGCAAAGCGACATGGATGAGTGTAGTTTTTCCAACTCCCCCAACTCCATGGACTTCTATACTATCATCCATTTTGTCCATTAGTTCTTTCAATTCCCTTTTTCGGCCACAAAAATCTCTAATTTGAATTTTATCCTCAAAATACCACTTCACAATATTATCTGCCAAATGACCCGTAATTTTTGTGATATCTTCTGAAGTATTGAACCGTGGACAATTGTATTTTTCAACCTCTTTTTTAAAATTGAGGACTTCATCTTTTATAGAAAATAGATGGCGAATATGTAATTCATCTTTAAATTTGGAGAAATGATCTTGAATTTCTGGAATTTTGATTAATACATTCCAATCGAATTCTTTCAGACCAGATTCTTGGAGTTTATTTACAATTTCCCATTCGTTATCGATAATGTATACCTGGCAAGGAATGTTTTTGGACTCGGCGAATTTATACTCACAATGAGTGAAGGAAATTTTTTTTGTTTTATCATTTTTAAAGTAACAATCAGCTTTGCATTCGGTAATTTTACATTCATCGATAATTGAACCATAATGCGGAGTTAGAATAAAAATTACCAAATCGCAATTTTTTAACCCCGTTTTCTCGTCAAGTAAAGCGATTTCTTGTGAGGTAATACGTCCGTCTGTTCCAAAAATTTCCATTCCAACTGCTGAAAGTGATTCATTTAAACGATCGATAATGATCTCCCTTTCAATTTTAAGATCTTTTTGAGTAGAACTGACGAAAACCTTGAGCATTCCTTCATTATTTGAGGACATAATTTCTCACATTGTATACTAATCATGTTAGATCAGTATTGATAACGATATCTTTGTATCTAGGTTTGAATTAATGTAGTGTACGTCTATGAAGAAGCACTAAAAATCTTAAAGTAAGAGCATATTTAAATTTGATTTCTGTAATTTGTCAGATAATTTTTCGGCGAGATTTAGTATTCAGTATACCAAAAAGCAATATATTCAAGGATTAAACCGGAGGTATTAGATAAAAAGGTTAAGGAGCTTTCTAGGATCTCAGATCTAGATCAAACAGTAGTGATCTTCTCTTTTAAGCCCATGATGTAATGAATATCAGCAATAAGTCAATCAGACAGTGGATATCGAAAATTTAATCGTTGATCTTCTTCAGCAGCCACGCCATATTGGCGCCTAGCGTTTGCATGATCATCAACCCTTCCTCATCACCTTTTACCTCATCTGGACCAAGTCCCCCCATGCCGATATTCCAGTAAGATGAGCCGGGGACTACCATCTGGTTGATGAAGAAGAAATGATTCATGGTATCAAATGCATGGATGGCTCCGGCACGGCGGACAGCAACTACCGATGCCCCGACCTTGCGCCGAAACATGTCCTGATTTGCCTTTGCCACAAGACCGGCCCGGTCGATGAGTGCTTTCATCTCGGTGGATACATCAGCAAAATATGTGGGCGAAGCGAGGATGATCCCGTCGGCATCTACCATCTTTTCGATACTGTCGTTGAGGATATCATCCTTTACAGCGCACCGCTTGTTCTGGTTCTCAAAGCACTTGCCGCAGGCAGTACAACCTCGGATCTCCTTTCCTGCCATCTGGACAAGCTCGGTCCTGATACCTTCTTTTTTCAGTACTGCAAACACCGCGTTGACAAGAATGGCGGTATTGCCGTCTTTACGGGCACTGCCGTTGAATGCAACAACATTCATGATCAGTTCTTCCGGGCATTCTTATGGCCGGCATCTTTCTTGACCGCTGAAACGGTTATGCTTGTAATGCTTTTATCAAGTGTTGCAATGATCTTGGCCAGTTCTGCCGGTTTTATGTCTACCTGAAATCCCAGGTCCCTTATCGCGGAAGTAAAGTCAAGGGGGGAATCTTTTACTATCTCGGCCTTTGCAAAGCCGGCAGCCCGGAGCATCGACAGGTACTCCTCTTTCATGAGTGCCCCGGAAACACAGCCCATGTATGCGGCCACGGATTTCTGGATCGATTCGGGAAGAGGTTGCGTCATAACCGTATCGGACACCATGAACCGGCCGCCGGGTTTTAAGACACGGAGTGCTTCTGCAAACACCCTGCTCTTATTCGATGCCAAGTTAATCACACAGTTCGATATGATGACATCAACGGAATTGTCATCGACCGGAAGGTTTTCAATCTCACCAAGACGGAATTCGACATTGGCATACCCGCCTCGCTGTGCATTTGCAGTTGCCCGTTCGATCATTTCCGGTGTCATGTCAACTCCGATCACTTTGCCGGTTGAGCCGACTTTTTTTGCTGCAAGGAATGCATCAAAGCCCCCGCCCGATCCAAGATCAAGAACGATCTCCCCCTTCTGGAGCGAGGCGATGGCAACGGGGTTCCCACAGCCCAGGCCAAGGTTGGCACCATTCGGTGCAGCAGATATATCATCGTCTGAATAACCGACTTTTTTCGATGCGTCGGAAGCGGGAGAACTCCCGCACGATGATGCAGGGGCGCAGCACGATCCTCCAGTCCGAGCGATTGATCCGTATTTGTTCCTGATCTCTCCCTTGATGGTTTTTGTCGTCATGATTTCTCTCCGAATTCAGATATTCCGTTTTTGAGGGTGTATCCGAATCACAAAAACATTGTGAGCGTTCAGAATATTTAAATGTATCAGATTAATCAGATAGATAAGATTGTGCTGAAAGTATTGAGCATGAGTGGCGCAGAATTATCCGGTTCTTTATCTCGTGGATGAACAACCCTGAAGGAGAAAATCTGGTATCCGGAATTTTCTATGCTGATTTTTCTGAAGGATTAAATAGGTTAAAGATAATCAGTAGTGCACGAGACTATGACAAAGAAAAAAGATGCTATTCCCTCCGGAATTTCTGATAATATATCCTGCGAATGTGATGTCGGATCGGCTTACAAAATGGAGGCGTTACTGAGTGTCGATGAACGCGGCCAGATGGTACTTCCTAAAGATCTGAGGGAGAAAGTAGGCATACGGCCTGGCGATAAACTTGCATTGTTCACTCTGGAAAAAGAGGGAGGATTCTGTTGTATGGCCCTTGTGAAAGCAGAAAACCTGAGTACCCTGGTAACAACGATTCTTAAGCCTCTTGGTGAGAATGTCACGGAAAAATAAATTTTTGCATTTTTTGTGGCCCCCTATTTAACCTGGGACCATCCCCATCCGGTCATTCATACCGAAGCAGACAGTATATGTTTCCGCATTCCTTGCAGCACATGAAATAAGTGATTGCCAGGTTTCCCAAAAACAATACCCAGAATACCAGCATCAGCGTCGGATTCCGGATCAGCCAGTACTGGGGAAAGAGAGCGACAAAGCCAAAGAACAATAATGTTCCGAGCAGGTCACTGATGGAATATGCTCTGGCTGTGCGGCCTGGCATGAGATGTGTCACCATGCCCATAAGGACATGGTTGCAGTTATCCCGGACAGGGCATTTTGCACAGAATGCATAGACAAAGATCAGGTATGCTGCGGTAGTACCAACAAGATAGATTCCTGTTGTAGTGATTGAATACTGGAGGATGCCATACAGACCGACAAGAAATGCCGCTATGTACATAACCAGTCCGATGATGCCGTATGTTTTCTTTGACATTTTTTTTCTCCCGATAGCCAGTATCTCACAATTTGTCACAATTAATCTTTATGCGCATTTCTGCCTTATAACCGGAAATTGCGGTTATTATCCGCACTTACCGGCCACATCCGCTCGCTGAACAGTCAGATTTTTTTTCTGGAGTACCACAGCAGGCAGCAGTTTTCACATAATCCCGGACCACCTGTTCCGCGACCTTGTACGCATAAACCGTGAACATCTCATCCGGCATCTCGTCGATCCCGAATGGGAGATCGACGTCGTAAATCTGGTCGGCCTGGATGATCACCTGCTTCAGGTCCGGGATAACACCTTCCATCATCCGGGCCGTACAGTGGATGAAGCAGCCCTCGATCGCGATCACCTTCTCCGCTCTCCTTACAAGATTCCGCTGGCCAGTATTCTTCGTGAACGCTCCGCCAAGGCATATCCGCACGGTCTCATCGCGGGCCAGCCGGTGGGCGACCATGTTTGCTGCCCGTCGTGCTACCTCACCCCGGGAACATGCACCCTCACAGGCCATAACCGCGATCTTTGGCGGGGTTGTGGAATTCTTCTCGGCATAGTCTTCGCAGGGCATTTCCCAGTTACTTTTGCAATTCTGATGGTTTCGTAATCCATGGTGTCGCACTTTCTTCATGATGCGTGGAACGGGACTCGATATATACCTCGTAACCGGATTTCAATTTTTTTTGAAATTCGGGAGATCCTGTAAACTCTGGAATTCGTGGCAAGACTTTTTTGGTTCTCCGGCAAATTCTGGTATCATGGCAACCGCCCGCTGCTGCCCCGCTGATTGTGCTCTTCGGAGCGACTGGGAAGATGAGCTCCGCGCTGAGAAGGAGATACTCTCGGCGGACTCTGTTACCGAACTGCACCGGTACATGAAACTGCTCGGCCACCTGCTCCGTCTCAATATCATCCTGATGCTTCTGAAGCGGGACCATTGTGTTTGCGAGTTTTATTATGTTTTTGAAGAGCCGCAGAATCTCATCTCGTATAATTTAAAAAAGCTCAAAGAAGGCGGGCTCATCGAATCCTATTACCGCTCGAACCATAAGATTTACAAAATCAATGAAGACATCGCCCCGGTGATTCGGAAGATCACAACCGCAGTGCCAGGGTGAATCAGAAATGGATCGATCACCGGATATGTTCCCGCCCGGTATCGGTCAGCGAATAGATGATCCAGTTGCCATGATACTTTCCTTCGATCAGGCCACTTTCTTTTAAGATATTCAGGTGGTAGGAGAGTTTGGACCCGGCAGGTGCATGAACCGGTTGATGACGCATACACAGAGAGGCTGGTCGCGGAGAAGGTAGAGGATCGTGAGCCGCAAAGGATCGGAGAGTGCATGATAAACCCAGCCCTTTCCTTCCAGTTCCGTCCTCGTTGGAATTCACCTTGCAAGTGCTTCAAATCCCCCCCAAGTGCATCAAGTTCCTTCTGGACCTGTTCGGGGATCTCCATCTCCTCTTCCACGGCGCCTTTCTTGTTTTTTGTCCCGCAGCAGGACAGAGTAACTTTTTTCACTTCAAATTAATCTGAAATCAAAAGATATATAACCTTGCCCTGATTATTCTAATTCAACAAAATTTGAATTGACCGAAAACTATGGAAGCACAAAAATCACCCTGCAGTTGTGGAGCCGAGGAAAAAACACGGATTATCTATGCCTGCTCCGCTATCGGATCGAATGTCGGCCAGCTAGCGAACGCAGCAGCTTGCCAGCTAGCCCGTGAAGGGTACGGAGACGGTTCGTGCCTTGCCGGTGTTGGCGGCGGCATTGAGAAACTGGTCGGCATAGGAAAAGCTGCGGATGAGCGGATCGTGATTGACGGCTGTCCGGTTGCCTGCGCAAAGAAGATCATAGACGACAAAGGGCTCGACATCAACCGCTACGTCATAATTACCGAACTCGGGATCACTAAAACACCAGGACCTGCGTTCAGCCAAAGCGATATCCAGCGCGTAATCGATGCAGCAAAAGCACACAGCAGGTAAAACATACGTTCAGAAGTTTCCGGGAGGCTCTCAATGAAGATTGGCATCGTGAGTGATGGAAAATTCGGTGACCGGGCCTTTGAGGTCATTCGGGAAAAATTCACAACCGAATGGATCGAAGCACCATTCCCGCAGAGTATACTTATCGACGACCTTGAACTGACCCTCCCGGAATGCGACCTCTATATCTCGTACGTCCGCCACCCGGATGTTGCCCTTGCAATCATTGCGAAGCAGAAACCGGTGATTCTCGGGATCAGTTTTGGGCCCGGGTTCCTCCGGCAGGCTAAGGCAATCAATGAAAATATTGTTGCACCCGTGACGATGTGTTCGCTGGATGACAACACTTGGGTGCCGGAGATTAACGAGTTTGCAAAGGTGTTCGGAAAGCCCTCATTTGACGTGAATGTGCTGGAAGACGGTACCATCGACAGCGTAAAAGTGATCCGTGGATCGCCTTGCGGTTCGACCGTTGCGGCAAGTGCGGAATTGCACGGGACACAGCTCAGCCCGGAACAGCTGCAACACTACGGTTTGCGGATCTGCCATTTCTGCCGGGCCCCACGGTTTGGGAAGACCTGCGACAAGGAACTATCCGGGCTCCTCCACATACGGGAACTCATGCGGGCGATTAATGGCGAATCACACCCAGCGGGTGCACGGGTGCGGCAGTTCACTGAAGAAATGGAGAAAATTATCGATCAGAAAATAACCGGGAGATAACACCGTGCAGGACTTTTTACAACTCTTTGCTGACTGGGTGACCTATTCGATCATCGGTCTGGTTCAGAGCACCCCGCTATCCTTATCGGTGAACTTCTTCATCTACGATACAATCAAGGTCACACTGATGCTTGCGGTTATCGTCTTTGTGGTTGCCATCGTCCGCTCTCACATCACCCCGCAAAAAATGAAGAAATGGGTGGCGGGACGCACGGAGGGGGTAGGCAACGTACTCGCAGCCCTCCTCGGCATCCCCACACCCTTCTGTTCCTGTTCCGCTGTTCCGCTCTTCATCGGCTTTGTCGAGAGCGGTGTACCGCTCGGGATCACATTCTCGTTCCTCATCGCATCCCCGCTCATCAACGAGGTTGCCGCAGCTATGCTCCTTGCGATGTTCGGTTGGCAGATCGCCCTCGTCTATATCGTGTCCGGTCTCATCATCGCGATAACTGCCGGCATCATTATCGGACGCCTCCACCTCGAAGGGGAAGTCGAGGAGTTTGTCTGGAAATGCAAAATGCACGACCAGGCCGAGAAACCGATGACTTGGAAGGACAGGTTTGATTTCGGCATTAGCGAATCGAAGAGTATCACGCTGAAAGTGATCCCCTACATCATCCTCGGTATCGCAATCGGTGCGATCATTCACGGGTACGCCCCGGCAGATTTCCTTGTCAATATCGCAGGCCCGGATAATCCGCTTGCCGTCCCGATCGCGGTATTGATCGGTATTCCGCTCTACTCGAATGCAGCCGGTATGATCCCGATCATGCAGGTCCTCACGGCAAAAGGGATGGCGATGGGTACCGCCCTCGCATTCATGATGTCCGTTATCGGACTGTCGCTGCCGGAGATGATCATTCTCCGGAAGGTAATCAAGATTAAGCTTATCCTCATCTTCGCGGGGATCCTCTTCATCTCATTTACCCTGACGGGTTACCTGTTTAATGCGATACTGGGATAATCAAAATTAATTCGGTGAAATCGAAATGACAACGACGAAACAGCTTTCATTCCTTGACCGTTACCTTACCCTCTGGATCTTCCTTGCGATGGCGGTCGGAATTGCAATCGGGTACTCTTCGCCCGCAGTACCGGCACTGATCACCGGCCTCTCGGTCGGGACCACCTCAATCCTGATTGCCATCGGACTCATCCTGATGATGTACCCGCCGCTCGCGAAGGTGAAGTACGAAGAACTGACAAGGGTTTTCCAGAATACGAAGATTCTAAGCTTGTCACTTGTCCAGAACTGGATCGTCGGTCCGGTCCTGATGTTTGTCTTGGCTGTCGTCTTCCTCCGGGATCAGCCGATGTTCATGTACGGCCTGATCCTCATCGGGATCGCCCGGTGCATCGCAATGGTAATCGTTTGGAATGATCTCGCGGAAGGTGATTGCGAATACTGTGCCGCAATAGTGGGCCTGAACTCGATCTTTGGTGATCTTGATGTGGCAGCGATGCATGGCTCCGTAGCCATTCGGGCATTGCCAGGAAATTAATTTCACCAGAATTGTATACCATTTCAAAATAAAAAAAATCAATCGGACGATTTGGCCGCGCTTAAATCAACTTGATAAAACTAAACTAAAATTGTGATAAAATCATAAAGTTAATATCAACATTTGGACAACTTTTCTTAACATCAGGAGATCTAATATAAATTGCCGATCTATAGTACGATGATGAAACAGATCGCCCTGTATGGCAAGGGAGGTATAGGGAAATCAACCACATCGGCTAACCTGTCAGCCGCGCTCTCCCTCAAGGG
>Ga0187854_10004167_pt1 | contig 11045 bp, 10 predicted proteins | sample June2016WEW_6_15_FD_132445 | JGI IMG/M metagenome (GOLD analysis project Ga0187854, IMG submission 132445) | Peatland microbial communities from SPRUCE experiment site at the Marcell Experimental Forest, Minnesota, USA - June2016WEW_6_150 | ecosystem: Environmental > Terrestrial > Soil >...
AACATTCTGGGATTTCTTTTACGAACACTGCTCATATTTCACGGCAGAGAGTCTCACCTGGGCATTCGAACAGGCAGGATTTCAGGTCCTGGAAGCACACTCGGCTTTCGACGCGCAATACATTTGCGTGGAAGCAAAGCCTGCTTTGGCCAATAGAACCGCCGAACCAGCAATAGCACGGTGTGTTCCTGATCTGTGGTCAAAGATCGAATCTTTCCTAGCGCGACTGAAGGAACGAATGGAGGCGTGCGAAGAAAAAATCGACTTTTTCAACCAGGCAGGAGGCTGCGCGCTATGGGGGGCGGGAGCTAAAGGAACAACTTTAGTGAACTTGATTGACCCAGAGAATCGTCGCATTCGGTTCCTCATCGATCTTAATCCCGCCAAGCAAGGGAAATTTGTTCCGGGGACAGGACATCAGATTGTGTCACCTGAGTACCTGAAAGAGCAGAAGGGGGGCATAACGGGGATCGTAAACATGAACCCCAATTACCTGGAAGAGAACCGAACGATACTATCGCAACTGTCGCTTGAAATCCCCATCGTCCAGTTGTAGGGTGCTGGTGTCATTTGCGAAAAATGGGCGTTGCAAGTCGCAGTCATTCCCGCGAAAGCGGGAATGACTGGCGTTTCGAAAGGGAGACGGTCCCAGATGACACCAACACGCGTTGTAAAGGAGGGCCAGGGAACCGAGTATTAGGAATTACGCGCATGTCGAGACTGGTAAAGAACACGCTCTACAACCTGGCGGGCCAGGGGACACTCATGGTCCTGGGCTTCCTCGCCGTCAAGTACATATTCAGGCAGTTGGGAGAGGACGCGCTGGGAATAATCTATTTTGCGCTTACGGCAAGTACCGTGCTCTCCTCCATGTTGGAAATGGGTATCGGATCAACCGCCGTCAGAGAAATCTCAAGATATGCGACGAACGAACCCGCGTACATTGTCGATTTGATTCGTACAGGGTCGTTTTTCTTTTGGAGCATTTACGCATTTTTCACGCTGGCGCTCGTTCTGGGTGCACCGGCCATTGCCCACCACTGGATAAAGCTAAGAACACTGGAGCCCGAAACTGCGATAAGAGTCCTACGGGTCATCGGGGTGGCGTCGCTATTGGCATTCCCCCGAACTTTCTACGTGAGTATTTTGCGCGGTCTGCAACGCATGGAGTTCAATAATGTGATCGACGTAGCCACTTCCGGCTTGCAGCAGTTCGGCACGATTGCAATCCTGCTGCTTGGGGGAGGATTGATGCAGGTCGCGCATTGGATGGCGGTTTGTTTTTTCGCCGGTATCGCGGCCTACGCTTTCATTTGCTCACGCTTCTTTCCCTGGAAGGCGCTGGTTCCAGCCTTCTTCCTGCCCGTGGTAAAGCGAAACTTCAACTTCGCTTCCAATATGGCTGTCACTTCTCTTCTCAGTGTGGTCGAAAGCCAGGCGGACAAGGCACTCGTCAGCAAGTTGCTGCCGATCGGTATGTTCGGTTACTACGGGATTGCCTACGCAGGGGTCTCAAAGGGACAGTTGGTTACGACCTCGATTTCCCAGGCTGCTTTACCTTCCCTTTGCGAACTGCACGGGGCGGGCAACAGAAAGGCCCTCTTATTACAGTATAACAAGCTGCTGGATTTCCTGTGTTTCGTCACCGCACCCATCTTCGCCGCAATCCCCTTCGCAGCTTTACCCCTTTTCACTTTCGTGCTCAATGCCGAAGCTGCCCGCCTGCTCCTGCTGCCTGTGACCTTTCTTTGCCTCGGATTCTATTTGAACGCCACACTAAGTGCACCCTCCGTATTCTCCCTTGCGGTGGGGAGACCTGATATTACGGCACGATTCACTGTGTACGCACTGTTTGTGGTTTTGCCGGCCGCAACCTTTCTCATATACTTTTTTGGTCTGAAAGGAGCGGGGTTTTCCTGGGTGGTTTACCACTTGTTCGCCTATGTCTATTGGATTCCACTTCTCTGTCGCGAATGCGATCTCGGGATTTCACCGCTCAGGTGGTACGCACACGTCCTCCGATTTCTCGGACCCGCCTCGGTCATTTATGGCTCGGCGTGGATGATTTGCAGAACCGCAGGTCATGGGTCTGTTTATGCTTTCGTAGTGGGCTATGCACTGGCTTCTTCGCTCTTTGTCTTGGGCTCTTTTCTATTGATAGGAACCGAGCTGCGCAATAGCTTCCAGGGTCTTGTTCGGGATTTCCGGGCAAAGTATGCGGAGGTGTTCTAATTGCCTGCCTCAGATTCAAAACCCTCGATCACAACCGTTATTCCAACCTACCGCCGCCCAAGACTGCTGCGGCGTGCCATAAAGAGCGTACTGGCTCAAACCTACCCTTATTTTCAAGTATTCGTCTACGACAACGCCTCAGGGGACGAAACGGCGACGGTTGTTCGTGAGTTGGCCAAAGCTGACCCGCGCGTCAGATATCATTGCCATCCGGAAAACATCGGGGTCTTCAAAAACTTCGTCTACGGGATGGAGCATGTCGAGACACCTTTCTTTTCCCTCCTTTCGGATGACGATGTCCTTTTACCCGACATGTATCAGGTGGCGTTAGCGGGCATCGAAAAGTTTCCTGAAGCCATCATGTCGGCCGCCGCCACGATTCACATGGATGAGCAGGGCAGAGTTCTGAGGGTGCCGACTTCGAGCTGGACGCCGGGACTATATACTCCACCTGAAGGTATGTTAGCCATGCTCCGAGATAAGCACCCTTCCTGGACGGGCGCGCTTTTCCGACGGGAAGTCCTCGAGAAGGTTGGGAACCTCGACGAGGAGGTGGGGAACCCTTGCGACTTGGATTTTGAACTCCGCATTGCGGCGCATTTCCCCATAGTCGTGTGTCTGAAGCCGGTAGGTATCCTCGTAATTCATTCGGCTTCCCAAAGTCAAAGTGGAACATTTGAGGAAATGTACCCAGGTTGGCTCAAGATGATCCACAAGATAACCAGGGATGAGGCAATTCCTTACCATGCCAGATGCCAGGCTGCGGACATGCTAAATGAGCGCTTCAAGACCTGGTTGTCCTACGAGGTTCTTGGTTTGATTATCCGAGGTGAGTGGGAAAAAGTGGACAAGGCAATCGACATACTCCAGAACTCCTACCACCTCACTCTTCGCTCTTCTTTGCTAACCATTCTCGCCGGAACGTGCCGGTCAATTCCGCCGGTCCGCGTTTTGCTGAAGGATGTGCGCGCCCTCAAACGGTTCGTTGTGTCCATCGTTCCTAATCCGAGTAGTAAACAGCTTCAGAGAAGCTATGGGGCTTATGCACGATATCTCGAATTATAGGCCGTCGGCGGGACCCTTATGATGAGGGGGCGAGAAAGTATCCGGAGCTACTATTCAAGGGGGGTCCATTGTGAAAGAAATCCTGCTGAATCTTGCCCGAAGTGTAAAGAAGGCGACCTACCGCGCGACGGACGTGCTTCTAAGGCAAATTCCAGGGAACCCGTGGTTCGAGTTGGTGGCAGGACCGCTCACTTACAACCAAGACGGGTTGGCGACCGCCCACAATTGTGATTTTCTCAATGACCCTCGCTTTCAGGAGGCGAATCGCCTCGGGGAGCAGACGGGTTCCCGGGGGGACCCCCGGCCCCGCATCCAATGGCGTGTCTATGTGCTGTGCTGGCAGCCGATAAAGCGAGCCGCTTGAAGGGCGACTTTATCGAATGCGGAGTGAACCGAGGCGGCTACTCGCGCGCCGTAATGCACTTCGTCGATTTTCCCAGGCTCGGCAAGACTTTCTATCTGCTCGACACATTTCATGGACTCGAGGACAAGTTGATTTCTCACTCCTGCCCCTCTCCCCAGGGGGAGGGTGTCCTCCCGCCGGGCGGGACGGGTGAGGGGTCGTGAACTGAAGTCCGGGATGCAACTTCACTTTTTGCGTTTGCATTAGTCACGGGACAAGCATGAGCTCTGAAACTCCGAGGAAAACCTACATTCGAGTGCCCAATCGCCGAAAGCGGGACCGGCTTCAGGTCCTGAGGCGAGTCGTGCTCGGCGCTCTCCTGTCGCCCAGCTACTGGATCATGGCGCATCGCTACCGAACCCCCGGCTTGCGGTTCCGAATCGACTGTGGCCTCTTGGGCCTCCGTTTGCTTTGCAGCCCGAAAGCACCGGTCTCCTACGCTGACATCTATCGTCTGTTCTTCTGGCCGATGAGCTCCACCCGATATTTTGAATTCGCTTTCATGTGGGATGCGTTATCGAAGCTGTCGATTCCCCGCTATCTCGATGTCTCGTCCCCGCGCCTATTCCCAATCATTCTTACCCTCAAGAAGCACGAGCTCGTTGCTGACTTGGTGAACCCGGACGCTGCTGACCTGACTTCCACCTCCCACCTGGTTAAGGCCCTCAACCTTCAGAGCCGCTGTAACATTCATGCCTGCCTCATCGGCGCTGCCCCGTTTGAGCCTAGCTCGTTTGACGTAGTCACCAGCATGTCGGTGGTGGAGCACATTCCCCAGGACATGCAGGCCGTCCAGAAAATGTGGGAGTTGCTGAAACCCGGCGGTCGCTTGCTCTTGACGCTTCCATGTGCAGCGGAAGCGTTGGAGCAGTACATCAATCAGAATGCTTATGGTCTACTCGAGCCTGACGAGCAGGGGTTTGTTTTCTTCCAACGCTTATACGACCAGGACCTCTTAGAAGAGAGGGTTTTTTCCGTCGCAGGGCAGCCACGCCGACGCGTGATTTACGGAGAGAGAACTGCCGGCGCCCACCGCAGAACCTTGGATCGGCAGTTAGGTGACCCTTTTTATCCCTTCTGGCGAGAACCGTACATGATGGGACAGGACTTTTGCTATTTTAAGGAAATCGGCGAGCTACCGGGAGAGGGTGTGATCGCGTTGGAGTTTGAAAAAGGTGATTAATATCACCCTCCCGTGTCTTGCCTGCTATCAAGGTAGGTGAATGTTGAGGATTGGAATTGACGCTCGCCCGCTGGCACGCGGGGCAGCAGGCATATCACGGGCGGTTTACAGCATCGTGCGCGAGTTGGAGAGGCTCGACGACCAGAGCCAATATCTCCTATACTGCAACCGCCCGTTCAATCTTCCTTTTGACAATCTCCGGTGGCAAAAGAGAGTCCAGTCGCTTTACTCCTTCTTGCCCGGCTCACTTTGGCTTCAAAGTAAGGCTTTCGCACGCGCGGCCCGCCATGACCATTTAGACGTCTTCTGGGGAACCCTCTACATCTTGCCGGCCGGTCTGCCCGAAACAACCCGTAAGGTCTTGACCATCTACGACCTCGTCTGGCGCAGATACCCCCAGAGCATGTCCTGGCATAATAGAATGCTGAGTCGTGCTTTTGCGCAGCGGTCCGTAAGTAGGGCGGACATGATCGTGACAATTTCAGAATCGACAAAGCAGGACCTTGAAAGTGAACTCCACGTCCCAGCGGAGAAGATTAAAGTAGTGCGCCTCGGAGTGGACGCGCATTTCCGCCCCTATGAGCAGGCGGTCGCTGCCCGGCACGTTGCCCAGAAGTATGGGTCTTCGGAGAACTACATTTTATCTGTGGGAACTATTGAGCCGCGGAAGAACCTTAAGATCCTGATCGAAGCTATTGGCATTCTTAAAGGGCAAGGGAAACTTGCGCACCAGTTGGTCGTGGCGGGCGCAAAGGGTTGGGGGAAATCACAGATTGCTGAATCGATCCTGAAGTGGAAGCTTACTGAGAGCGATGTAAAGTTCCTGGGGTTCATCCCTGAGAAAGACCTCCCTCTGCTTTACTCAGGGGCTGCGGTGTTTGTCTTCCCTTCGGTTTATGAAGGATTTGGCCTTCCCCTGGTGGAGGCGATGGCCTGCGGCACGCCCGTGGTGGCGTCGAACGCCTCTTCGATCCCGGAGGTGGTGGGCGAAGCGGGAATTCTGGTCGATGCGCACAGGCCAGCGGAATTTGCCGAGGCCATTAGTGAGCTTCGGACCAACCCCGGGCTGCGCGCCGCGATCACCGAGAAAGGTTTTCAGCGGGTCAAGCAATTCAGTTGGGCGGCAGCCGCAAAGGACGTGCTCTCGATTTTCTGTGAACCCACGACCCAGGCTTGACCGGGATCGCTTGCTCAAGATGAGGAGGACGGCTGAAGGAACCGTGGGCCTGGGCACACACCACCGGGGAGCTGAGGCCATTCGGCGTGGTGGCAGGAGCACTTGGGCGTTTGCCGGGACCTTTGAAGGCGTGATTCTCCCGGTGCGTCCTGCGAATTGCGTAGCCAGCCGCGTCAAAATCGAAGTATGATGGTTTTAGCATGGAGCCTGAACTAGCGTCGAATTCCTATTCCGGGCGCTACTCATTCCCGATTCCTGAAACGCGGGGGAGGAAGGCGGCCCGCTCACGGCCCGTTTCTGAGGGGCCAGCCAGCATTGATCCGCTCACAAGGGTTTTCTGGGGACTGCTCATATTTTCGCTCCCGTTTACCGATGTCCGGTTCCCAGCAGCAGCCAAATCATTCGGCCAGCCTTCGAGTTACTTGACCATCGTGCTTTGGGTCTTCGTGCTCTTGAGGATTCTCCAGGGCAAAGAGAGCCTTCGCTTCCTGAAGAGCAAAGCCCTCCTTTTTATGTTCCTTTTTTGGGTCGTGGCCGGGATTTCGGTTTCGTTGTCATCGCAGGCGCCTCCGTCTCCTTGGATCGACGCCTGGGTTTGGGGGAAGAGTATCAAACAGTTTGCGCAATTGAGCATTGGTCTTTCGATCGCACTCTTCACTGCATTCTTCGTGCGGAACTGGCGGGATTTCAGATTCGCAATGGCATCATATTTTGCCGGATGGATTGGATCGGTTTTCGCCCAGGCGATTGACTTCGGAGCCTATTTTACCCGTTCGGACTTGTTGGAAGCAGCCAACGACTTCATACACTCTACACGGTTGTGGCAGTTTCTCGGGCCATTCCCGCGGCTTCGCCTGTCATCCAACGAGGCATCCTTCGCTTCAGACTATCTGCTCTGCCTGATCCCCTTCTTTGTGTTGGGGGCGTACTACTGGAAGGGCCGGGCGTGGAACATCATTAACAGCTCCGTCTCGGTACTCGTGTTATTTGCCACAATGTCGTTTGGAGGAGTGGCGGTGTTCCTCGGCGAGGCCGCGCTGATGGCCATGATGCTTGGCAGGCGTGCGGTTGGATTCCTGGCGCTGGCCGGAGGTGCTCCTCTCCTATTAGCACTGGCCATTTCTCCGGTTTATGCAGGTTTTGTCTGGGACCGGGCGGTCGGGGTGTTTGATTATGGAATCGAGACCAGTGATTTCTCGGTAAGACAGCGGGCGGCCGCGGCCGAGTCAGCCTGGGCCACCTTCGAGGAGCATCCGTGGCTGGGGGTGGGCATTGGTAATGCTAGCTTCTACCTAGTGGGCGAATTACCAAGGTGGGCCACAACGCAACCCGATCTCATGAAAGTCATGCTCGGCCCAAACCCGGATGCCGATGCTTTAGGTAACGAGTTCCTCCGAGTCTTGACCGAAACGGGTTTAGTGGGGACAGGCCTTTTCGTGGCTATGTTGGCGACAATGGTATGGGGAACGTTCAAGGCTTACCGCCGCGCCCCCGAACGTTGGAAGAAATCAGTATACGCAGCGATTCTAGTGGCGCTGCTCGGGCAGATTGCGCACTACACGAGCATGAGCGAATTGTCCTTTCGATACTGGTTCTTTATTTGGGGGCTTGCAATCTGCACGGTGCCATTGGCCGGCCAGGCGGACCCGCGCGCGCAAACACCCCGCGTCATATATAGAAAGGGGCCTGCCAGGACAATCCCACCCACAGGTTTCCCGACCCTACCGGCCCCTTAGCCTCCACCAGGGGGCGCACAGCACGCAGGGGTAACTTAATGTCCAGCGTTGCGCCCAGGCAGCCATCCCATACTACGAGGCCGCTTCGGGCCGAAAACGAAGCTGTTGGAGGAGAGTTAGAGTGAAGAAATCGTTGCTTGTTTTGCTTATCTTCCCTGCGGTCACGTCTCTCGCCGGGGCGCAGGCCCGACCAACTGCCTCAGAGCCGAGCGGCAATGGCAAGGCAGTTGTCCGTAGCCGCCTGGTCGACGTCGGCGGGCAGGTATATAACGTCAAGGCTTACGGAGCCAAGGGTGATGGCGTGACGGATGACGCGGCAGCAATACAGGCCGCGATCAACGCGGCCATCGCAGCAGGCGGAGGCATCGTCTTTTTTCCTCCAGGAACATACGAGACAACCAGCACGCTGAGCAAGCCAATGTCCTTCGGAGGACCCTCTATTATTGGGGCGGGGTACAATTCGACCTCGATCAGCTACTCCGGTACTGGTTCGTCCCTCTATATCCAAGGAGGCTCTGGAGCACTGAGTGGCATCGAGGTCTCCGGTATCACGTTCAACGGAACCTCGTCCAGTAATGGAATCGAGATTGACGGTCAGAACGGCATCTTGATCCGCATGTGCCAATTCGGGACCAACGCAGTAGGAGTGCTGCTCAACAATAAAACGTCAGGTGCCTTTACCGAGCTTGACGTCTGCGAGCACTGCAATTTCACGTCGACTTGCGCGACGGCGCTGAAATACCTGCAAACCAATGGGGTAAACTCATTTCACGGTTCGGGACTGCTCTACAGCACCGCCCACGTTGTTTCCGGCAGCCCGGTTATCAGCGTGTGCAACCAATGCCTGCCCTACAACGCGCCGATGTCCCTACAGGTCTGGGGCGATGCGACGGGGACGCTGATTCAGAACAACAACACAGGTTCCCCTCTAGTACAAAATTGCAACTGGTACGGCGATATCACGCTGGAGCCAGGCGTGAATACGATCACTCTCGGTAGTGGAGGAGCCAATGCGCGGAGTTTCTTTAATGGTCGGATAAACAGCCTTGGAGGCAACTGGACTTGGGGGAATTTGGTCCCCGTTCAAAACTTCACCTCAATGGTTGATGGGACGGTTCGCGGACTGCTACGGCCGACGAATTTCGGTGCAGCTCTTACGACTGGAGCCAGCACAATTGTTATCCCGTATCTGGGGTTCTTTGGTGGCTCCGTAAACGCGCTGCTTTTACAGGTTGACGTCACAGGCCCAAACTATTACTACAGCTACATGTTGTACTTTACCCCTGCTTTTGGCTCCATCGCCGCCACGGTAGCGACCATAGCCAACGGTCGGACCTTGAATCTTACTGGATGGGGGGCTCCGGCATTTTCGGTAGATGGAAGCGGCGACCTAGTCATTACCAATGCCAACTATCCGGCGTCTGGAGTATGGGCTGCAGTCACGATGCAGCAACTCACGAGTGGCGGGTACTAATTAATAGTTAAGCTGACAGGTTGAACATGAAACGAATCTTTCTAACGCTCGGACTTGCAGTGGCGGCATCCTGTGCCTTCGCCCAAGGGCCGTCGAGCGAAACCCAAATCCTGCGCCAGCGGGGGCAAACTGGCCGATTCGAGCCCAATTTTATTCGGCGGTTGAAGCTACCGGTTCAGAGAGCGGGTCCGCGGCCATCCAAGCCTCTGTCACCGCTGCCTATGCAGCCAATCCGGGGGAGCGGCGGTTCTGATTCCTCCAGTGACTTATGTAGTCGCCGGCACAATTACTTTTCCATCTCCTGCAAATGCATGGATCGGTTTTGGAGGGTACCCAGAGACGGGCTCCCAACCTAAAATTTACTGTACTGGCGCGGGGGACTGCATACGCATTAGTAATGTCGTGTGCTCGCCGTACCAATCAGTAGATTTTCACGACCTTGGGATTGAGGGCAATAATAACGCCAATTCGGTTGGAATCCACGTCACAAGTGTTACCGGCATGACTTGTGAGCGCCTTTCCACTACTAACGTTACCGGCGCTAATAGCGCCGGACTTTTGGAGGATTTTGGTGACTCTTCTCATTAGCACAACAGCCTGCACCGTCACCTGGGGTTCAAGTTACCAAGCGGGAAAGGATGTGGGACCGGGCTTTCAAGGCGCTGGAACCAGTTCCCCAACTTCAGGCAGCAAGGACACACAAATGTTTCTTACTGACCCTGTGCAGGGCTTTACGCTGGTTGCGCTGACGCCGATGTATTCTCATTAGCGATTTAAGTGCGTTACTTAATGGAGGGACGGCAACAGCCCAGTGCTGAGTGTGAGCGGAACGAAGGTCTCGATAGAGGCTGGGAGCGGTGTTCCCTGAAAAGAGGAGACCTGATGGGGAGGGTTATCACGATTGACGCCAGGATGCTGGGATTTTCGGGAATCGGGACGTACCTGAAGAATCTGCTCGATAACTACGCGCGGTTGGAGTGTGATTTCTCTTTTCGTCTGGCCTGTCCGCGCCAGGAGTCCGTGCGCGAGTTTGGCTCCGACCGCTTTACCTGGGCGCGTGCGGATGCTCCCATTTACGGTCTGCGGGAGCAGTGGCAGATTCCTCGGGTGGCGAAGGGATCGGGCCTGTTGCATTGTCCTCATTACAACGTCCCATGCTTCTATCGTGGAAGGCTGCTGGTGACGATCCACGATGTCACTCACATCATGGATCGGACCTTTCGCCGAACGCTTCCGTCACTCGTCTATGCGCGGCCGATGTTGGCCATTGCAAGCCGGAAAGCCGATCACATTGTTACCGATTCCGAGTTCACCAAGCGCCAGCTTGTGGAGAGGCTCAGGATCGCTCCCGAAAAAGTCACAGTGATCTACCTCGGGGTCAGTCCTCAGTTCCGCCTATGCAATCATGAGGAGGCATTCCAAGCAGCTTCTTCAGCGCTTCGATTGAGGCGTCCCTATCTTCTCTATCTTGGAACTCTCAAGCCTCACAAGAACATTCCCACACTGATCCGGGCGTTTGCGCTGCTTTGCGGACGAAAAGAAGTCGAGCAGCAGTTGCTAATCATTGGCGATGATCCCAAGTGGAAGGAAGGACTCGTCAGCCTTTGTTGCCAGCTTGGAATCGCCGGCCATGTTTCCTTCGTTCCCCGCGTGGCCCATGCGATCTTGCCGCACGTGTACGCGGGCGCGGATTTGATGGTGATGCCCTCGTTCATCGAGGGTTTCGGCCTGCCGGTCTTGGAAGCGATGGCTTGTGGCACACCGGTTGTCTGCTC